>ERZ761607.996-NODE-996-length-39272-cov-5.623531_pt1 | contig 39272 bp, 40 predicted proteins | sample MGYA00511164_ERZ761607 | MGnify/ENA primary metagenome ERZ761607 (study PRJEB28899, sample SAMN02445080) | bioreactor sludge metagenome | biome: EBPR sludge | place: Australia: Brisbane, Thorneside Wastewater Treatment Plant | collected 2011-06-22 ...
GTGCCGAACGCCGAACTTCCGACGTTCCTCGGAACAAGTTTCCTGGACGACATGTTCACGGGAATCCAAGTCGATCGTGTGGCGCACCTTACCGCCGAGGATCTGACCGATGTCTTTGAGGACCGATTCCGTGAACTCGCTCGGCCGTTGAAAAAGATCCGGCCAAGCGCAAGAGAAAATCTGATCGAGCGGATAGGTGCAAAGCTCGAGGAAACGGAGGTTTCGGTAAATCTGAATTAAATCCGAGCCATAGACTTCGATCACGTCGTCCGTCTGAAGGCGCTCGAAAAGATCCGAGCTCGGCCGCAAACCGAGGTGGCGCAGAATACCCCAAAGCACGACGCGGCTGTCGTCGCGAATCGACTCGCCGTCGGCCTTCGCCCGGAGGCAAGCGTTCAAATAGACTTGAAAATTCTGAACGATGGCGGCCTGGGCTTCTTGCGGAAGCAGGCGAAAATCCGCGAAAGGACGCTGGGGATGGTAAGGAGTGAGACGAATGCCTTCCGAGGCCGCTAAGGTGCAAAAAGTCTCAAGTTGAACACGGAAACGTTCTTCCCAACTCCAGCCGACCGGTTCACTCGTCGATAAGAGGGGTAACATCGGATCGAAAATAGCGGCTTTGGCATGGCACGTCAATTTGAAGTATTCACATCGGCCCGTTCTTCCGACCTGTCCTTCGTCACCCCAAACCCATGAATTGAATGGATAATTTTAAGCGACTCTGCCATCATTCGCGTTATGCGGGGGTCCGATTTCATTTACGCGATCGATTTTGGGACTTCCAACTCCTTGTTGGGGGGCGCCCATGCCGGCGGGGTGGAGCCTTTGGCCCCCCTCGATCCGCAAGCGAGCGATCCCCACGTCTTGCGAAGCCTGCTCTATTTTGAGCCCGGTCAGGAACCGAGCTTCGGCACTCACGCGATGCAGCGTTACGTCGAGAACTCCCTGAACGGACGTTTTCTGCGTTCCTTCAAACGCTTCCTTCCTTCGAAGGCTTTCGAAGGCACCACGATCGGCGCGAAACACTGGCGTCTCGAGGAGCTCGTCGCGCGCTTCCTGCGCGAGATGCGCGAGCGCGCAAACGCGCACTACGGACGCGACGTCGAGGCGGCCGTCTTCGGGCGCCCCGCCCTTTTCTCCGAAGACGCCGAGTCGGAGCGGCTCGCGCAGACGCGCCTGGAAGAAGCGGCGCGGCTCGCCGGCTTCAAGCACATCGACTTTTTGCCCGAACCCGTGGCGGCCGCTTACCGCTACCGGCACGAGATGAAGCGCGAGGAGATCGTGCTCGTCGCCGACTTCGGCGGCGGGACTTCGGACTACACGATCATCAAGCTCTCCGATCGCGAGTTCCGCCCCGAAGACGTTCTCGCGATCGGCGGCGCGCCCGTGGCCGGCGACGCGCTCGACGGCGCGGTGATGAAACACCGGGTCGCCAAGCACTTCGGCTCCGAGGTCAACTACCGGGCGCCCTTCGGCTCGCAGGTGCTCACGATGCCCCGGGGCGTGCTCTCTTACCTTTGTTCGACCGCGCACATCCAGTTCCTCAACGCGCCGGAAAACCGCGCCTTCTTGAACCAGGTGCGGGCCTGGTCGCTCGGCGACGAAGATCGACGGGTCATGGACCAGCTGCGCACCCTGCTCGAAAACCAGCTCGGCTTCTCGATTTTCGAAGCCATCGAAGCGGCGAAGCGAAAACTCTCGACGGGCGACACGGCGGAGATCCGCTTCGAGTATCCCGACATCGACATCCGGGAACCCCTCAAGCAAAAGCACTTCGAAAGCGACACGCGCGCCGAGACCGAACGCATCTTTTCCGCGCTCGACGCGACCCTGGCGCGCGCGGGCCTGAAGGCGGAGCAGATTCACCGCATCTGCTGCACGGGCGGCACCGCGAAAGCTTCGGTCGTCCGCAAAGGACTCAAGAGCCGTTTCGCCGAAGATCGCCTCGACAACTTCCGGAACTTCACCTCGATCGTGGAAGGCCTTTGCGAAAGGGGCCGGCAACTGCTCTAACGTTCCGCGAACGAGCCCCCGCCAACGCTTACGCCCTTTAGGAATGCCAAGATGATCCACCTCAACAACCTCTCCAAGCAGTACGGCCAGAAGGTCCTCTTCCAGGGCGCGAGCTTCCAAGTGAAGCCCGGTGAGAAAATCGGCCTCGTCGGTCCCAACGGCGCCGGCAAGTCCACGATCTTCCGTCTCATCACGGGCGAAGAAGCACCCGACGTGGGCGAGATCAACATCCCCGACAAAGTCATCGTCGGCTATTTTTCGCAGGACGTGGGCGAGATGAGCGGCCGTAGCGCGCTCGCCGAAGTCATGTCGGGCGCGGGCAAGGTCTCCGAGCTCCAGGCCGAGATCGAGGCGATGGAGCGTCGCCTCGAGGCTTCCGCCGTGGAACCGCTCGACGACGACGAGATGGCCAAGCTCCTCGAGCGCTACGGCGAGGCGCAATCCGACTTCCAGTCGCGCGGCGGCTACGACCTCGATTCGCGCGCGAAGGCCATCCTGACGGGCCTCGGCATCGGTCCCGGCGACTACGAACGACCGGTGGAGAGCTTCAGCGGCGGTTGGAAGATGCGGATCGCCCTCGCCAAGATCCTGGCTTTGCAGCCGCACGTCCTGCTCATGGACGAGCCGACGAACCACTTGGACATCGAAAGCATCCTCTGGCTCGAGGAGTGGCTCGCCGCCTTCGAAGGCTCGGTCGTCATGACAAGCCACGACCGCGATTTCATGAACCGTCTCGTCACGCGCATCGTTGAAGTCGCCGGCAAAGCCATTACGAGCTACTCGGGTAACTACGATTTCTACGTTCGCGAGCGCGAGATTCGTCGCGAACAGCTCCTCTCGGCGCACAAAAAGCAGCAAGAGATGCTCGCGAAGGAAGAAGAGTTCATCGCTCGCTTCGCGGCGCGGGCCTCGCACGCCGCGCAGGTCCAATCGCGCGTCAAGAAGCTCGAGAAGATCGATCGTGTCGAGATCCCGCCCGACGAGAAGGTCATGAACATCCAGTTCATGGAGATCCCGCGCAGCGGCAACGACGTCGTCATCCTGAAGGACCTCGCGAAGGTCTGGGACCGCGACGACGGCACGAGCCGACCCGTGTTCGGCGGCGTGACGGCCGTCGTTCAACGTCTCCAGAAGATCGCGGTCGTCGGCGTGAACGGCGCCGGCAAGTCCACGCTGCTCAAATGCATCACGGGCCAGGCCGACGCGACCTCGGGCACGCTCGCGCTCGGCGCCGGCGTACGCGTGGGTTACTTCAGCCAGCACGCGCTCGACGTGCTGAACCCGAACGCGACGGTCATGGAAGAGGTCTACTCGCACGCGCCGACGGCGAGCATCACCGCGATCCGCGGTCTCCTGGGCGCCTTCCTCTTCAGCGGCGACGACGTCCACAAGAAGGTCTCGATCCTCTCGGGCGGCGAGAAGAGCCGCGTCGTGCTCGCCTCGATCCTGGCCAAGCCCGTCAATTTCCTCGTGCTGGACGAACCCACGAACCACCTCGACATCGCTTCGCGCGAAGTCCTGCTCAAGGCGCTTCAGGATTTTGACGGCACCGTCATGATCGTAAGCCACGACCGGCACTTTCTGCGCTCGGTCACCAACCGCGTCTTCGAAATCGATCGCGGGCGCATGATGAATTACGAAGGCAACTACGACTACTACCTGTCGAAGAAGGCCGCGACGAGCCGCTAGGGCGGCGCGGGGCACGGATCCCCGCGAAATTCCGACGCCCGTTTGGCTCGCCACCGATGCTAGACTAGGCGGATGCGCGCCTTCCTTTCGGCCTTCCTCGTATCGGCGAGTTTCTTTCCGACGACGCTGCACGCCCGAGTCGCGCTCGATCCCGAAGCGCCGACGCCCCCGTCCGTCGCCCCGCCAACGACGAGAGGCCGGCACGCGGAAGACCCCCTCGTGAAAGAGTTCCGCGAGACGGCCGAAAGGCTCTCGGCGAGCGAGCAGGCGATCGACGCCGCCTGCCGGGATCTCGCGGGTATCGCCGCGCGCGGCGCCTTCCTACGCGACTTCCGGATCGCCCGCGAGAAACTCGAAAAGCTACGCACCGAGTTGCAAAGCGCGTTTTCGCCCCGCGCATCGATGGACGAAGGCCGCTGCCCGTCGGACTACTACCTCTTCGGCCAAGCCCTGACGCTCGTGCGTCGCCGACGCGCGCTCTCGAACGACCTCGCCCAGGCGGGTACGGAAGAGCTCGAGCTCCTGGCCGCCCGCCTCGACCTCGACCGGCCTCCGGAGCGGATCGGGCTCGAGTTCCTGCCTTCTCCGCTCGACGCCGTCTTGGCGCTCGACGACGCTGAACTCGCCAAGGCCTTCCGAAAGGTCTACTTGAGCTCTCCTTTCAACGCGCGCGAGACCCTGCCCGTCGACGCCATCTCGTCGAAGATCAAACGCAACGAGACGCGCCTCGCCAAGGACCACGAGCAGATCTCGGCAAGACTCGAAGCCGCGCGCGCGCGCTTCGAGAGCCCGACGGAGCCGAACAAGCCGGAGCTGCAGAACTCCGTCCGCGACCTCGAACAACGCCTGGACGAGCAGAAGCTCCGCCTGAAACGCTGGAGCGCCTTCGCGGAAATGCTTCCGCGCGAAAGCGTCCCTCAAACGCCGGCGACGCGCAGGCAACTCCGCCAACAACGAAGCTCGAACTGACGACCTTTGAGCTCGAGCCCGTCGGCGAGCAGGACGAGCTCCTCGCTCGATTGGAGGCGTATCCAAGGCGACCTGGCTTCTTCGCGGTAGGCGAATCCGAAGGCCCTTCGGCCGCCGCCGAGAAAATGCGTGAGGACGAGGGCTGGCTTGGACTCGACCGGATGCAGGAAGACGCCGAAATCGCCCGGCGCGATACGCGGGTCCGCGGGATCGGCCCGCGAGGGACGCGGCGACACGACGACATGGAAGTCCGTCACGTCCACCGTCGAGCGGGCGTCGGCCAGCTCGACGTCGAGACGCCGCGGCGTTTGCCGGGTGAGCAACGCGAGGCTCGCGCCGAGGCGTCCCAAAACGGAGCCCGATCGTTTGAGGCGCCCGAGGTCGGCCCCAAAGCCCAACGAAACTCGCGACAGGAAATAGGTCGAGAGCGGCGCGCCCAAAGCGGAACGGACGAGGATCTCGCCGAGATCGGCGTACTCGTAGGTCTCGGCGCGCGGCAGGTCCATGAGCCCCCCCTTCGGATCGATGCGGCGGAAGATCCAAGTCCCGAGACGCTCGTGGCCGTAGCGAAGCGCGAGCGCGTTCAGGGCGAGCGAAAAAGTCGCGGCGTCGCCCAGAACCGCGACGTGCGAGACCGCGCCAAAATCCAGCGCGCCGAACGCGGGGGAATCCAAAAGGACGAAATTCTTGAGCCCCGCGACGGGGCTTACGCCCAGGACGACCTCGACCCCGACATTCTCCACCTCGGACGAGTATACGACACTCCGGAGGCTTCCCGATAGGCTAGGATGGGGAGACATGTCCCGCCGCGCCTTCGACACCGCTTTCGGCCCCGCCTTCTTCGAGGGCTTGCCCGCGTGCCCGGGGATCTACCGCGTCTTCGACGAAACCGGCACGATCGTCTACGTCGGGAAGGCCAAGAACCTCCGACGACGCCTCGCGCAGTACCGCAACGCGAAACGGCGTAAGGCCCACCGGAAGATGGCGCTCATCGTGAAGACGGGACGGCGTATCGAGATCGAGGCCTGCGCCGACGAAGCGAGCGCGCTGCGGCTCGAGCTTCACCTCATCCAGACGCTAAGGCCGAAGCTCAACGTCTCGAACGCCTTCTCGTTCCTTTACCCCTTCGTCGGGATCCGTCGCGACGGCGCCGAGACCCGCATGCTCATGACGAGCCAACCCGACCTTTTCGCGGGCTACGAGCTGCACGGGTGCTACCGATCGCGCAAGCTCTCGAGCCTGGCCTTCGGCGCGCTCGCGCGGCTCTTCGACTACGTCGGCGACGTCAAGCACGAACCCCTGCATCGGCGCCTGTTGACCCGGCAAATTCGCATCAAGCGGCTCGAGGGCGAATGGATCCCGCGGGTCGAAGCGTTCTTTTCGGGCCGCTCGCCCGAGCTGCTCTCGGAACTCTGCTTGGCGCTCGTCGAAAAGTCCGGCGCGAGGCAGCGGCGCGAACAGGTCAGCGCGGATATCGAGACGCTCGAGAAATTCTGGCGGCGCGAGGCGGCCCGACTCAGACGCCTCGCCCAACGCAGCGACGCACCCTACCCGATCGCGCAATCCACGCGCGATCTGCTCTTGCTCAACGAACGGATTCATCGGGCCGAGAACGCACGAGGCGATCGATCGACTGGATAAGCCGAAGGAGCTGGAGCGGCTTGGGCAAGGGCTCATCGAAACCGGCCTCGACGTAACGTCGACGCTCTTGCGGCATCACGCGCGCTAAGTCAACAGATCCATGAGATCTTGGCGGGTTAGCTGAAGCGCGGCGCCACCCTCGTCGAGCACCGCGCGCGCCAAATCCTTCTTATTCTCCTGCAGCGCGAGGATCTTTTCCTCGACCGTATCGCGCGCCACGAGGCGATGGATGAAGACCGGGTTGGGCTGCCCGATGCGATGCGCCCGGTCGGCCGCCTGATCTTCGACGGCCGGGTTCCACCAGGGATCCAGGATGAAAACGTGATCGGCCGCGGTGAGCGTGAGGCCCACGCCGCCGGCCTTGAGCGAGATGAGCATGACGGGAGGTCCGCCGTCGCCCTGGAACTCGTTGACGAGTCCCTGGCGGTCGCGCGTCGATCCGTCGATGCGCGAGAAGCGAACGCCGCGACACCCGAGCTCGGCCCCGATGAGATCGAGGAAGGAGGTCCACTGCGAGAAGATGAGGCTTTTGTGACCTTCCGCGATGGACTCCTCGATCGTCTCGGCCAAGAGCTCGAGCTTCGACGACGTGTCCGCCTTCTGGCCGGGAATGAGCGCCGGGTGGCAGGCCGCCTGCCGCAGACGCAAGATGATCTCGAGGGCCTCGAGCACGCTGCCGCCGCCCTCGAGATTCCGAATGACCTCGGCCTTCGTCGAGGCCAGGATGGCGTCGTAGGTCGCGCGCTCCTCGGTCGTCAGCTCGCAATGCAAAACGAGTTCGGTGCGCGGCGGGAGCTCGGGCGCGACCTCTCGCTTGAGCCGGCGCAGGATGAAGGGTTTGACCTTACGCTTGAGGCGCGAAGCGATCTCGACCTCGCCCCGACCGATCGGCCGCGCGTAACGCTCCAAGAAGTCGTCGCGCGTGCCGAGCAAGCCCGGCTGCAAGAAGTGGAACTGGCTCCAAAGGTCGTCGAGACGGTTCTCGACCGGCGTGCCGCTCAAGGCCGCGCGGAACTTCGCGCGCAGCGAATGCGCGGCCCGCGCGACCTGGCTATCGGGATTCTTGATGGTCTGCGCCTCGTCGAGCACGATCGTGTCCCACTCCTCGGCGCGCAAACGCTCCTGGTCGAGGCGCAGGACGCCGTAGCTCGTCAGGACGACGTCGGCCCGCGGATCGAGTTCACGCTTCGCGCCGTAGTACATCGTGACCTTGAGCGAAGGTCGGAACTTCCGGATTTCCTGCGCCCAATTGAAGATGACGCTCGTCGGGGCGACCACGAGCGTGCGCCCCTTGATCGCGCAAAGCATCTGCAGAGTCTTGCCGAGACCCATGTCGTCGGCCAGCATCGCCCCGAGTCCCGAATCCCGCAGGAAGGAAAGCCAGCTGACGCCCTGACGCTGGTAGACGCGGAGCTGCGCGGTGAGGTCCCGCGGCAATTCCGCGTCCTCGATGCGGCGGAAGTCCTCGAAGCGAGTCCGCAATTTCGCCAGGGAGTCGGGGAAGCTCGCGCCGGCTCCGCCCTCGGAAAGCTCCGCGCAAAGGGTCGCGAGCTCGGGAACGCGGTGCGGGGGCACCTTGTCGCCCTCGCTCGCTTCACGCGCCGCGAGAAAGTCGCGGACCTTCTTGCCGTGGCGCGCGACCCAATCCGATGGCAGCTTGGCCCAGCTGCCATCGAGGAGCGGGACCTCGTTCGAGTTCTGCTGCCAAGCGCGGAAGACGGCCTCGAAGCTCGCGGTCTTGCCCTCGCCGCCCTTCTCCCCCGGCACGCGGAAGTGCACGCCGAAAGAATAGCCGTCCCGCTCGCCGACTTCGACGACGGCTTCGAGCTCACGGGATTCCGCGCGGTAGGCGTCGAGCCCGTCGCCCGCGGCGTCCCATTGGCCTTCGACCTTACGCACGAAGTCCACGGCTTCCGCGCCGACGTAGCGCACGCGGCGGCCCGGCTGAAGCTGGAGTTCCGTCGAGAGCTTGCGCATGAGCTGCCGCTCGAGCTCGGGATTTCGCTGCACCGAGGGCGGCTTGCGTCCGCTCGCGACGCTTTCGCGCGTGAGGTTGAGTTCCATCGTGTCGTAGTTGAGCTGCCAGAGCGGCGGATCGCCGTAGACGACGTTGGCCAGGACCGAGAGGCACGCTTGGCCTTGCGGCCCCTGATCGCGCTCCAAGCGCAACTCCACGCGCGGCGGGATTTCGATCGCCTGCGGCAGACGCAAGCTCGTCACCCGGATCGAGATTTTCTTGCGCAAGCGCGGGAGGATCGTGCCGGCGAGGAGTCCTTCTTTCGACGGCGGAAAATACGAAGTCGCTCCCTCGATCCAGGATCTTTCCTCGGGCGTCAAGAAGACCGGCTGCACGAGCTGCAGCGTGTCCCCGCAGAGCACGACCCCGTGCGGAAAGGCTTCGGTGACTTGGGGATTGCGGATGCGGCGGAGCCGGTAGCCTTCGCCCTCGTCGGCGCACTCGTGCTGGAGCAGCAGGCGCGCGCTCGAAATGGTGACGGCTTTTTCGTCCAGGTAAATCGCTTGGTCGGAACTGAGCGCGGAGAAAAGGGCTTCCAAGCGTTTGCGGTCGAGCGGCTCACCCCGGTAGGCCGCGAGCGCCTGGTCGGCCGCGAAGTCTTCTTTGGCCGCCATGATCTCGGGACCCGAAACGCGGCCCGCGCGCACGCCCGAAAGGTAGGACATGAGTTGCCCCGCGAAGGGCTTGCGGGTTCCACCCTCGAGCGCCACCGAGCGCTCGAAGCGCAGTCCTTCCGGGGAGCGCAAGAAGCGGTAATGGAAACGCGCGAGCGAGGCCGATCCCGAAGCGCCCGCGGGCGCGCCCGGGGCGGGAGCCTCCGCGCCTTCCTTCAGGTCCCCTTTCTTCAGGGCGATGACGGTCGCGGCGACGTGCGCGCAGGGGTTCTCGGCGCCTTCGCAGTCGCAGTCCCACTCCGATTGCGAAGGCCAGAGCGTGACCTTGGGGCTCATGAGCAAGCCGGGGATCTTGAGACTCACGACGCATTCGTCGTCGTCTTGCGAAAGGACCCAGAACGCGGTCGATCCCCGCGTCAGCGTCACGCCTTGCGACCAAGCGCGGGGCGACGCGTTCTCTTGAACGGCTTTGAAAAGATCGGCGACGACGCTCGGCGAATAACTCATGGTGTGAAGCGCCTTAGGAAAACAGATTTGACGGAGCGAGGAAAGGGGCGTTAACGAAGAGCGTCCGTCCGCGAAGCGTGGACGGCGAAAACCCAAACGGGGAGCTGCCAATCGAGGCGGCTGAGAGGTCAGGTTCTCCTGACGACCCGCAAAACTTGATCCGGATAATGCCGGCGAAAGGAGACCCATGGCGAACGAAGCCATTGCCCCCCCTCCCCTGTCCCGATTGCGCGAGCGCAACCCGCTCGTGCTGAATCTCACGAACGCCGTCGTCACGAACTTCACCGCGAACGCGCTTCTCTCGCTCGGAGCCTCGCCGCTTATGGCCGGCGCGCCCGAAGAGATCGAGGACCTCGTGGCCATCGCGGGCGCCGTCGTGCTGAACATCGGTACGCTCGACGGGCCCCAACTCCACGCCATGGAGATCGCCGCGAAGCGAGCCGCGGCGCTCGGGCGACCGCTCGTGCTGGATCCCGTCGGGGTCGGCGCGACCCCCTTCCGGCGCCGCAGCGTCGAGCGTCTGCTCACCACGGGAGCCGTGCGCGTGCTACGCGGCAACGCCTCCGAAATCCTCGCGCTCGGCGGGGAAACTTCGCGCGCGAAGGGCGTGGACAGCGGCGACGCGGTCGCGGACGCCGTTCGCGCCGCGCGGCGACTCTCGGACGCCTACCGTTGCGTCGTCGCCGTCAGCGGCCCGGTCGACCAGGTCGTCTCGGGAAGCCGACGCGCGCGGCTGCGCGGCGGCGACCCGCTCATGACCAAGGTCACGGGGCTCGGCTGCTCGGCGAGCGCCCTCGTCGGCGCCTTCCTCGGCGCGGGACTCGATCCCTTCGGCGCCGGCGTCGCGGCGCTCGAAGTGAATTCGGTGGCCGGGTCGATCGCGGCTGCCGGCGCGGCGGGCCCCGGCCGCTTTGCCCCCCTTTACCTCGACGCGCTCCATGCGCTCAGCGCCGAAACGCTCGCCGCCCGCGGGACGCCCGATCTCGGCCTTTACCTCGTTTTCGACGCAGCTACGGATTCTCCGCACGGCCCCGAGCGTCTCTTCGACGCCGCGGCCGACGCGGGCGCGCGCGTCGTGCAGATCCGCGGCAAAGCCTTGGACGACGAAGCGCTGCTCGCTTTGACGAAACTCGCCGTCGCGAGCCTTCGCCCGCGCGGCGTGCGCGTGCTCGTCAACGACCGCGTCGAGGTCGCGCGCCGCGCCGAAGCCGACGGCGTCCACCTTGGCGCGGGAGACGAGGCCTGGACGAGCGCGCGGCAAAGGCTCGGCGCGCGCGCGCTCATCGGCGTTTCGGTCGAGAGCCTCGACGAAGCCCGCGCCCTCGAAGAAGCCGACATCGACTATCTGGGGGTCAGCGCGATCTTCCCGACGCCCACGAAGGGCGACCTGCGCACGCTGTGGGGCCTCGAGGGGCTGCGGCGCCTGCGCGCCGAGTCCTCGCACCGTCTCGTCGCGATCGGCGGCCTCGACGAATCGAACGCTTTCGAGGTCGCGCGGAGCGGCGCGGACGGATTGGCTTTCGTCTCGGCCTTCGCGCGGGCGCCCGATCCGCGATCCAAGGGCGAAAACCTGCGTCGCCTCATCGTGCGCGGATTTGCGAGCCGGAACGGAGGCGTCGCTTGAGCGCGCTCCGCTACCGTCGCGCGCTGACGATCGCCGGATCCGACAGCGGCGGAGGCGCCGGGATCCAGGCGGACCTCAAAGTCTTCGCCGCGCTCGGCGTTTACGGCGCGAGCGCGATCACGGCGCTCACGGCGCAGAACACGCTCGGCGTTCAATCCATCCAAGCGCTGCCCGCGGACTTCGTGCGCGCCCAGATCCACTCCGTCTTGGGCGATATCGGCGCCGACGCCGTGAAGATCGGCATGCTCGAACGCGCCGAGATCATCGAAGCGGTGGCGGAAGCCCTCGCGAGTCACCCCGGGCTCCCGATCGTGCTGGACCCCGTCATGGTCGCCAAGGGCGGTGCCTTCTTGCTACGTCCCGAAGCCGTCGAGAGCCTGCGACGCAAGCTCCTCCCTCGGGCGGCCGTCTTGACGCCGAACCTACCGGAGGCGGAAGCGCTTCTCGGGCGCCGCATCGAGAGCGACGCCGACTTCGAAGACGCCGCGCGGGACTTCCTCGATCTTGGATGCCAGGCCGTCTACCTCAAGGGCGGGCACCGCGAAGGCCCCGTCGTGGCCGACTACTTCCGGCGCCGAGCGGGACACGACGAAGGGGGCTTCTGGCTTCGCTCGGAGCGCGTCGAAACGCCGAACGTGCACGGGACGGGCTGCAGCCTGGCTTCGGCGATCGCGGCGTTTCTCGCGCGCGGATACGACGTCGAAGGCGCCGCGCGATCCGCGCACGCTTACTTGGCCCGCGCCGTGACCGAAGGGGCGCGCTACCGGCTCGGCGCCGGCCACGGCCCCGTCCACCATTTCGCGGGAGTCTGGCCGTGAGCTTCGTCGCCTCGCTGACCGCCTCGCCCGAAATCCAGACGTGGCTACGTCTCACGATCGCGCACCCCTTCAACGAAGAGCTGGCGCGGGGCGCGCTCGACGCCGATCGCTTCCGCGACTACCTCCGGCAAGACTCGCTTTACCTCGTGGACTTCGGCCGCGCGCTCGCCTTGACCGCCGCCAAGACGGAGCGGGCCGGCGACGCGGCTCGCCTTCTAAGCTTCGCCCAAGGCTGCCTCGCGGCCGAGCACGCGATGCACCGGGACTACTTCGCGCTTTACGGCGTGGCGTCGCTCGGCGTCCCGACGCCGACTTGCCTGCTCTACACGAAGTTTCTCGTCGCCACCGCCTACGAGCGCGGGCCGGCCGCGAGCCTGGCCGCGCTGCTGCCCTGCTTCTGGGTCTACCGCGAGGTCGGCGACGCCATCCTCAAGCGGTCAAGCCCGTCGAATCCTTATCGACGTTGGATCGAGACTTACGGGGGCACGGCGTACGCGGCGACCGTCGACGAGGCGATCGCGCTCACGGACACGATGGCCGCGCTCGCGTCGGAGTCCGAGCGCGCCGAGATGCGCGCGGGCTTCGAGACGTCGTGCCGATTCGAGTGGATGTTTTGGGACGCGGCCTACCGTCGCGAGACGTGGCCGCCCCCTTTGCCTACGGCTTCGGGTTCTTGAGGAGAAGCGCGTCGAGCTCGAGCTTCTGCGCGGCTTCGTCGGCGGGGGCGATCCTCGCCTTCTCGGCCATCGCGTTCAGCATGCCCGCAAGGCGATAGCCCGCGAGCACGACCTGCTTGCGGAGCACGGGCAAAGCGCGCTGGATGTACGCCATCTCGATCTTCGGAACAAGCTCCTTGCGGTAAGAACCGTTGACGACCTTGCCCGTCCGGGGATCGACGCGCTTGCAGTACGGAGGGTTCTCCATGCCGTAGGGAGCGACGTTCGGGTAGGCGATCTTGTGGAGGTCGCGGCTTTCCTGGTACCAGACCGTCGGGGGATCCTTCGTGACCTTTTCGAAGTCGATCGCCGCGTTTTCCTTGAGCGCGAGATCGCCCATCTCGAGGTAGCCGAACCAGCGCTTCTGACCGTTCGCGCCGCCACCCGTCGCGCGCTGGAACTCATGCTGGACGTAACGGATGAGGTCTTCGTCCCAAACCGTGTGGAGGTTCGTGCGACGGTACGTCATCTCGTGCGCGCCGCGGTCGAAGCGAACGTCCGGATCCATCCAATCGACGTCGCAAAGATTCCCGCCGCGGTCCTGGCCGTTCCCGACGTGGAGGGGTGGGTGGACGTCGCCCACGACGTGGGCGAGGTAGCGGATCAGCACCATCTTTTGCGTACGGCTTAGCTTGTCGCCCGTGAGCAAGGCGGGAGCCTGTTGGATGATCGTGTCCGAGTCGTGATCGACGCGCTTGGCCGGATCGAGGCCCGTCTGATCGTAAGGAATCTCGACGAAGTGAAAAGGCGAGAAAGCCGCGTAACGCTTATCCGAACGGACTTGGTCGGGGTACACCGAGGAAACCGCGAGCGGCTCGGGACCGATGATGTCGTAGACGAGGCGCTTGGCGGCCGGGCTCAAGCGCCCCTGCGCGATGTAGCCGACGGCGCCGTGACCGATGTCTCCCCACCCGAAAGCGGAGGACATCGAAAGGGAAGCGATCAAAAACAAGCCTTGGGTTTTCGTCATGCGAGCAGGTTAGCAGAGCCCCGAAAAGGCGAAAGACGGCCCTTTGACCTTTCGTTCCGTCGGGGGCGAGATCCGAACAAATCGTAACATTTTAAGCACCCTCGAAGCTCGTCGCGGAAAACGTCGAAGGGGTTCAAGGTGATCCCAGACGGGCCAAACACGGACCGTCGACACACAAAAAGGAGTTCACCATGACCAAGTCCATCTTCGGAATCACTCTCCTCCTCGGCGCCCTCGCCTCGCTGCCCGCCGACGCGCGACGCGGCGGCGGACGCGACGACTCGCGCAACGATCGCGGCGGATCCGCCCCGGGTCGCGTGGACCTCGTTCGCGGCACCCAGAACTGGTTCTTGCAGGAATCGGCCGAGCACTTGCTCCGCGACGAAGAAGCCACCAACGCGACGCGCGCCCAGACGCTGAGCCAGGTGCAGGTCTCGCTCCTCTCCCCCGCCCAAACGCAGGTCGACCTGAGCTTCGCGGACGCCGGTCCCCGTCAGGCGCTTTGCAACATGATCGACGAAAGTTCCCGCGGCGGCAGCGTCCTCAAGAAGGACGTCCGTTGCGAAGGCGCTCCCGACCGCAGCGGCCGCGACCGCCCGCGCGGCACCCGCGCCGACCAGCTCGGCGAAGCGATCGAGCATTCGCTGCGCGCCGAACGCGCGGCCCGCGCCGTCGACTTCGTCAAGGCAAGCGCGCAGTACAACGAAGCCGCCACGGCAATCGCCGTCGAGCTGCTCTCCGTCACGAACGAGCGCGTCGGCTACCTCTGCCAAGTCCGCGGCGGCTCGAGCGTCAGCTGCCGCAAGTAAGCTTCAGCCCCCGATCGGGATCGTCTCGATCGGCAGGAGGCGGTGGGCCCCCGTAGCGACCCCCTCGAGGGTCCACTCGCCGAAGCGGCTCCGGTGCAAGGTCTCGACGCTCGATCCCACGGCCGCGAACATGCGCCGGACCTGGTGGTAACGCCCTTCCCGCAGCGTCACGCGGGCGCGGAGCGGCTCCAGGATCTCCAACTTCGCCGGCAAACAGGGCTTCGGCTCGCCGCGAAGCTTCAGCTCTCCCGAAGCGAAGGCGGCGATCGCCGTCGCTTCGACCGGTCGGGCCAAACCGACTTCGTAGATCTTCTCGACGTGCCGCTTGGGCGAAGTCCAGCGGTGCACGAGCTCGTGCCGATCCGTCAGGAGCAGCAAGCCGCTCGTGTCCTTGTCGAGTCGCCCCACGCTCACGACCTGGGGCGAACGCAGATTCCAACGCGCCGGCAGCAAATCGTAGACCGTCGGTCCCTCGGACTCGTCGTGGGTACAGGCGTAACCGACCGGCTTGTGCAGCAGAACGAGCAAGCCCTGCGGATGGTCGAGCGCTTCGCCGTCGAAACGCACCCGCGAAGGATCGAGGCGTGACTCCGGGGTGACTTCCGCGCCTTCGCATTCCACGCGGCCTTCCTGAATCCAGCGCGTCGCCTCGCGACGACTGCCGTAGCCGAGCGAAGCGATGAGTTGATCGAGACGGGGAAAGCGGCTCATTCGACGGACTCCCACCACGGCGTGCGCGGCCAAGCGCCGCCGCCCAAGCCCACGACTTCGCCGATACGAGGCGTCACGAGCTCGAGCCCCGCGTCGGCGGCGGACCGCGAAACGCGACGGATCGGCTCGCGCCAATCGTGCAGGCTCAGGACGAACTTACCCCAATGAACGGGAAGCAAAGCGCGGGCCCGAAGGTGGGCCGCCGCGAGGACCGTCTGCTCCGGGAACTGGTGCACGTAGGGCCAATCCTCGTTGTACTGGCCGCATTCCAGCAGCGCGAGATCGAAGGGGCCCAAGCGATCGCCCACTTGGCGCAGGCCCGGATCGTAACCCGAGTCGCCACCGACGAAGACCCGAAATTCCCCCACCCGCAACGCGAAGGAGCACCAAAGCGTCGCGCAACGGCGAAGGCCTCGACCCGAAAAATGACGGGCCGGCGTCGCGGTGATCTCGACGTCGTCGAAGAGACGCGAGGATTCCCACCAATCGAGTTCCACGATCCGCTCCGCCTCGATCCCCCAGGCTTCGAGATGGGCGCCGACCCCCAAGGGAACGACGAAGCGCCCCACCCGGTCTTTCAAGGCCCGGATGCTGCCGTAATCCAGGTGATCGTAGTGGTCATGCGTGACGAGCAAGGCATCGATGCGCGCGGGCATCTCGGCGGGGCCGTAGGCGTCCGTTCCCGCGAAGGCCCGCACGGCGAAGGGGACGGGCGCGGCGTAACCGCTGAAAACGGGATCCACGAGCAAGGTCCGACCCCGGTACCGCAGCAGATAAGAAGAATGGCCGAACCAGACGAGCGAGGGCGAGAGGTCGGGCAGCGTCCGCAAATTCGTCCGCACGAAGGGCAACGGCGAACTCGGCCGGCGCGCCGGCGAGCGCCGGAAGAGCGCCCTAAAGAGAAGCGCGAAAATCGAAACGCCCGGACGCATCATGGGCGTCGGCTCCGCGTTCACGAAGACGCCGTCGCGATACTGGGCCGAACGGCGCATGCGCTCGCGACGCGCGCCGGTCGCCCGGGCCCCGAGGACCGACCACAAAGAAAGCATGTTTCCGTTCTACCACGGGTCCCGCCGCACGGGAGCGTTGCGCGGCTCGCCTTTCTGGCTATATTCGTCGTCGATGAAGATGACCCTGGCGCGCTACCTCGAACGCAAGGCCGCGCCGACGAGCGCCGAGCGCCAGCGAATTCCCTGCGTCGCTTGCCGAAAGCCTCCGGTCAGCTGCTACTGTGCGACGCTCCGCCCCTTCGACAGTTCGCCCCGCATCGTTATCCTCATGCACCCCCTCGAAGCCAAGCACCCGATCGGGACCGGACGCATGGCGCACCTCTGCCTGTCGAACTCGAAGCTGTGGGTCAGCGCGGACTTCGAGCGGCACGATGAGCTCGGCGAGCTGCTCGCGGACCCCAAGCTTTACCCCGTGCTCCTGTACCCCGGCCCCAAGAGCCGGAACTTGACGACGATGACGGAGCGGGAACGCTTTGAGCTGGCGCCGCCCGGGCGGGAGCTGGCCGTGATCGTGCTGGACGCGACCTGGCACAACGCCCGCAAGATGCTTCTCTATTCGCCGCGCCTTCAGAAGTTGCCGCGCGTTTCTTTCACGACACAACAGACTTCGCGCTTCATCGTCCGTAAGCAGCCGCAGGCGCACTGCCTTTCGAGTCTCGAAGCCGTGCACGAGATCCTGCGCCTGCTCGAAGCGAAAACGTCGAAGCCCGCGCCGATCCGGCACCTGCTCGACGTCTTCGACGCGATGGTCGCCCGTCAGCTCGAGCACCGTTCCCGACCCGGCCCTTCGCGCCACGCCGGCGGCTACGCCGCGCGCAAGGCCCGACGCGCCCGGGCGCTCGAGGAAAAGCAGCGCTCGGAAGCCCCTCCGGTCGGCGCCGAGATATTACCGAATCTCCATTCGAAAAACGCCCAGGCGCCGGATTAGCGTGACCCCGTAACCTAAGGAGACCCCATGAAGAACTTTTTCGTTTTGCTCTTCCTCGGATGCGCCCTCGTCGCGCCGGACCGCGCGGAAGCCGCCGCTTCGGGACGCCCCGCGCCCCCGACCGTTTCCCAAGTCGAACTCGACCGTTACCTGGGAACTTGGCACGAGCTGCGTCGGCTGCCGAACTCGTTCCAGGACGATCACCCCGAAGAGGCGAGCGCCTGCTTCAACACGACCGCCGAGTACGCCCTCCGCGGCGACGGCAAGGTCGACGTCAAGAACACCTGCTACCGCGAGAAGCCGAACGGCGAAGTCGTCAAAGACGTGGCCATCGCGATCGCGCGCATCGTCGACAAAAGCGGCGGCGCCAAACTCAAGGTGAACTTCACGGGCGTCGGGCTTCTGCGCACGCTCGGCATCGGCGACGGCGACTACTGGATCCTGGGCTTGGGCCCGACGAATAAGAACGGCCTCTACGCTTGGGCCCTCGTCGGATCCCCTCGCCTGAACTTCGGATGGATCTTGTCGCGTGAGCCGCAGCTCGCCGAAGCGACTCTCGACGAGATCCTCGCTTTGGCCGAGTCCAAAGGATACCGACGCGAGCAGTTCGCCGACCCGAGGCGTCCTTAATGAGACGGGTCGGGATCGTCGCTCTCGCCCTCGTCGGCGCCCTGAGCTCGCCTAGCCATGGCGAAGTTCGGACGCGTCGGGTGGAGTATCGTGACGGGAACGTCACGCTCGAAGGCTACCTCGCCTACGACGACGCGAAAACCCTGCCCTCGCCGGGCGTTCTCGTCGTGCACGACTGGATGGGCGTGGGCCCGTACGTCGAGCGCCGCGCGCGGGAACTCGCCGGCAAGGGCTACGTCGCGTTCGCGGCGGATATCTACGGTAAGGGCGTGCGGCCCGCCGACGCGAAGGCCGCCGGAAAGCTGGCCGGCGAATACAAGGCGGATCGCAAGAAATTACGCAAGCGCGCCGAGGCGGCGCTTCTTCGCCTCCGGCAAGAAAAGAACGTCGACCCCAAGCGCATCGCCGCGATCGGATTCTGCTTCGGCGGCACGACGGCGCTCGAACTCGCCCGCGGGGGCGCGGAGATCCGGGCGGCCGCGAGCTTTCACGGCAACCTGGATTCGCCGACGCCCGAAGACGCCAAGCAGATCAAAGCCAAGCTTCTCGTCTTGCACGGCGCGATCGATCCTTTCGTGAAGCCCGAAGACATCTCGGCCTTCCAAAAGGAAATGGCCGAAGCCAAGGTCGACTACCAATTCATCGCCTATTCGGGCGCCGTGCATAGCTTCACGAACCCCGAGGCCGGCAAGGACGTATCGAAGGGCTCCGCTTACGATCCCGTCGCCGAAGCTCGCTCCTTCAAGGCGCTCCACGCTTTCTTCGAAGAGGCCCTCTAGAGCCTCTCCCTACCAAGCGAAGGAGAGCTGAAGGGGGGCTTCGTCCGAAGTCTCGTCGCCGCCGAGACGCGCGCCGATCCCGATCAAACGAAAAGGAACGGGACGCCGGCCCCAAGCTTCCCGCAGGAGCTCGACGAAGTCCCGCGCGCGTGGACGCATGGCGCACGCGACTTCGCAGGTCGTCGTGCGGAAATCGAAGAATTTGATCTTCACGACGAAGCCGCGCAGCCGATCGAAGGCCTTCGCGCGCGTCATTCGCCGCTCCCAATCCGCGTAGAGCTCGGGCAGTGCGCGCAAGCCCTCTTCGAGCGTCGGCAAATCGCGCTCGAAGGTTTCTTCCACGCTCAAGGATTTCCGTTCCGAACGGGCCTCGACCTCGCGACGATCCTCGCCCCGGGCCAATCCGTAAAGCGACTCTCCGCGCGAACCGAACTCTTCCGCGAGATGCTCCCTCGAAGCCAACTGCAGATCTCCGCAAGTCCGCCAGCCCAAACGGTGCAAGCGCTCGGCCGTGACTCTCCCCACGCCGAAGATTTTCTCGACGGGCAGCGTCTTCACGAAAGCCGCGACTTCCTCGGGCCTCACCACAAAGAGACCGTCGGGCTTGCGCCAATCGCTCGCGACCTTGGCGAGAAACTTGTTCGGCGCCACGCCCGCCGAGGCCGTCAGCCCGCACTCCGCGCGAATGAGCCGGCGGATCTCGGCGGCGATGCGCGTCGCGCTTCCGTCGAAATGCGGAGCGTCCGTCACGTCGAGGTAAGCTTCGTCCAAGGAAAGCGGTTCGATGCGTGAGGTGAAACGGGAGAATATCTCACGAATCGCCTGGGTCTCGCGTCGGTAGAGCTCGAAGTTCGGGCGCTTGAGGATGAGCTGCGGGCAAAGCCTCACGGCCTGCGACGAAGGCATGGCCGAACGCACGCCGAACTTGCGGGCCTCGTAACTCGCGGTACAAAGCACGCTGCGGGAATCCGGCGGTCCGCCGATCCCGAGCGGCTTCCCGCGAAGTTCCGGGTGATGCTTCACTTCGACGGCCGCGTAGAAGCAGTCCATATCGACGTGAATGACTTTTCTCGCGGTAGACACCCGAAAGACAGGGTGCCATACGATCGTATGTCATTCAAGCGGAGAACGAAGGCGACGCCACTCTTGCGCGGTCAGCAGGGTGACGCTTTCCGAATCGGGATCGTAGACGAGCTTGAGCTCTCCCGCCGCGAGTTGCCGGCGCAACGACTCGACCTTGCTTTCGAAGGTGACTTCTCGGGCACCGTAGTCCGTCCCTTCGCGCAGCACGAAAGACTCCAGAATGCTTTCGAGCGCGTCGGGGCTGACGGCTTCGGGCGGAATCTCGACGGGCGGCGCTTTTTCCGACATTTCGCCAGCCTAGGCCGCGACGGCATAGACGTCGTCGTCCCACGCGAAAAATCCAGGGCCGCGGGCCAAAATTTCACTCGACGCTAACCCGAGCGCGCGTGCGCCGTGTCGGAAGGGAGAGCAAGGAGGCTACCCCGAATGAAACCCTCGATTTTCTTCGCTTTGACCTTGAGCGGTCTCGCGGCCTGCTCGGGAGACATCCGCAACATCGTTCCGCCCACGACGATCGGCGAGACGCCTCCCCCCGTCGAAGACCCACCCGGGGGCCCCATCGAAGACACCCTGCCGTCCGCCACGCCCCTTCGCGCGGGGCACTACGTCGGGCAGCGTTGCTTCCTGAACAAATCCGCGAGCGAGGGCTTCGGCGCTCCCGTCTATACGATGGCCGAGATGCGCTTCGACGAGAAGGGCATCGGCACGAACGACTTCAAGCTCTACCTCGACGAAGACTGCAGCGATCCTCCGGCGCTGGAAGGAAGCGTGAACCTCGTCATCACCTACGAGAAGAGCCTCGGCAACGTGCTCGTCTTCAAGTTCGTGCAAGAAGACCCCGCGGTCGAGGACGACGAGCCGCAGACTTTCTTCATCACGGGCGTACGTGACGGCAACGATTACATGCTCGACGTCGACTTCGCGGACGGCGAGTCCGGCCCCTACTTCACCATGCCCACGGAAGGAGAGGTTCAAGCCTTCGGAAACTCGCCCCTCTCCCAAGGCGTCCGCTTCAAGGCACAACCTTAGACCAACTGTGCGCCCTTAAGAGGGGTTTTTTGAGGTTTTTCTCTAATAAAACAAGCTCTTAGTAAAAGCACCGAACTCCGGCGCTTTCTTAGGGCCGCGTACGCCCGGAAACCCGGCCTTTCAGTCCCCTCTTAACGGCGCACAGTTAAAGCAGCGCGGAGGCCCTAAATTCATCCGGTGTTTTTTGAATTCTATTTTTACCAGGTTTTAATTGATAAAAAATTAAACCCAGGCATAATTAGATTCATGAAAGCCTCTCCCAACCAAATCTGCACGGCCTTCGCGGGCCCCCACAAAATCGCGAGCGGCGGGATCGTCGAAGTCGCCGGTGCCGTTCGGCGTTGGCTTGACCAGGACGCGGCCGCGACGCCGCTCATCTTCGATGATCGCAGCGGCATGACGATCGAAGTCGACCTGCGTGGATCCGTGGAAGAGGTCCGAGGCCGAATCGAAGCGCCCGAAGGGCCGAGCCCCGAGCGCAACGGCCCGGGACGCCCGAAGCTCGGGGTCGTCTCGAAGGAAGTCGGCTTGCTCCCACGGCACTGGGATTGGCTCGCCACGCAGCCGGGCGGCGCCTCTTCGACGCTCCGAAAACTCGTCGAAGAAGCGAGCAAACTGCGACGCCCCCAGGACGAGGCGCGACTCGCGCAGGAAGCGGCCTACCGTTTTCTTTCCGTGATGGCGGGCGACTTGCCGCTCTACGAAGAAGCCCTGCGCGCTTTCTACAAGCGCGACGGCAAGAAGTTCGACACGATCGTCGAGCTCTGGCCCCGCGACGTCCGCGACCACGCCAAAAAACTCGCGGCCCCGCACCTCGAAGCCAAGTAAGATCGAGGCATGGCGCTCACCGGAAAGCTCGGAGTTCTTGTGGCGCTTCTCTCGGTCGACGCTTCGGCGCAGTCTTGGGCGAGGCTTCCCGACGATACGCCGCTCCTCGACGTGAGGGCCGGCGATCGTGCCTATTTCCACGCCGCGATCACGATCCGACCGCGGGTCACCACGATGGGGGCGCAGAACGGGCGCGCCTTCCCCGATCGCGACGCGCCCCACTTCGATTACTCGACCTTCGCCTGCGGGGTCACGCGCGCCGCCTCGGTGCTCCTCGATCGCGCCGTGACGGTGCCGGCCGGGCATTCGATTCCGCTCAGCGAGATCCGCGGCGACGGCGGCTACGGATCGGCGACCCTTCGCTTCGAACCGAACGACCTCGTTTCGCACGTGAACTGCATCCAGATCCTCAACGCGGCCGCGGTCGACGGTAGCCGCTTTCGCGTGCGCGACCTGCGCGCGGCCTTCGGCGGCCAAGTCGAGATCCTGCGCTTATCCTCCCCGAGCGCCCCCCGGGGGAGCGGCCCCGAGAACCTCGAAGGCTACCGCGAGCGCCTCCGCCGCTTCGAGGGAGCTTCGCGCTCGAGTCCCTGAGCTCGCTTGCCTTTCCTCGGGGGTAGCGACTAACTTGGGCGCATGAAAGCTTCCGCGCCCCTCTACTACGGCGACTACCTCAAGATCCGCGAGCTCCTCGAGCTGCAGAAGCCGGAAAGCGAACGCGTCGGCGTCGAAGCGCACGACGAAATGCTCTTTATCGTCATCCACCAGGTCTACGAGCTGTGGTTCAAGCAGATCCTGCACGACCTGAATTCCGTCCTGCGCATCTTCTCGAGCGAACGGGTCGAGGACTCCCGCGTCGGGGCCTGCGTGTCGCGCCTCGAACGCATCCACAAGACGCAGAAGCTCCTGCTCCAGCAGATCGACGTCCTTGAGACCATGACGCCGATGGACTTCCTCGACTTCCGCGACCTACTCATCCCGGCTTCGGGATTCCAGAGCCTGCAGTTCCGCCAGATCGAGAACCTCATGGGCCTGCTTCCGGAAAAGCGCCTGAGCTTCGGCAACCAAAGCTACCTCGCGCGCGTGAGCCCCGAGGACCGGACCAAGCTCGAGGCGAGCGAAAAGACCCCCTCGCTCTTCGTGCGCCTCGAATCCTGGCTCGAGCGCACGCCCTTCCTCAGCTCGGAAGGCTTCTCTTTCTGGGCGGAGTACCGTCGCGCCGTCGAAACGATGCTCGAGAAAGATCGCGGGCTCATCCTGGGCTTCAAGGACATCGATCCCGCCTTCCAAAAGCAGCAGCTCGACATGCTCGAGCGCACGCGCGGATCCTTCCAGCTCGTCCTCGACGAAAAGAAGCACGCCGAACTCAAGGGCCAGGGCGCGTGGCGCCTCTCCTTTCCGGCCACGCAGGCCGCGCTCTTTATTTTCCTCTACCGGGACTACCCCGCGCTCCAGGGGCCCTACCGCATTCTCCAGGGCCTCATCGAGATCGACGAAGCTTGGACGCAGTGGCGCTACCGCCACGCGCTCATGGCGCAGCGGATGATCGGCACGAAGATCGGCACGGGCGGTTCCTCGGGGTCGGACTACCTGCAACAGGCGACGGAGCGGCATAAGATCTTCCAGGACTTCACGAAGCTCTCGACTTTCTTCATCCCCCGCGCGGCGCTGCCCAAGCTTCCGGAGAAAATCGCGGCCGAGCTTTCGCTGGCCTACGCGCGATGATCGGCGACTGGAAGTCCCACTACGCGCGTTTCCGCGCCGGCCACGAGGGCTGGCTCCACCTGTGCGCGCACAGCCATCACTACTGGCCCGACGTCACGCGCGAAGCCCAGCTCGAAGCGTGGGACGACGCCGCCCGGCGGAGCGACCGCAAGTGGGACCGAGTGCTGGGCGAGCTACTGCCCGAGGTCCAACGCGGGATCGCCTCGCGCCTCGGCGTGCCCCACTCCGAACGCATCACTTTCGCTTCGAATACCCACGAACTGCTCGTGCGCCTGCTCTCCTGTTTCGAAGGCCGGCCCGTGCGCGTGCTCAGCACGGACGGCGAGTTCCATAGTTTCCGTCGCCAGGCGGCGCGCCTTGCCGAGACGGGCGGGATCGAGCTCGTCACGGTTTCCCAGTTTCCGCGCGAGAGCTTCGCGACGCGCTTTCTGGCGGCGGCCGAATCCCGCGACTTCGACGTCGTCTTTACGAGCCACGTTTTCTTCGATTCGGGCGGCGCGCTGCCCGACGCCGATCGGCTGCTCGCCAAGCTCAAGTCGCGCGCGAAGATGCTCGTGCTCGACGTCTACCATTCCTTCCTGAGCCGCCCCTTCTCGCTCGCCACGTTGGCCGACGACGTTTTCGTGGTGGGAGGCGGTTACAAGTACCTCCAAGCGGGCGAAGGCGCCTGTTTCCTTTACGCGCCCCCCAAAGCGGATGCCCTGCGGCCCGCGAACACGGGATGGTACGCGCACTTCGCCTCGCTCGGCGCCAGGCCCGCGACCCGCACCGAGTACGGAGACGGCGCGTGGCGCTTCTGGGGTTCGACCTTCGATCCGACCGCACTCTACCGTCTGCGCCGAACGCTCGCCTTCCTCGATGAGCAGGGACTCACCGCGGAGCGCGTCCACGCCCACTCGATCGCGCTGCAGGAAGCCAGCCTCGCGCGATTGCGGACCCTGCGCGCGACGCCGGATTGGCTCGCGCCCGTCGTCGACGCGATCCCCCGGATCGTCGCGGCGCCGGAGCGGGGAAACTTCCTGGGCTTCCCGCTCGCGCCCGGCGAGGCGCGCAAGGTCCAGGCCGAGCTCGAAGCGCGTCGCATCCTCTGCGACTCGCGCGAGAACGAGCGCGGTTCTTTCTTGAGGTGGGGCTTCGGCCTTTACCACGACGCCACCGACGTCGCGGATCTCGAGCGACGGCTTAGCGTCTAGGCTTGGGACGCGACTTGCCGCCGGCCTTCGCGTTCGCGCCGGCCCTCGGCGTGGGCCGCCTCGTGGCCGACGGCGGCGCCCCGCTTTCGAGCGCGTTCATGAGCGGACGGTCGCGCTCCGTCACGAAGTTGATGACCGTGCCTTCGCGACCCGCGCGCGCCGTGCGGCCGGCGCGGTGGAGGTAGTTCTCCATCTCCTGCGGCAGGTGGTAATTGATGACCCGCTCGACGTGCTCGACGTCGAGTCCGCGCGCGCCGAGGTCCGTGGCGACGAGCAGCTTGAGCGTGCCTTCACGGAAGGCCTTCAGGTTGGCGCGGCGCTCGTTCTTGTCCATCTCGCCGCGGTAGATCGCGCATTCGTGGCCCGCCGCCTTGAGCTCGGCCGCGAGCTTGTCGCATTGCTCGCGCGTGTTCACGAAGAGCAGCGTACCGCCCTCGTTCTTTTCGGCCAGGATCTTCTCGAGCACGGGGAAGCGCTTGCCGTCCTTGATGCCGCGGTTACGCGTCTGCAAGGTCGCGACCGTCTTGCGGCTGCCCGCGCTCTCGATGATCTCGGCGCCCCCGAAGTACTTGAGCGCGAGGTGCCGCACCGGATCGGGGGCCGTCGCCGTGAAGAGCGCCATCTGCCGACGCGACGGACATTCCTCGACGACCTTCAGAAGGTCGGGCAGAAAACCCTGGTCGAGCATCTGATCGGCCTCGTCGAAGACGAGCGTGCGGATGTCGCTCAGGTTCACGAGCCCCCGCTCGACGAACTGAAGCAGCCGACCCGGCGTGGCGACGAGGATCTCGAAGGCGCCCGCCACGTTTTTCTTGGCGACGTCCATCGCCGCGCCGCCCAGCACGCTGCGCACGCGCAGCCGCGTGCCGTGCGTGAAAATCTTGAAGACGCGCGCGACCTGCTCGCCCAACTCACGCGAGGGCACGAGCACGAGCGCGCGCGGATAGCCCTCGACCGTCACGGGATCGCCCGCGTCCTCGAGCGACTTGAGCCGGTGCAGGGTCGGCAGCGCGTACGCGAAGGTCTTGCCGCTGCCCGTCTCGGAAATGCCGACGACCGAACGGCCGTCCAGGAGGGCGGGAATGGTACGAGCCTGGATCTCGGTCGGCGTCTGGAGTCCCTTCTCGGAAAGCGTGGTCTTGAGGGAACCCAGGAGGCCGGAACTCGCGAAGCTCTTCATCCGGATTCCATACCCTTTGGCGGAGGTCGGGAACAGGGGAAAGTCGGCCCTAGACCAGCGCCGGGATCGGAATGACCACGCTCATCGCGATCGTCGTGGAACGCGAGGGGTTGCGGTAGGCGTGCGGCTGGTTGCCGGGGAACGCGAGCACGTCGCCCTCGCGCACGACGAAGCTATCCCCCGACACGACCACGCTGAGCTCCCCTTTCAGCACGGTCAGGTACTCCTTCGTACCGACGAGGTGGGGGTGGCCGCCCATGAGGGCGCCGGGCGCGAACTCCACGCGGTCCATCTCGATACCCTTCACCCGGTCCGGCAAGAGCTTGTAGACGCGGGCCTGGCCTTGGGCCCGGCTCTGCGCCGCGACCTTGTCGGCCGGGATGAGCACGCAGTCCGAGCGCGGTCGCGAGAGCAGCTCCTCGATGCCCACCCCGAGGGCTTCCGAGATCCGCGCCAGGTTCGTGAGCGAAGGGTTGCCCGCGCCCGATTCCACGTTCGTGAGCGTCGTGCGGGGGATCCCGGCCTGTTTGGCGAGCTGGAGCTGACTGAGCCCCCGCTTCTCGCGGAGCTTTTGGATGTTGGCGGCTAGATAGGCCGCGAGCTTGGATCCCATGGATCCATTCAGGCTTAGGGATGGACCTTATGTCAATATAAAGTCCAATCGGTCGATTGACGGTCTCGACGCCGGCACGCTGGGACCATGAAAAACTTCTACCAAGACCGAAACATCGTCATCACGGGCGCCACCTCGGGGCTTGGGCGCGCCCTCGCCCTTCGTCTGCACCACCTTGGGGCCCACGTCGCGGGCGTCGCCCGCGGGGCGGCCGGCCTGGCTTCGCTCCGCCACGAGGCTCCCCGCGCGCTCACGATCCAAGCCGACGTCTCGCGGGCCGAGGAGATCTACCCGCTGGCGGGCGAGATCCAAGCCAAACTCGGCGACGTCGACATCCTCTTTAACGTCGCGAGTGACCTGGGCCCCGTCCCGCTCCGCCTGCTCGCCGACACGGAATGCGAGGACTTCGAACGCGCCCTGCGGACGAACGTGCTGGGGCCGCATCGCCTCACCCGCGCGCTGCTCGCGCCGATGCTGCTGCGGGGAAGCGGACTCGTCGTGAACGTGTCGAGCGACGCCGCGGTGAACGCCTACCCCCGTTGGGGCGCCTACGGCGCTTCCAAAGCGGCGGTCGACCACCTGAGCCGCGTCCTCGACGAAGAGCTCAAAGAAGCGGGGGTGCGCTGCCTCTCGGTCGACCCCGGGGACATGCGCACGCCGATGCACTTCGCCGCGGTCCCCGACGCCGACCCCGCCCGCCTGCGCGATCCCGCGGAATCGGCGGAACGGCTCCTCGAACTCATCGCCCGCAACGACTTTTCCCAGGTCCGGAGGATATTATGAAACCCGCCGTCAGATCCCGACGTCGCTTCGGCGACACCAAACTACTCTTGCTCGGCGACGACGCCGTTCGGCACGCCCGCTTCGGTGAGCTCGCCGAGCGACTCGACCCCGGCGACCTCGTCGTGGTGAACCGCTCCGGCACCCTCCCCTCGAGCTTTCGGGGACACGTCGAGAAAAGTCGCGAGGAGATCGAGATCCGACTCGCGGCCTTCCAAGGCCCCCATCCCGGCGATCTCACCGAATGGCTCGCCGTGAGCTTCGGCGCCGGCGATTGGCGACGAAGGACCGAAGACCGGGGCCCCCCGCCAAGGCTCGAGGTCGGCGAGGTCCTCCATTTTGCCGGGGGGCTGAGCGCCCGGATTCTCGGGGTCCAAGACGAGCGCCTTCTGCGCGTTCGCTTCGAGGCGAGCGGCAAACCCGAGGCCTCGTCCGGCGTGGCAGCGCCCGGCGTGGGAGCGCTCTACCGCGCCGGGCGTCCGATCCAGTACTCCTACCTCGAGGAAGAAATCGCCGTTTGGGATCAGCAAACCCTCTTCTCGGGCGCGCCGATCTCGGTCGAGGCGCCGAGCGCCGGCTTCGCCTTCGACTGGGAGCTCTGGCGGCGGCTGAGGGCGCGGGGCGTGAACTTCGCCACGGTCCTGCACGGCGCCGGCCTCTCAAGCACAGGCTCCGCGGCACTCGATCGACGCCTGCCGCTCGCGGAATGGTCCGAGGTTCCGGACGTCACGATCCAAGCCATCGAAGCGGCCCGACGCGCGGGTCGACGGGTCGTCGCCCTCGGCACGACCGTGCTCCGCGCGCTCGAGTCGGCCTGGGTGCCAGGCGAAGGGCTAAGGCCGCGCGCCGGACTTACGACCCTTCGCATCTCCCCCGCGCATACGATCCGCTCGGTCACCCACCTCGTCACGGGCATGCATGACCTCGGCGAGAGCCACCGCGATATCGTGCACGCGATCGTGTCGCCGGAACTCGCCGCCGCGGCCGACGCGCAGGCCGAAGCGCGAGGCTACTTCTCGCACGAATACGGCGACCTCGCGCTCGTGGGTCCGGTGAAGGGCTGACGCTACGCAAAGCCCCGCGCGCCGCGAACGGTGGACCTTCCCGCGAGTCCGGGTTAGACGTCTCATCAATTTCAACCCCCAAGGAGACACCTCATGGCAAAATACGTCGACGGATTCGTCATCGCGATCCCGAAGAAGAAACTCAACCACTACCGCGACATCTCGAAGAAGGCCGGCAAGGTCTGGATGGATCACGGCGCCCTTCAATACGTCGAGTGCGTGCTCGAGGACATGATCGACGTCGGCGTGCCGTTCAAGAAGCTGCTCAAGCTCAAGTCTTCCGAGACGGTCATCTTCTCATGGATCACGTACAAGTCCCGCGCCCAACGCGACCGCGTGAACGAAAAGGTCATGCAGGACCCGCGTCTCGACGCGATGATGAAGAACGAAAAATCGCCCTACGACGTCAAGCGCCTCTCCGTGGCCGGCTTCGAAACGCTCGTCGACTACTAGCCGAAGGGCGCCAGGCGCTTTTTCGTGTCGCACTTGCGTCATTTGACGCGCAAGCGACACGAAAAAGCGTCTGACGCCTTCCCGCTTTGACGAGGGGGGAGCCCGGGAGCATGCTTGGCCGCATGAAAGCGGACAAAGCACGCGTCGGGGTCCTTCTTTGTGGATCGGGTTACAAAGACGGCAGCGAGATCCGCGAGGCCGTCGCGGTGCTTTGGGCGCTGAGCGCGTCCGGCGCCGAAGTCCGCTGCTTCGCCCCCGACGCTCCACAAACGGACGTCGTGAATTGTCTCACGGGCGACGCCACGCCGAACGAAAGTCGCAACATGCTCGTCGAGGCCGCCCGCATCGCCCGCGGCCAGATCGAACCCCTCTCTCGCTTCGACGCCGCCGATGTCGACGCCCTCATTCTCCCGGGCGGATTCGGCGCAGCCAAAAACCTCTGCGATTTCGCCTTCAAAGGATCGAACGGACAAGTCCGCCCGGACGTGCGCGCCGCGCTCGAAAGCATCGCGAAGGCCCGTAAACCCATCGGCGCCGTCTGCATCGCGCCGGCGCTCCTGGCGCTTACCTTCAAAGGACAAGGACTCAAGCTCACCCTCGGCGCCGCCGGCGAAGCCGCGCAGGAACTCGAAAAACTTGGGCACCGACACGAAGTTTGCGAGCCGCAGGCCTGCGTCGTGGACGAAGTCCACCGTGTCGTCTCGAGTCCCGCCTACATGTACGACGACGCCCCCCTCCACCTCATTTTCGAGGGTATTCGCAAGCTCGTCGCGGAGACTCTGCGTCTCGCACGCCGTTAACTTCACGCGAAAATCCCGCGGTTCCTCGCGCCCCGTAAAGTTCTCGTGAAGCCTTTAAGCTTTAATCTCGCCCCACCGATAAAGACGCATGCTTGAATCCGTTTCGACGAACTGGAAATCCGCCGCCACCCCGATCGCATCCACCGTCTTCGCGGCCCTTCCCCTCACTTTCGTCTTCCTCTTCTTCACGCTCCCGAAACAGGAGGCCCAGATCCACGCGGCCAAGCGCGAGCAAACGAAGATCAGCGTCGAGTCCGTCTTCAAAACGCTCGAATTCTTCCACGCGAAGGCGGGACGCAGGGAAATCGGCGAAGACGAAGCCAAGCGGCTCGCCGCCGAGCAAATCAAGCTTCTTCGCTACTCCGGAAACGAGTACTTCTGGATCAACGACCGCGAGCCCCGGATGGTCATGCACCCCTTCAAGCCCGAGCTCGACGGCCAGAGCCTCGCCGAAAACAGAGATCCGAACGGCAAGTTTCTTTTCCGCGAGATGGTCAAAGTCGCGAACGAAAACGGCGAAGGCTACGTCGACTACCATTGGCCCAAGCAGGGCGGCGGCGATGCCGTTCCGAAGGTTTCTTACGTCAAGCTGTTCAAACCCTGGGGATGGATCGTGGGCAGCGGCGTCTACGTGGACGACGTGCAGGCCCTCGTGAAGGAGTCGCGCAACGCGAACATTCTCGCCTTCGCCGCGGCCACGCTCGTCGCGCTCCTCATCTCGCTCGGCGCCGGTCTCAAGCAGCTCAAACAGGTCATCATCCCGATCACGAACGCCATCGCGCGCCTGCATCGCGAGTCTTCCCAGCTGAAAATCACGGCGAACGACATGACTTCGGCCGCGGACAAGCTCGCGGCCGAAGGCCAGAGCCAGTCCTCCGCGATGGAGCAGACTTCCGCCGCGATCGTCGAGATCAACTCGATGCTCGAGAAGACCCTCGATTCCGCGCGCGGATCGGCGGATTTGGCCGGACAGGTCGTCGCGCTCGCCGAGGAAGGCCGCGAGTCCGTGCGGAAAACTTCGGAGGCCTTCGCCAGCATCGGGAAGGGAACGGAATCGACGATCGGCGTGCTCGAGACGAGCATACGCGACATCGAGTCGCTCAAGAAAATCATGGAGAGCATCGAGTCCAAGACCCAGATCATCCACGAGATCGTTTTTCAGACGAAGCTGCTTTCCTTCAACGCATCCGTCGAGGCGGCCCGCGCCGGCGAGCACGGCAAAGGCTTCGCGGTCGTCGCCGAGGAAGTCGGCATCCTCGCCAAGCGCAGCGGCGACGCCGCGGTTGAGATCCAGGACATCATCTCGACGAGCAAATCCCAAGTCACGCAGATCGCCGAAGCGAGTCGCCGTAACGTGACCGAGATCGTCGGCAGCTCGCGCGCGAGCCTTGAAGACGGCGCCGACCGCGTCCGCGAATGCTCCGAAGCCCTCGAACAGATGTCCAAGCGGTCGAGCCATAGCGCCGAAATGGCCCGGCAGATCCTGGCCGCCGCCGAGGAACAACGCCGAGGCATGGACGAAATCACGCGCGCCATGGACAGCCTAGAGCAGTCGAGCCGAACGAGCGCCGCGATCAGCTCGGAAGCCTCGTCGCAGGCCAAATCCGTCCTCGAAAAATCCGATTCCCTGGAGGGTCTCGTGATCACGCTCAATCGCGTCGTTTCGTCGGAAAAGAAGGCCGCATGAAGCCCTTCACCCGGCTGGCCGCGATCTCTTTGCTCGGACTCGGCGCCTTCGGCGTCTCCGCCGAATCCAAGCCCCTCTTCACCCCCTACGGGTTCGTCCTGACGAGCTATGACTTCGCGAACGCGGGCGTGGCCTCCTTCGGCTCGACCAATCTCGTGGCCCCGACGGCGGCGGCCGCCCGTGCGGCCCCGAGCGACTCGCTCGCGCGAAGCAGCTTCCACGCCGCCCAAAGCCGACTTGGCACACTCATTCGCCCCTCCGAAGTTCTCACCGCCAAGTTCGAGATCGACTTCGCCGACTTCAACAAGGCTTCCACGACGACCGGCTCGATGCCCCGCCTGCGCCTGGCCAAGATCGACTACGCGGCCGACGCCGAGAACACCTTCTTCTTCGGCCAAGACTGGGATCTTTTCTCGCCGCTTCACCCCCACACTTACAACCTCGTGGGGAGCTCCTTCCAAGCCGGCAACTCGGGCTTCGTACGTCAACAGTTCGGCTGGCTCCGCAAAACGGCCGCGAGCGAGACGGGTGTCTCGCTCGGGCTACCCGGCACGAACAACGCGGCGAGCGACGGCAACTTGGAGATCTCGCGCGTCCCCACCGTTTCCGCTCGCTGGAGCTGGATCGGCGAAGGAAGCCGCTCCGGTCTTTCGGCCGTCGCAACGCGCCTGCTCTTGGGCTCGCCGGGGAGCGTTTCCCAGACGGCTTATGGTGTCGCCCTCCACCACGAGAGCACTCTCGGCGCGTTGAACCTGCGCGGCGAGATCTACGCCGGCCAAGGCCTCGCGAACATCGGTGCCCTTACCCTCTCGCAAAGTCGCGCGGACCGCGCGATGCGCGAAGCCGGGGGCTGGCTCTCGGCGAAGTGGGGCTTTAGCCCCGGACAAAGCCTCTACGCCGGAATCGGCTTCGCCTCGGTCATCGACCGCGCGCAAGTCGCGGCCCCTTCGCCCACGACGACGGGCCTCAAGGGGAACCGAAACCTGCGGCTGGGCTACGATCGTAAGATCGCCGAATTGCTGAACACGTACGTGGAGTACAACCACTACCAAAGCGCGTGGCAAGTTATGGGCACCGCGAACGCTTCGACCTTCGGCACCGGATTCCAGCTCCCGTTCTAGAACGTCTGAAAGCGTGACATCTCCGTAACATCTCAGCCCGTCGTTGACCCGGTCGGTCACGACTTCTAACTTTTGGGTTTCGCCAACCCTAAAAGAGAAAGGCTGAGCCGTATGAACCTGACCACGCCGAAGAACGGACAACACGCCGAACCGTGTCCCCCCAACGCTCCCGAAACCGACATCCGCCAAGACGCCGACGACCTCATCAAAATCCTGCGCGGCCAGCTTCAAACTTTCGAGTCGACTTTCTACCGAGTCCGCGGCTTCGTGCGCACGAATCCCGTGCTCGGCATACTGGGCGCGGTCGGCGTCGGCATCCTCATCGGGCGCCTTTTCCGCAAGTCCTCGGTCGTCTACGTGGAGCGGAGCAAACAATGAAGATCCTCGAGATGATCCTCGGCTTTCTCACCCAACAAGGCCGCGCCGCCGTGCAGGAAAACGCCGAGTCCATGACCCGGCAGATCGCGAACAACGCCCGCCGGATTTCCAAGCTCCTCGCCCTCACGGCGATCTTCGTGGCCTTGCTCTGCAGCGGCATCACCTCGGCTTACTCCGAGTTGATGAGCTCCATTCAGCGCTCCGAGACCAACTGGACGGGCGCTATTTTCTTGGGGGGCTTGGCGCTCGCGATCGCTTCGATCGGCGGACTCGTCTACAGCCTGGGCGAAAAGCGCTGGCTCGAAGCCCTCAACGTCTCCACGGATCCGCCGCCGCCGCCGCAGGCATCGCCCATCGAGAACGCGATCGCCGTTCTTTTGCTCGAAGCCGCCAATGAATTGCGCGAGCGCCGCAAATCGCCCGGCGAATCCCACGAGACGCGCGCATCCGCTCCCGGCGCCGACGAGAATCCCGCCCACGCGTGATCCGCCGCCCAAAAAAGAAACCCTCGCTCCTCACGAAGGAAGAGCGAGGGTCCCTAACGAAACCCAAGGTAGATTCCGTTAGTTCCGGTATTCCGATTCGATCACGACCACGGCTTGCGAAGCCTTGCCCTGACGGAGCAACGCGAACTGAGCTTCCGTCACGTCGTACTCGCGCTTGGCGAAGCTCGACTTGAGTTCGGCGTCGTTCGTGTTGAACATGCGGGCGAGCCAGTTCGCGCGCGTTGCCATGCTGAAGGTTTCGACCGACGGGGTGTCGAGCGTATCTTCCAGGAAGTCCTCGATCACGTCCGCGCGGCGAGCCGCGAGATCGCGATCCGCGCGCGGTAGATCCGCCGTGGTGGTCATCTCACGGTCCGACCAGACCGAGACTTTGATGTCTTCGATGTCGCCGCGAGCGCGGGCCGTGCGCACGAGCTCGCGCAGCTGCGCGCGCGAAGCTTCGCTCAGGACGGCCGAGCCCTTCGCGAAGCTAATCGCGTGGCTCGTGAGGTGCGCCGAGTTGTCGACGGTCGCGTCGCGGTTGGCGTCCTTCACGACGACTTCTTCGCGCGGCGTTCCCGGCGCCGAGGCCGAGTCCACGCGCGTCGAACGGTCGGCGCAAGCCGCCAAGCTCATCGTCAATCCGAGGGCCATCATCATGTTCATCTTTTTCATCGTTCTCTCCATCTCCTCAAATTGAGGTTAAAAATTGCCCCGCTTTCACCGAGCGATTCAGGATTAAGCAGATTTCAGGCCAACGATGCGGAGCAACATCTCGTTGCGGTCGTCGACAATGGGAACGTGGAGCGATTTCGCGTTCGCTTGAGGCCCAAGGCTTTCTTGAAAGTCTCTCTCCTCGGGGGGATGGCGGCGCTTTTCCCCAACGCGAAGGCCCAAGACGCCCCCTGCCGTCCCTTTCGTCTGCATGCCGGCGTGAGGCTTCCGACCTCCGAAGAACGGCGCCAAGCCGACGCCAAGACCTCGCCCGCCTTCGATAATATTCGGGGCGAAATCGAGGCCACCCTGGCCCTTCATGGGACAAGCGTCGATTGGAACGGGGAATTTTGGAAATGCGTGCGCCCCTACCTTAAGCTCGACCGAGACGGCGACGGCCTTTCGGATTGGACGGTCTCGATCGACGCGGCGCCGAGCCCCGTCCTGATTCCCCTCGATCCCGACCTCGACGGCGACGGCGTCGAGAATCTCTTCGACGTCGCGCCGAACGATGCGCGACTCGGATCGATCACGCCCAAAGGCTTGCCCCCGCACCTCGTCGCGCGGGACGCCGAAACGCGCGCCCTCCAGCTGCGAATCTACGAACGCTACGGACTCGTCGCGGTCGACAACAGCGACGCGCACTCGCCCGGCGTGCTGCGGACCGTCGACGAGCTGCTCGAAGGCCTCCCCGAGATCATGCGCCAGGCCCGCGGGCTGCGCCTCCTCTTTGCCTTCGCGGGACACGACGCGCGCCACGACCAGGCCGCCTACCACCGACAGATGCGCGCGCTTAGTCTGGGCGGCCGCAAGAGTTACCCGGATCGGCTCGACGCCGCGGCCCGCGCGGAACTCCTCCACACGCTGGCCCACGAGATCGGGCACGCCGTGCTCTTCGACCTCGTCGGACCGGCGGAGCTGCAGAACTTCGCGAGCCACCAAGCGGGGTGGCGCGACGTCTTCGCCGAACGCCCGGAAACGAGTCTGCTCGGCCCCGCCTTCTTTCGTCCGTTTCCGCGGCGGAGCGTGTCCACGCCCGCCCCCCTCTCCCCCTACGCCAAGCGCAACCTCCACGAATGGTTCGCCGAAGCCTACGCGGCGACCGCGCTCAAGCGGCTCATCGCGCGAGGGCGTCTCGACGCCTCGCAAGTTCGCCAGCGCGGGATCGAACGCCTGGACGAAAACACGGAAAACTGGGTCAAGCGTCTGGCCGACTTTGACGGCTAGGCGTCGTCGAAGCCGACTGACGTTTGCGGACGAAAGTTCCACGACCGCCTTCGCTGATCTAGGAAAGAAGGCCGGAGGAAAATCATGAAACGTCTCTTCTCGTTCGTTCTTGTCGTCGGCTCCGCTTTCGCATCGCGGGCGCAGGAAGCCCCGGAACCGTGCGCGATCGGCGACGCGCGTTGCGCGGACCTGAGCTATAAGCTCGATGATCTCATCGCCGGCCTCTCGATGGATTGCAGCGGCGAGGCCTGCTACGGGCTCTGGCGCACGCAAATGCAAGACATGCAGGCCACGTCCGACGCCGCGGACGCCCTTCCGGTCGGCTTGCCCGTGGCCGAGGAAGTCGGCGCCAAAGCCAAAACGGCCGCCGGCAAGATCTGCGGAACGCAGATCACGGGAGAAGCTTCGTGGGTCTCGAGCTGGGTGCTCAAGGCGAACCGCGTGCTGCGGCGCCTGGAGCGTTTGCAGCGCGGCGCCGGCGTCGTCGCCCCGCGCACCTGCACGATGACCGCGGGCTGAAATCCACGTCAGGGCCTTTCGAGCTCATCGGCCGCCGCACTAGGCTAGGCCGATGAGCTCCTCGCTTCGTCTCGAACGCACGCCCCTTTCGATCCTGAACCTGGCGAGCTACCCGAGGGGCGCGCGCCCGGGCGACGCCTTCGCGACCACACGCCGGATCGCGCAGCACGGCGAGCGCTGCGGATACCACCGCTTTTGGCTCGCCGAACACCACAATCTCGAAGGCATCGCGAGCGCGGCCACGTCCGTGCTCATCGGCAACGTGGCGGGCGCCACGCGCCGTATCCGCGTCGGCTCGGGCGGTATCATGCTTCCGAATCACGCCCCGCTCGCGATCGCCGAGCAGTTCGGGACCCTCGAGTCGCTCTACCCCGGCCGCATCGATTTGGGACTCGGCCGCGCCCCGGGCGGAGACTTCGCGACGATGCGCGCGCTCCGGGCCGCGGGCGGCAGCGCCGACGACTTTCCCGCCCTCATCGCGGAACTCGTCGATTACCTGGGTCCGCCGCATCCGCACCGGCGGGTGCGCGCCATTCCCGGCGAAGGTCTGGAGATCCCGATTTGGATTCTCGGCTCGAGCCTCTACAGCGCCGAGTTGGCCGCCGAGCTGGGGCGCCCCTACGCCTTTGCCGCGCACTTCGCGCCGACCCACCTCCTGGAAGCCCTCCGTCTCTACCGCGCGCGCTTTCGCCCCTCGGCTTGGTTCGCGGCGCCGCACGTCATGGTCGCGATCCCCGTCGTCGCGGCCGAGAGCGACGAACGCGCCGAGTATCTCGCGACGAGCCTCTACCAACGTTTCGCGGGAATCGTGCGCGGCGAGCGCGGCGGCACCCCGCCGCCCGTCGCTTCCCTCGAGAAGCTCTGGGATCCCGCGGTCGAGGCGACGACGCGCGCGATGCTGAAGTCCCTCGTCGTGGGCGGCCCCCAAAAAATTCGGCGCGGGCTCGATGCGACTTTGGAAGCCACGGGGGCCGACGAGCTCATGATTTCCTCCGAGCTCTACGACCCGAACGACACGCTTCGTTCCTACGAAATCATCGCGCGCGTCGCCGGACGCCGCATCGACGACGGCGAAGCTGATCCCGATTTTGGCCGTCCATGACGCCCAGCCTCCGGCGAGCGGCGGCTTCCCCTTCGCGCGCTTGGCCCGCTTCGTGCAACCTTCTTTCGACAGGAGGTCCTAAAATGGCAAACCAAAACAAACCGCAACCGCAACAACCCCGCAAGCCGAACACCCCGAACACGGGCATCGAACAAATGCCCCAGAAGGGTGGCAAAAGGGACCAGGAAAAACCCAAGGCTCCCAAGAAGAACGACGACTTCGGAAGTGACGTTCCGAGCGGTCAAGACCTCGCTTAGTCGAGCGCCTTGACGCAACGGGGCGGGCCGCGCGTCGACCCGGCCCGCCCCGTTTCTTTCGGAGACTTTTTCGAGCCCGAGACTTTAAGTCCCGTAGTGGTGCTTCACGGTCTGCAGAAGCACGTCGAGATCCACGGGCTTTCGCAAGAATCCCGCGGCGCCCGTTTCCAAGGCTTTCTTGTAATCCGCCACGGCGGAAACGAGCACGACGGGAACGCTCGCGTGGGAATCCGGCAACTGCGTACGGCAACGCATGAACTGCCAGCCGTCCATGATCGGCATCATGAGATCGAGCAAGATGAGCCCCGGCCGCGCGACCTTCGGCAACCCTTCGAGGGCTTCTTTCCCGTTCCGGTACGTCGTCACCGGGAATCCTTCGTGTTCGAGGACCTCCCGAAGGGCATCGCGGATTTCATCGTCGTCTTCGATGATGATGACGGAGTCGCTCATCCTCCTATTGTGTCCGATTCGGGCCCGATTCCGCGTCAGAATTATCGCGGGGCGTTTCTCCCGTCGCTAAGGCTGTTTACGGGCCGCGGGCGAGTCGAGTAGACCGTTGAGAGAACTATGCACACGGGTATTTGGCGTCGCATCGTCCTCGAGAACGCCCTCGACGCGGTCGTCGGCGTCGACCACGAGGACCAGATCATCGACTGGAATCGGCAGGCCGAACAGACTTTCGGATGGCTAGCCAAAGAGGCTATCGGTTCTGCGATGGCGGACATTCTCGTGCCGCCGGAGTTCCGCGACGCTTACCGCATCGAGAGAGAGAAGCTTCTTTCCACGGGACCGGAGGCGATACCAAACCGGCGCATCGAGCTCCAGGCGCTCCATCGCGATGGCCGGCGAATCCTCATCGAGGTGACCGTCATTCCCATCCAGGTTCACGGAGCCTACCGCGTCTATTCTTTCGCGCGCGACATCGGCGCGGCCCGCAAAACGCAAAGCCAACTCAAGCTCCTGAGCGACGCGCTCGAGAACAGCCTGAACGCTTTCGACATCGTGGACGCCGAGGGACGCTTCATCTACGCCAACCGCACCTACCTCAAGATGTGGGGCTACGAGCGCCTGGAAGAAATCCTCGGCACTTCGCCCGCGGACCACTGCGAAGATCCCGCGATCCCCGGCCGCATCATCGCCGAGCTCAAGGCGCGGGGGGAATGCGAAATCGAGTTCGTCGCGCGCCGACGCGACGGCAGCACTTTCGACGTGCTCATGTGGGCGCGGCTCGCGCACGACGCCGAGGGCCGCGAGGTTTACCCCACGACGGCGATCGACATCACGGAACGAAAGCGGGCCGAAACCGCCCTGAAGGAAGCGATCCGTACCCGCGACGAGTTCATCAGCATCTGCTCCCACGAGCTCCGCACCCCCGTCACCTCCATGCGCTTGCAGTTCCAGGTCGCGGCGCGCCAGCTCGAGCGGGGCGACGAAGAGGCGATTTCGCGAAAGGCCATCGCCAAACGCATCGCCAACTCGAATCGACAGCTCGACCGCATGACGAACCTCATCGAAGACATGCTGGACGTCTCGCGCATCGCCGCGGGCAAGCTCCACCTGAAACGCGAGACCGTCGACCTCGGCGGGCTTTGCGAGGAAGTCGTCGAACGCTTTCAGGACCATTACTCGTTGCTCGGGCTCTCGCTCGTCTTCGAGAATCCGCGCCCCGGCACGACGGTTACGGTCGATCCCTACCGAATGGAGCAGGTCCTCTCGAATCTTTTCACGAACGCGGTCAAGTACGGCGCCGGCGGGCCCGTGCGGGTCTCCCTCGAAGTCGAAGCGGGAAGCGTTCGTTTGCGCGTAAAGGACCACGGCATCGGCATCGCGCCCGAGAATTTGGAGCGAATCTTCGATCGCTTCGAAAGGGCCGTGCCCTCCGACAACATCGGGGGCCTCGGCCTGGGGCTCTACATTAGCCGCCAAATCGTCGAAACCCACGGCGGCCGCATCTGGGCGGAAAGCGAGACGGGCCGGGGATCCACCTTCGTCGTCGAGCTCCCGCTCACGACTTAAACCACGACGATCCGCGAGTTTTCCCAGGCGCTTCTCACGTCCCGAAAGATGAGCTCGACCCGCTCGAGTTCGCCGGCCTTGGCGGCATTCTCCAGCGCATGGCTCAGCTCCGCGATACGCCGGTAGCCGAAAGATCCCGTGACGCCCTTGAACGCGTGGGCCAAATCCTGCACCCGGATCCAGTCCCCCCGACGGATCGCCTCCTCGAGACGATCCAGATCCGCGCGGCGATTCTTCGAAAAACGCTCCAGCAGCGGAACGAGGCGTCGCTTGACGTGGATGACGTTATCCGAGACGACATCCGCAGCGGCGGCGGGAACCGCGAACGTGATCTTCACGGGATGCCGCTGGGCTTCGGCTTTCGGACGCCAAAAGGATAGGAGGCGAGACGCGCGCCGAAGCACGCCAACGAGCCCAAGTCCGCCGACGATCCAGAGAAGCGAAGCCTCCCGAGAACCATTCCACGCGAGCGCGCCCAGACCCAGCGCGACGAGCGCCCCCACGAATGCCTTTCCCAAACGACCGACCTTCCCCGAGCCCTTCCCCGGACCCTTGTCCCGCCGAACATCGCTC
>ERZ761607.997-NODE-997-length-39269-cov-6.015658_pt1 | contig 39269 bp, 32 predicted proteins | sample MGYA00511164_ERZ761607 | MGnify/ENA primary metagenome ERZ761607 (study PRJEB28899, sample SAMN02445080) | bioreactor sludge metagenome | biome: EBPR sludge | place: Australia: Brisbane, Thorneside Wastewater Treatment Plant | collected 2011-06-22 ...
GTCGGCGGGCACCCTCACCTCGCCCATGGTGTCCTTCTCGATGCGGTAGTCGCTCATGGCTTCGCTTCAATTTCTGACATCGAACACCGCATTATCAACATCGAAGCGGGGTCTACCTCCCTTCGACATTCGGTATTCAATGTTCTGTGTTCATCATTCTCAGACCTTCTGGCTCTGCCCGTGCATCATCAGATAGGCCTTCAGGAACTCATCGATCCCGCCGTTCAGCACATCATCCACGCTGCTCGTCTCGTGCTCGGTGCGCACGTCCTTCACCAGCTTGTAGGGCTGCAGCACGTAGTTGCGGATCTGGCTGCCCCACTCGATCTTCTTCTTGCCGGCCTCGATCTCGCTGCGCTTGCTGCGACGCCGCTCCAGCTCGGCCTCGTACAGCTGCGACTTCAGCAGCTGCAGCGCCTTGTTCTTGTTCTCCAGCTGGCTGCGCGTCTCGGTATTCTCGATGATGATGCCCGTGGGCGCGTGGCGCAGGCGCACGCCGGTCTCCACCTTGTTCACGTTCTGGCCGCCGGCACCGCCGCTGCGGAAGGTATCCCAGGTGATGTCGCTGGGGTTGATGTCGATCTCGATGCTCTCGTCCACCAGCGGGTACACATACACGCTCACAAAGCTCGTGTGGCGCCGCGCATTGCTGTCGAAGGGGCTGATGCGCACCAGCCGGTGGACGCCGTTCTCGCCCTTCAGCATGCCGAAGGCGAACTCGCCATCCACCTCCAACGTGGCCTGCTTGATGCCCGCCGCTTCCCCGTCCTGGTAGTCCAGCACCTTCACCGCGTAGCCGCTCTTCTCCGCCCACATGCGGTACATCCGCAGCAGCATCAAGGCCCAGTCGTTGCTCTCGGTGCCGCCCGCACCGCTGGTGATCTGCACCACCGCGCTCAGGGGGTCCTCCTCGGCGCTGAGCATATTCTTGAACTCCAGCTCCTCCAAGGCCTTCTCCGCCTTGCCGAATTGCGCTTCCACTTCCTCTTCGCTCACCTCCTTCGCCTTCCAGAAGTCGAACATCACGCCCACATCGTCTATCTCGCGCTTCACATCCTCCCAGAGCGCCACCCAGCGCTTCAGCTCGCGGATCTTCTTCATGGTGGCCTGCGCCTTCTTCTGGTCGTTCCAGAAGTCGGGGTCGTGGGTGTATTTCTCCTCCTCGAGGATACGCCCGCGCTTGTCCTCGATCTCGAGGTAGCCCTTGAGCGCTTCCAGGCGTTCACCGAGGCCGCCGATCTTGTCGATGGTGATCATTCCGGGCGCGAAAGTAGCTGGGGCGGGGCTGTCCGTTGCATGTTGCTGGCTGTCAGCCCTTGGCAGCGGGCGGGCGGCACCTAGGCCAGCCCCTCGAGCGCCCGCTTCACCTCTTCCGACGCAAAGCCGCGTCGCAGGAAGTACGCCATCACCTTCTGCCGCTTCCTGAAGGCATCGGGCTCCTTCTCCCTGGCCCAGCGCTTGACCACCAGCTCACGCAGCTTTCCGCTCTGCTCCTCTCGGTCGATGGCCTTGAGCGCCACCCGGATGCAGGGCTCGCTCACCTGCCGCTGCCTCAGGGCCGCCTCGATCTTGCGGAGCCCCCAGCCCTTCTGCCGCAGCTTGCTCACCGCGAAGTGCTCGGCGAAGCGCGCCTCGTTGAGGAAGCCTTCACCGATGAGTTGGCTGATGATGGACTCGATGTCCTTGGCGGGCACCTCCCATGCGTAGAGCTTGTCGCGCACCTCCTGCTGGGCGCGCTCCTGCCGGGCGCAGTAGGCGCGGGCTTTAGCAAGGGCGTCGGAGATGGTTGGCTTCTTCGGCATGGGGAGCCTGCCGAACCTGCAAACGCCTCACACCGGCACCTCGTTCCCCGCGTCATCCTGCACGGTGTACGCCAGGTACTGCAGGGCGCCCTCGGGCTTCACCTTCACCCATTTCCTCCAACGCAGGTACCACTTGTGCTGGATGCTGGGCAGGCCTTTGGTGAGGAAGGCGTGGATGAAGGGGTGCACGCAGAGCGTGAGGCCGGTCATGCCCTTCTCGCCGTGCAGGTAGTTGAGCGCGTTCTCGATCTCGTCGATGATGAGCACGGGCGCCTGCACCTCGCCGGTGCCCTTGCAGGTGGGGCAGCTCTCGGCGGTCTCGATCTCGGTCTCGGGGCGCACGCGCTGGCGGGTCATCTCGATGACGCCGAAGCGCGAGGGCGGCAGCACGTTGTGCTTCGCCTTGTCGTCCTCCATGGCATCCTTCAGCGCCTTGTGCAGCAGGCGGCGGTTCTCGGGCTCATAGAGGTCGATGAAATCCACGCAGATGATGCCACCCATGTCGCGCAGCCGCAGCAGGCGGGCGATCTCCTTGGCCGCCTCCACGTTGATGTCGAGGGCGTTCTTCTCCTGGGCCTGGCTGCCGCCTTTGCGGCTCCCGCTGTTCACGTCGATGACGTGCATGGCCTCGGTCTTCTCGATGATCAGGTAGGCGCCGCTGGGCAGCATCACCTGCTTACCGAAGGCCTGCTTGATCTGCTTGTTGATCCCGAAGCTGTCGAAGATGTCGATCTTCCCTTTGTAGTGCTTGACGATGCCCGCCTTCTCCGGTGCGATGCTCTGCAGCGTCGTGCGGATGTCCTCGGCGAGGAGCTCATCATCCACGTGGATCCCGGTGAAGCTCTTGTTGAGCACGTCGCGCAGCACGGCGTTGGTGCGGTCCACCTCGCCGAGCACCTTCTTGGGCGGCTGGGCGCTGCGCAGGTTGCTGAACATCACGTCCCAGCGCTGGAGCAGGTTCTTGAGGTCATTCTCCAGGTCGGCGCTGTCCTTCTCGGCGGCGTTGGTGCGGATGATCACGCCGAAGTTCTTCGGGCGGATGGCCTGCATCAATTCCTTCAGCCGCTTGCGCTCCGCCTCGTCGGTGATGCGGCTGCTGATGCTCACCTTGTTGATGAAGGGCACCAGCACCATGTAGCGGCCTGCCAGGGTGACCTCGGCCGTGAGGCGCGGGCCCTTGGTGCTGATGGGCTCTTTGGCGATCTGCACCAGGATGCTCTGGCTGGCGCTGACGATGTCGGAGAGCTTTCCGTCCTTGGGGATGTCGGGGTCGAGCTTCCAGTCCTCCAGCAGGCTGCTGGCGACGGTGCCCGCCACCGCGCCCTTGGCGAACTTGTAGCTGTTGCGGTACTGGGGGCCCAGGTCGAAGTAGTGGAGGAAGGCGTCCTTCTCGTGCCCAACATCCACGAACGCCGCGTTGAGGCCGGGCGCCACCTTGCGCACCTTGGCCAGGTACACATCGCCCACGGCGAAGCCGCGCTCGGTCCTCTCGCGGTGGAGCTCGCTCAGCACCCTGTCCTTCAACAGGGCAATGGCCACCTCCCCCCCGGCCGAACGGATGACGAGGTCTACGCTCACGCGATGGCGATGTGATGATGCATGGAAGCAGGCACGCGGGTGCGCACGACAGCGGCCCCTGAGGACCCAAGGCCCTCAGGCAGCAGCAACGTCACCGGCTACTACCGGATCTTCTTCTTGTGGCGGTTCTTCCGCAGGCGCTTCTTGCGCTTGTGGGTGGCCATCTTGTGGCGCTTCCGCTTCTTTCCGCAGGGCATGTGTGCTCAGTGTTCGTGTACGTGTCCTTCCAATTCCAACAAGAAGCCATCCACCACGCGGGTGATGGCCGTATCGTCAACCAATTCGCGGTACCGGTGCAGGCAGGCGATGGCCTGGTCGGTACTGTCCAAGGTGGCATAGGTGCGCCCCAGGTAGAACCAGACATCGGGGAAGCCCTCGGCGTCCAGGTCGCGCACCTTCTTGAAGCGCTCCAGCGCCTTCTCCATCTGTCCGCTCTGCACCGAGAACAGCCCCAGGTGCCAATGCGCCTCGGCATTGTCGGGCTCCTGCTCGGCGATCTCGCGCAGCATCATGATGCCGCGCATGGGGTCCTGACCCTGCACCAGGGCCACCGCCTCCATGGTGCGGGCCTTGGCGGGGGTGATGGCCGCCGCTTCCTCGCGCTTCCCCGAAGGTGTCCGGGGTACCAGTACCAAAAGAACGACTACCGCCGCGGCGCCGGCCAGAGCCAGCCACTGCGGCTTGCCCAAACCCATCATTGGCCTTCAGGCTTCTGCGACCGGTTCTTCACCTGGTCCACGAATACATCGGCGGGCTTGAAGGCCGGGATGTCGTGCGCCGGGATGATGATGGTGGTGTTCTTGGCCAGCAGGCGGCCGGTCTTCTGCGCCCGGTGCTTCACCACGAAGCTGCCGAAGCCGCGCAGGTGGACCGCCTCGCCGTGGGCCAGCTGGTTCTTCACCTCATCCATGAACGCTTCCACCGTGGCGAGCACCACCATGCGCTCGATTCCGGTCTTCTTGGAGATGATGCCCACCAGCTCTGCCTTCGTCATAGCCCGATTGATTTGGGGGCGCAAATATAGCCGGATCAACGGCACTCGCAACCCATCTTTGTGCCTGTATGTCAAGCCGTTCATGGTTCAGCCGGGCCCTGCTGCCCTGGTACCGCGAGAATCAGCGCCCTTTGCCGTGGCGCAAAACGCTTGATCCGTACCGCATCTGGCTCAGCGAGGTCATCCTCCAGCAGACCCGGGTGGACCAAGGGACCGCCTATTGGCACCGCTTCGTGGAGCGCTATCCCAGCGTGGCGCATCTGGCCAAGGCCTCTGAGGACCAGGTGCTTCGGCTCTGGCAAGGGCTGGGCTATTACAGCCGCGCCCGTAACCTGCGCACGGCCGCCCAGCAAGTGGTGAAAGAGCACGGCGGACAGTTCCCGGCCGACCATGCCGCCCTGCTGAAGCTCAAGGGCATAGGGGATTACACCGCCTCGGCCATCGCCAGCATCTGCTTCGGCATCCCGGAGCCCGTGGTGGATGGCAATGTCTTTCGGGTACTGGCCAGGGTCTTCGGCATCGCCACGCCCATCGACAGCACCGCCGGGAAGAAGGAGTTCCGGGCGCTGGCCGGCGAACTGATCTCCCGCGAGCACCCCGGCGACCACAATCAGGCGGTGATGGAGCTCGGCGCCACAATCTGTACGCCCAGGAACCCGCGCTGCGGCGAGTGCCCCTTGGCGCGCAAATGCATCGCGAAGGCAGAAGGGCGCATCGGGGAGCTGCCTGTGAAGGCGGGCAAGACAAAGACGCGCACCCGTCATTTCAATTACCTGCTGATCGAGGCGCAGGGAGGCATCTACCTCCGACAGCGCAGGGACAAGGACATCTGGCAGGGCCTGTGGGAGCTGCCCATGGTGGAGACGACGGCACCCATGACACGGCGGAGCTTCCATGCCCGGCTGCGTACGGTCCTTGGCCATGGATGGGCGATCGGCTCCATGCAGGGTCCGGTGAAGCACGTGCTCAGCCATCAGGTGATCCACGCCCTGCTCTGGAAGGCCTCCCCTCCGAAGGGCTTCACGCCGCCCACGGACTGGAAGCAGGTCTCTTGGGCGGCCCTCGATACGCATGCCCTGCCGCGGCTCGTGGAGCGCTACCTGCGGACCGACGACGGGGAAAACCACCCCTGAGGAACCGCTATCTTCGACCCTCCAATCCTGAAGCAAGCCATGTCCGGCGTGAACAAAGTGATCCTCATCGGCAACCTCGGCGCCGACCCCGAAGTGCGGCACCTGCAGAACGGCGCAGCCGTGGCCAACTTCCGCATTGCCACCAGCGAGACCTACAAGGACCGCCAGACCGGCGAGAAGCGCGAGCAGACCGAGTGGCACAATATCGTGGCCTGGCGCGGGCTGGCCGAGATCACCGAGCGTTACCTGCGCAAGGGCAGCAAGGTGTACGTGGAAGGCAAGCTCCGCACCCGCCAGTGGCAGGACAAGGATGGCAACACCCGCTACACCACCGAGATCCACGCCGATGAGATGACCATGCTGGACCGGCCCTCCACCGGCGCCCCGGTGCAGCAGGCGGCATCCGTTGCCGCGGCGCAGCCCGCCCCTGCGGCTGGTGGCGCCCAGGAGATGGAAGTGGACGACCTGCCCTTCTAGCCCGGCACCCGCAGCGCAGAACCCATCGCGTCCCCGTTGGAGCCCCCCTCCTTCCTCCCGCTCACCGTCGCCCTCTACTGGCGCCCCCTGGATGGCCCCACGGCCCTCATCCTGGTGGTGATCGGGCTGCTGCTTGTGTGCAGCGCCGCCTTCAGCGCCAGTGAGGTGGCCCTGTTCTCCCTCTCGCCCACCCAGCTGCGCGACTTGAAGGAGCGCGGCGGCGCTTGGGGCCAACGCGTGCTAGACCTGCTCGCGAAGCCGCGCAGGCTGCTGGCCACCATCCTCATCGCCAACAACTTCGTCAACGTAGGCATCGTCATCCTGAGCACGGTGGCCGTCACCTCGCTGCTGGAAATCGACCGGATGCCCGGCTACATGGTCTTCATCATCCAGGTGCTGGCGGTCACCTTCGTGCTGCTGCTGCTGGGCGAGGTGCTCCCCAAGGTCTATGCAACAGCGAACGCCATGCGCGTGGCCCAGCACATGGCCGGCCCCCTCACCGCCCTGCGCTGGGCATTGAAGCCCGTGAGCGAGACACTCGTGCGCAGCACCACCTGGATCGAGAAGCGCTACCGCAAGCGCGCTTCGCAGGGCATCTCAGTCGACGCCCTCGGCCATGCACTGGAGCTCACCAAGGATGCCAGCACCACCGCCGAGGAACAGCGCATCCTACGGGGCATCGTGAAGTTCGGCAACTTCGAGGCGCGCCAGATCATGCGGCCGCGCACCGAAGTGGTGGGATTCGAGCGCGACCTCACCTTCAAGCAGCTCCTGGCCGCCATCGTGGACAGCGGCTTCTCGCGCGTGCCCGTGTACGAGGAGACCCTGGACCGCGTGAGCGGCATCCTCTACATCAAGGACGTGCTGCCCCACATCGCCAAGGAGGACTTCGACTGGCACGCGCTGCTGCGCGAGCCCTACTTCGTGCCGGAGAACAAGAAGCTGGACGACCTGCTGAAGGATTTCCAGACCGAGCAGGTGCACCTTGCCGTGGTGGTGGACGAGCACGGGGGCACCAGCGGCATCATCACCTTGGAGGACGTGATCGAGGAGATCGTGGGCGAGATCACCGACGAGTTCGATGAGGAGGACCTCATCTACAGCAAGCTCGACGACCGCACCTGGGTGTTCGAGGGCAGGGCGCCCCTCACCGATGTGTACCGCGTGCTGGGCATCGACGGGCAGGTCTTCGAGGACCACAAGGGCGACAGCGGCACCCTCGGGGGCTTCGTGCTGGAGCTCACGGGCCGCATCCCCAAGAAGGGCGAGGTGGTATCGCTGCGCAACTTCACCTTTGCCATCGAGGCCTCGGACAACAAGCGCATCCGCCGCGTGAAGCTGACCATGAATGATGAGGCCCGCTCCTAGCCTGCCGGTGCTGTTCGCCGCGCTGCTGATCGGCTGCGGCGAGGATCCGGTGCCCAAGCCCAAGGGCTGGCCGCGCATCGACCTGCCTCCGGTGGCCTATGCGGAACAGGCGGAAGCGGCCTTCACGGCGGAACGACCGGCCTATGCCAGCCTCGTGGAGCGCCCCCGGCAGGACAGCGCCCGCTGGTACGACCTGCGCTTCAAGGGCCAGCGCGCCACCGTGCACCTCACCTACAGCCCTGTGCGCGGCGACCTGCCCGCACTGATCGAGGATGCCCACGACTTCAAGCGCAAGCACGAGGCGAAGGCCGTCCGCATCCGGAGCGAACGCGTGCTACGGCACGATGAACGCGTCTTCGGCACCCTCTTCGATGTGGAGGGCGATGTGGCCAGCCCCTTCGTGTTCTACCTCACCGACAGCGCGCAGCACTTCCTCTACGGGGCGCTCTACTTCGATGCGCGGCCGAACGCCGATTCCCTGGCACCGGTGACCGAGCGCCTGCGCGCTGACATGCGCCACTTCGCAGCTACGCTGCGCTGGGCGCAGGCCGGCCGGTAGCGTGCAGCACGCTGACCAGGACCGCCAGCAGGAAGAGCGCACCGAACTGGTGCAGTACGCCCAGGGCGAGGCTGACATGGGTGAGCACGGTGAGTACGCCCAGCACGAACTGCATGGCGACGGCGGCGATCAGCCAGCGCCAGTGCAGGCCGGGCACGGCGCGGAAGCGCCAGGCAAAGGCCACGAAGGCGGCGGCCACCAGCCAGGCCAGGTTGCGATGCACGAATTGCACCCCGTCCCGATGGTCGGCAAGGTTCTGCCAGAGTGAGCTGAAGGCCGTGATATTCTCGGGCATGAACGCGCCGTTCATCAGTGGCCAGGTGTTATAGATGCGGCCCGCATCGAGCCCGGCGGTGAAGGCGCCCCACACGATCTGAAGCGCCAGCAATGCGAGCAGCACACGTGCCCAGCCGCCCGCAGGGCTCCGCTCCGGAGCGAAGCCCTTCCGCCCCAGCCGGATGTCGAAGACCGTCCAGAGCACCATGCCGAACACCGTGAAGGCCCCGCAGAGGTGGATGGCGAGCCGGAAATGGCTCACGTTCACCAGCAGCTGTCCGTTGGCATCGCGAAGGTCCACCAGGCCGCTCAGCACCATGAACCAGCCCAGGCTGGCCACGATGGCTCCGCCGAGCATGATCCACATGGCACGCCGCAGCAGCCAGCCCTTGAGCAGCCCACGGCGCCAGAACAGTGCGAAGGGGACGATGAAGATGATGCCCATGAGGCGGCCCCAGTTGCGGTGCATCCACTCCCAGAAGAAGATCCGCTTGAAGCCCTCCAGGTCCATATGGCTGTTCACCAACCTGTACTCGGGGATGCGCTTGTACTTCTCGAAGGCTTCTTGCCAGGCGGCCTCGTCAAGGGGCGGCAGCGCGCCCATGATGGGGTCCCATTCGGTGATGCTAAGGCCACTGCCGGTAAGGCGAGTGATGCCGCCGATCACAACCATGAGCGCGATAAGCACGCACCCGGTTGCCAGCCAGGCCGTCACGGGCCGCAATCGCCTACGCTCCTCATCCATCATGAGCCTGCGAAGCTATCAACACCACTGGCCGTGAAAGGTGCGGGCGGGTACCAGCACTCCAACACGCGCTGAACAGATATGCAGGCTGCAAGGGCGCTCAGAAGCGCAGGAGCCGGGAAAGAATGGCCAGCACGCTGGGAAGCACCACCTCCCGGGCCGAGATGCGGCCAAGGTCGGAACGCGCTTGGGCCGACGAGGCACCCTCGCTTCCGGTCACAGAACCCTCGCCCTTCACCCGCTTGGTGACCGCAATGGAGATCACCTTGTACTGGCCGTCATAGAGCGCCTGAATGGCCTCTACCATCTGGGCATCATTGAGCTTCGCGGCATCGTAGGTGACGATGGCGTGATCCGGGCCCTCCTCATCCATCTTGATCTCCGTGCTCACGGCGCCGAGGCCGGCCAGAGCCTTCTTGATGGAGCCGCCGCACATCATCTCGCAGCTCATGCCCTCTATGGCGAAGTCCGCAGTGGCCAAAGGCTCGCCGCTGGTGACGACCTCCTCCATCTCCACGCGCTCGATGCCGGCAACCGCCTTGTCCTGAACCGCCGGGCCGCTGCACGCGACGAAGGTGAGGAGGAAGGCGACCAAGGCGGGAAGGAGGAGCGCTTTCATGGCACGATGGGGGTTGACTCGATGATGGGACGCACAGCCCTGCCGGGAGGTTACAAATGTATGATGCTCAACCGGGAAGATAGCTTCGCGCCGCCATTCCGATGAGGACCGACCGCAGCCAGCGCACCTGGCTCCTGCTGGGTGCCCTTGCGCTCATCTGGGGCAGCAGCTTCATTCTCATGAAGCGGGGCCTCTACCACGAAGGGGTGCCGGTGCTCACCCCATGGCAGATGGCCACCGCCCGCATCGCCATGGCCTGGCTGGCGCTGAGCCCGATCCTGCTGCGCCACGCCGGCCTGCTCCGCCGCCACTGGTTGCCGCTCCTGGGGTCGGGGCTGCTGGGCAACGGGCTGCCGGCCCTGCTCTTCGCCACGGCACAGACGCGCATCGACAGCGCCCTCAGCGGGATGCTGAACAGCCTGACGCCCCTGATGACCATGGTCACCGGTGCGCTCTTCTTCGCCCTTCGCGTGCGCGGCGTGCACCTGGCGGCCATCCTCCTGGGCTTGTTCGGTGCCGCAGGCCTGGTCTATACCGGCTCGGGTACAGGGCACGGCTGGTCGTGGTTCGCGCTGCTGCCGGTGCTGGGCACACTGGGCTACGGATTCAGCGGCAACATCGTGAAACGGCACCTCTACGGCCTGCCGCCTGCGGCCACCTCGGCGCTGGCACTCACTTGGGTGGGGCCGCCGGCCATTGGCCTAGCCCTGGCCAGCGGGCTGCCCGAGAAATTGGCGACGGATCCGCGCGCTGCGACAGCATTGGGGTATGTGGCTGTCCTGGCGGTGATGAGCTCCGCTGTGGCGCTGATCCTGTGGAACATGCTCCTGCAGCGCACCACCGCCTTGCGCGCGAGCACGGTGACCTACCTGATGCCCGTGGTGGCCATCGGCTGGGGGCTGCTGGATGGAGAAGCCATCGGCTGGAGCCGCTTGGCCCTCATCGGGCTGGTGCTCGCAGCGGTTTACCTGGTGAGCAGCGCCGAACAATCAGGATAGCGCCCCCGCGGGGCCCGGAAGGACCCTTATCAACCGCGCCGTATGGAAGGAACGAAACAGGGCGCCCCCTGATGGCGTAAGAACCCGACCAATTTTGGACCCATGTACCTCGGACAGAAAGTCGTAGTGGTGCTCCCCGCCTACCGGGCGGCCCTCACCCTGGAGCAGACCTATCGGGAAATCCCGTTCGACATCGTGGACGAGGTGGTGCTCGTGGACGATAAAAGCCCGGACAACACCGTGGAAGTGGCCCGGAAGCTGGGCATCAGGCATGTGGTTCAGCACGAGGTGAACCGCGGCTACGGCGGCAACCAGAAGACCTGCTACGACACCGCGAAGAAGCTGGGCGCCGACATCGTGGTGATGCTGCATCCCGACTACCAGTACACCCCGAAGCTGCTGACCAGCATGATCGCGCTGATCGGCAACGGCGTGTACCCGGTGGTCTTCGGGTCGCGCATCCTGGGCAAAGGCGCGCTGAAGGGCGGCATGCCCATGTACAAGTACATCGCCAACCGCTGGCTCACCTTCACGCAGAACCTGCTCTGCGGCCAGAAGCTGAGCGAGTATCACACGGGCTACCGCGCCTTCCACCGCAAGGTGCTCGATGCCTGCCCCTACCACCTGTGCTCGGACGACTTCGTCTTCGACAACCAAATGATCGGCCAGATCTTCTGGCAGGGCTTCGACATCGCCGAGATCACCTGCCCCACGAAATACTTCGATGAGGCCAGCAGCATCAACTTCAGCCGCAGCATGACCTACGGCTTCGGCGTGCTCAACGTGAGCTGGCGCTACTTCCTGGCGCGCACGGGAATCATGGGCTGGAAGCTGCTGGGTGCCCGGCGGCCGCAGGCCTGACCGCCAGACCGCGACCGCTGGCCGCACGGCTTCTACCTTGGCGCCATGCCGACCCATGGCCGCCTGCAGCTACTGATCATCGCGGTCGCCGCGCTGCTCCTCATCCCCGGCCTGGGCGCTGTCCACCTCTTCGACTGGGACGAGATCAACTTCGCGGAGATCGCGCGCGAGATGGTCGCGAGCGGCGATTGGCTGCGCCCGCAGATGCACTTCGAGGCCTTCCACGAGAAGCCGCCCCTGTTCATGTGGCTGCAGGCCCTCAGCATGAAGGCCTTCGGCGTGGGCGAATTCGCCGCGCGATTCCCCAACGCCATCTGCGGCGTCCTCACGCTGTGGCTGCTCTACCGAATCGGCGAGCAAACACAAGGACGCGCCTTCGGGATGCTGTGGGCGTTGGCCTACATCGGCTCCATTCTACCCCACCTCTACTTCCGCAGCGGCATCATCGACCCGTGGTTCAACCTCTTCATCTTCCTCGGGCTGCACGCCATCATCACGCTGGTGCAACGCGACCCCAAGCGCGACCCCAACGCCATGAACGCGCGCAGCGACCGCCACGCCTGGATCGGGGGTTTCTTCCTGGGCCTGGCCGTGCTCACCAAGGGGCCCGTGGGTGTGCTGGTGCCCGGGCTGGTGGTGGGCGCGTTCTGGGCCTGGAAGCGCTTCCGCTTCGTGCTCAGCCTGCGCCGCATCGGCATCATCGCGCTCGCCACTGCCCTAACTGTTTCCACTTGGGCGCTAATCGACCTGCTGCGCAACGGCCCCGAGTTCATGATCGCCTTCTTCTGGCGCCAGGTGGCCATGCTCACCACCGAGGATGCCGGCCACGGCGGGTTCGTGGGCTACCACTTCGTAGTGCTGCTGCTCGGTTGCTTCCCGGCCTCGGTGTTCGCCTTGCAGGAACTGCTGAGGCCCACACGAAGCAACGACGCCCATGTAAGTGACCACCGCCACTGGATGGTGATCCTCTTCTGGGTGGTGCTCATCCTCTTCAGCATCGTGAAGACCAAGATCGTGCACTACAGCAGCCTGTGCTACTTCCCGCTCACCTACCTCGCCGCGCTGCAGCTGGAGCGCATCTGGAGGAAGCAGGAGGGCTTCGGCTGGAGCCGCTTCCTGCTCGGCGGCCTGGGCACGGCGATCGCCCTGCTCGTGATCGCGGTCCCGTTCGCCGGCATGAGCATCGATGCGATCAAGCCGCTCTTCGCGCAGGACCCCTTCGCGCTGGCGAACCTCGACGCCGAGGTGAAGTGGACGGGACTCGAAGCGATCGCTGGACTCGTGCTGTTGGCCGGCCTGCTCGCCGGGCATGCGCTGCACGGGCGCAAGAAGGTCCGCGCGGCCGTGCTCAGCGTCTTCGCAGGCGGGGCGCTCTTCGTCACCACCACGCTCTTCTTCTTCATCAAGAACATCGAGGGCTACTCGCAGCGCGCCGCGGTGGAGTTCTTCGAGAGCAAGGCCAACGAGCGGTGCTGGCTGCTCACCAAGGGCTACAAGAGCTATGTGCCGGAGTTCTACGGCAGGGTGATGGAGGCGCAGCCGGACGAGGCAATACTCTGGCACGGGCCAATCGACCGCCCGGTGTACCTGGCCTGCAAGGTGACGCACACAGAGGAGGTGGAAAAGCTGGGCACCTTCACCGAACTCTCCCGGAAGAACGGATTCGTATTCTGGGTGCGGATTCCCTAGGAATTCCGGGCGGGGCGGGTACCTTCGATGTCCAAACCGCACGCCTCATGATCCACTTGACCCCGTTCAAGCTCCTCGCGATCACCATCCTGCTGGCCATCCCATTCCGTGGCCTGGCGCAGGGCGACACATGCACCACGGCGCTGATCGTGGGGAATGGACTTCATCTCGCTGATGGGCCAACCACCGGGGACGGCCAAGGCGGCGTTAACTGCGGTGGTGGCCAGGACGGCGATTGGTACCGGTACACGCCGAATTTCACTGGAACCATCGTCATCACAAGCTGTCATCCACTGAACAACCAACAGGATGATGACACCTACTTGAAGGTGTTCACGGGCACATGCGGCAACCTGACGTGCATCGGGTTCAATGATGACATGGGCTCCCAGGCCTGCCCGGGCTACAGTTTCGCCTCGCAGATGGTTGTGAGTGTGACTTCCGGTCAGGACTATTTCATCGTGTGGACCGACACGTTCGACGGCGATTCGTTCTGGTGGGAGCTGCGCGAATGCGCTGGCACGGTGACCGGCGTGACCTACCGCGACCTGAACAGCAACGGCATGCGCGACAGCGGTGAGCCGCAGGTGGACGCCATGCTCACCATCAACCCCGGCGGCATGAACAGCTTTTCAGGCAGCGACCCTTACTCCTTCTGCAGCGCCTTGGGCAACTACACCATCACCGCCATCCCACCGCAATACCACACGGTCACCCCGGCCTCGCAGAGCTACTCGGTGCCCGTGCAAGGCACACAGGTCGTTGGGATGGACTTCGGCTTCCAGCCCATACCCGGCATCTATGATGCTGCCGTGAACCTCTGGGGCCAGAACGCCTGGATCGGCAACAACACCCAGTTGCATGTAGGCTACCAGAACCTCGGGAGCGAGCCTGTGAATGCCACCGTCAGCCTGACCCTGGACCTGGCGCTGAGCTTCGTCTCGGCGAGCGTGGCGCCCACGAGCGTGAATGGACAGACCATCATCTGGGCCTTGCCCACCCTGGCCCCCTTCAGCCAAGGCGTCATCAACGTCACCGTGTTCACGTCCATCACCACCGCCCCGCAGGCCCCCGTGCTCAATTACGTGGTGCTCACAGCCGTGGAGGACGACATCGACCCGACGAACAACGTGGACGACCAGCACGCGACCGCCGTCACGGCCATCGACCCGAATGACAAGCACGTGAGCGCCGTGAGCATCACCCCGGATGAGGTGATCGCGCAGGAGAAGCTCGCTTACACGATCAACTTCCAGAATACCGGCACCGCCCCGGCCGTGAACATCGTGATCAAGGACAGCCTCGACGCCGATTGGGACCTCAGCACCTTCGAGATGATCGGCGCCACGCACCCGTACACGCTCACGATCAATGAAGAGGTCGCCATTTGGACCTTCGCCAACATCATGCTGCCCGACAGCAGCACCAACGAGCCCGAAAGCCACGGCAGCATCCACTACCGCATGGCGCCCAAGAGCACCTTGATGCTCGGCGACCAGCTCACGAACCGCGCGGACATCTACTTCGACTACAATGCGCCCGTGCTCACCAACACCACCGTGACCACCGTTGAGCTGAGCACGGCGATCGCGGAAGGCCCGGCGCGTCATGGCCTGGCGGTATCGCCCTCGCCCAGCAGCGGCCTGGTGAACCTCTGCTGGAACGATGCCCGGCTGAACAACGCGCGCCTGACCGTGACCGACGCCTTGGGCCGCGTGGTGCACACCACATCCATGACCACGAGCACGAATTCGCTCAGCCTTGACCTCAGCATCCTGCCCGCAGGAAGCTACGTGGCAAGGCTCAGCGGCGCCACCGAGGCCTGGGCGCGCTTCATGATCCAGCGCTGACCACGCACCATCATTTCCCAGGAGGGCGCCCGTTCGGCGCCCTCCTTCTTTCCGCACATTCGCTGCATGGACCTGAGCGACATCCTCACCCACCTCGGCGAAGACCGCGAGCGCGGCCTCGATGCCGTGGTGCCGCCCATCGTGCAGAGCGGCAATTTCACCTACGCGACCGTGGCCGCGATGCGCGCCGTGGTGCAGCATGAATTCGACCGGCCGCTGTACACGCGCGGCTTCAATCCCACGGTGGCCATGCTGCGGCGGAAGGTCGCGGCGCTCGAAGGGGCCGAGGACGCGCTCGTCTTCAGCAGCGGCAGCGCGGCCATCGCGGCGGCGGTGATCGCCTTCACCAAGGCCGGCGACCACATCGTCTGCGTGCACAAGCCCTACAGCTGGACCCGCAAGCTGCTCGTTGACCTGCTCGCGCGCTTCGGCGTGGAGCACACCTTCGTGGACGGCACCGATGCGGAGAACTACCGGAAAGCCATCCGTCCGAATACGACCTTCTTCATCCTGGAGAGCCCCAACTCGCTCACCTTCGAGCTGCAGGACATCGCCGCCGTGTGCGCCATCGCGAAGGAGCGCGGCATCATCACGCTCTGCGACAACAGCTTCAGCAGCCCGCTCTTCCAGAACCCGATCGAACTGGGCTGCGACATGGTCGCGCACAGCGCCACCAAGTACCTGAACGGGCACAGCGATGTGGTGGCGGGCGTGCTCGCCGGGTCGAAGACGCACATGCGTCAGGTCATGAGCCGGGAGCTCATGACGCTGGGCGCGGCGCCCTCACCGCACGATGCCTGGCTGCTGATGCGCGGCCTGCGCACCTTGGAGCTGCGCGTGAACCGCAGCGCCGACAGCGCCGAGAAGGTGGCGCGCTTCCTCGAGGCGCACCCGAAGGTGAAGCGTGTGCATTGGCCGGGCTTGCCCTCGCATCCGCAGCATGCGCTGGCCCTGAAGCAGATGAAGCGCGTGGCGGGCTTGATGACCATCGAGCTGGATGCGCCCGACGTGCCCGCCGTGGAGCGCTTCTGCGACAGCCTCGAGCGCTTCCTGATCGCCGTGAGCTGGGGCGGCTACGAGAGCCTGCAATGGCCGGTGTGCGCATTGCAGGGGCCCAGCGGCTATTACACCGACCTGCCGTTCACCATGGTGCGTCTCTACATCGGGCTGGAGGATGCGGATGCCTTGATCGCCGACCTGGCCCAGGCGCTGGAGCGCATCTGAGCCGGTCAGGGCATCGGCCCGGGACGCACGCGCAGCAGCCGGCCCGGGTCATTCATTGCGCGCAGGAGCGCCTCGATGGCCATGGCAGCATCGGCCTCCTCCTGCTCGCGCAGCACCTCGAAACGGCTTTCGACCCGAACGTTGCGCGCATCGATACGGGTGGCCTCCAACGTGTAACGGGCTCCCGGCGTGCTGAAGCTTTCCTGCAGGCGCGTGAGGTCCATCACCTCCACCGGCTCGGCGAACTCGATGTCGAGGATGAAGCGGTCCGTCTGCGCGAAGTCCCACCAGAACGGGAGGTGGCGACCCTCGCCGCTGAAGCGGCCAGGAACGGCATGCGCCAGGAAGGGCCTCAGGTCGAAAGCGAACCATCCATCGCCCTCATCGCGGCGGAACCCGGAGAGGCGCAGCGCCTGCTGCTCACGGTAGCGGAAGGGCGGATCGCTGCTCAGCTCATGCTCGCCAAGGCGATGCGCATCCGCTCCGGGCATGCGCGCGGGCAGGTGGCCATAGTTCGGATGCACGGTGCTGTCGCTGCGGTCGCCGAGGAAGGCCGCGCGTCCCAAGGTGCTGAACTGCCCGCTCAGGAAGATCCGCGCTTCGCTTTCCGCGTCGGGCTCCCCCAGACCGATGCGGATCCGATGCTCGATGGCACGCACGTTGGCCGATCCGTCGCTCACCGGAAGCTCGACGTAGAGCGGTGGCCGCGGGTCGTCCTCGATCAGGCGCTGACGGTCGATGAGCAGGGCCATGGTGCCCTCCCAATAGAAGGGCAGCTCGTTGGCGAACCAGCCGTGCCGCTGCCGCTTCGGGTGCATCCAGAGCATCCCCTCGCCGTCCCTCACGCCGAAGAGCCACTCGGCATCCCACATGGGCGTGGTGAAGCGGTCGTTGAGCGCGCCGGAGCGCCTGTCGAGCACATAGGCCGTGACATAGGGCAGCCGCTCCATCTGGATCAGCTTGCTGTAGAGGTTGTAGCGGCTGATGTCGCGCAGGCGCATCGCCTCCACCTGGTCGCCCATGCGTTCCAGGTCACGATCGGCATCCAGGTACCACCCTCGGTCGCTGGCATAGTCGAAATCACGTGCGATGCGCTCGTGCAGGGCCTCCACGCGCCGCGCCCTCAGGCTGTCTGAAATGCCTGAGCAGGTGCGCTCGATGAAGCGCTTCATCAAGGTGCTCTGCCGGTCGGGGATGCGCTTCAGCGCCACGCGCCGCCACCATTCGGCCTTGGCCTCGCGCAGGCGCACCACCTGCAGCCAGGGCTGCTGCGGGATGGGCAGGCCGCTGAGGCGCTCGCGGCGCCAGTAGCGCAGGTCATCGGGCATCCAGGTGACCACGATATGCGGCAGCCCGCGCCCCTGGTCGCCATTCACCTCGTCCATGCATCCGGACAGATCGGTGCGATGCCAGCGAGCGGTCCGCTCATCGCCGCTGCGCTCCACGCCATCCGGTGGGGCACCGCCCAGCTCAATGCCGTGCTTCGCGTGGTAGCGCAGCTCCATGCGCTGCTCGCGCACCGGCAGCGGACCGTTGAAGAACACACGCCAATTGGTGAGCCGTGCCCAGTTGTCCATCCAGAGCAGGCCACGCATGCCGTAGGTGTGCGGCGCATTGCTGTCATAGGGCAGCATGTACTTCCACCGGTACTCCACCACATCGCCGGGCATGATGCCAACGGGATAATGCGTGATGGCCATGGTGGCCTGCAGCGACAGGGGATTGCCCAGGAAGCCCTTCGCGGCGCGGGTGTCCACCGGCAGCTCAGTACAAGAGCCATCAGGCCGGATCACGCGCGCCGCGAAATGATCGACGCGCAGGTTGAAGAGCAGCGGATAGGGGCGCGTCTCCAGGCGCTCGTAGGGCTTTCCATGCTCATCGTAGGGCGGGTCGAGGCTCTCGGGGAGAACAACGGGGGCGTAGCGCTTGATGTCCTCCTGGCTGGCGAAGCGGACCACCCGGCGCCGCTCGAAGAAGAGCGCCAGGAACTCCGGCTTCACATTCCGGATACGGATGGAGAACTCATCGTCGAGGACCTCCGAGGCGAGGGTGCGGCCTTGCTCCCAAGTGGTGTCCCAAACGGCCGTGTCACCCCAGGTGAATGGGAGCTGCGCGCGGACCGATACGGCCGCGCAGCACGTGGTGAGCACGATGACGAACCGTAGCGATCGAGCGCTCATGGGTGGAACAGCCACCCGAAGCTAAGCGGTGACGGCCGGCTTCCCTACTTCTTCCGGAAGAAGAGCCGTATCGGCACCCCCGTGAAGCGCCAATGCTCGCGCAGGCGGTTCTCGAGGAATCGCTCGTAGCTGGGCTTGATGTACTGCGGCAGATTGCAGTAGAAGACGAAGGTGGGCACATGCACCGGCAGCTGCTGCACGAACTTGATGCTCACCTCCTTGGCCTTGTACATCGGCGGCGGCTGGCGCTCGATCTCGGGCAGCAGGGCATCGTTCAGCTTGCGCGTGGGGATTCGGCGCTTGCGGTCCTCATAGACCTGCATGGCCACCTCCATCACCTTCAGCAGGCGCTGCTTCTCCAGCACGCTGGTGAATACCACGGGCACGTCGGTGAAGGGCTCCATACGCCGCTTCACCTCCGCCTCGAAGTCGCGCATGGTGTTGGTCTCCTTTTCTACAAGGTCCCACTTGTTCACCACCACCACCAGCCCCTTGCCGTTCTTCTGGATGATGGAGAGGATGTGGAGGTCCTGCTGCTGCATGGCTTCGCGCGCATCGAGCATGAGCAGGCATACATCGCTCTCCTCGATGGCGCGGATGGAGCGCATCACGCTGTAGAACTCGATGTCCTCATCCACCTTGGCCTTCCTGCGGATACCGGCGGTGTCGAGCAGGATGAGGTCATGGCCGAAGACGCTCCAGCGCGTGTTGATGGGGTCGCGCGTGGTGCCCGCCACCGGGGTGACGATGCTCTGCTCCCGGCCCAGCAGGGCGTTCACCAGGGATGACTTGCCCACATTGGGGCGGCCCACGATCGCCAGCTTGGGGATGTCCGGATCGGCCTCCTCGCTGGGCTTCTTGAAGGTCTTCAGCAGCTCATCGAGGAGATCGCCTGTGCCTGCGCCGCTGGCAGCTGCGATCGCATGCACCTCGCCCAGGCCCAAGGCGTAGAAATCGGCTGCCAGGTATTGGCGGTCATGGGTGTCCACCTTGTTGGCTGCGAGGATCACCGGTTTCTTCGCCTTCCGGAGCATCTCCGCGATGGCCTCATCCGCGCCGGTGATGCCGCCATTGACATCGACCATGAAGAGGATGGTATCGGACTCCTCGATGGCGAGCCTGACCTGCTTGCGGATCTCGGACTCGAATAGGTCATCGGTTCCGCTGATGTACCCCCCCGTATCGATGACGCTGAAGACGATGCCGTTCCATTCGCTTTTGCCGTAGTGGCGGTCGCGCGTGGTGCCGGCCGTGGGGTCGGTGATGGCTTCGCGCCGCTCGATCAAGCGGTTGAAGAGCGTGCTCTTGCCCACGTTGGGGCGGCCTACGATGGCGACGATGTTTCCCATGGTTCAGCTCAGGGTGAATGGCGGATGGTCATTGGTGAATGGACAGAGGCATCACTTGGGCAAGAGCCTCCATTCGCATATCGCCATTGACCATTCACCCTGCATTATCAATATCCGTATCGCTTCAGTTTCGCTTCATCTTCCCGCCAGTCGGGGTCCACCTTCACCTTCAGGTCCAGGAAGACCTTGGTGCCGATGAAGCGCTCGATGGCCAGGCGCGCCTCGGTGCCCAATCTGCGCAAAGCCCTGCCGCCCTCGCCGATCACGATCCCCTTCTGGCTCTCGCGCATCACGATCACATCGGCCTGGATGCGCACCAGCGCCCCCCCTTCCTCATAGCTGTTCACCACCACTTGGGAGCTGTATGGGATCTCCTGCTTGTAGAAGGTGAGCATCTTCTCCCGGATGATCTCGCTCACGAAGAAGCGCATGTTGCGGTCGCTCAGCTCATCCTTCGGAAAGTAGGCGGGATGCTCCGGCAGGTGCGCGATGAGCCAGGCCTTCAGCTCCGCCACATTGAGGCCATGCAGCGCGCTCAAGGGCACCACTTTCGACTCGGGCAGAGCCGCCTGCCATGCCTCCAGCGCAGGCAGCACCAGCTCCTCCTTAGCGGCGTCCACCTTGTTCACCAGCAGCACCTTGCGGCCCTTGAAGCGGCGCGCGCGCTTGAGCACGTTCTCGGCCTTCTCGGGCTTCTGCCCCACCTCCACCAGCACGACAAGGATATCAGCATCGATGAGGGCCTCGTCCACGACGCTCATCATGCGCTCGTGCATCTTGTACTGGGGGTCGAGGATGCCCGGGGTATCGCTCAGCACCAGTTGGTAGTCATCGCCATTGAGGATGCCCAGGATGCGGTGCCGCGTGGTCTGCGCCTTGGGGTTGGCGATCACCAGCTGCTCGCCGAGCAGAGCGTTGAGCAGGGTGCTCTTCCCCACATTGGGCTCCCCGATGATGTTGACGTATCCAGCCTTGTGCGGCATGCCTTCGCGAATATCGCCGCCTTGGCTCATGGAGCGTGCGGATGGAAAAGCGAAGGCCCGGCTTTGACCGGGCCTTCCTTCGTAGCGGGGGCAGGACTCGAACCTGCGGCCTTCGGGTTATGAGCCCGACGAGCTACCATCTGCTCCACCCCGCAATGGACCGCAAATATAGGCATCGGCGGCTCATCCTCCGCCTAATCCACGACTTTCCAGGAAATGGGAGCCAGATCGTAGGTGCGTGTCCCTGCCGGAGCACCCTCCAGCCGGGCCTTGATGTCCTCGAAGATCACCCGGTCGCCGTTCCGCAGCTTGCCGAGCACGGTCTGCAGGTTGGCATCGAAGGCGGCGCCCGTCACTTGCCGGTCGATCGGCTGGGAGCCGCGCTCCACGATCATCCTGAAGCGAAGCACCTCGTACTTGGCGCCGAACTCGCTGTCGGGCAGCTTGGCGAAAACGGCCCGGGCGGCTTGCAGCTCGGCCTTCTTGATGCGGGCATCCAGAGCGCTCTTGCCGGCGACGAACGCCATCGGTGGTGGCAGGTCCTTCACCCGGAACCGCATGGGGCCCACCCGCCGGGTGCTGCCATCGGGCAGGGTCACTGTGGCGAACACCTCGGCCGTGCTCCCGCTCATGCCACTGGCCACCCAGCCCTGGCCACTGCGCACGATGCGCCCCGTGCTGATGCCCGCCTGGACCCGCTCGGCCGGCACGCCCGGCACGGACAGCTCGATGGGATTGTCCACCCCGCGGTACAGCACGTTCATCTTGGTGGGCGAGGCCACCAACAGCGGCGCCATCACCTGGTAGGTGGTGGCATAGGGCACCTCCACCGCACCGTTGGGGCCCTCGAAGTGCATCACGCCCTCCACGCGCTGCTCCCCGACGGCATCGGCACGCACGCGCAGCTTGGCCTTGCCATCGGTCCCCACGGGAAGCGCACGGCCGTCCTTCAGCAGCACGCGGGCCGGGTTCTCCGGATCGTAGGCCGCCAGGAACACATCGGCGCGGAAGGAATCGCCGGCCATGACCAGGTTGCTCTGCGGCACCACGGCGCCGGTGAGCGTACCGAACCGGAAATCGTCCATCTCGGCACTGCGGTAGAGCCACTTCACCATGTCGTTCTCCGCCGCGCGGATGTCGGCCTGCAGCTTGCTCAGCGTGGCGACACCGGCCGCCAGCGGCACATCGTAGAAGTTGGCGCTCTCCCAATTGTTCCATGTGCCCGAGGCATCGCGCCGGTCGCCCTGGTCGAAGAGCTGGTCCAATGCCGAGGCAAGGGCCTGGCCCCGCACACCGGCCATCGCCTTCAAACTGTCGCGGAAGGCCGCGATGCGCAACCGCAGGTCATGCGCCGTGCCGGGGCCCTGCTTCGGCGTGGCGGGCTCGCTGCCCACCAGTTCGCGCGTCAGCACCTCGCGGTCGTCCTTCGCTTCCAGGGCCAGCAGGGCACGCAGCGTGTCGCGGCCATCGGCATCGCGTCCCTGCAGGGCGTCCACCTCCAGCCCATCGGCGGTGGCGATGGCCCGCAGCTTCATGCCCTGGATGTGGTGCACCAGCGAATCGGCCATCGCCTGCACGCGCAATGCCCGTTGGTGTTGGGCACCGAACTTGTCCGGGAAGCGCTGGGCCGCCTCCGCGAACACGGTGTACTCCACCCGGGACCGCTGCTCGTGCGCCCGCTCGCTGCGCACCAGCTCGGCGTCCATGATGGCGAACGCGTCCAGCACCTCCTTGCTCACGTTCATCGCCAGCATGGCGGTGAGCACGAGGTACATCATGTTGATCATCTGTTGCCGGGGAGGCAATTTCGTGCTGGCCATTTCGAGTGGTTTTCGATGACGCGACGCGCATCATCGAATCACTAATGCCAGCCGAGCGGCGAGGTAACGGACCGGAAGATCCCTATCTCGATCGCAATTGGGTCTGTCGCCTACGGAAACCGCGCGCGCTCTGACAAATGCGACGATCGCGATGGTCTAATCGACGATGAGTTTCGCCCCGCTGATCCAGCGCGTGGCGTCGTGCAGGTGCAGGTGAAGCAGACCGGTTGAGAGGTTGGCGGTTGAGAGGTTGAGGGTTGTGCTGCTCACCGCTTGCTCATGCACAACCCGCCCGGCCGCATCGGTTACCGTGATGCGCAATGCGCCTTGCGCCACGAAGCCCTCCGGCAGTGCTATGCTCACCTGCACCGCACCACCGCTCAGCACCGGGTTGGGCGCCACCGTGAGCGCACCTCGCAAATTGGTGATCTGCGTCTCCATGCCCGTTACCAACTGGCAGCCAGGCTCCAGGCAGCCATGCTCATCCACCTTCACCACCCATACATCCGGGCTGTACACCTGCTCCCAGCCGCCGGGGCCCTGCTGCCATAGCCCCATGGCGAAGCCCACGGCCATGAAGCCGCCATCGGGCGTGGGCTGCATGTCGTAGAAACCCGCGTTGCCCACGTCCACCAAGCTGTCGTGGTAGGCATAGCTGCGCATCCACAGGCTGTCGCCGGCGGAGGTGGTGCGGAGAAGGGTGCCCATGATCGGCTGGGCGATCTCCATGCGATCATCGAAGCCGGCAGCGATCAGGTCCGTGGAGCCGGGCACCTGCTGCACGGTGAACAATGCTGCACGCGTCAGTGGTCCGTAGAGTCTCTGCCAGACGATGGCGCCGCTCTCATCCACTTCGTAAAGCATAGCCCGAGCCTGTTGAATGCCGGGACCAAGTTGCTTGGCTCCGGCTGCAAGCACATGGCCATTGGATGCAAGGGTCAACTGGGCATTTGGACGGTCGTCAAAAGCGCTTCCATAGTCTCCTTGCCCTATCAAATTGCCCAGTTCATCCACGCGAATGATCCACGGCTCCCAGACCCATGTGCTCGTTTCGCGTGAGCCACCAACATAATATCCCCCCCACGGGGCGGGCACGATGGACGCGAACCCCTCCCGCAAGCCCGGCTCGCCGTAGGTGTGGTACCACTCCACCTCGCCCTGCGCGTCGGTCTTCACCAGCAGCGCGTCGAAGCCGGAGCCAGGGTAGTACTCGCCCACGAGCAGGAACCCACCGTCCGCTGCTTGGATCCCACCACGCCCAATCCAGTTGCCGCCGGGAAGATCAAGCTCACGATGATGCACTACTTCGCCGGTCGTTGACATCCAATACAAGGTTGCGCGATGGATATCTCCTGGCGCCTCCGTGCCACCGCCAAGTATGAAGCCGCCTGTATCCAACGGCGAGGAGCAATTCACCCAGCCCGGGAATGTGCTGCGACCGGGCAGATGCAAGCGATAGCCCGCAGAGAACGCACCGCTAATATCCACAACCACCGATGATACGGCGGATGTATAGCTGGTATCCTGATGAACATAGCCTCCACCGAAAACGACCAAGGCACTTCCGTCGGGTTGCACCTCCACGCCCCAAGCAGTTTGAGCTTGCAGCTCACCGAACAGGTCGAAGCGCTTGTTGAAGGTCTGGGCGCTGGCCTGCATGCACAGGCCAGCACTCAGCACCAGCCATATCCAAACGCTCCTCCGCATGCTAGCGGATTAGGCTCACCTTCGCCGTTCCCACCCGGATGCCGTCCCAGAGCAGCATGGCCACGTGCATGCCGCTGGTCACTTGCTGAGGCTGCATTTCGGCTATGCCGTTCTGCGGCGCCACGCGCTGGCTGTATATCAGACGTCCCATCGTATCCATCACGCGCAGCTCCGCCTGCTCCACGCCTTCGGGCACGGTGTACACCAGGTACAGCGGCCCGGCGGTGGGATTGGGGTAGGCGCGCAGTGGCGTCATTACCGCCCCGTTCGCCATCGTACCCGCATCATTGCGTCGCTGTTTAGCACCGCCCTCGCTCGGGAACTCCACATCCTCCTCGAATTCCACGCCGATGAAAGTGAGCCAGGCCTGGGCATCGGCCTGGCCGGGATCTTTCCAGTCCGCCGCGATCGCCTCAAGCAGGGAGCGGTCAGCGGCCGTCAGCTCGGAGCATGCCTTGCTCTCCTCCTTCACGCGCACCAGCATGTCCTGCACCTTCCAGTATCCGTTCTCGCTATCGGCCATGCGCATGGCGTCCACCAGAGAGCGGGCGTTCTGGAGATCTCCGAGCGCCAGTTGCAGGGCCAGCTTGCGCTGCGCGCCGCTCACCGTGGGCAGGCTGTCCAGCGCCGCCAGCAATGCGGCCGCCGCGCCGGGCTCCTCCCCGTGCAGCACGCGGCCCAGCGCATGGGTGAGCAGGTCCGCCTTGCGCGAATAGAAGTGCTCCATGTCGGTCCGGTAGAGCGTGTGCATGCTCATGCCGCCGTTCTGCCCATTCAGCACCAGCTCCTTATAGAAGGGGTTCACGTCCAGCGTATCCAGCCAGAGCAGCACCTGCGCCTCCAGAGGGCTGTTGGCCAGCAGGGCCTGCGCCAGGTGCCACGGGTTCATGGCCGGCCGGCGGGTGAAGAACACCAGCTCCCAGATGCCCTTGCTCACCTTGGGGGCCACGTTCATCAGCGCGTTGCGCACGGCGTAGCTGCTGTTCGTGCTGTCCATCACGAAATCCTTCAGGCCAGGGTAGTCGCCGCCCTGGAAGGAGGAGAACAGAGGGGCGTTGTCGTTCAGGTGCTGGAAGGTGGGGTCAAGTAAGCCATCAGGTAACAAACGGCGAGGCAAACCATATGTATCAACATAGAAACGATCATTCCATCTTCTGATCACCTTTCCACAGCCCCAAGGCGGATACAGCGGGAACAGCGCATCCCTCGATCCATCTGAGTTGAGGCGCGCACCACAACTCGAAACGAATGGGTCTGCCCCTTGGAACAACATCTCGCCGGATACCAATAACTGACCATTATCCATAACAGCAACGGAACTCACATATGTGTGTTGAACGGTAGTCAGAAATGACACATCCAGATCAAAGGCATCCTGGGCAAGGCCCCTGGTGGTCCCCACAAGGAGAACCACCAGGAGTACGATGCGCTTCGTTATCGCAATGGTCACGGTTGCACAATGAGATTCTCGGTGGCTAGGACGCCGTTCAGTGCTGGAGGCCATCAAAAGATAAGCACCGATCGCCAGCTTGCGGGCATCCAAGGTGAGGTGCGATCGCTCGGGGAGCTCCACCTGAACATCCCCCGGAAGGGTAACGCCGCAATGTCCGCTCACACGCCCTCGCCGAGCTCCTGCAGCTGGGCGGAGGCCCGCTCCCACTCGCCCATCACTGCGGCGATGCGTTCGGCCAGCTTGCCCAGGCGATCGTAGCCGTTCTGCAAGGCTTCGGCAGAAAGGCCGCTCTTCATCACCTCGGCCTGCAGCTGCTTCTCCTCCTGTTCCAGCGCGGCCAGCTGTTCCTCCAGGCGTTGCACCTGGTTCTGCACACGACGACGCTCCTTGTCGCGGTCGCGCTTGTCGCGTTGATCGCTGTTGCGCGCCGCCTTCTCCTCCTTCACGCGCGCCGATGAACGGCCGATGTCCGCGCTCTGCAGGGCCTTGCGCTTCTCGATCAGCTCCAGGATGTCCATGTGCTGGTCGCGGATGCGGAACTCGTCGAGCTCGAGGATGCGGTTGGTGAGGCCGGTGAGGAAATCCCGGTCATGGCTCACGAGCAGGAAGGTGCCGTCGTAGTTCTTCAGCGCCTCCTTCAGCACGTCCTTGCTCTGGATGTCCAGGTGGTGCGTGGGTTCGTCGAGGATGAGGAAGTTGAGCGGCTTCAGCAGCATGCAGCACAGCGCCAGGCGTGCGCGCTCACCGCCGCTCAGCACCTTCACCTTCTTGTCCACGTCCTCGCCGCTGAACATGAAGGCGCCGAGCATGGCGCGCACACGCACCCGGTTCTCCTCGCTGGCCGCATCCTCGGCGGTCTCCAGCACGGTGCGTTGCGGGCTCATGCGCTCGGGCATGTCCTGCGCATAGTAGCCCACGATCACGTTGTGACCCAGGCGGATCTCGCCGTCGAAGGGCTCCTCGCCCATGATCATCCGCACCAGCGTGGACTTGCCGGTGCCGTTGGCGCCCACCAGGGCCAGGTGCTCGCCCTTGGCGATGGTGAGCTCGGCGTGGCTGAAGATCGTCTTCGCCCCATAGGCCTTGCTCACGTCCTTCACCTCGCACACGATCTTGCCGGAACTGGGCGCGGGCGGGAACTTCACCAGCATCTTGCGCAGGTCCTCGTCCTCCTCCTCGATGCGCTCCAGCTTCTCCAGCTTGGTGATGAGGCTCTGGGCGAACGCGGCCTTGCTGGCCTTCGCACGGAACTTGTTGATGAGCGCCTCGGTCTCCTTGATGTAGCGCTGCTGGTCCTTGGCGGCGGCGGACTGCTGCTCACGTTCCACCTTGCGCAGCTCCACGTACTGGCTCCAGGAGGCCTTGCGGTCGATGATGCGGCCGCCGGTGACCTCGATGGTGCGCTTGGTGAGGCGGTCGAGGAAGGTCTTGTCGTGCGAGATGAGCACCAGCGCGGACGGATAGGTGCGCAGCAAATCCTCCAGCCACTGGATGGCGGGCAGGTCGAGGTGGTTGGTGGGTTCGTCCAGCAGCAGCAGGTCGGGCTGCATCAGCAGGATGCGGGCGAGCTCGGCACGCATCCGCCAGCCGCCGCTCAGCTCGCTCATCAGGCGGTGCATGTCGGCGCCCACGAAGCCGATGCCCTTCAGCATCCGCTCGATCTGCATGTCGTGGTCGGCCGCGCCGATGGTGTTGAGCCGCTCGTGCGCATGGGCGAGCAGCGTGGCCAGCTCCATGGCCTCCTCGTCGGTGGTGGCCTTCTCCAGGTCCTTCTCGATGCGCTCCAGCGAGGCCTGCAGGGTGAGGGCCTCCTCGAAGGCCTTCTCGGCCACCTGCCAGGGCGTGAGCTCCAGGTTGTGTGCCATCTCCTGCGGCAGGTAGCCGAGGGTGAGCTCCTTGGGCTTGCCGATGGTGCCCTTGTCGAAGGGCTGCTTGCCGGCGAGGATCTTCAGGAGGGTGCTCTTGCCGGCGCCGTTGCGGCCCACCAGGCCGATGCGATCGTCGGTCCCGATGAAGAACGAGACGCCATCGAACATGGGCCGCTGGCCGAAGTGGAGGGTGAGGCCCTGGACGGTGATCATCGCTGCGGAAAAGCGCGCGAAATTAGCGCTTCATGGCGGCCTGCCCTCGCCCGAAGCTGCTGTTCAATGGTTCCAGAGATCGAATCCCATCCGCTGGAGCCGCTCACGCTCGGCCTCACTTCGGATGAGCGCGTCGAGGCCAGTGGAGACCGCTGGAATCGCAGCATCATGCATGCCCGCCACCTTGAGGATCGCGCCGCTGAAGAAGCGCTCAGCGAACCAGGCCTCATAGGAAAGCCTTTCACCGTCGGTTCGGCGCATGGCGGCATGGCGTGCCAAGAGGGCCCTGCTCGACGGGTAGTGGACCCAGAGGATGGGCGCGTAGCCGCGCAGCTCCCCTTCGGTGCCGCGGACCTCGGCCATCGGTGCAAGGGCGATGATACGTGCCTCCATGGTGGACCGCGCCCGGTCGAAGAGCCAGTCCTCCTTCAGCATCCAGCGGACGATGCTATCCTCCCCTAAGCCCAACGCAGTGATGCGTGACTCCATCGCCTGCGGGGTCATCGGTGCACGGAAGGCATCGTCGAATCCATCATCCGCCGGGGCATAGACGGTCAACCGGCCGTCCTGGGCCGCCTGCCGCACCAGGTCGAACAGCCCGCTGCATCCCGGAAGGTCACCCACCGGCCGTCTCAGCGCTGCATTCGCCGGGTCGGCGATATCGAGGACGCGCCATACACGCCGCTCCCAGGCCACATCCGCCTCCCGCAACGGATGGTAGGGCTCAAACCGTCCATCGGCCCCGCAGTCGGGGGGCTCCAGAACCGGCTGGGCCTGCCTCGCCAAGGCCGCGAGCATCAAGGCCAGGGGGATGGCTGACCCCGAATGGCTGGTCGTTCGCATCATCCACCATCGAACGCCGTCGCCCTCCGCCAGCATATGCCGGAACGGAAAAAGAAAGCCCCTGCAGCGATGCAGGGGCCCTCTCATGGATCCGTTGCGCTCAGAAGTTCCAGAGGTCGTGCTCGAACTCGAACAGCGCCTGCTTGATCTCCTCGCCTTCGAGCAGGGCATCGAGCCCCGTCTTGTAGTCGTTCAGCTGGCGGTCGTAGACGTTGCTCCACTTGGTGATGTAACTGCTGAACTGGCGCTTCCAGAAGATGTCCTCGTAGCTGCGGCGCTCAGCATCGTTCTCGCGATTGAAGGCGTCCCAGTTGGCGAAGACGTACCGGCATTCCGGGTAATAGAGCCAGAAGATCGGCGCATAGCCCCGGACCTCGCCGTCCTCGCCGCGCACCTCCTTCATGGGCGCGATGCCGATGATCCGGATGTCCATGGTGCTCCGCTGCTTGTCGAAGATCCAGTCCTCCTTGATCTTGTACATCTTGATATCCCGGCTCTCCAGGTTGATGGGCTGCACCACCATTTCCATATCGCCGGTGGTGAGCGACTCGGTGTACTGCGTGTCCATCCGGGTGAAGAGATCCTTCAGCTCGGGTGCCAGCAGCGGCTTCTTGAACTCGTCATCCGTGAGGAGCGGACCGGGGTCATAGGCGGTGATGGAGCCGTCCACGAGCAGGCCCTGCCGGATGACATCGAAGAGGCTCTTGCGGTCGTTGATGGGCTCGGTGGGGTAGTACAGCGGATGGTTCACCTTCTCGCGCAGGTCGATGGTGCGCCATACGCGGCGGGCCCACATCACATCCGCTTCGCGGATATGGGTGTAGGGCACCACGCGCTTGGTCTTGGTGTGCTCCTTGATGTAGGCGCCATCCAGCACCGTCTGGGCGGCCGCGGGCAGCGCGGCGCAGAGTGCGACGGCAGCCATGGCCATCGACAGCAGCAGGTTCCTCATGGTCCTCATCGTGGATCAGCGTTGGTTACACCACCTTGAACGAGAGCGAGCCCAGGTTCCTTACGGTGCCGTCCGGCCCCCTGGCCTTGATGCCCTCGATGTAGATCTTCTGGCCTGGCTTGGCCTTCTGGAACATCTCCTTCATGTCGCCCGATACGGCGGCGCCCTTGGCGAGCTTCTCGATGGGCGTTCCGCCCACGATCATCGTCACCTTGAACTCCACCACCTCGAACTTCAGGTCGAAGTCGAAGTCCACCATCTTGGCGATGACACCGGCCGCGGCCGTGAGCTCCGCCTTCTTGATGTTCTCGTCGTTCACGCTCTTGCCGGCGAAGTAGGGCGTGGGGTTCGGAACGTTCTTCACGCGGAACTTCATGCCCGGCATCGGCTTCTTGGAACCATCGGGGTTGGTCACGGTGGCGCTGATCACGGCCTCGCTCTCCTTCCCCGGCTTCACGATCCAACCGTCGCCGCCGCGGGCAAGGGAGCCGTTGGTCATGCTGGGCGCGATGTTCTTGTCGCTGTAGCCGGATACGCTGATGGAGACCGGGTTGTCCACCCCGCGGTAGAACACGTTCATCTTCGTCGGGCTCACCACCAGGTTCGGCGCGGCCACCTCGTATTCGGTGCTGAAGACCTCGGTCTGGAGCTCCCCGCCCACCGGCTTGTACTTGATGATCCCGCTGACGGTGTTAAGGCCAGCGCTTCCCGCAGTCCGCTCCAAGATGGCCTTTGCGCCGTTCATGGGCAGCTTGATGGCCTCCCCGATGATCTCCTTCTTCGCCGTGTCCACCCGGGCCCCAGGGCCGCAGATGTACACCTCCGGGGCGTTCTGGTCGTCATAGGCGCCCAGGAAGATCTCGGCCGTGTACTTCGCCCCAACCGTCACGTAGCTGCTCTGAGGCTTCACGATGGCGGTGAGCTTGTTGAACTTGAAGCTCTGGCCCTCCACTGCGTCCATCATCCGCTTCACCACCTCGCCTTCGGCGTTGCGCACGTCGCTCTGGATCTTGCTGAGGATCGTGATGCCTGCAGCGAGGGGAACGTGGTAGAAGTTGATGCTCTCCCAATTGTTCATGGTGCCCGAGGCGTCCTTGCGGTCCTCGAAGTTGAAGATGCGGTCCATGGCGGCTGCCAGGTCGGCGTCCTCCTTGCGGCTGCTCTTCACCTGGTCGCGGAAGGCCTCGAGCTTGGCCCTGAGCTCCTTCGCGCTGAAGGGCCCGTCCTTCGGGTTAGCCGGCTCCCCGCCGATGAGCAGGTTGGTCAGCTCGTCATGGCTGTCCTTCTTGGTCACCTTGGCCAGATCCACGATGCGGCCGTCGCCGAGCACCACGCTGTCACGCGGCCAGCCCTCGGCCGTGATGATGGCCTTGGCCTTGATGGAATCGATGTAGGCGACCAGGTCCGCGCCAGCGGTCTTGATCCTCTTGGCCTCCTCCCAGGCAGCGCCGTACTTGGCCGGATTCTCCTTGGCGAAGGCCTCGAAGCTGGTGTACTGGGCCGTCATCTTGTCGTTGAGCGAGAGCTTGGTGTTCTCCAGTCCGTTGTTCACGGTGATGAAGCTGTCCAGGATCTCCTTCGACACGTTCATCGCCAGCAGAGCGGTCAACACGAGGTACATCATGTTGATCATCTTCTGCCTGGGCGTCTGCTTGCCACTTGCCATCTCTTGACCGGGTTTGGGTTATGGTTCCTGGTGGGTCAAGGACGGTCAGCGCACGGTCATCGCGGCAAGCATGTTGCCGTACACGGTGTTGAGCTTCTGCAGGTTGTCGCTCAGCTCCGCGATGTTCTCCTTGTAGCGCTTGGTATCGTCAACCGAGTTGCGGAGGTTGGTGAGCATCTCGCCCATACCCTCGAACATCTGGTTGGCGGCCTCCAGCTTCTCCCGGCTGGTGCGCAACTGGAATTCGTACATCTCGTTGAGCGCGGAGAGGTTCTCGCTCATCTTCTGCAGGCTGGCGCCGGCGGTGCGGCCTGCGTCCACGTTGGTGGTCAGCCCCACCAAGCTCTCGCTGGCCTTGGCATAGGTGTCGCTCAGGCTGCTCACCTTGGTGGCCGCGTCCTTCAGGCTGTTTGCGTACTCGTTGGTGGCGGAGGCGGCACCGGTCACCTGGCCCATCTGCCGGGCCTGGTCGCTCAGCGAACGCATGCCCTCGCCCAGGCTGGCGATGAGCTCGGGCTCGATCTTGGCGCTCTCCAGCATGTCGTCCAGCTGCTCGGTGATCGAGCGCTGGTCCTCTTTCCTGAACTCATCGCCTTCGGCCTTCTCGCCCGTCGCCAGCTCGGGGTAGACCAGGCTCCAGTCCGGATCCTCATGGGGAGGCTCGAACGCGGAGAAGAAGAAGATGATCGCCTCGGTACTGAGGCCGAGGATGAGGAATAGACTGGCCAGCGGCCAGTGCTGAATCTTGAAGAGCGCGCCCACGATCACGACCGCTGCACCGATACCGTACAGTTTGGCCATGAAGTTCTTCCACTTCTTGCTGCCGGGTTTCATCGTTCGTCCTTGCGTTTAGGGTTCGTCTGAAGGTTGGGGGAATGGTCTATGAATGCGGCCGCGCTGGTTCGGTAACGGTCGCTGATTCCAGGTCTAGAGGTCCTCGGCGTTCACGGCTTTACCGCGGCCCAGGAAGGTCATCACCGAGCGGAACCCGATGTAGGCCTTGGTGGTATCCTGGTACTCGTAGCTGCGGGTACCGGTCTGCATGTAGTAGCCGATGTCCTTCCATGAGCCGCCGCGAATCACCTTGCGCTTCAGCGAAGGGGCATCGGTGGCCAGGGCATCGTAGCTGTACTCCGGGTTCAGGTCGTGGTCGAAGTCGTACACGCTCTCGTCGAAGGCCGTGCTCGTCCACTCGCTCACGTTGCCGGCCATCTGGTACAGGCCGTAGTCGTTCGGGGTGTAGCTGTCAACGGGCACGGTGTGGAAGCCGCCATCGTCCACATAGTTGCCATGCAGGGGCTTGAAGTTGCCCAGGAAACAGCCTTGGCGGTTACGGACGTAGGGGCCGCCCCAAGGGAACGGAGCCAGGTCGAGGCCGCCGCGCGATGCGTATTCCCACTCGGCCTCGGTGGGCAACCGGAAGCGGTTGACGAATGCCTCGCCATTGCTCTCCAGCCAGCTGTTCATGAGCTGCGTGCGCCAGACGTTGAACGCCGTGGCCTGCACCCAGGTGACACCCACCACCGGATAATCATCGTAGGCCGGGTGCCAGAAGTAGTTCTCCGTCATCGGCTCATTGAAGGAGTAGGTGAAGTCATGCACCCACACGAGCGTGTCGGGGTAGACGTTGATCACCTCCTTGATGATGAACTTGCTGCGGTCGCTGTGGCCGCGGATGGCGTTGTTCTGGCCCTTGCTGTTGGTGTAACTGAGGTCGAGGTCGCGGGCCCAGTTGCTCGGGGTGCCTTTCCGGGCCGCCTCCTTGAGGTCGATCCAGTAGTACTCGAACATGAGCTTCCGCGTATCGATCTCCTTCCGGCGGTAGAAACGCTCGCTCTCGCTGAGGAACATGTCCGCCAAGGCCTCCCGCTCCTCGTCGCCGTACCAGTCGATCCGGGTCCGCCAGTTCAGCACCGGGGGATCCAGCTCCTCGCCGTATTCGTCTTCCGCGATCACGTGGTCGCCGATATCCTCATCGCCGAGGATGCGCTTGGCGATCGAGTCGCGCACATAATACACGAACTGGCGGTACTCGTTGTTGGTGATCTCCGTCTGGTCGATGTAGAATGCCTGCACCGAAACGGTCTTGCTCTTGGTGACCAGGGCATAGGGGACATCCTGGTCGCTGGGGCCCATGACATAGCTGCCCATGGGGATGTAGTTCATCCCATAGGGGTCTACCTGGTACCACTCCGGCCTTCCCAGAACGCCGGTGAGCTGCCCTTGCCCGCCACCGCCACAGCTCGCCAGCAAGCCGATGGCGCCGAGATACATGATGGGACGTTGCATGTTCTTCCTGTTTTGCCGATCGGTTCTTCCTTGCAGGGACCCTTGTCCTAAGGTGCTACGGGTAAGCGAACACCTAGGACGAGGCACTTTACGGCAGTTGGGGTTCTGAGGTTACGGGTATCAGAGGAAGCGGACGCTGCTATGCCTGTGCACATCAGGCGGTTTCACCAGGAGCACACAGAAGTTCGCCATGATCTCGTGGCTGCCGCTGCTGTAGTTCCTGAGCTGGGAGGTCGTCACATCGTAGCTGTACCCGATGCGGAGCATGGACTTCGCGGTGGGCTTGAACTGGTAACCGATCAGGGGGGCGATGGCGTCCTCCGTACGGTACGAAACGCCCAGCCAGACCATGTTATTATAGAGGAAGGTGCCCGTGATGTCGAACTGCGTGGAGGTGCCGTCGCTCTTCATGAGCACGCTGGGCTGAAGGATGTACTTCTGGTCGCCCTTGATCTTCCAGTTGTAGCCGGCCTGCACGAAGTAGTGGCGGCGCTGCTGGATGCTCACGTTGCGGAGCTCCACTTCGGTGAGGTGGGTGCTGGAGATGCCGGCCCACAGGGTGGGGCTCACGTAATACAGGCCTGCGGCGAGGTCCCAGCCCATATCGGAGTTCCCGTTGGCGGGGATGAACTCATCATTGGCCACCCCGTCGGTGGCCTGCCATTTATTGCCGAGGGTATGGCTCATCATGCCGGCTGAGAGACCGATGCCGAAAGTCCCGGGACCCAGCTTGCGATGGAAGGAATAGTGGAAGCGGGCATAGGTGCTCTTCTGCTGGCCGAGCTCATCGAGGAACACCGATAGGCCGAGGCCGGAGCTGATCTTCTTCACGTTGCCGTGAACGTTGAGCAGGGCGGTCTTCGGGGCGCCATCGAAACCGGTCCATTGCTGGCGAAGCAGCAGGGTGCCGCAGAGTTCGCCCGTGGTGCCGGCAACGGCCGGGTTGATGGACAGCCGGTCGAACATGTACTGCGTGAACTGCGGGTCCTGCTGAGCGAACGACACGCCCGCCAATGCCACGCAAAAAGCTGCGGTAACTATCCCCCTCATGCTGTTGTTCCGTTCGGTGGTGGTGCCTGACGAAAGCCGGGAACAAGGCAGGGCCTGCCCCCGGAACCGGCGCCAATATAGCAAATCCCCTTACCCACCAAATCCGGCCGCATCCGGCTTGGCCCCTGGGGGTCAGGCCAGTTTCTGGAAGGTGCGCCACCAGCGGTCCGGCACCTCCTCGCGGCAGGCGGCCTGGTAGTCGCTGTAGGAGCAGGGCACCAAGTGGTGGCGCTCGAAGCGGGCCTCCTGCTCGGCCTTGTAGGGCACATCCATCCACCAGCGGTCGCTCACGGAACTCTTGTAGAACACCAGTTCCTGCTCGTGGCCGCGGATGGGGATGCGGAACCGCGTGAAGCGCTTGCGGTCCAGCCACGGCAGGTCATTGGTTCGGCTGCGGAAGCCATCGAGGAAGCACCAGACCATCTGCGCGGCGAGCTGCGCCGTCACCTGCTCCTCGTCCCGTTCCGGATCCAGCTCGTAGATGCCCAGCGACGTGATCTTCTCGCTCACGCCGGCATAGCGCATGAGCTGGCAGACCTCCTCGCCGTGGAACCCGTTGGGGCCGGGGCGCGTGGTGCCGGGTGCATCGCTACGTCGGATCGCGGACATATCCACGCTCAGGGTGTCGGCATTCCGGAGCACGGGCTCCGCATCGGCGATGCTGCTGCGCAGCTCTCCCAGCCGGTGCGCATCGAAGAGCAGGCGCTCCATGAGCTCGATGCCGGGCTGGTCCACGAGGTAGGTCTGGTAGCCGAGGTTGCTGTAGTTGAACAGGTAGTTCGGCTGGCGGAGCACGATGTGGCTGAGGTAGCTGGTATCGGCCAGGGCCTGGCCGGGCTCCCCAAGGTCGAACCGGGCATCCACGCACACCAGGTTCGCCGTGCGCTCGAGCTTCTCGTAGGCCAGGTACTGCGAAAAGGTATGTCCCTGCCCGCCGCCGAGCAGGATGGGCACGATGTTCATACGCATGAGCTCGGCGAGGGTCTCGGCCACGGCATGCTGGGTGTCCGCCGACGTGGCGCCGGGCCGGATATCGCCGAGGTCGACCACGGGCACGGGCGCGGCCGTGTGATGCAGCGCATAGAGCTCCGCCCGGATGGCGTCGGGTGCGGAAACGCAGGCGCGCGGACGGGCATGGCCGGGATCATCCAGCACTCCGAACAGCGCGACCTGGAAGCCCTCCAGCGCGGGGAAGCCCCTGCCCTGCGTGTGAAAGGTGGTCGTATCCCCCAGCGTGTGGGCATTCCACTCGGGCCGATGGCGTCCGAAAGCCTCTGAAGGCTGGAAATAGATGCTGATATCCATGCGAAGCGCGCCGCACGGCCAGGCGCCTGCCGACGAAGGTGCAGCGGCACGTGCCCGGTCTGCCCGACTCCTGCAGGCGAACTGCCCACAGGCCACTGTTGGCAGCGTGCTGCTCAGGCTTTCCGCTTCGCCGCCTTCTTCGCTGCCGCCTTCTTCGGGGCCGCCTTCTTCGCCGGGGCCTTCGTGGCGCGCCCCCCCTTCTTGCCGCCCTTCTTCTCCGGCGCCGCCGCTAGCAGGGCCGTGGCCTCCTCCAGGGTCAGCTCCTCGGGCTGCTTGTCCTTGGGCACGTTGGCGTTCTTGCCGCCATCGGTGATGTACGGGCCGTAACGACCGGCCAGCACCTGGATGGCCGAGCCCTCGAACTCCTTCAGGATGTTCTGGCGCGCGCCGGCCAGCTTGGCCTCGATGAGCTCAATGCCACGCTCAAGCGTCACAGTTGATGGCTCCTCCCCTTTCGGGATGTTGGCGTAGGTCTTCCCGAACTTCACGAAGGGCCCGAAACGGCCGCGGCCCTGCACGATCATCTCGCCCTTGTACTCGCCCAAGTCACGGGTGGCGCTAGCGGCCTTCTTCAGGTCGATGAGCTCGATGGCCCGCTGCAGCGTGATCTCCAAGGGGTCATCGTCGGGCGAAAGGCTGGCATAGGTGCTGCCCAGGCGCACGTAGGGCCCGAAGCGGCCGATGCCCACGGAGCAGACCTCGCCGTCGCGCTCGCCCAGGGTGCGCGGCAGCTTGAAGAGGTTCATGGCCTCCTCGAAGGTGATGGTCTGGATGCTCTGGTCCTTGCGCAGGCTGGCGAAGCGCGGCTTGTCCTCGTCGTCGGCGCTGCCGATCTGGATCATGGGACCGAAGCGGCCGATGCGGGCCACCACGTCCTTGCCGCTCACGGGGTCCTTGCCCAGCACTCGAGCGCCGGTGGCGCGGTCGGCCGTGTCCTTCACAGTGCCCAGCGTGGCGTGGAAGGGCTTGTAGAAGCGGGCGATCATCTCGCGCCAGTTCTCCTTGCCCTCGGCGATCACGTCGAACTCCTCCTCCACCTTCGCCGTGAAGTTGAGGTCCACGATGCTGGGGAAGTGCTCCACGAGGAAGTCGTTCACCACCATGCCGATGTCCGTGGGGAAGAGCTTCTGCTTCTCGGCGCCGGCGTTCTCGGTGGCGGTGCGCTCGGCGATCTCGCCCTCGGCAAGCGTGAGGATGCGGTAGGCGCGCGGGGTGCCCTCGCGGCTCTCCTTCACCACGTAGCCGCGCTTCTGCACGGTGCTGATGGTGGGCGCGTAGGTGCTCGGGCGCCCGATGCCGAGCTCCTCGAGCTTCTTCACCAGGCTGGCTTCGGTGTAGCGTGGCGCGGGCCGCTCATAGCGCTGCGTGGCGGTCATCTCGCGGAGTTGCAGCGCTTCGCCTTGGCGCATCTCAGGCAGGAGACCTTCTTGCTCCTCGTCGCCTTCATCGTCACGGCCTTCCATGTACACCTTGAGGAAGCCATCGAAGAGGATCACCTCGCCCTGCGCGCGCAGCTGCTCGCCGGGACGCGTGCTGATGGCAATGTCCACCACGGTCTTCTCCAATTCCGCATCGGCCATCTGGCTGGCGAGGGTGCGCTTCCAGATCAGGTCGTAGAGGCGCTCGGCGTCGGTGTCGCTGCCGGCATTGCGCACGGCCATGTCGGTGGGACGGATGGCCTCGTGCGCCTCCTGCGCGCCCTTGCTCTTGGTGGCGAAGCGGCGCGGCTTGCTGTAGCGCTCGCCGTACTGCGCGCCGATCTGCGCGGCGGCCGCTGCGACGGCCTGCTCGCTCAGGTTCACCGAGTCGGTACGCATGTAGGTGATGTGCCCTTGCTCGTAGAGGCCCTGCGCGATGCGCATGGTGCGGTCCACGCCATAGCCGAGCTTGCGGCTGGCCTCCTGCTGCAGGGTGCTGGTGGTGAAGGGCGCGGCGGGCGTGCGCTTGCCGGGCTTCTTCTCGATGGCGCTCACCGTGTAGCCGGCGCCGATGCAGCCCTGCAGGAAGCCCAGCGCCTCGGCCTCGGTGGCGAAGCGCTGCGGCAATTCTGCCTTGACCAGCTGCCCTTTCTCATTCAGCAGCACCGCCGTGACCTTGAACGCGCTCTTGCTATCGAAACCCAGGATCTCGCGCTCGCGCTCCACGATGAGGCGCACCGCCACGCTCTGCACACGGCCCGCGCTGAGGCTGGGCTTCACCTTGCGCCAGAGCACGGGGCTGAGCTCGTAGCCCACCAGGCGGTCGAGCACGCGGCGGGCCTGCTGGGCATCCACCAAGTGGATATCGATGGTGCGCGGCCGCTCCATGGCCTTGGTCACGGCCTGCTTGGTGATCTCGTTGAAGGTGATGCGCTTCACCTTGTCGTCGGGGAGCTTGAGCGCCTCCTTCAGGTGCCAGCTGATGGCCTCCCCTTCGCGGTCTTCATCAGTCGCGAGCCATACGGTGGCGGCGCTGTCGCTGGCCTTCTTCAGCTCGGCCAGGCGGCCTTTCTTGTCATCGGGGATGATGTAGGTGGGCTCGAATCCGTTCTCGATGTCCACGCTCAGGTCGCGCTCGGGCAGGTCGCGCACATGGCCGTAGCTGCTGAGCACCTTGAATCCTTCGCCCAGGTACTTCTCGATGGTCTTCGCCTTGGCGGGCGACTCCACGATCACCAGATCACCGCTTGCGCTCTTCTTGGCCATGCTTCCCCGAAGATTTCAGGGCGGCAAATAAAAGGTCAGGTCCGGCGGATTCGGATCGCCCATTTCCGAGGCCGGGCGCTCTTCCCCTAAAGGGGAAGGAAAATTTCAACAGGGTTGGGGGTCGAGGCTGGAGGTTGAAGATGGTTGGGAGTTGGTGGAAGTTGAGGGTTGAATCAACCTGCAACCCTCCACACTCGGCTGCGGCCCATGCGCTAGCCAGAACCTTCAACCGATCCAAAGGAAACCGAACCGAACCCCACTCTCGTGAGTTGACGATGCAACCTTTGTACTGCGTGCCGCACGCATCCGACCAACGCGCATGAACTCACGAAGCATCACCCCCACCCTGTTCGCCTCGCTGCTCCTCATGGCCTGCGGAAGCAGCAACGGCCAAGCACCGAAAGCACCTACCATGAGCCTGAACGACATGAGCCAATACGACCATAGCGGCAATCCGTACTACTCGCACATCGACACCGCCAAGCTGAACGTGCCGTTGAGCGAATGGAAGCTGCTGCTGCCCGCCGACCTTTACTACATCGCCTTCGAGAAAGGCACCGAACGCGCCTTCACCGGCAAGTACTGGGACTTCGAGGGCATCGGCACCTACGCCTGCGCGGTGTGCGGCAACGTGCTCTTCCAGGCCGACAGCAAGTTCGCCAGCAGCTGCGGCTGGCCCAGCTTCTTCCAACCCGCGCGCAAGGACGCCATCCTCTACCACGAGGACCGCAGCT
>ERZ761607.999-NODE-999-length-39198-cov-8.747848_pt1 | contig 39198 bp, 28 predicted proteins | sample MGYA00511164_ERZ761607 | MGnify/ENA primary metagenome ERZ761607 (study PRJEB28899, sample SAMN02445080) | bioreactor sludge metagenome | biome: EBPR sludge | place: Australia: Brisbane, Thorneside Wastewater Treatment Plant | collected 2011-06-22 ...
TATGATCGTGCGAGAATCACTCGCGCTAAAGTCGGTTATCGCCAGGCCCCTATTCGAGAACCCAACCTTTGATCAAAGGTTGGGTTTTTTATTGTCTGTTGTTCTCAATTCCTGTTAATAACGATAAATAATTTACAGTATCTTGTTTCAATAAAGATATATTGCAACAATAATATTATTTAATAATGCATTTGTTTTAGACGATTCCTTAAGCTCCTTAAGCTAGCTTGTGCCTGAAAATATAGTTTGATCTATCGAGAAGGCCATCTTGGAACAAATCCTGCTGTTAAGCTTTGATAGCCCTTAAATCAGTTTGCGCGGGTACTGAATTCTTGGTCTGAAGCCAGGATTACGCCCCTACCCTGGTTCCAAGCGGCTAGGGTTACAGCCATATTTATGCATTTGATTTCCTTATATTATTAGATCTTAGGGATTTTTAGTAATGGAGCAATCGAAAAATCCGGTGTGGTCCAAGTGGTTGAGTAAAGGGATCAGTTGGTTTTTCAGTGGCATGTTGGTGAGTGGCTTGGCACTCGCGGAGAGCCGGAAATTAGACGCTCTCAAGCAGATGAGCATCGATGATTTGGCAAATCTTGAGATTTCTATTGTCTCAGGGCGGCCGGAGCGGTTTAGCGATACGGCGGCCGCGGTTTTTGTGATTACCGCCGAGGATATCCGCCGATCGGGGGCCACCACGCTGCCCGAGGTGCTGCGCATGGTGCCGGGTTTGGCGGTCGGCCGCATCAACACTTCGGAATGGGGCATCTCGGCGCGCGGCTTTCAAAGCCAAGCGGCTAACAAACTATTGGTGCTCGTTGATGGGCGCAGCGTCTATAACTCCCTATTTTCAGGAGTTTATTGGGATTCTCAAGATATCGTGCTCCAGGATGTCGAGCGTATTGAGGTCGTGCGAGGTCCCGGCGCCACGACTTGGGGTGCAAACGCGGTTAACGGCGTGATCAATATCATCACCAAACGGGCTGAGGATACGCAAGGAACCTATCTCGGCTTAGTTGCCAGCGATGCTCAGCGTCAAGTGATCATGCGTCAAGGCGGGCGATTGGGCGAGGAGGGTGCTTATCGGGTTTACGCCAAACTCCACCGGAACGAGCCTCTGCCATCCGCTCCAGGATTCGATGAAAATTTGCCTCTATGGAAAGGTGGGCGCGCCGGTTTTCGCGCCGATAAAGCAGTCGGAAAGGATAGCTTGATGCTCGAAGGGGAATTTTTTCAGGAAAGGAATGATTATTTTGATCCTAGCGGACATTATTTGCTCGGGCGCTGGGAACATCGAAACGAAAGCGGCTCGGTCGGCACCCTACAAGCTTATTACTACCGGTTTGACACGGATGCCGCCCTCAATCATCAAATTGATGACACTGTTGATGTGGAATATCGTTGGCGTTTTGCCCCGTTTGATCGACATACGCTCATCGCGGGGGCCGGTTATCGTTGGCTTCGTAGCGATATCGATACCAGGGGCAGCGCTCGAATACGCGAGCCAGTTCGAGATGATCAATTATTCAGCGCTTTCATCCAGGATGACATCCGTTTGGTCGACGGACGAGTTTATTTGACGCTTGGCACCAAACTAGAACATAACGACTATACCGGGTTTGAGATCCAGCCCAACGCGCGTTTGCGCTGGTCTCCAGATGATGGACATACCGTGTGGGCCGCCGTGTCGCGCGCGGTGCGCACGCCTTCGCGCTCAGAGCACGACATGACGCTCGATCACGCGGCAGGGCAGGTCAATCTACCGGGCGTGGGAAACATTCCCTTAATCGTGCGTTTGTTTGGAAATCGCTCCATGGTTTCGGAAGAGCTTTTGGCCTACGAAGCGGGCTACCGGTGGCAGGTATCGCCGCGTTTAAGCCTTGATGCGGCGATCTTTTTAAATGATTACGATCAATTGCGCACATTTGAATTGACGGGTCAGCCCAATCTGAATTTGTTTCCTGCGCCTTCGTTGCTTCAACCCGCCACCGCCAGCAATAAACTTCACGGGCGGACCCACGGCATGGAGTTGGCGGCTGATTTTCGGCTCCGCGACAATTGGCGACTTCAGGGAGCTTACTCTTATGTCAGCATGAACTTGAAGGCGGACGCGGACAGTACCGATCAAGGCGGCGCGCAGATTGAGGCGGAGGGATCGCCCAAGAATCAATGGACGCTGCGTTCGGAAATGAATTTAAGGGACGATTTGGAACTCGATCTATGGCTGCGTTACGTTGACGATATTCCGACGTTCGCCATCGCCTCTTATCTGACAGTTGACGCGCGCTTGGGTTGGAAGCTCGGCAAACGGTTCGCGCTCTCGCTGGCGGGGCGTAACTTACTGGACTCCCCGCGTCTGGAATACAAAGAAGTTGCCGGTTTCAGCGCGCTGCCAAGAAGGGCGCAAGTCGAACGAGAAGTCTATTTGATGGCCGAGTGGCGTTTTTGAACGCATTCTCGATGTTATGTTGATCAGTAGCGCTGCCTTCCCAGTTCAAGCATCCATCATGGAAGCCATAGGCTGTGTCCGTCGCCTTCAGCGCTCGACATAACGCCATCATGTGTTCTGTAAAAAAGGGCTATCGGCTTGCAACCGGCTTGGGCTTGCTCGGCTTGGTGCTTATCGGATCGGTTGAAGCCGAGGAAAGCTTCAGCGAAAACGAGGTAAAAGCCGTATTTCTCTACAACTTCGCCAATTTCGTTAGCTGGCCTAAAGAGTCCAGGCAAGAGTCCTCCAAGGAATTTCGCTATTGCGTGCTTGATGAAGATATGGCGCCAATCCTACGGAAGGTTCTGAAAGACGAAACAGTGCAAGGGCGACCGTTGAAAGTGCAGCAGGAGAATATCGACGCCGATCTTGCGGAATGTCACGTGCTCTATTTAGGCAAAAGCAGCTTCGGTGGCGGGCGTGGCTGGCAATTGGCGCGAGCGGCGCTGGCGGCGCATGTCTTGACCGTCAGCGATCTGGAAAGCTTCGAAGCCCACGGCGGTATGGTCGCGCTGGTGCGCCAGGACCGACGGGTTCATCCGCGCATCAATCTCGATGCGGTGGAGAAAAGTGCGTTACGGGTCAGCGCCAAACTGCTCAATCTTGCCACGGTCGTTCGCGATACCACAGCGGTTGGAGATTGAGCGATGATGCTGCCGTTTCGCGATCGGCCGATCAAACAAAAAATGATTGCCATCGCGCTGCTGAGCACGGTGATCGGTCTGGCTGTGGCGCTGACTATTTTAGTCGCCAGCGATATCTATACTTTAAGGCGCAATGCCCAACTTTTCGCCTCTTCCCTGGCGCGGGTCGTGGCGGTTAACAGTTCGGCGGCGCTGGCGTTTCGGGACCCCGATACCGCCAGGGAGATTCTAGCGGCTTTCGGTAGCGTCCCCGAAGTGGCGGGATCGCGGATTCGGACCCTTGATGGCCTTGAGTTCGCGCGTTATCACAATCCGGCTTTAAGCCCCAACCGCCTTTCCGATTTGCTGGATGACCGGCAAGCCATTGAATTTAAACCGAGCGATCTCAAAAAGACCCAAGCCAATTCGACTTCCTTCGTCACCCAAGGGCATTATCTCGTCGTTCAGCAGGCGATCATGCTCAATGACAAGGTCTTGGGTAGCATGGATCTAGTGCTCGACCTTTCGAGTCTTGATCAACTCATTCGCCGGCAAATTTTGCTGGCTTTTATGGTATTGCTGGGCGCTTTTGGCGTCGCTTATCTGTTGGCCGCCCGGCTCCAACATCTCATTTCCGATCCGGTGATCGGCCTCGCCAAACGGATGCGCGAGGTATCGATCACCAAGGATTATTCAGTGCGCGTCCCCCGGACCGCCGACGATGAGATCGGCACGCTGATGGATGGCTTCAATACCATGCTCGAACAGATCGAGCATCAGGACGCTGAACTGCATATCGCCAAGGAGGAAGCGGAAAGCGCCAATCGAGCCAAAAGCGATTTTCTCGCGCGGATGAGCCACGAGATTCGAACGCCCATGAACGGCGTCATGGGGATGGCGGAACTGTTGGCTGATTCGCATCTTTCCGAACGCCAACAGCGTTTTGTCAGCAATATTCGAGGATCGGCCGAGGCGTTGCTCGCGATTATCAACGATATTCTGGATTTCTCGAAAATCGAAGCCGGCAAGTTGGAACTCGATTGCGTCTCTTTCAATCTAGAGGAGCTGGTCGACGAAATCGGCGAGTTATTCGCCGAGAGGGCCCATCGCAAAGGCTTGGAATTGATCTGTTCGACGGCTCCTGGGGTGCATTCCGCCGTGCGGGGTGATGCCGGACGGATCCGGCAGGTGCTGACCAACCTTTTAGCCAACGCCTTCAAATTTACTCAAAATGGCGAGGTGGTTTTACGAGTCGACCGCGCGTGGGAGGACAAATCCGAAATCGTGCTGGATTTTGAGGTTAGGGATACCGGCATCGGCATCGCCGCCGAGGCGCAACAACGTCTGTTCAACGCCTTCTCCCAAGCCGATAGCTCAACGACCCGAAAGTATGGCGGAACCGGTTTGGGATTGGTGATTTGCAAGCGGCTAGCGCAGCTGATGGCCGGAGATGTCGGTGTGGAAAGCGCGCTGGGCCGCGGGTCGCGGTTCTGGTTTACCGCCCGTTTGACCAAGGATTCTCCGGCGTCGAGCCCGCATCCGCGCCCCTTCGCCGGCGAGAAACCATTGAAGATTTTAATCGTCGATGACAATGCTTCAAGTCGGGCGGTCCTTGAAGAGCTTATCACCGCCTGGGGCATTCCGAATGCCTCGGCCGACGGAACCCAACAGTCCTTGGCTTTGTTGAAGGAAGCGGTTGCCGCTGGCGCACCTTTTGATTTGGGTTTGTTCGACCGGCAACTGTCAGATGGCGATGGCATGGAACTCGTTGGCAGGGTGAGGAGCGATCCGACCCTCAGCAGGCTTTCAGTCGTGTTGCTCAGTTCGATCTGGTCTCCATTGGATAATGCGCGGCTGCAAGCATTGGGCATTCGGGACTGTCTGAGCAAACCGCTACAAAAATCGCAGCTGTATCAGTGTTTGCGGGTGATCGCGGGCGAGGAAACGACGGATCGGGCAACTGAAGCCGCGCCGGCTTTATCCGAAAAGGCGCTTCTGGAGCTGAAAGGCGCGCCGTTCGAACGGCGTGGACAGCGCGTCTTGCTGGTGGAGGATAATCCTGTCAATCAGGAGTTGGGTGTTGAAATGCTGCGCGCGTTGGGGGTGCACGTCGAAGTGGCCGAGAACGGCGAACAGGCCTTGGCCGCCGTAGCTCGGCAAAGCTACTCGCTGGTGCTCATGGATTGCCAAATGCCGGTTCTGGATGGCTTGGAGGCGACCCGCCGCCTGCGAAGCATCGAACAGGCCAGGGGAGATGAACTGCGTTTGCCCGTGATTGCGCTTACCGCAAACGCGCTGTTGGGTGATCGCGAACACTGCATAGCCGCTGGCATGGATGATTATCTCAGCAAGCCGTTTACCTCGGCCCAGCTGAGGGCGGTACTCGAACGCTGGCTGCCCCAACGCGAGATGGTCGCTGACGGTTTTGCGGCTCCTCCACCGGTGGTTCGAGTCGAGAATCCGCAACAACCGACTTTAGATCCGGCGCAACTCGAACAAATCCGCAGCTTGAATCGTAGCGCCACCCCGAGCGTGCTAAAGCGGATCATCACGCTTTTCCTCGATAGCGCGCCCGAGCAGCTCGCGGCCTTGCGGGCGGCAATCCAGCAAGAAGACGCCTTGAAGATATGCGGAATCGCTCATTCGCTCAAATCCGCCAGCGCCAATCTGGGGGCCGTTCAGTTCTCACAATTATGCAAACAGCTAGAGATCAAGGCTAAGGAAGGGTACGTGGTGGAGGCGGCGGAAGATTTGACGCTGCTGGAGCAGGTATTTGGCGAGGTCCGTCAGGCCTTGCTCGCGCTGCCAGAAGCGCGTGATGAATAAGATCCCAGCGGGAGACACAAGCCATCTCCGCGCTGTTGGCAAGGCGAGTTGAATGACCGATCTCAAGCGCTCGCACGATCATGCGAGATCGAGCGAGGACGCGCCGTTGGCGGGTGGGTTTACGGCTTGTTGAGTTTCTCCAACACCAACTGCAGTTCCACCGCATATTGATAATGCAGCTCAGGATCATCGGCCAATTCAGGATCGCGAGAGCCGTCAAGAACAGCTTGCAGTTTAGCAATCAACACTTGACCGGCGGCGGGTATCGTGGAGCTGGCCGCCATTTTTTCCAATATGGCGGCCAAGTCGACCGTGTATCCAGCGCGGATCGCCTGCCCGATTTGTTCGCAAAGCCGCGCGCCGGGGTTGGTGTTTTTGCCTCCGGCCCGTCGGTAGGCTAAATATTTTCGCATGGCCTGTTGCCGCGCCTGATCGGCGACCTCAGTATTTTTGATTTCCTGACCCACGTCATGCAAACCGCGTCGGATCGCCCAATGCCGGGCGGTGTAACTTTCTGGCAAATTACATTCGCTGGCTCGATACAATTCCTGTCTGGCCTCATCGTGCCGGCGCAATTGAATCAGCGCGTTGGCCAAATTGTTCCGAGCCAGTTCCTCGCCGTGACCGTCGCCGAGTTGCGCGCAAAGTTCGGCCATGCGCCGGTAGGCCAGAGCCGCTTCTTCCAATTGACTCAACGCCAGATGCAGGTGGCCGAGTTCGCCTAAAACTTCGGCTAATTCGCTTCGAACGTGCTGTTGTTCGTACAGGTAGAGCGCCTGTTGGCCAGCCTGGAGCGCGACCGATAAATCGCCGTTCAGCTTGTAAGCCAAGGAGAGCTGACGCCAGGCGCGCGCGATGCCTTCGGGTTCGCCCAGCGTTTCGAACAGCCGCCGCGCGCTGTCGTATAAGGCGACGGCTTCGGAAAAAAACCCCTGACGCTGGCGCACCAGCCCCAACTGCATTTGATTGGCGGCGAGCGTCAGGTCGGGGTTGCCCGATCCGGCTTGTGCGATGGCCGCTTCATAAGCGGCGGCGGCTTCTTGCAAGCGCTGTAGCAAGGTCAGGCAATCGCCGATTTCCGCTTCGGCCACCGCCGCCATGCGGCCGGCGTTGGCGTTGCCGGCGCTGGCCAAGCCTCGGAATTGTTGGCGCGCCTCCGTCAATTCGCGCACGGCCGGTTCGGCGGCGCCGGACAGCTTGAGCAGCTTTCCCAATTGAAAATGGGTGCGCGCCAGATCGTAACGCGCGCCGGGGTACGGTTCGTCTCCGGCGGCTTGGCATAGCCGCAACAGTTTGCGAGCGGCCTGGAGGGCCAGTTCCAGCGAACCTTCGTCGCGCAGGCGTTCGATGCCCAGACGTTCGGTCTCAAAGCGGATCCGGCTCCAACCCGACAGAGCCTGACCCGCGCGCGCGCGCGCGGATACGATCTCGGCCAAGGCGGCGGGAAGTCCGAGATTGGCGAGCAACTGTTCGAGCCGGATGGCTAAATAAGCGGTTTGTTCTGGATCGGGTTGTTGCTGTTGGTCGCGCAGTAGCGCCAGCAGGTTAGCGATTTCCAACCGCAACAGACGGGCCGTCCGGGCATGGTCTTTAAAAAATTGCTGGTAGAGAATGTCTAGCCATTGCTCCATGCCCGCGCGCCAGCGTCGCCGCCACAGCGCGCGCTCCTCGGTGGAGAGCTGGATATTCAGATAATGAGACAACGGCGCGTCGAACCGCAGATAGCCCTGGTTCTCTTCCTCAACGAGGCCAAGCGCCAGCAGCCGTTCGCAAAAGGCATCGAGGGGTTGGTTATCGAGCTCCAGCGCTTTTCCTAGCGCGATGCGGTTGGCGCCATCCCTGAAAAAAGCCAGGATGTTCAGCCGTTCCCGATCTTCGGCCGAGAGATGGTTCAACACCAGTTCCAAGCTTAAAAACAACGGCCATTGCGGATCGTCGCCGTGGCGACGCAGCAATTCCCCACGCAACGGACCCAGTAGGATATTGAGGGTGGCATTGACGCCTCGGGCGCCGATTTCTCGAGCCAACCGTTGCAAGGTGGCCGGATAGCCGGCGGCCAGTCTGACCAAATCGCGCAACGCTTGGAAACCGTTGCCGCTGTCGCGGGGAGGCGGCATTTCGCCCGCAGCGATCAGCGTTTGACCGATGAGGGTGATGGCGTCTTGGTCGTCCAGGGGGCTTAGCTTGGCTTCGGTCCAGGGGGAGGCGAACGACGGCGGACCCAAGCGGCCTAGGCCCAACAGACGCAGCGTCGGCCATTCGTTGTTAAAATCCTTCCAAAACAGCTCGAAAGCGGCATCATTTTCAGAGGGCCAATAATCCAATTGATCGAGCACGATCAAGGTGGGGCGCGCTCGCAAGCTTTTGCGCAGGTCGTCCAGCGCGCGCCACAAACTGGGATAGCGGCCGACCGACCAGCGTTCGCCTTCGGGCAGCAATTGACGCCCGAGTGTTTCCAGTAAGACGCGCGGGTCGCCGGCATCGCGGGCGCCGGCGTAGGCGAGGTGGTCGTAGCGGCCGCAGCGGGTCAGCCAAGCCGCCAGGGCAGCGGCGGCGGCGGTTTTGCCGCCGCCGCCAGGACCCCGTATAAAAACGGCTGGTTGTTCGTCCAACAACCGTTCCAAGCGCAATAGATCGCGGCCCCGTCCGATAAAGCCAGCCGGCGGCCCGAACGCCAGCGAACGCTCGATCTTGGTTTCCACCAGCCGGCGCCAGAGTTCGATGGGCGGCTTCAGACAGCAGCGAGGATCGCTGTCGCCCAGATAAAGATTGAAACAAAACCAGTCTTGCAGGTGGACGCCGCCGCCGCCGAGGCCGGCCGCGCGGTAGCTGTCTTGCGCCAAGCGGCGTTGCCCGGCGGCCAGCGCGTGGCCGACCGTCGCGCCGCCCAGCAGCTCCTCATAGAATCCGGCCCAAAAGCGTTGTTGGGTTTGTTGGGGTGTCTCGGCCCGTACCGTGATCACCGCCGCGATGCCCGCCTGCAACAGGGTGGCGACGAAGCCGACGGTCGCGGTGGCGCTGAAGGTCGTGGCGGATGAGGGGCACAAGACGACCAGCCGGATGCAGTAGGTGGTCAATAAGGAAGCCAGCGTTTTGGCCGCGATGAAATGGGCTTCGCGGCAGATCGGGGCGTGCAGATCGTAGCTGGCTTCAAACCCGACCAGAATGGTTTGACTGTCGAGATCGTCTCGAAGATAGGCGTCTAGATGCAGGACGGCAAACGGCCGTCCGGCCGCCCAGGCATCGCTCAACTGCTTTTCCAGCGCGCCCAAGGTGGGCGGCGTCAGCAGACGCGCTTGCGTCAGTCCTCCCAAGCCATCCAGCGCTTTGAACAAAGGCAAGGCGCTGCGTCGGTAGTCAGGATGGCCAGTCGGTTCGGTGTCGGGTCGGGGGCTGATCGCAAGGAGGCGCAACGGCGGCGCAACGGCGGCGAACCCCGCGCCGCCGCCGGCGAACCGGCGAACAAATTGTATCGGGCGCTTGCCCTGAATCAGAAAACCCGATGGCGCGCACAGCAGTTCCCAGGGCAATTTGAGCGCGGCGGCGGCTTCGGGCTGGCCGGCGTCGCCGCGGATCGACAGGCGCCGCTCATCGTGCTGTGGCGATTCGCGCCAAGCAGTCGCCAACAGGTTCGCGCCCGGCGCTTCAAAGGTAGCCGCGTGGAGCGAACGCCCCCATTTCGCCAGCGCGGTTTCGGTGCGCCGAGCGAGGTGACGCAGGGTGTCGGTCGGCCAACAGGGATGGCTTTGCAGGTACCAATCCAACAGCCGGTCGGGTAAAGGCTCGGGTAGCGAGACGTCGCCGACGGACTCAGAGAGCTTCGGATCTCCCTCCGCGCCAGGCCGCAAGCGGGCTTGGCATCGCCAACCGTCGAGGGTAGAGCCGGCCGGTTGCGGCGAGAAATTGAATTCCAGTTCGGCCACGAGCGATCCGGAGCGGTCGCCCGGCGCATGGCTTGCCGAGGTTTCGCCCAAGGCATCGAGCAAATCCGGCAAGATCGCGCCCAATCCGTCGGCGGGCAACTGAATGGGCGGGCGGCGGGGCGGGGGCGCGAACCATTGACCCAGAACCGCGGGGTCCGTGCCGGGCAACAACAGCGGGATGACCTGGTAATCGCCGCGCCTGCGCCGTTCCATCTCTTGGGCGAGTTCGATCTCCCGACGCAGCCAAGTGGCCTGGCCGGTGTTCAGCCCGAGCACCACGATCACCTGTCGGGCTTGTTCGATGGCCCAGCGCGCTTCCGGCAGCAGCCGGTCGACGCCGCGCAAATCGCGGTTGTCGCGCCAGACGCTCAAACGGAAGGTTTCCAGCGCCAGAGCCAAATCTCGGGCAAAGTCGGCGTCGGGTCGGGCATGGCAGATGAAGATGGAGGCTTCGGCCATCGCATAGGGTTCCAGGGGGAAGATAAGTAGCGTAAGCGTATATAGCTTAACGTAAAAAAACGCAAAGATGGCCTTGAAATCGAATCGTCCGACCCTATCTAGCCATTAAGACAAGCCGAGGTCCGGCGCGACGCCGACCGTGAAATTGGAGGAAATCATCATGGCTCTAATCCGATATGAACCTTTGAATTTGTTGAATCAGTTACAGCGTGAAGTCAACCGGCTGTTCGACACCAGCCGCTTCGGCGATGACGAAGGCGGGCACATCCTGGCGGACTGGGCGCCGGCGGTCGACATCAAGGAAGAGGCGAATCAGTTTGTGATTCACGCCGACTTGCCGGGAGTCAATCTCAAGGATCTCGAAGTCACGCTCGAAAACGGGGTGTTGAGCCTGAAAGGCCAGCGCGCCAGCGACAGCGACGAAACCACCGAACAGTACCGCCGGGTCGAACGGGTGCGCGGCACTTTCTTGCGCCGGTTTTCGTTGCCGGATGTGGCCGACGCCGAAAAAGTGAGCGCCAAATGCCGGAACGGCGTGCTGGAAGTGGTCGTGCCCAAGCGCGAGGCGGCGCAACCGCGCAAGATCGCGATTGAGACCTGATCGCTTCACGCGGCCGCCTCGACCCAGGGTATTGACCCGGCTCGCTGATGGGGTTGGCCGGGCGTCAAGCGCAAGGCGCGGGACCCCCCGCGCCTTATTTTTTGCTCGTTTCGATGCCCTCAACGCTCACTTAAGGTTCGCGCACCAATTCTTTCAAGCCGGCGTCGCGCAGCGCGTCGTTCAACAAGCGATGGACTTGAGGGGCGGTATCCAGCGCCAAGGCTTGTCGGGTCAGCTCTTGGGCCCGGGCGCGGCTGAAGCTGCGGATAGCCCATTTGACCCGAGGCACGCTGGTCGCATTGGCGCTCAAACTGGCCGCCCCCATCCCCATCAGCAAAACAGCCGCGCCGGGATCGGCTGACAGCTCGCCGCACAAATGCACCGGCCGGCCGGTCTGACGGCCGCCCTCAATGATGTGGGCGATGGTTTTCAACATGGCCGGATGCAGGCTGTCGTAGAGTTTGGCGACCTGCCCGTTATCCCGATCCACCGCCAGCAAATATTGAGTCAAATCGTTGGTGCCGACCGACAGAAAATCGACTCGGCCCGCCAATTGGGCGGCCTGCATGGCGGCGGAGGGCACCTCGATCATCACCCCTACCTCGGGCCGCGCGTGGGGCAATCCCTCTCGCTCCAGCTCGCTTTGGGCCCGATCCAACAAGCGCAGCGCCCCGTCGACTTCCTCGACGGTGGTGATCATCGGAAACAGAATCCGCAGATTGTGCAACCCGGCGTTGGCTTGCGCCAGCGCGCGCAACTGGGTCAGAAAAATATCGGGACGGTCCAGGGTAAAGCGCATGCCGCGCCAACCGAGAAAGGGATTTTTTTCGTTAATAGTGAAATAAGGCAAGGATTTATCCCCGCCAATATCCAAGGTGCGGATCACCACCGGGCGCGGCGCGAACACTTCCAACATCTGACGGTACAGCCCGCGTTGCTCCTCGGCGCTGGGAAAGGAGTCTCGCAGCATGAAGGCGAATTCGGTGCGGTACAGCCCGATGCCGTCGGCCCCGCAGTCGCGGGCAGCCGCAATGTCCGACAGCAGGCCGGCCTTGGCGTAGAGCGGCAGCCGGTAGCCGTCTTGGGTTTCGGCCGGCAAGTCGCGCAGCGCCTTCAAATCGGCGGACAATTTGGCGTCGGCCGCAATCAGTTGTTCGTATTCCGAGCGCAGCGCTGGAGTGGGATTGACGAACGCCCGGCCCTGATAGCCATCGACAATGATTTCGCAACCCTCGAAACCGCCGATAGGCCGGTCGCCCAAGGCCATGACCGCCGGAATGCCCATCGCCCGCGCCAAAATCGAGACGTGCGACAGCGCCGATCCGCGCAGGCAGACGATGGCCGCCAACGGTTCCGGCCCGGCGGCCGCCAGATGGGCTACGCTCATTTCCTCCGCGAGCAGCACGCAGCGCTCGGACAGCGCCCCGGCCGGCCGGTTCGAGCCGGCGCGCAAATGATGCAGCACCCGCCGGCCCAAATCGCGAATATCGGTGGCGCGGCTGGCGAGGTAGGGATCGTCGGCCTGTTCCAGCAGGCGCGCGCGCGCCAGCACCGATTCGCACCAAGCGCCTTGCGCCCAGCTGCCCTGCTGGATTCGCGAGTGGGTCTCGGCGAGCAGGCTCGCGCTATCGAGCAGCATGCGGTGAGTTTCAAACAGCGCCTGTTCGTTGGGCGGCAACAGCGGCGCCAAGCGTTCGCCCGCCACCCGCAACTCTTGGTCAACAGCGGCGATGGCGGCCTGGAGCGCGGTTTGCTCGGCGGCCGGATCGGCGGCGGGGCGGTCGGGCACATCGTCGAGATCGATCAGCGACTGCGGGATGGTGACGATGCCGATGGCCATGCCGCCCGCGCCAGGCAAGCCTCGCAGCGCTTGAACGCCCGCGCCGGACTGCATCGGCTCCCGAACATCCGCCGAAGTCAGGCGGTCGAGAATGCTGGCCAGCTGCGCCGCGATGGCGATCAAAAAATCAACCTCCTCCGGTTGAAACTGACGCGCGGCCGTATCTTGAACCACCAGCACGCCGAGCGCGCGCCGATATTGAATCAGCGGAGCGCCCAAAAAGGCGTGATAAACGGTGTCGGCGCTTGCGGCCAGCTCGCAAAAGCGCGGGTGGCGCGAAGCGTCGTCCAAATTGAGCGGGGTTTGGCGCTCGGCGATCAGGCTGACTAGACCGTGCTGTTCGTTCAGGCGCAGTTGACCGACCGCCGCCGGCGGCAAGCCGGCGGCGGCGACCAACACGAACTCAGGGTGGTCTTGGTCTTTGCGATAAACGCTACAGGCGGCGACCCGCAGCGTCTCTCGAATGCGATTGGCCGCGACGCCTAGCGCGGCCTGCAAGTCCGATGCGGCGCCAAGCTCCTGGACGATACCGCGCAAGTTGTCGAGCATGATGGTAGGTTATTGAATGCAGGTATAAATAAAGTTCATGCGGCGTCGGTGCTCGAAGCGCGGAGCCCGCCGGGCCGAAAGTCGAATAGACTATACTGGCTTATCCTTAGGCGACAGAAGAATCGAATCCATGCGCGATGCACGCCCTCCGGCCGTCGATCCAGCGCGGGCCGCCCGCTTGTTGCGGCTGGCGACCTATGCGTCCGTGGCGGTCGCCTCAATCTTGATCGCCGGCAAATTGGTCGCCGCGCTGCTGACGCAATCGGTCAGCGTGCTGGCTTCGCTGGTGGATTCGATGATGGACGTGGCGGCCTCCGTCATCAACTTGCTGGCGGTGCATTATTCGCTGCAACCGCCCGATCGAGACCACCGCTTCGGTCACGGCAAGGCCGAACCGCTGGCGGGTTTGGCGCAGGCGGCTTTTATCGCCGGCTCGGCGGTTTTCCTGATCCTGCATGCGGTGGACCGGCTATTGCATCCTCAACCGTTGGGGGATGCCGCGGTCGGCATCGGCGTGCAGATATTCGCCATCGTCTTAACGGCGGGCTTGGTGGTGTTCCAGCGTCATGTGATCCGCCAGACCCAATCCACGGCGATCAGTGCCGACGCTTTGCATTACGTCACGGATTTGCTCAGTAATGCGGCCATCATTGTGGCGATCGGGTTGTCGGTGTTGGGTTGGCCGAGTATGGATTCGATCTTTGCGATTGGGATTGCACTCTATATTTTGTATAGTGCGGGACGCATCGCTCATGAATCGATACAATTGCTGATGGATCATGAATTGCCGCCGGAGGTCCATGTCCAGATCAAGCAGATCGTCCGCGCCCACCCGCAAGTGCGCGGGGTGCACGACGTTCGGACCCGCCGCTCCGGGCAAACCTATTTCATCCAATTGCACCTGATGTTGGATGATGGATTGCCGTTGGTGGAGGCGCATCGGGTGGGCGATGAGGTTGAAGCGGCCATCAAGGCGGTTTTTCTAAACGCCGATGTGCTGATCCACCAGGACCCGACCAGCGAACCCATGCCTCAGCCTTTGCCCGGTTGATCGGCGACGCGGCGCAAATCGGGCTCCTGTTTAAAATACGCGAAGTCCGGATAGGGATAGTCAGAAGACCTGTTAACGTATGCCAAGGAACTGAACTCATGTTATCCGCAAGTACGCCGTCACGGCCGCTGGTGTTGCTGATCGACGATGATTTATCCATTCGGCTGTTGGTGAGCGTGGCGCTGGAACAGGCGGGCTTTCAGGTCGAAGAAGCCGAAAACGGCCGCTGGGGCGTGGAAAAATTCGAACAGGTCCATCCCGATGTCGTGCTGATGGACGTGATGATGCCGGAGATGGACGGTTTCGCCGCCAGCGCCGAGTTGCGCCGCCGGCCCGGCGGGGCGGAGGTTCCGATTCTGATGATGACCGGGTTGGACGATCATGAGTCGATCGACCGCGCCTTCGACGCCGGCGCGACCGACTTCATCACCAAGCCGATCAACTATCCGTTATTGGGCCACCGGGTCCGCTATTTGCTGCGGGCCAGCGCGGCGATGGACAGCCTGCGCGAAAGCGAGCGCCGCTTGGCCGTCGCCCAGCGCATCGCGCGGTTGGGGCACTGGGACTGGCGCGCGGACGGCAGTTCATTTCGTCTGTCCGCGGAAGTTTGCCGCATTATCGGTTTGGATCCGACGCTGGAGGTACCGTTCCAAGCGATCTTTGATTGCGTGCCGGAAAAAGAACGGTTTCGGGTCCAACAGTGGTTTGCCAGCCTTCAAGAGCCGGGCGAGGCTGTCGGGCTCAGTCATTGGATTCTGAATCCGCGCGGTCCCGAACTGCGCTATGTCCGCCAGCAGGTCGAGGCGGTCCGCGACGAATCGGGCCGGGTCGTGCAATTGTACGGCACCATGCAGGATATCACCGAATTGCAGCGGGCCGAGGAGCGCATCCGCCAACTGGCGTTCATCGACAGTCTGACCCGCTTGCCCAACCGTGAATTGCTCAAGGACCGGCTCAGCGCGGCGCTGGGTCTGGCCAAGCGCCACGGCCGGCGCGCGGCCTTGCTGTTTCTGGATCTGGATAATTTCAAGCGGATCAACGACACCCTCGGCCACAGCGTGGGCGACTTGCTGCTTCAGGCGACGGCGGAGCGGCTGAAATTGAGCGTGCGTCAGAGCGATACCGTCTCTAGGATCGAAAGCGCCGAGGACCAAGGTGAAACCATCGCGCGGCTCGGCGGCGACGAGTTTACGGTGTTGTTGCCCGAGGTCCGGCGCAGCGAGGATGTCGCCACTATAGCCGAACGGATTCAGGCCGCGCTGTCGGAGCCGCTGATGCTCGGCGGTCACGAGGTGTTCATCACCCCCAGCATCGGCATCGCCATTTTTCCAGAAGACGGCGACAACTCCGAGGCCTTGTTGAAAAACGCCGATATGGCGATGTATCTGGCCAAGCGTCAGGGCCGCAATCTTTACCGGTTTTTCGACGCCACCTTAAACGACGCCGCGCTCAAGCGCTTGACCATGGAAAACCAACTGCGCAAGGCTATCGAACAAAACGACCTGTCGCTGCATTACCAACCGCAACTGGATTTGCCGAGCGGACAGATCAGCGGCGTCGAGGCGTTATTGCGCTGGCACAGCCCGCTGCTGGGATCGGTGTCGCCCGTCGATTTCATCCCGCTGGCCGAAGAAACCGGTTTGATTATTCCGATCGGCGAGTGGGTCTTGCGCACCGCCTGCCAGCAGGCCAAAAGCTGGCAAGCGCAGGGCGTCAGCCTGCAGCGGATGGCGGTCAACATTTCCGTGTTGCAATTCGTGCAGCCGAGTTTTCCGGGGCTGGTGGCGCGGATTTTGGAAGAAACCGGCCTCGCGCCGGAAGCGCTGGAACTGGAAATTACCGAAAGTTTGTTGATGAAGGATCCCGAAGGGGCCACCATCACGCTGCAAGCGCTGAAGGACCTCGGCGTGCAGTTGGCCATCGACGATTTCGGCACCGGTTATTCGAGCCTGAGCCGGCTCAAGCAATTGCCGTTGGACCGGCTCAAGATCGACAAAGCCTTCGTGCGCGAAGTCAACCTGCAACCGGACGACGCCGCCATCGCCACGGCGGTGATCGCGATGGCCGAAAGCATGGGGCTGCGGGTCATCGCCGAGGGCGTGGAAAACGAGGCCCAACTGCGCTTTCTCAAATCCAAGAACTGCGATGAGGTGCAGGGCTACTATTTAAGCCGGCCGCTGCCGGTCGATGAACTCACCAAGATGTTCCAGCACCATCAAAAAACCATGAGCGAGCCATCGGCGTTCTCCGGCGACACCCGCGTGCTGCTCGTCGCCGGCCCCGATCCCGCCGAGCTGGCGGCGCTGGTGGAGACCTTGCGCCCGGAAGGCTATCAAGTGCTGGCCGCCGGAAATGCCCAGACCGCGCTCGATTTGATGGCGAGCCACGATGTCGGCGTGGTCTTGGCGGATTTCCATTTGACCGGCGTCACCGACGATCAGCTGTTCCGGTGTTTTCGCGAATTGCATCCGAAGACGTTGCGGATCGTGATGGGAGAGGACTGCGGGATCAAGGAGATGATCGATCTGATCAACAATGGCGCGATCTATAAATTCTTGCAAAAGCCCCTGTCGGGTTCATTGTTGCGCGAAGTGCTGCGCAAGGCGTTTCTAACCCGCGCTCGGCCGCTTTTGAATTTGGGCGACCCGGCGGGCTAGCGCTGGCGAAGCCGCGCCTCGCAAGCGTCCGAAGTTCGGGCCGGGGCCGTTCACGGAGCGGCTAACAACGTGCCCGCGACCGGTGTCACGCCGCGTCCGTCGGTTCCCGCAAACTCGAAGGGGACCGAGACCAATTCCATGCCCACATTGCGCTGGATCGCGAAGTGCAGGTGCGGGCCGGTGGAAAAACCGGTGTTGCCGGAATTGGCCAGCCAAGCTCCTCGTTCCACGCGCTGGCCGGAGGCCACGCGGATCGAATCGGGATGCAGGTGCGCGTAGATCGCCATGGTGCCGTCCTGGTGCAGGACGCGCACCGCGTTAGCGCGGGTCTGGTATTTGGGGTCGGTCCCGCCGTCGAAGAAATCCCCGGCCACTTCCATGATGACCCCGGCGCGGGCGGCCCATACCGGCGTGCCCAGCGGCAGCGAAAGATCGACCGCATAACGGCTTTGCGGGTGCTGGTGGCTGAACGCGCCGTCGAACGCCTGCCCGATGGTGAAGCGCTGGCCGGAGGCGAAGGGCGGCGCGTAGGGTTGTTCCGGTTGGTGTTTGGCGGCCGGATCGCCCAGCACCGATCGAACTTGCTGAATCCGATAACCGTAGCGCGAGCGCGGATCGGCCGATTTTAGGGCCAACGCCGTCGTTTCGGTGCGGGCTGGGACGACGATTCGCACCGGCAAGGGCGGCTCGGCCCGCATGTTTTCCAGCTCGCCGCTGATTTCGACTTCGACCGGCCCGTAATAGTCGTTGACCACCGCCAGAATCGGGGCTTCGCGCGTCCCGCGATTGCGGATGCTGATGCGGGCCGGCAGTTCGCTGACCGGCAGCGGGCGCACCTCGGCCTTCACATCGGCGGCGGGCGGCTTGTCGGTAAAAATCCAGGCCCCGGAAGCATCCTGGTATTTATAAAGTTTTTTGGCGATCGCGGCGGGAGCCACCGCCAGACTCAACGCCGCCGCCGCGATCAACAGGATTTGCGTCGGCCCGCGCGTCGAGGGTTGGCGGGGTGGCACGGTTAAAAGTCGCCTCACGTCTTGAAATAGTGCACGTGAATGCCTTCCGAACGGCTCTTGGCCAGTTCCACCATCTTGGCGGCGACGGCTTCGGCCTGAACGGGTCGGTAGGCGCTGAAGGGCCCCCAGGCGAACAGCGACCAAAACGGGGCCAGCTGTTTGCTCCAATCCTCGATCGGCCGGGGTTCGGGGCGCTCTCCCAGCAGCAGCGAGGGCCGCAACAGATGAACCGCCTCGAACGGCAAATCGCTGATTTCCGTCTCGGCCCGACCCTTGAGCCGGTTGTAAAACACCGGCGAACTGGCGTCCGCGCCGACCGCCGACACCAGGACGAAGCGGGAGACGCCGCGCGCCGCCGCCAGTTTGGCCAGTTCGACCACGTAGATATGATCGACTTTGGCGAAGGCTTCCGGGGAACCGCTCGCCCGGTAGGTGGTGCCCAGGCAGCAGAGCGCGGCGTCCGCTTCGATAACGCCGGCTTGTTCGCGCAGGTGCTCGAAATCCACGATCCGAACGCTGAGTTTCGGGTGGCGTTGTTCCAGCGGCCGGCGTGAGAGCGCGACAACTTGACTGATGTCGGCGTCGGCTAGCAATTGAGCCAAGCAGCGGCTTCCCACCAGCCCGGTCGCGCCCGCCAGCAGCACGCGGATGCTCGATTGTCGTTGACCGCTCATGGATGATGCTCCCTCTGCTTGAATCCGCGGGCTCGAACGAGGCGCCGCGGGCCGGATCTCAGGGATTTTCCACAATCGTCGCCCGCCGTTAGCGACGGTCGCGCATCGTTCGCCGCGCAACCGTCGCGGTCCGCCGGCGGAACGAGGGTGTAAGGCCGGAGCGGTCCTGAAATCCGCAAGCTCGAAAAGACCGACTTCAAACCATCGGCCGGCGCCCGATCCCGATCCGGCTCGGATGGAGCGATGGAACGGCCGCCTTTCAAGCGGCGCTGGTCAGCTTTTCGTACTTGGCCTGTAGCTGCTCTTCGGACTCGGAATGCTTGGGATCGGGAAGGATGCAATCCACCGGACACACTTCGATGCATTGCGGCGTGTCGTAGTGGCCGACGCATTGCGTGCAGCGGTTCGGATCGATCTCGTAAATTTCCTCACCCTGAAAAATCGCCTCGTTCGGACACTCGGGTTCGCACACATCGCAATTGATGCATTCGTCGGTAATCAGCAGTGCCATGGCTGGCTCCTCTTGGGTTTCGAACGATAGCCGTTGGGGGTAAGCGCCGATCCGGATTCCGATCCAATGAAACCGTGCTGGATCGACCTGGATCTCCCATTATTTTAATCAATTATCGGCGGGACGCGAATTTTGTCGCCAGGGCCGCCGCGACCTTGGGATGGACGAACGGCGCGATGTCGCCGCCGAGCTTGGCTACCTCGCGCACCAAGCTGGAAGAGATGAAGGAATATTGCTCGGAGGGCGTGAGAAAGACCGATTCGATTTCAGGGTCGAGCCGGCGGTTCATGGCGGCCAACTGAAACTCGAATTCAAAATCCGACACGGCCCGCAACCCGCGCAGGATCACGCGCGCGCCGATCCGCTCGGCGTGGTGGACCAATAAGATGTCGAAGCCGCAAATCTCGACATTGGACAGATGGGCCAGCGCTTCGCGCGCCAGCGCCACCCGTTCCTCCAGCGAAAACAGCGGTTGCTTGTTGGGGTTGGCGGCGACGCTGACGGTCAAGCGGTCGAACAAGCGAGCGCCGCGCTCCACCAAGTCGATATGGCCTCGGGTGATCGGGTCGAAAGTGCCGGGGTAGATGGCCGCGACGGGCATGAAGGTTCCTGAAGTGAGCGTTGAGGGGATTATCGGAAATGGCACACGCTAAGGCAACCGTTCGGCGGGCATTCCCCAAGCTGTTTCGACCAAAGCGGTGGAGACGGCGCCTGGGGGTTCGCGCCGGGTCAGTCGATAGCACACCGCGCCCGCAGTTTTTTCCTTGATAATAAACCAGTTATCCGGTAGTTGTGGGCGCTGTGGCGTTGTTTCGGCTTCAAGGTAAATCCAAGCGCTCGGAGCCAGCCAACCGCCTTGTTCGAGGCTCGCGCAGACCGGTTCGAGGAGATGCTGTCCGAACGGCGGATCGAGCAATACCAGCTCGAACGGAGTCGCGGGTTGGCGCAACCAGCGTAAAGCCTCCGCCCGTTCGACCCGGGCGTTTTGGGCCTGCAAGCGCGCCAGATTGTCGCGCAGCGCCTCGACCGCCGCCGGATGGCGTTCGACGAACACCGTTTCGGCCGCGCCGCGCGAGAGCGCCTCGATGCCGAGCGCGCCGCTGCCGGCGAACAAATCCAGGCAGCGCGCGCCGGGCAGCACCGGCGCGAGCCAATTGAACACGGTTTCCCGCACCCGATCGGGCGTCGGGCGCAGGTCCGGCAAGTTCGGGAAAGCCAGGCGGCGGCCCCGCCACTGGCCGGCGATGATGCGCAGTTGGTTGGCGCGGCCGCCTCGGCTCATGAACCGGCGGGCGGCTTGGCTGGGTCTGGAGAGGCCGGCGCGGCCGGCGCGCCGCCGACGATCACCGTGATCAGCTGGTCCGGTTGCACCCGCCGTTGCCAAGCGGCCTTGACCGCATCCAGGGTGATGCCGTTCATCGTGCCGATGTAGTTTTGCAAGTAATCCAGCGGCAGGCCGTAGAAGGCGATGGACCCCAACGCGCCGGCCAGCTTGCCGTTGCCGGCCAGATCGAGCGCGAAGCCGCCGGTGATGTTTTGGCGGGCTTCTTCCAGCGCCTTGGCGTCTGGACCCTGGTCAGTAAAGGTTCGCAACGTGGTTTGCGCCACTTGCAAGGCGGTCTCGACTTGATCGTTGCGCGTTTGCAAGTTCATCAGAAAAGGGCCGGCCTGTTGCATCGGTGAAAAGGCGCTATACGCTCCGTAGGCCAGACCGCGTTTCTCGCGGATTTCCTGCGAGAGCTGGGACACTAACCCGTTGCCGCCCAAGACGTGGTTGCCCAGAAACAGCGCGTAGTAATCGGGATCGGCGCGCTTGACGCCGAGCTGGCCGATCAGGATGTGGCTTTGGCTGGAAGGATGGGCAATCCGAAGGGTCTGTCCGGGCGGCGCGGGCGGCGCGGGCGGCGGCGGGGCGGCCTCGCCCTTGGCCAGCCCGCCGACCAGATTTTCGGCGAGCCGCTCGGCGGCCGGCCGGTCCAGATCGCCGACGATGGCCACGACGGCGTTGGCGGCGGTGTAATAGCGGCGGTGAAAAGCTTCAATGGCGGCGCGGTCGATGGCGTTGAGGCTGGCTGGCGTCCCTTCGGGAGGCGAGCCGTAGGGGTGGTTGCCGTAGAGGGCTTTGTAAAACGCATCCTGAGCGATCGCGCCGGGCGACTGCGCGCGCTCGCGCAGCGCCGTCAGCATTTGCTGGCGGACCCGATCCACGGCGTCCGGCGCAAAGCTCGGCTCCTTCAGCAGCCGGGCGACGGTTTCGACGGCGGGTTGCAGGTAGCGCGGATCGACCAAAACGCGCAGCGCGACCGACGCGGAATCCCGGCGCGAACTGAAACTCAGCCGCGCGCCGACCCGATCCAGCCGGTCGGCGATGGCGTCCGCCGACCAATCCCCCGCGCCTTCCTCCAGCAAGGCGCTGGTCAGCTTGGCCAAACCGGCTTGCTCGCCGTCGCGGATCGAACCGGCGTTAAATAGAATTTGCGCGTCCACCATCGGCAGCTCGCGCGCGGGGATGAAATACACCGGCACGCCGTTTCCCGCGCGCCAGTTTTGAATGGCGGGCACGGCGGCGGCCAAACTGGAAGCCAGCAGCGCGATGGCGGCTAAAATGCCGGTCAGCGGGTATTTTGGGTAAGGCATGGCAAGCGACATCCTCGGCCGTCCGCTGCGGACAGCGGCGGCGCATGGCGGAGAGGTTCAGCGGATCGCATGATCCATCGCGGCGGGCGGTTTCGGACGGCGGCCGTCCAGCGGCAGTGGCTCCAGCGTCGCCACGGTCAGGCGGTCGTCGATGAGGTAATTGCGGGCGACGTCGCGGATTTGCTCCGGGGTGACCGCTTGAATGCGTTGCACGTAATCGTCGAGCTTGTTCCAGCTCAAACCGACGGTTTCCAAGGTCCCCAGCCGCATCGCCTGATAAAACATCGAATCCTGCTGGTAGACCTCGGCGGCGACCACCTGCGCGACCACCCGCGCCAGCTCGTCGGCGCTGACCAAGTCCTCGCGCAACCGCGCCACCTCGGCGCGCAGGGCCTGCTCCAGTTCCGCGCTGGCGCGGCCGGGCGCGGGGTTGCCGGCCAAGACAAACAACTCATCCAGCCGGGCGATGGGGCTGTAGCCGGCTCCGGCTCCGGCGGCGACCTGGCTGCCGCGGATCAGATTGCGGCTGAGCCGGGCGCTGGTTCCGCCGTCGAGAATGCCGCCCAGCACGTCCAGCGCATAGGGTTCCCATTCCTGGGCGGCGGTTTTGAAAGTCGGCGTCTTATAGCCCAGGGTGACGTAGGGGACTTCGGCCGGCGTCTTGACCACGATCCGCCGCTCGCCTTGCTGCGGGATTTCCGCCGCCGTTTTGGGAGGCGCAAGTTCGCTCGGTTGCAGCGGGCCGAAATATTTTTCCGCCAGCTCGCGCACCTTGGCGGGATCGACATCGCCGACCACCACCAGCGTGGCGTTGTTGGGCGCATACCATTGCTGGTACCAGCGGCGCAGATCGTCCGGCTTGATGGCTTGGATATCGTGCATCCAGCCGATGATCGGCTGGCGGTAAGCGCTGGTGAGGTAGGCCGAGGCCAGAAATTGCTCTTGGGTCAGCGCTTCGGGTTGGTCTTCGGTGCGCAGCCGACGCTCCTCGGCCACGACTTGCGCTTCCTTAACGACATCCTCTGGCTTGAGCGACAGGTGGCGCATCCGGTCGGCTTCCAGGCGGAAGCTCAATTCCAGCCGCTCTTTTTCAAGCGTCTGAAAATAGGCGGTGTAGTCGCGGCTGGTAAACGCATTTTCATCGCCGCCGTTGGCCGCGATCAGGCGCGAAAATTCACCGCCCGGAACCTCGGGCGTTCCCTTGAACATCAGGTGTTCCAACAGGTGGGAGATGCCGGTCAGCCCGCTCGGTTCGTAGCTGGAACCGACTTTGTACCAGATCTGCGAAACCACCACCGGCGCGCGGCGATCCTCGCGCACCAGCACTTTCAAACCGTTGGCCAGGTTGAATTCGTGGACGGGCGCGGCCGCGAAGGCGACGGGCGCGCCCAGGAGGAAAATCAGTAACAGCGCATGGAGGGAAGCCGTCATGTTCTCGATCGTCAGTGAAGGGTCTGCGTAAAAAAGACTAAAATGGTACGATAAGTTCCATCGCTCGTTCAGTATATCGATCACCTTGACTTTTTATGTCTGAATCCAAACCGAATTCTCACCTGCCGCCCGCGGCGTCCGAAGCGCCGGGACGCAAAAAATCCAGCCTGTTCGAAGTCTTGAACCGGCCGATTCACCTGCCGTTTCGTCGGGGGCGGACGGAGGCCCCGGCCGAACCGATCATGCCGTTTTCCAATCTGCGCGAGCGGTTGCGGCGCACCCGTCAAGGTCTGGTAGGCGGTTTGGCCGGCCTGTTCGCCGGCCGCAAGCTGGACGACGAAACCTTGGAGGAATTGGAAAGCCGCTTGCTGTTGGCTGATGTCGGGGTCGATGTCACCGATCAATTGATCAAGCGTTTGACCGAACGGGTCTCGCGCCGGCAGTTGAACGACATCCCGGCCTTGATTCAGGCGTTGCGCGATGAATTGTTGGCGATTCTTTCGCCTTGTCAACAGCCGTGGCGGCCCAGCGAGTCCCGGCCCTACGTGATCTTGACGGTCGGGGTCAACGGCGTCGGCAAGACCACCACCATCGGCAAGCTGGCCAAGAAGCTCCAAGGCGACGGGCTGTCGGTGCTGCTGGCGGCCGGAGACACCTTCCGCGCCGCCGCCGTCGAGCAGTTGCAGGTTTGGGGCGAGCGCAACCGGATCGCGGTGATCGCCCAGCAAAGCGGGGCGGATTCCGCCTCGGTGATTTACGACGCGATTCAAGCCGCCAAGGCCCGACAGGTAGACGTGGTGATCGCCGATACCGCCGGCCGCTTGCACACCCAGTCGAACCTGATGGAAGAACTCAAGAAGATCAAGCGGGTCACGGGCAAGGTCGACGCCGAAGCCCCGCACGAAGTGCTGTTGGTGGTGGACGCCAGCACCGGCCAGAACGCCTTGAACCAGGCGGTGCAATTCCACGAGGCGGTCGGAGTGACCGGCTTGGTCTTGACCAAGCTCGACGGGACCGCCAAGGGCGGCATCGTCTTCGCCATCGCCCGCCGGCTGGGGTTGCCGATCCGCTTTATCGGCGTCGGCGAGGGGATCGAGGATTTGCGCGAATTCGATGCGGACGAATTCGTGGCCGCCTTGTTGGATGAGGAAACCGACGGCGGCTCGGACCCGCTCGGGTGAAACTTTTGGCGGATTTGGCACTCTGAGTCCGGGAGTGCTAAAATGAATAGTGTAAAGTTTGCTGGTTAGGGAGAAATGCATGACGATGACGATGACTACCGCGCTGGTGCCCCACTTGCAGCATTTGCCGGCTCCAGTCGACAGTCTGGACAGTTACATCCAGGCGGTCAGTCAGGTGCCGGTCCTGAGCGTCGAGGAAGAGCGGGAATTCGCTCAACGGCTGCGGCTGCGCAATGACTTGGCGGCCGCGCAACGGTTGATCGTGGCGCACTTGCGCTTCGTGGTGCACGTCGCGCGCGGTTACATCGGTTACGGCTTGCCGTTGGGCGATTTGGTGCAGGAAGGGAACGTCGGCCTGATGAAGGCGGTCAAACGCTTCGATCCCGCGCACGGGGTGCGCTTGGTGTCGTTCGCGGTCCACTGGATCAGGGCGGAGATTCACGAGTTCATCCTGCGCAACTGGCGGATCGTCAAGGTCGCCACCACCAAGTCGCAGCGCAAGCTGTTCTTCAAGCTGCGCGGCGCCAAGAAGCGCTTGGGCTGGCTGAACGGCGAGGAAGTCGATACGGTCGCCCGCGAACTGGGCGTGAGCCCCGAGGCGGTGTTGGAGATGGAATCGCGGTTGAGCGGCTATGATGTCTCGTTCGATCCGGTTCCGGAAGCCGAGGGCGACGACGACTATGAAAGCTACACGCCGTCGGCCTACTTGCGCGACGAACAGGCCGATCCGGCCGAGTCGCTGGAACAGGACGACTGGGACGATCAGACCACCGCCCGGTTGAGCGAGGCGCTGGAGCGTTTGGACCCGCGCAGCCGCGCCATCGTGCAGCGCCGCTGGCTGGACGACGACAAGCCGACCTTGCACGAACTGGCCGCCGAATACAAAGTGTCCGCCGAACGGATCCGGCAGTTGGAAAATAACGCCATGAAGAAATTGCGGGCTAGTCTGCCCGCCGCCTGAGCACGAGCGTTTGACACCCCGCCCTCGCGGCGGGTTTTTTTATGGGCGCGCGGACCGACGCGCTTGCGCCGCCTTGCGCGGTCGCGTTATTTTCAACAGCTTTCCCGCCGCCGTGAGTCCCGCTATGCACCCGCCGACCCGCCAATTCGCCAGCGACAATTACTCCGGGATCTGCCCCGAGGCTCTGGAGTATCTGCTGGCGGCCAATCAGGGCGACGCCCCCGCTTACGGCAACGACAGCTGGACCCAGCGCGCCGCCGACCGCTTCCGCGAGCTGTTCGAAGCCGACTGCGAGGTGTTTTTCGTCTTCAACGGCACGGCGGCCAATTCGCTGTCGCTGGCCGCGTTGTGCCAGTCCTATCACAGCGTGATCTGCCACGAAACCGCCCACATCGAGACCGACGAATGCGGCGGGCCGGAATTCGCCTCCAACGGCTCCAAGCTGCTGCTGGCGAAGGGCGAGCGCGGCAAGCTCGATCCGGCGGAGGTGGAGCGGTTGATCGTCCGGCGCTCCGACATTCACTATCCCAAGCCGAAGGTGCTCAGCATCACCCAGGCGACCGAACTGGGCACGGTCTACACCTTGGACGAATTGCACCCCCTGCGCGAATCGGCCGATCGCCACCAACTGAAAATGCACATGGACGGCGCGCGCTTCGCCAACGCGCTGGTCACCCTGGACCGCACGCCCGCCCAGACGACCTGGCAGGCCGGCGTCGATGTGCTGTGCCTGGGCGGCACCAAGAACGGCATGGCGGTCGGCGAGGCGATCCTGTTCTTCGACCGGGAGCTGGCCACCGATTTTGCCTATCGCTGCAAACAGGCCGGACAGCTGGCTTCCAAGATGCGCTTCATCGCCGCGCCTTGGCTGGGCTTGCTTGAAACCGGCGCGTGGCTGCGCAACGCCCGCCAGGCCAACGCGATGGCCGCTTACCTCGAACAGCGGCTGAGCGCGCTTAAAGGCCCGCGCCTGATGTTCCCGCGTCAAGCCAATTCGGTGTTTCTGGAATTGCCGGAACGGGCGATTGCGGCGCTGCGGGGCAAGGGCTGGCAGTTCTACACCTTCATCGGCGTCGGCGGGGTTCGGCTGATGTGTTCCTGGAACACCCCCCGCGAGGCGGTCGATCAATTCATCGACGATCTGGAACCTGCCTTGGACTGATGGAGGCGACCGTGTCGTCCGCCGTGCTCCAGCGCGATGTCCCCCTGCACCGACTCAACACCTTCGGTCTTCCGGCCCGCGCCGCGTGGTTCGCCGCCATCGACAGTCAAGATCGACTCGCGGCGCTGATCGCCACGCCGGAATGGCGCTATTTGCAGCGCTTCGTGCTGGGCGGCGGCAGCAACGTGATTCTGACCGGCGATTTTGACGGGCTGGTGTTGCACGCGCGAATTCCGGGCCGGGCGCTGGTGGCCGAGGAGCCCGATGCTTGGCTGGTGCGAGCCGGAGCGGGCGAATCCTGGCACGCCTTCGTCGGTTGGACGCTGGAGCAAGGGTGGCCGGGATTGGAGAATCTGGCCTTGATCCCCGGCACGGTCGGCGCGGCCCCGATTCAGAATATCGGCGCTTACGGCCTGGAGCTGGCGGAACGGTTTCACAGTCTGGACGCGGTGGATTTGGAGACGGGCGAGCGGGTGACCTTCGATCGCGCCGCCTGCCGGTTCGGGTATCGGGACAGCGTGTTCAAGCACGAGGCGGCCCAGCGCTTTTTGATCGTCAGCGTCACGCTTCGCTTGCCCAAAGACTGGCGGCCGGTCGCGGTCTATGCCGAGCTGGCGCGGGAGCTGGAAACCGCCAAGATCGCCAAGCCGACGGCGCGGCAGATCGCCGGCGCGGTCATCGCGGTGCGCTCGCGTAAGCTGCCGGACCCGGCCCAGATCGGCAACGCCGGCAGTTTCTTCAAAAATCCGGTGGTGGACGCCGCCGCGTTTGCCCGGTTGATCGCCCGCTATCCCGAAGCCCCGCATTACCCGCAGCCGGACGGCGCGGTCAAGCTGGCGGCGGGCTGGTTGATCGAGCGTTGCGGTTGGAAGGGACGATGGTTCGGCGCGGTCGGCGTTTATGAAAAGCAGGCGCTGGTGCTGGTCAATCGCGGCGGGGCGCGCGGGCAGGATGTGCTGCGGCTGGCGCGGGCGATTCAGGATTCGGTATCCGACAGCTTCGGCGTCGAATTAGAGCTCGAACCGACGGTGGTCTGAGCCGCCGGCAAAAAAACCGCTTAGCGATTTTCCGGATTATGAGGGTGCGGCAATTTGTCGCATCACGCTCGCGTCGCGCTTCGAGCGCGCCGGAACAATCGACGGGTTAGCCCTACAGAGTGAAGGGGTTCAACAGGCCGATGCCGCAACTCTCGAAATCGCGGGTATTGCGCGTCACTAGCGTCAGTTGATGAACCTGCGCGGTGGCGGCGATCAGCATATCCGCCTGATCGCGAACGATGCCATGAATCGAAAATTGTCCCCTCAGAATGCCGGCGCGGCGCGCGATCAGTTCGGTTGTGGGAAAAATATGGCATTGTTCGGCGATGCGGGCCTCAAAACCTTCCAGCAAGCGATGGTTGGCTTTGCGCATCAACCCATAAATCGCTTCCTCCACGGTGACGGCGGAAATGCCGACCAGGGACTGTTCCGCCGCCCACAGCAAAACACCCTGGTTGGGCCTCGGGCGTAATAATTCGCTGACGATATTAGTGTCAATCAGATAATTCATCGCCGATTTCCGCAAAGGCGTTGGGGCGATTTCGACGTTCCGCCGGCGGAAGGGGATCTTCGTCGCCGCCCGCGAGCGCGCGCAGCTCGGCGAAGGCGTCGCCCAGGGTTTTCTCGCGCTGACGCCGGCTCCAGGATTGGAAGCTGGCGAACGCTTCCGCGTCGATCACGGCGGCGACCAAATGATCGCGGTTGTAAATCAATTGCGGTTCCGCCGCCGCTTGCTTGACGACTTCGGAAAAACATTGCTTGGCTTGCGCGATATTCCAGGGCATGGAATGATCTCCTGTCTATTTTAGATAGGAATTATAGACATTCTGTCGCCGGTCGGGTTGCGGGCTTAGCGCAAGACCGGCTCCAGCGTCGGCCAAACGTTATCCAAAATCCGCTGCTGGCCTTCGACGCGCGGGTGCAAACCGTCGTCCTGGGTCAAGGCCGGATTGCCCGCCACGCCGTCGAGCAGGAACGGAATCAACGGGATCGCGTAGCGTTGGGCCAGTTCGCCGAACATCCCCTGAAACTTTTGGGCGTAGGAAGGGCCATAATTCGGCGGAATCCGCATTTCGGCCAGCAGCACCCGCGCCCCGGCTTGCTGGGCCAGCTCGATCAGCCGCGCCAGATTGTCATGGATCGACGCGGGCGATTGGCCGCGCATGCCGTCGTTCGCGCCCAGCTCCAAGACGACGATGGCGGGCCGCTCGCGCGAAAGCGCCGCCGGCAAGCGGCTCAAGCCGCCGTCGGTGGTGTCGCCGCTGATGCTGGCGTTGACCACGCGGTGCGGAAAGCCGCGTTCCGCCAGCCGGTTTTGCAGCAGGCTGACCCAGCCGCGTTCGAGGGGAATGCCGTAACCGGCGCTCAAACTGTCGCCCAACACCAGAATCACCGGCGCTTCGGCGCGGGTTGGCGCGATCCAGAGTAGGGCGCAAAACCAGAGCAGGATCGAGAGCGGTTTCAAAACCTTTGTCTTCATCATGGGAGAATGGCGTTCATGCGGGTGGAGAGTGACCGGGAAACGGGCAGCGGGATTAGCGTAACCGCCGCGCCGCCATCAGACAATCGGACCGAGGCCATGGTGCGAGTCGAAAACCTGCGCAAGGAGGTGCTCAGCCCGGAAGGCCCGCTGGTCATTCTGGATGACATTCATTTTCAGATCGGGCGGGGCGAAAGCGTGGCGGTGGTCGGCGCGTCCGGTTCCGGCAAATCCACCTTGTTGAGCTTGCTGGCGGGTTTGGACGCGCCGAGCCGAGGTCGGGTGTGGCTGGCGGGCGTCGATCTCGGCGGCTTGGACGAGGACGGCCGGGCGCTGCTGCGGGCGCAACGGGTCGGCTTCGTGTTTCAATCCTTCCAGTTGTTGCTCGGCTTGACCGCGCTGGAAAACGTGATGCTGCCGCTGGAATTGGCCGGTCAGGCCGAGGCCGGCCGGCTGGCGCTGGAGCTGTTGGATCGGGTCGGCCTCAAGGCCCGCGCCCGCCATTATCCCAGCCAGCTGTCCGGCGGCGAGCAACAGCGGGTCGCCATCGCCCGCGCCTTCGCCGGCAATCCCGACGTGCTGTTCGCCGACGAGCCGACCGGCAATCTCGATCAAAAGACCGGGCACCGCATCATCGAATTGCTGTTCGCGCTCAACCGCGAGCAGGGCACTACCTTGGTGCTGGTGACTCACGATCTGGAATTGGCGGCGTACTGCGACCGGATTTTGGAACTGGACGACGGGCGTTTGCGCGGTGAGAAACGCAAAACGGAGGGCGGCTAGCGCCATGTCAGCCGAAATATTGAATTCCGCCGATAAAACCCCGCGCCAGCCGTGGCCGGCGCTGGCGCGACTGGCGTGGCGGGCGCTGCGCCGCGACTGGCGAGCGGGCGAATTGCGGGTGCTGGCGGCCGCCTTGTTGATCGCGGTCGCCAGCGTCGCCGCCGTCGGCTTCTTCACCGACCGCATCCAGCAGGCGATGGAACGCAAAGCCAGCGAATTGTTGGGGGCCGATCTGGCGGTCAGCGCGCCGAATCCCCTGCAACCGGCCTTGGCGGAAGGCGCGCGCCAGTACCGCTTGTCGACCGCCGAGCTGCTCAATTTTCGCAGCGTGGTGGTGTCCGGCGATCTGACCCAGTTGGCTGAGGTCAAGGCGGTCGGCCCCGGCTATCCGCTGCGCGGCGCGCTGCAAATCAGCGACCAGCCGTTTGGCCCGACCCGCACGGCGGCGGATATCCCCGCGCCGGGCCAAGTCTGGCTGGATGAGCGGCTGTTGCAAGCGCTCGGGCTTCAAGTCGGCGATGCCGTCAACCTCGGCGCGCGCGCCTTTCGAATCGGGCAGGTGTTGGCTTACGAACCGGATCGGGCGGGCGATCTGTTCAGCCTCGCCCCGCGCTTGCTGTTGAATGTGGCCGACATCCCGTCGACCCAGTTGATCCAGCCCGGCAGTCGGGCCGAATACCGGCTGTTGATCGCCGGCGAGCCCACCGCGTTGCAGGCGTTTAAAAACTGGGCGGCTCCGGTGTTGAAAGCCGGCGAAAAATTGCAAAGCGTGCGCGATGCGCGGGTCGAATTGAAGGTGGCGCTGGAGCGGGCGGAGCGATTTTTGAATTTGGCGGCCTTGGTCAGCGTGATTTTGGCCGGCGTGGGCATCGCCATCGCCGCCCGCCGCTTCGCCGCCCGCCATTGGGACAGCGTGGCGATCCTGCGTTGCGTCGGGGCCACCCAGGCGCTGGTGACCCGGCTGTACGTGTTCGAGCTGTTGATGCTGGCGGGGCTGGCCGGCGCGGCGGGTTTGGCGCTCGGCTATCTGACCCAGTACGGCTTGAGCGGCGTGCTCGGCCAGCTGATCAGCCGGACCGAATTGCCGCCGCCGTCCTGGCGGCCGATGGTCCCGGCGCTGCTGACCGGTTTTGTGACCTTGCTCGGATTCGGCTTGCCGCCGCTGCTGCGCTTGCGGGAAGTGCCGCCGCTGCGGGTGCTGCGGCGCGATCTCGGCCCGGTCGATCCGCGCGCGTTGGCGCTATACGGTCCCGCCGTGCTGGCGACCGCCGCGCTGCTGGTCTGGCAGGCCGGCGAATGGCGGTTGGCGCTGTACGTCTGCGCCGGGGTGGCGGGGACCACTATCGTCTTGTCGCTGGCGGCGTGGGGTCTGGTGCGAGCGTTGAACCTGTTGCGCGGCCGGGTCGGCGTGGCCTGGCGGTTCGGCTTGGCCAACATCGCCCGGCGCGGCCCCGGCAGCGCGGCGCAAGTGGTGGCGCTGGGTTTGGGGTTGATGGCCTTGCTGGTGCTGACGCTGGTGCGCGCCGATCTGCTGACCAGCTGGCGCGCCAGCCTGCCGGCCGATGCGCCCAATCATTTCTTGATCAACATCCAGCCCGGCGAAATGGATCCGGTTCAGGCATTTTTGCGCGAGCGCGGATTAACCGGCGTCGAGCTGTTTCCGATGGTGCGGGGCCGGATGACGGCGATCAACGGTCGGGCCGTCGCGCCAGAGAATTTCGACAACCCGCGCGCCAAGCGCTTGGTGGAACGGGAATACAACTTGTCCTGGGCCGAGCGCCTGCAAGACGACAACCGCATTGTGGCCGGGCGTTGGTGGAACGGTGGGGATCGAGGCCAAGGCGTCGCTTCGGTGGAGAAAGGCTTGGCCGAACTGCTCGGCATCGCCGTGGGCGACGTCCTGCGGTTTCAGATCGCCGGCCAGACCTTGGAGGCCAAGACCGTCAGCCTGCGAACCGTCGAATGGGATTCGTTCCGGGTCAACTTCTTCGTGATGTTCCCGCCCGGCGTGCTGGACGCCTATCCGGCGACCTGGATCACCAGCTTTCATTTGCCGCTGGATCGGAAGCCGCTGCTGGCGGAACTGGTCCGGCGGCATCCCTCGGTGACGGTGCTGGATGTGGACGCGCTGATGGTCAAAGTCCGCGAAATCATGGATCGGGTGGTCGCGGCGGTCGAATACGTGTTTCTGTTCACCCTGGCGGCCGGGCTGGTGGTGCTGTACGCCGCCATTCAAGCGACGCAAGACGAGCGGCGGTTCGAAAGCGCGGTGTTGCGCACCTTGGGCGCGCGGCGGGCGGTGGTGCGGGAAAGCCTGTTGGCGGAGTTCGCCACCTTGGGGCTGCTGGCCGGGGTGCTGGCCGCCGCCGCCGCGACCTTGTTGAGCTTTGTGCTCGCGGTGCAAGTGTTCGATTTTCCGTACCGCTGGAACGCCTGGGTCTGGCTGCTGGGCGCGGGCGCGGGCGCGGTCGGCGTCGGCTTGGCCGGCTTGTTCGGCGCGCGCTCGGCGCTCGGTCAGCCGCCTTGGCGCAGCCTGCGGGAACTGTGATGCGCGCGGCCTCGCTTTTGAGGCCGCCATCGGATTGAGTTCCGAACGTGGGGGTTGAAGCGAGCGCTTTGCCGGCAGCAGTCGATCAACCAGCCGAGTCCGCGTTCTTTTCGGTGTAGCGCGCCATCAGCGGCGTGACCGAAACACCGTGCAAGACGATGGAGGCGGCTACCGTGGGGATAGCGAAAGCCAGCAATTGTTCGGCGATGTCGCGCGGTAAATCGTGGTTGATCGCGTACATCAAGTAATAGATCGAGCCGATGCCGCGAATGCCGAACCAAGCGATCAACAGTTGTTGGTTCCGTTTCACGGGCGCGCCGATCAACCCGAGCCAAACGGACAGGGGCCTGACCAACAAAAAGAACAGCAGCCAGAACCACAGAATGCCGGCGGGCACATCGATGTAAAACAGCATCGCGCCGACCGTCAGCACCAAGATGACCTCGGCGATGCGTTCCAGCCGCTCGTTGAAATCCAGCACTTCACGGGTCAGATGAACGCCGGCCAATTCCGGATGCGTGGCCAGCTTTTCCTTGGTCTCCTTGGCGGTCGGCCCGTCCAAAAGCTCCACCGGATGGCGCTCGGTCGCCGGCTCCTTCACCCGCCCCAACGCGATGCCGGCGGCGAGCACCGCCAGAAAGCCGTAGGTATGGCAAATCAGCGCCAAGCCGTAGCTCAGGGCGATCAAACCGAGCGCCAGGAACTCGTCCATGCCGACCGCTTCTTGGTGGCGCTGGCGCAGATACAGGACCAATTTGCCGATCAGCCAGCCCAGGCCGCCGCCGATCGCCAGACCGCCCGCGATGGACCACGCCACGTCCACCGCGAACCAGCGCCAGCCGTACTCGCCCAGAGTATGCAATCCGAGCAGGCCCAAGCCGAGCATGACGAACGGAAAGGCGGTGCCGTCGTTCAGCGCCCCTTCGCCGGTCAGGCTGAAGCGCAGCCGGTCGCGGTCTTTTTCTTCGGTCACCTGCACGTCGGAGGCCAGCACCGGATCGGTGGGCGCGAGGATCGCGCCGAGCAAGACCGCCGTTCCCAAGGCCAATCCAAAGCCGTAGGTTCCGATCAACGCCAGCAAGCCGACCGTCAGGATCATCGACACGGAGGCCAAACGCACCGGCGCTCCCCAACGCCGGTTGGCCAGGGGCAATTCCAGTTTCAAGCCGACCGCGAACAGCGAGATCAAGACCGCGATCTCGGCCATGCGCTCCAGCAGAATCGGGTAGCCTAGCGGATCGGGCGACATCAGCGCGAGGCCGGCCGGCCCCAGGCCGTAACCGATCCCCAAATACAACAGCGCGCTGCTGACCGGCAAGCGCTTGAGCACGGTCCCCGACAGCGCCATGCCGATCAGCAACGCGCCGGCGATCAGGGTCCACAGTTCGAACAGCAGCGAGTGGTCCAAGGTGATCGATCCTATTTTATTTTTATTTTGGAGGGTTAAGCGGGTTTTGGCGAAGCGGCAACCCGGCTTAACCCTTGCGGGCCTGCGATTCGCGCTCCAGCGATTCGGGCTTTATGGCATACGCGCCTAACCGAGAGAAAACTGCGGTGATGGAGAGATGGAACTGGCGCGACGGTTTACGGTTTATGCGATTTTTTGGCGCTCGCCGGCGGCCGGGTGTCCTTGGCTGGGTTGGAGCGCAACGCTTTTTCAGCGCCGGCGGATGGATTGGTGGTCGATGGCTGGCCGGAGCCTTTGGCGGGTTTGGGACTTTGCGGCGGGCTGGGCTTTGACGTGCCTGATTGCTTGGCCATGGTCAACTCCAAAAGGTTGGATCGGTTGTTCCGCAGGTAGCTGGAGCCGGGTCTGCCTTGAGCTAAGGGGTGAGTTCGACGTAGAAATCGCGCCTTTCGGGCAAACTGGCAACCTTTAGATGAACGGTAAATGCGAAAGGTTCGCTAGTGTTCGCCGTTGGCTGGTTTCATTGAGTAAACCCGCTTCGGCTCAGCAAGCGATCACGTTGATGGCCAAGCCGCCGCGCGAGACTGTCGCTTAACCCCGATAATAGCGCTGCGCCACGAACGGCGTTTTCACCACCTCAACCGGGACCGGCTTGCCGCGCACGATGGCGTTTAAAACGGCGCCCGGCGCGCTTGAGCCCGTTTCGACATAGCCCATCGCCACCGGGCCGCCCAAGGTCGGGCCGTATCCACCGCTGGTAACGTGACCCACCGCGCGCCCGCCGGCCTCCACCAATTCAGCGCCGTCGCGCACCGGCAGCTTGCCCGCCGGCAACAGGCCGACCCGCTTGCGGGCCACGCCGCCGGCGAGTTGCTGGAAAATGACCTCCGCGCCGGGATAACCGCCGGGTCGGACGCCATCGCGCCGGCGCGCCTTGGACAGCGCCCAGCCGAGACTGGCCTCGACCGGGGTGGTGGCGGCGTCGATATCGTGGCCGTACAGGCACAGGCCCGCTTCGAGCCGGAGCGAGTCGCGCGCGCCCAAGCCGATGGGGGCGACCTCGGGTTGCGCGAGCAACCGGCGCGCGAGTTCCTCGGCTTTTTCGGACGGCACCGAGATCTCGAAGCCGTCCTCGCCGGTGTAGCCGGAACGGCTGATGAAACAGGGCGCGCCGATCAGGGTTATCCGAGCGTGGGTCATAAACACCATCCCGGCCGTTTCGGGGGCCAGCCGCGCCATCACCGCCGCCGCCGCCGGGCCTTGCAGGGCCAGCAGCGCGCGGTCGGCCAGCTCCTCGATCCGGCAGCGGTCGGCCAGATGGGCGCGCAGGTGCGCGATGTCCTGCTGCTTGCAGGCGGCATTGACCACCACGAACAACGAATCGCCGCTGTTGGCGACCATCAGATCGTCCAGGATGCCGCCTTGCTCGTTGGTGAACAGGGCATAGCGCTGGCTGCCGGCGGGCAGGTCGACGAGATCCACCGGCACCAGGCTTTCTAGCGCCGCCGCCGCGTCCGGGCCGGACAGGCGCGCCTGGCCCATGTGCGAGACGTCGAACAGGCCCGCCTGATTGCGGGTGTGAAGGTGTTCCTTGATGATGCCCGAGGGGTATTGCACCGGCATCTCGTAGCCGGCGAAGGGAACGATCCGCGCGCCGAGTTCGAGATGGAGCGGGTAGAGCGGCGTGCGGGCGAGGGCTTCTTGGGTGCTCATGTCATCAATCCAGGGTGGGTCGGAATCCGGACCGGACTGGCGCGGGCGCTTTTGAAAGCGCCGTCGATCCCGCTCGAACGATGGGATCGGCCGCGTGCCGGGCGGTCTAGGCGAGGGTGATGTCCACCATCAAATCGCTCGCCAGAATCTCGAAAGCCTCGCGCAACTCGACGTCGGTCAGTTCCATCGGCGCGCGCAGCGTGGCGCGCATCTCGAACAGGTCCTCGCCGGAGAACGAGCCGTTGAAGAAGGCGGTTTCCATGTCCTCGATGTTGATCTGACGCCGCGCCAGAACGTCGGAAATATCGCGCACGATTCCGGGTCGGTCGTGGCCGGTCAGATCCAGCTTAAGCGTGCGGCCCGCTGGCGGCGCGGCCTCGACTCCGCGCTCGATCACCAGCCGCAGACCCTCTCGCTCCAGCGATTGCAACGAAGCGATCAGGGCGTCGGCCTTGTCACGGGGCACGCTGACCAGCAGCAATCCGGCAAATTGACCCGCCAAGCGGGCCATGCGCGAGTCCAGCCAGTTGCCGCCGCCGGCGGTGATCCGTTGCGAGACCGCGCTGACCAATCCGGGTCTATCTTGACCGATCACGGTCAGAACGATGGATGTCATCATGATTCGATTCTCCGCTGGAAGGGCTCAAGCGCCGGCGCGGGCGGGCGGTTCGTCGTAGTCGGAAAGCGGCGGGCAGGCGCACACCAGATTGCGGTCTCCGTAAACGTTATCCAGCCGGCCCACCGGCGGAAAGTATTTGGCAACGCGCAGGCTGGCGACCGGAAAAGCCGCCTGCTCGCGGCTGTACCCGTGGCGCCATTCGCCGGCCAAGTCCAGCGCGGTGTGCGGCGCGTGCTTCAACGGGTTGTCGTCCGCCGCCAACGCCCCGGTTTCAACCGCGCGGATTTCCTCGCGGATGCGGATCATGGCCTCGCAGAAGCGGTCCAGTTCCGCCTTGGGTTCGCTCTCGGTCGGTTCGATCATCAAGGTGCCCGCCACCGGAAAGGACATGGTCGGCGCGTGGAATCCGAAATCGATCAGGCGCTTGGCCACGTCATCGACGGTCACGCCGGCGCGATCCTTCAAGCGGCGCAGGTCGATGATGCATTCGTGGGCCACCCGACCGTGGGAACCGGTGTAGAGCACCGGATAATGCGGCGCGAGACGGTGGGCGATGTAGTTGGCGTTGAGGATGGCGACCTCGCTGGCTCGCTTGAGCCCTTCGCGCCCCATCAGGCTGATGTAAGCCCAACTGATCGGCAGGATGCTGGCGCTGCCCCAGGCCGCCGCCGAAACCGCGCCGGACGCGCGCTCGGGCCACAGGCAATGACCCGGCAGGAACGGCGCTAGATGGGCCTTGACGCCGATGGGGCCGACGCCCGGACCGCCGCCGCCGTGCGGGATGCAAAAGGTCTTGTGCAGGTTGAAGTGAGAAACGTCCCCGCCGATCTGGCCCGGCAGGCACAGGCCCACCATCGCGTTGAGGTTGGCTCCGTCGATGTAGACCTGACCGCCACATGCGTGAACGATGGCGCAAATCTCGCGGATCGCTTCCTCGAACACGCCGTGGGTGGAGGGATAGGTAATCATGATCGCCGCCAGTCGGGCCGCGTGTTTTTCGGCCTTGGCCTTGAGATCGGCCAGGTCGACATTGCCGCGTGGGTCGCAGGCGACCACGATCACTTGCATCCCCGCCATGTGCGCGGTGGCCGGGTTGGTGCCGTGAGCCGAGGAGGGGATCAGGCAGATGTCGCGCGCGCTTTCGCCCCGGCTGGCGTGATAGCCGCGGATCGCCAGCATTCCGGCGTATTCGCCTTGCGATCCGGCGTTGGGCTGGAGCGACACCGCGTCGTATCCGGTGCACGCGACCAGCATCCGCTCCAAATCCGCGAACAGTTCCACGTAGCCTTGCGCCTGATCGAGCGGGGCCATCGGGTGCAAACCGCTGAATTCAGGCCAAGTCACCGGGATCATTTCGGTGGTGGCGTTGAGCTTCATGGTGCACGAGCCGAGCGGGATCATGCAGCGGTCCAGCGCCAGGTCGCGGTCGGCGAGGAACCGCAGGTAACGCAGCATCTCGGTTTCCGAATGATGGGTATTGAAAACCGGATGGGTGAGGAAGGCGGATTCGCGCGCCAAGGCGGCCGGGATGCGGCCGTCGGCCGCCGCCTCGATTGACGCGAAGTCGGGGAGGGCCGCGCCTTGGGCGAAGGCGGCCCACAGCGCTTCCACTTCTTCAACCGTGGTTTTCTCGTCTAGCGCGATGCCGATGGCGTCGGCGGCGGCGGCGCGCAAATTGATCGAACGCGCGCGCGCCGCAGCGTGAATCGCCTCGGTCCGCTCGCCGGTTGTGACGGTGAGGGTGTCGAAGAAGGCGGAGGTGGTCACTGGGTAGCCCAGCCGCCCGAGTCCTTCGGCCAAGGTCGCGCTCAAGCCGTGCACCCGCTCGGCGATGGCTTTCAAGCCCTCGGGGCCGTGATAGGCGGCGTACAGACCGGCCATGATGGCCAGCAGGGCTTGGGCCGTGCAGATGTTGCTGGTGGCTTTTTCCCGGCGGATGTGCTGTTCGCGCACCTGCATCGCCAGCCGTAGCGCTTTGTTGCCCTTGGCGTCGACCGAAACGCCGACCAGCCGTCCGGGCAGGTCGCGCTTGAACCGGTCGCGAGTGGCGAAGAACGCCGCGTGCGGTCCGCCGTAACCCAACGGAATGCCGAACCGCTGGGCCGAGCCCACCACCACATCGGCCCCGAATTCGCCCGGCGGCTTGAGCAGGGTCAGGGCCAGTAAATCGGCGGCCACCACCGCCAAGCCGCCCTTGGCCTGAATCTGGGCCACGGCGGCGGCGTAGTCGTGGATTTCGCCCGAGGTGGCGGGGTATTGCAGCAAAATTCCGAAGCCGTCGAAGGCGTCGAGGTCGCTGCGATGGTCGCCCGTCACCACCTCCAGGCCGAGCGGCGCGGCGCGGGTGCGCACCACGTCGATGGTTTGGGGGTGGCAGCCTTCGGAGACGAAGAAAGTGTCGCTCTTGGATTTGGACAGCCGCCGGCAGAAGGTCATCGCCTCGGCCGCCGCCGTCGCCTCATCCAGCAGCGAGGCGTTGGCGATTTCCATGCCGGTGAGATCGATGATCATGGTCTGGAAATTGAGCAAGGCTTCCAGCCGCCCTTGCGAAATTTCCGGCTGGTACGGGGTATAGGAGGTGTACCACGCCGGGTTTTCCAGCACGTTGCGCAAAATGACCGAGGGGGTATGGGTATCGGAGTAGCCCATGCCCAATAGCGACCGGAAGTTTCGGTTATTCGCGGCCATGCGCCGCAGCGCCGCCAGCACCCGCGCTTCGCCGCGCGCCGGATCGAGCGCCAGCGGCCGGTCGCTGCGAATCCCGGCCGGCACGACCTGGGCGATGAAGGTTTCCATCGAATCGAAACCCAGCATCGCCAACATCTGGGTTTGCTCGGCGGCGCTGGGTCCGATGTGTCGGGCAATAAATTCTTGGCTGTTGTCCAACTCGGACAACGGACGCCGGGGAGCAGTGTTTGGAGTGTTCACGACCGTCTCTTTTAAGCAGGATGGAACAGCCGGTCAGTCCAGCGGGGCTGCGGCCGAGAGGGGTTCGATTTTAATAAAGGCGAGGTCGAAAGTTTCAT
>ERZ761607.1004-NODE-1004-length-39046-cov-6.231335_pt1 | contig 39046 bp, 32 predicted proteins | sample MGYA00511164_ERZ761607 | MGnify/ENA primary metagenome ERZ761607 (study PRJEB28899, sample SAMN02445080) | bioreactor sludge metagenome | biome: EBPR sludge | place: Australia: Brisbane, Thorneside Wastewater Treatment Plant | collected 2011-06-22 ...
GAAGAAGGTGTGGCTCAAGTCGTTCGACGAGAAGGGCGGGGCGGCGGTGATGGTCAGGTCGATGCGTTCGGGCGGAACCCCGGTCTCCGTCGCGAGGCAGAGCCGGCGTTCGTGCAGCGTCGTCCACAACTCGTTCGCGGCACCCTTCGCGTCGGTGCCGATGAGGATGCCGTCCTGCGCGAAGAGTCCGGTCTCGGCGTCACGGGTCAGTGCGGCGCGGGCCGCAAGCTGCTCCAGCAACACATGGACGCCGCCGCCGAGATCGGCGCGAAGGGGTTGATCGTCCACGGCGGCCACGTCCAGGACGACGACGACCCGGCGAAGGGCTTCGACAACTGGCGCAAGGCTATCGAGGCGACCGACATCAAGATCCCGCTGCTCATCGAAAACACGGCGGGCGGCACCAACGCGATGGCCCGCTACCTCGACCGGATCGCCGGCGTCTGGGAGGCGATCTCCAAGGCCGAGGGCTTCGACCAGGTCGGCTTCTGCCTCGACACCTGCCACGCCCACGCCGGCGGCAACCCACTCGACACGGTGGTCGACGACGTCCGCAAGATCACCGGTCGGATCGACCTGGTGCACTGCAACGACAGCCGCGACGAGTTCGACTCCGGCGCCGACCGGCACGCCAACTTCGGCAGCGGCAAGATCGATGCCGAGCTGCTGGCCGCTGTGGTCCGCGACGCCGATGCACCGGTCATCTGTGAGACGCCTGGTGGCGCCGCCGAGCACGCGGCCGATTTCGCCTGGCTCCGCGAGCGGTTGTAGGTCGTGGCCTCACCGGTCGCACGAAACTCACGCTCGGCGCAGGAAGTTTCAGCCGACGAGCGTGAGATTCACCGGCCGGCCGGTGAAACTCCCACAGGCGGCGCACAGAGGTAGCACGCCGCAGACCCAATCGGGTCGCCGACCGTGGCGGGCATGAGCCTCCTTCTGCCCTCCCGACCGACTCCGACTCCGGTCGGTCCGAACGACGACCCCGATGCCACGCCGACTCCGGCCGCCCCTCCGGCCCAAGCTCGCTGGGAGCGGCCGGCACTCGTCGCCCTGCTCCTCGGCACCGGCGTTCTCTACCTATGGGGGCTCGGCGAGTCCGGCTGGGCGAACAGCTTCTACGCTGCCGCCGCCCAGGCCGGTTCGGAGTCGTGGAAGGCGTTCTTCTTCGGCTCATCCGATGCGGCCAACGCGATCACCGTCGACAAGACTCCGCTCTCGCTGTGGCCGATGGCGCTGTCGATCCGGATCTTCGGGCTGTCCTCCTGGAGCCTCCTGGTGCCGCAGGCGCTGGCCGGAATGGCCGCGGTCGGCCTCCTGTACGCGACGGTCCGGCGGGCGACCGGTTCGACCGGAGCCGGGCTGCTGGCCGGGGTGGTGCTGGCCACCACCCCGGTGGCGGTGTTGATGTTCCGGTTCGACAACCCCGATGCACTGCTCACCCTGCTGCTGATCGGTTCGGCGTACGCAACCTTGCGTGCGGTCGAGACGACCGCGCACCCGGCCAGGTGGCTGGCCCTGGCCGGTGCGCTGGTCGGGCTCGCGTTCCTCACCAAGATGCTGCAGGCGTTCCTCGTCGTTCCAGCGCTAGGCCTGGTCTACCTGCTCTTCGCACACAGCTCGCTGCCCAAGCGGATCGGCCACCTGGCGCTCGGTCTCGTCGCCCTGGTCGCCTCCGCCGGCTGGTGGGTCGCCATCGTCTCGCTCTGGCCGGCCGCGAGCCGGCCCTACATCGGCGGTAGCCAGAACAACTCGATCCTCGAGCTCACGCTCGGCTACAACGGCCTGGGCCGGCTCACCGGCGACGAGGTCGGCTCGGTGGGCGGCGGGGCGGGCGCGAACGGCGGTCAGTGGGGCGAGACCGGTCTCGGCCGACTGCTCGGTGACGAGATCGGCGGCCAGATCGGCTGGCTGCTGCCGGCCGCGATGTTGCTGCTGGTCGCCGGGCTGTGGTTCACCCGCCGAGCTCCTCGCACGGACCTGGCGCGGGCGAGCCTCGTGCTCTGGGGCGGCTGGTTGCTCGTCACCGCAATGACGTTCAGCTTCATGGCCGGGATCTTCCACGCCTACTACACGGTGGCCCTCGCCCCCGCGATCGGCGCCCTGGTCGGGATCGGCGCCTGGCTGCTGTGGACCCACCGGAGCTCGCTGCTCGCTGCCGGGCTCGCCAGCGCGACTGTCTCGCTGACCACGGTGCTCGCCTACTTCCTGCTGGGTCGCACGCCCGACTTCCTGCCCTGGCTGCGCTGGGTGGTGCTCATTGCGGGGCTGATCGTCGCGCTCGCCGTCGCCGGCCTCGGCCGCTTGACCCGCCGCACCGCGGCCGGGGTCGCCGCGGCCGCACTGGTGCTCTGCCTGGCCGGCCCGACGGCGTACGCCGTGGAGACCGCGGCCACCCCACACACCGGGTCGATCCCCAGTGCCGGCCCGAGCAGTGCCGGCGGCTTCGGAGGCGGTCCCGGCGCCGGTCCGGGCGGAGGGGGCGGTGGTGGTGCGGGCGGACTCCTCAACGGCAGCGAGTCGACCGCAGCGATCACCACGCTGCTCCAGGAGAACGCCGAGCAGTACACCTGGGCCGCCGCGGCCGTCGGCTCCAACAGCGCGTCCGGCTACCAGTTGGCCAGCGAGGAGCCGGTGCTGGCGATCGGCGGCTTCAACGGCTCTGACCCGTCGCCGACCCTCGAGCAGTTCCAGGCCTACGTCACGGCCGGCGAGATCCACTACTTCATCGCTGGCGGCGGGTTCGGCGGCGGGTTCGGCGGCGGGTTCGGTCAGCTGGGTGGCAGCAACGCGAGCAGCGAGATCGCCACCTGGGTCGAGGCGAACTTCACCGCCCAGACCGTGGACGGCGTCACGCTCTACGACCTCACGGCGACGCCGTGACCGCGGTAGAAGCGGCGTACGAGCCAGGTCTTGCCACGCTGACCCTCGACGTGGTCATCCCGGTCTACAACGAGGAGGCCGACCTCGAGGCGTCGGTCGTGCGGGTGCGAGATCAGTTGGCCGATGTGCCCTGGAGCCATCGGATCACGATCGCCGACAACGCGAGCACCGACGGCACGGCGGTCCTGGCCCGTCGACTCGCGCATCGGTACGACGACGTGCGCGTGGTGCATCTGGCCGAGAAGGGTCGCGGCCGGGCGCTCAAGAGGGTGTGGGCCGACTCCGACGCGGCGGTGCTGGTCTACATGGACGTCGACCTGTCCACCGACCTCAACGCGCTCCTCCCGCTCGTCGCTCCGCTGATCAGCGGCCATTCCGATCTCGCGATCGGCAGCCGGCTTCGACACGACTCGCGGGTGGTCCGCGGACCCCGGCGCGAGGTGATCTCGCGCGGCTACAACCTGCTGGTCCGCGGCGCGCTGCGCACCCGGTTCTCCGACGCCCAGTGCGGGTTCAAGGCGATCCGTCGCGACGTCGCGGTCGAGGTGTTGCCGCTGGTCGAGGACGACGCGTGGTTCTTCGACACCGAACTGCTGGTGCTCGCCGAGCGGCTCGGGCTGCGGATCCACGAGGTCCCGGTCGACTGGGTCGACGACCCGGACAGCCGGGTGGACATCGTGCGCACGGCGTACGACGACGTGCGCGGCATCGCCCGCCTCGGCCGCAACCTGCTGACCGGACGGCTGCCGCTCACCGAGGTCTCCGAGCGGCTCGGCCGCGCATCGGCCGACGCCGGGTCGGGGCGGCTGGGCATGCAGGTAGCGATTTTCGCGCTGGTGGGGCTCACGTCGACCGTGGTCTACGCCGGCCTCTACCTGCTGCTGCGCGGCTGGACGGACGCCCTGACCGCCAACCTGCTCGCGCTGCTGCTCACCGCGGTCGGCAACACCGCGCTCAACCGGCGACTCACCTTCGGCGTCCGCGGACGGCGCGACGCCGTACGGCATCAACTGCAGGGGTTGGCCGTCTTCGCGGTCGGACTCGCCGTCACGAGCGCGGCGCTGTGGCTGGTGCATGCGACGGGCAGCACACATCGCGGGGTCGAGGTCGTCGTGCTGACCGTCGCCAACCTCGCCGTCACGGTCATGCGGTTCGTGGCGATGAGGAGCTGGATGTTCGCGCGGCGCCGCCGGTGACAGGGACCGGTACGACGAGCAGCTCGCACACCTCGTGCGCCATCTCGCGATCGGGGCGCCGGCGCTCGAGCCGCAGCGGCACCGGCGCACCCGTGGACTCGAAGACGAGGAACTGGAACTCGTGGCCGGACTCGGTGAGCTCGATGAGGTACCCCGGCCGCTCGGTGACGTACCACTGGCTCGGCCCGATCCCGCGCCGGAAGCTCACCGCGAGCTGGCTCCCCGGAGCGAGCTCGACGATCGTGCCCGGTCGCGGGTCGGAGACGACCACGTAGCGGTCATCGGCGAACGACGGAGCCGGGCTGGTGATCGACACGGTCATGGCGTCTCCTGAGGATTCTGCGGACGAGGTCTCAGCGGAAGAGGAGTTGTGCACAACCGGTCAGATACCTCCGGGCTGTGGAAAGTTCCGGGACACCCGACGCCGAGTCGGCGTTACTGCACGTCAGTAGCGCCGACTCGACGTGGTTGTCGGAGCGCCGAGTCGTCGTTACTGCACGTCAGTAGCGCCGACTCGGCGTCCTTAGCCGAAGCAGACGAAGGGGGCGGGGGCGGCGTCGGAGGTCACTGATGTGATGGTGGCGGCGAGGGCGGTAGCGGGGTCGGTGCCGTCGGCGAGAGCGGTGTGCACCCGGACGAGTGTGTCGTGGGCGGCGACGTCGTTGACCGCGGCGGGGCTGGCGACGACGCGGCGGGCGCCGGCGTGCAGCCAGGCGGCGGTCATGCCGATCAGCTCCTCGCCCCAGCGGACCGACGAGCGACCGACCTCGCAGGCGGAGAGCAGCACCACGTCCGGTACGGCGGGCAGTTGGTCGATGTCGTAGCCGAACCACGGACCGTCGACCAGTTCGAGACCCGAGAACAGCGGGTTCTCCGCGGAGTGTCGACCGTGCGCGGCGAGGTGGACCACGTCGACCCGACCGGCGAGCTCGGAGACCGCGGCCGCCGTCGCCGCCGGTCCGGTCAGCACCGGCGCACCGGGCCAGGCCGCGGCGCCAGCACGGACCTCCGCCTCGGCGCGTACGACGCGCGGCCCGGCGACGAAGCCCGCCGACCCGGTCCGCAACGGGGTCGCGCACCGGACCAGCCAGGACGTCGCGCTCTGCGCGACAGTGACCGACCGACCCACGAGCCCGGGAAGCAGCGTCCACGGCACACCGGCCAGCACCCCCGACGGGGTCAGCACGACGCGACGATCGCCGAGGTCGGGCAGCAGTGGCGCGACGAGGAGCGCGGCCACGGCATCCAGCCGGCGAGCCAGCGCCCCGCGCACCGAACCGGCCAGCGGTTCGGGGAGGTCGGCCGCCGCCATGTCGAGGTCGGGCAGCAGGCCGCCGAGCACGTCGTCAAGGGCGGCGCGATCGCCGAGGTCGTGCCGCGCGGTGCCGCGGTCCGTGACCACCAGCGCGACGACCCGGGTAGCGGTCACGACGTAGGCGACCAGCGCCGTACCCGCGTCCAGCCCGTTCTGGAGCGACGCCAGCGAGACCGGGTCGTCGAACTCGCCCGATCCCTTCCGCTGCCACGCCTGCTCGCGGATCCGGCGCCGCAGCTCGGCCTCCCGCTCCGGCGCCGGGCCGGCCCGCAGCTCGGCCAGGTCGGCAACGGCCTGGGGATCCTGCGGGGCCCGCACCGGCTGGATCCGTGAGGCCAGCATCCGGGCCCGCTCCGACCACTCGAACAGCACGGCATCCGACGGAGACCCGACCGCGAGAGCGAGCCCGCGCACCGCCAGCCGGACGCCGTGGCCGACCACGTTGGTCTGCAGGTCGAGTGAGCCGAACGAGCTCTGCCACGCGTGCAGGTCGTCGAGCCCGGCGCGGAGCTGGCGCAGCCCCGCCGTACGGCGCCCGGTCCGCTCGGCGAGTTCGGCGCGGGCGTCGCGGTCCTGCAGCCGGACCACCAACGGTTGGCGGTCCATGCGGCCCAGGCCAGAAAGCTCGGCCAGGGCGTCGTCGAGAGCACCGCGCCGGATCAGTGCCCGGATCCGGTTGAGCCGGGTCGCGGCCGCCTCGGCGCCCAGCCCCTGGTCGCGCATCTGCTGCGCGAGCTCGGCGGCCCGCTGGACCAGCGCCGCCGAGTGCCGGTCGAGGCCGACGTCCGCCGCCACGACCAGGGCATCGGCGCGAGCGCGCCAGGCGTCGTGGCCCAGCCGCGCGAACCGGCTCCGCGCGGACGAGGCCAGCCGGCGGGCGGCCGTCGGATCGCCGACCACGAGGCCGCGGGCCAGGGCGAGCTCGGCCTCACCCTGCCGCTGCCGCAGCCCCCGCAGCCCGTAGTCGCGCGCGGCCCGCCGGAGCAGCTCGGCACCCTCGTCCTCCAGCCCCATCGCCAGCAGCACCTCGGCTCGGTCCTGGGTGCACACGGCCCGATGGACCGGACTGACCGGCGCCAGCACCGGGTAGGCCGCGCTCATCGCCTCCAGCGCACCGATCAGGTCGCCACCCACCATGAGGGCGTAGCCGAGGTTGTGCTCCGCCTTGGCCCGCTCGACCTCGAGACCGACGGCTGAGAACCCTTCGGCCGCAGCACGGAAGTCGTCGACGGCGACCGCCACCCGTCGCTGGTGGAGGAAGACGTCACCGCGATTGCCCAACGCCCGGGCTCGGTCGACCGGCAAGGTGTCGAGCAGCGCGATCGCCTCGGTGAAGGAGGCGAGTGCTTCGGTGGTCTGCCCGGACCGCATGTGGAGCATGGCCAGCTGGGCGAGCGCCACTCCTCGGTCGGGCCGCGCGAGGCCCGGCCGGGCCAGCGACTCGTGGCAGAGCCGGGTCGCGGTCTCGAGGTCGCCGAGCTCCATGGCGACGTACGCGCGGCTCACCTCGATCCGCCCGAGCAGGTCCGGGTCGCTCGACCGTTCCGCCGCGCGTTCGAGGAGCCGACCAGCCGGTCGGACCCGGCCGTGGTTGACCGCCTCTACGGCGCGACGATGTAGCTCCTCCGCGGTGAGCACGTCCCCATCATGACCGGGGTCAGGGCTTGATCCCCGTGCGGGCCTGGACCGCCGTCCAAGCTCGATCGATCGCGGTCGTCAGGTCGTCGCCGTCGCCGAGGTCGTCCTGGAGCCGGCGAGCCAGCCGACCGGCCATCAGCGGCGCGGAGAACGACGTCCCGCTCCACACCCCGAAGCCGCCTCGGAAGTCGTCGGGGTCGATGGTGTCGCGCGGGCGGCCGAAGGCCTTGGTGCGAGCCAGCGACTGGCGACCCCCCTGGAAGGTGGTCGGGAAGGTGCTCATCACCGCGGCCCCCGGCACGTACGCGCGCACCCACGGGCCGGCGTTGCTGAACATCGCGTCGGTCTTGCCGTTGGGGTTGAGCGCCCCGACCGAGACGATCGGTGGGCAGTCGGCCTCGGCCTGGATCGGTCCGTTGCCGTCCGACCACGGCGCGAAGGCAGCGGGGAAGTTCGGCCGTGCCGTCGCGTCGTTGCCGACCGAGCAGACCACGAGCGTCCCCTGCAGCGAGATGTCGCGAAGGATGTCGTAGAGCGTCGGGTCGAACAGCATGTCCTCCGGCGTCTCGTGGTAGTAGCCGATGGAGAGGCTGAGGACGTCGATCAGCTTGCCGCCGGGCTCGCCGGCGCGGCCGCGCCGCACCAGTTCGGCGATCTGGCTCAGCGCCGTCACCCAGTCCGACTCCACGATCGGTCCGACCGACGGCATGATCCGCCAAGACACGATCTCCGCGTCGGGACAGGCCTGGTGCACCAGCCCGGCGATGAACGTGCCGTGGCCGGACATCGGGTCGATCACGCCGTCCAACGGGCCGGTCAGGTCGCCGAGGATCTCGGGGTCGGTGCCCGGCGCGTGGTAGCCGATCTGCACGCCGTCGAGATCGATATCGGTCGTGACCACGTCATCGAGCCACTCGTGCTCTCCGCAGCCGGTGTCGAGGATCGCCACGACCGGCCGGCGGGTGGTCAGCTCGTCGTCGGAGCAGCGCCGCGGCCGCGGCCCGACGTACGCGATCGGCTGCCGCCCGCCACTGCCCGCCACGGCGTAGCTCGCGATCGGCGAGCTCGAGTCGCCGCCGGAGGGGTGGCCCCAGTCGAACGGGTGTCCCCAATCGAACGGGTGACCCCAGTCGAAGGGGTGGCCCCAGTCGAACGGGCTGGTGAAGACCACGTGGTCGAGCCCGACGCCCCGTACGGCGTCGATCCCGAACTGGGCGCGAGTCTGCTGCAGCAGCGTCCAGCCGTCGGGCGCGATCGCGGCGCGGCTCGAGGCCAGCTTGATGCTCACCGTGCGCAGGCCGTGCTTGAGCCGGGCCAGCCGCTCGTCCTCCGGCTCCAGCTCGACGGTCCAGCCCAGCCGCTCGGCGACCTGGCCGAGCACCGCCATCGCCGCTTGGATGTCGATGGTCTTGGAGATCGTCAGCCGCGGTCCGACGTAGACCGTCGGCCGCGGCTCGACACCCTCGACGAACAGCGCCGTGGCCGGGTCGAGCACGCGACCTTGGACGACGGAGAAGGCGTCGCGCGGCGGGGTGGTGGGCTCGCGGTCGAGCTGCCGGCGTTCGCCTCGTGCTTCAGGGGGCTGCGTGGGTTCCATCTGTCCTCAGATCTCGAAGGCGGGGGTCACGAACGAGGTGCTGCCATCGACCGGCTCAAGCCGGACCCGCAGCATCCCGGGGCTCAGATCGGGCACCTCGAACCGGCCGGCGTCGCCGACCTCGAGGGTGGCCAGTACGTCGGGGTCGCGCAGGACCGAGACGGTCACCGGGCTCGGCGGCACCACCCACCCGTCGATCCGCGACGTCGTACCGTCGCCCGAGACTCGCAACAGCAGGTCGACCCCGTCGTGCGCGAACCGCAGCGTGTACGCCGTGGTGGAGGCCCCGCGGGCACCGGCGAGTTCGTCGGTGCGCTCGACGAGCAGCATCAGCTCGAGGTCGAGGTCGGTCTCGGAGGCCCTGAGGGCCGCCGCGGTCTGGAGCCGCGCGAGCATGCCGTCAGGCACGGGGTCGTGGGACTCCCAGTAGGTGCGGACACCGGCCAGCAGGTGGTCGTCTGTCATCTCAGCCATGGTCTTCCCCGTTCTCTTCTGCGTCGTCTTCCTCGATGAGGGCACGCAACTTCTGTAGGCACCGCCCGCGGGTCGGTCCGATGCTGCCGACCGGCATGCCGAGGTCGGCGGCGATCTCGCGGTAGTCGGGACGGTGCTCGAAGGCCACGATCCGCAACAGCGCCTGGCAGCGCTCGGACAGCAGCTCGACGGCGTTCCACAACCGTCCGTCGGAGTCGCGCCGGACGACCTCGGCCTCGGCCGAGCCTTCGTCGGGCAGCCTCCGGGCCAGTTCGTCGTCGTCGACCGGGATGCCCCGGCCGGAGGCCTTGGCCACCTTCCACGCCTCGCGACGGGTGGTGGTCGTCAGCCAGCCGCCGACCGCCGCCGGCTCCTGGATCCGCTCGCGCGAGCGCACCAGCGCCAGCCAGGTGTTCTGTACGACGTCTTCTGCAACCTCGCTCGGCAGCCGGTACGCGCGGGCGACGTGCCACAGCACCGGTGTCATCAGCCGGACCAGCTCGTCCAGCGCGACGGCGTCGCCGGCAGCCCACCGCTGGAACGCCGATGCGGCCTGCCCCCAGACCTCGCCGGGCCGCTCGGTCGCTGCGCCACCGATCGTCACGCGGGCCTCCGAGCTGCTCCTGGATGGGAAGGTCACGACGGTGATGAGCGCCGGGGTCCGCGCCTGATACACGTCGCGTCCACCTGGTGAGGTGGATCCTTTGGGGTGAGGCTCCAGGGTGTCAGGTTCGAGCGGTCTCGGCGAGCATCCATCGATCACGCGATGCGATGGGCTGGCCTATAGCCTCGACGGGTGCCCCCGCTGTCCGTCCGCCCCATCACCGACGAACAGCACCGGGAGTTCGCGGCCGACCAGCCCTGGACCAGCTTCCTGCAGACCCCGGCCTGGGGCCGGGTCAAGGCCGAGTGGCGGCGCGAGTCGATCGGCTTCTTCGACGGCGACGCGCTGATCGGGGCCGGCCTGGTGCTGCACCGGCCGATCCCCCGGCTCGAGCGCTACACGCTGGCCTACCTGCCCGAGGGTCCGGTCATCGACTGGTCGGCGCCCGACCTCCGCACCTGGCTCGACCCACTCGCGGCGTACCTCAAGGCGAACGGCGCGTTCGGCATCCGGATGGGTCCGCCCGTCGTGACCCGGCGATGGAGCGCCGAGCAGGTCAAGCAGGGGCTGGCCGACCCCGCAGTACGCCGCCTCCAGGAGCTCACGCCCAGCCACCGCGAACCGGTCGGGGCCCGGGTCGTGAGTCAGCTCACCAGCCTCGGCTGGCGCAGCCAGAACCAGCTCGACGGCTTCGGGCTCGGGCAGCCGCAGTACAACTTCGAGATCCCCTTGGTCCGCGACGGCGTCCGGCTGAGCGAGGACGACGTGCTGCGCGGCATGAACCAGCTGTGGCGACGCAACATCAAGAAGGCGGACAAGGCGGGCGTGGTGGTCACCACGGCCGATGGGTCGGCGACGCCGGACGAGCTCACCGCCGCCCTCGCGCGGTTCCACACGCTGTACGTCGAGACGGCCCACCGCGACCACTTCACGCCGCGGCCGCTCGACTACTTCCGCCGGATGGTCGAGGCGATGAGTGACGAGGACCCCGACCGCATCCGCCTGTTCTTCGCCGACCACGAGGGCGACCTGGTCGCCTCCACGATCATGGTCCGGGTCGGCGTGCACACGTGGTACTCCTACGGCGCCTCGTCCACCGCGAAGCGTGAGGTGCGAGGCTCCAACGCCGTGCAGTGGGCGATGATCCGGCGGGCGCTCGAGATGGGCGCCGAGGTCTACGACCTGCGCGGCATCACGCCGACCCTCGATGCGGAGGACAGCCACGTGGGGCTGATCCAGTTCAAGGTCGGCACCGGCGGCGAGGCCGTCGAGTACGTCGGCGAGTGGGACCTCCCGCTCCGCCGGGCCCTCTACTCCGCTTTCGACCTCTACATGAAGAGGCGTTCATGAGCCTCACCCTGACCGTCGACGGTGCCCGCTGGCGCGCCCACCTGCGCGGTGTCGCCGAGTCGACCCCCGGGCTGGTGCCGGTCGCCAAGGGCAACGGCTACGGGTTCTCGTTGGGCCGGCTGGCGCGCAAGACGCAGTGGTTGGCCGAGCAAGGGCTGGGCTGCGACACCCTCGCGGTCGGCACCTACGAGGAACTGCCCGACGTGGCCCAGCGCTACGACGGTGACCTGCTCGTGCTCACCCCGTGGCGGACCTTCCACCCCCAGCCCGATCCCGGTCTCGACCGTCGGGTCGTCCACACGGTGAGCCGACCCGACGATCTGGCGGAGCTGCTCGCCGCGCGACCGGGCGCGAGGTATGTGCTCGAACTCGCCACCAGCATGCGCCGCCACGGAATGAGCACCACCGAACTGTGGTCAGTGGCCCGAGACTCCCGCTCCCTCGGGGGCCGCCTCGAGGGGGTCGCGCTCCACCTGCCACTGGCCGCCGGCAGCCACCTCGCCGAGGTCGAGCAGCTGCTCACCGACATCGTCGCCGCCGGACTGCCGACCAGCACGGTGTGGGTCAGCCACCTGACGCGCGCCGAGCTCGACACGCTCCGCGCGACGTACGGCGACCTGACGATCCGGCCCCGCACCGGCACCGACCTGTGGCTGGGCGACCGCGACGCGCTCCGCGTCACCTCGACCGTGCTCGACGTGCACCCGCTCCGCCGCGGCGACGCGTTCGGCTACCGCGGACGCTCAGCCCCACGCGACGGACACCTGCTCGTGGTCAGTGGCGGGACCGCCCACGGCATCGGGCTGGAGTCGCCTCCGGGCGAGTCGGACCTGCGCTCGCGCGCGAAGGTGGCCGCCCGCGGCGGGATGGACGCACTCGGTCGCACCCGATCGCCGTTCTGGGTCGACGGCCGACAGCGGCTCTTCGCCGAGCCTCCTCACATGCAGGCCTCGATGCTGCTGCTGCCGAGCGACGCCCGGGTCCCCGCCGTCGGCGACCTGGTCGACGCGCGCGTCCGCTACACCGCGACGACGTTCGACCGCGTCGTCATCGCCTGAGGCTCGTCTCCGACCGGATCAGCTCGCACCGGGTCGTAGCGCGGCCACAGGATGTCGCGCACCACGAAGAAGGCGAGGTAGAGCTCGCCGGCCACCCGGATCAGGATCGCCAGCCAGTACGTCGTCACGTCGTCGCCGCCGGCGGGCTGCAGGTCGCCGCCGAGGTACCACCACACCGACGCGAAGTAGACGACCTCGCTCGCCTGCCAGACCAGCTGATCGCGCCACCGCGGCCGCGCCAGGACTGCCAATGGCAGGAGCCAGAGGACGTATTGCGGTGAGTAGACCTTGTTGACCAGGACGAAGCCCACCATCACGAGGAAGCCCAGCTGAGCCAGCCGTGGGGTGGTCGGCGCGCGGAAGGCAAGGACCGCGACCCCCACACACCAGAGCGCGAAGAAGGCCCACGACCAGTGGTTGACGGTGCTGGCGCTGATCGTCGTGTGGGCCGCCTGGCTGAGCACCAACCAGAGCGAGCCCAAGTCGGGGCCACGCCCGGAGTTGAAGGTCCAGAACACCTTCCACTCGGCCGACCCACTGAGGTACGCGGGCGCGTTGAGCAGCAGCCACGCGCCGCCGGCCGCGAGCGTCGTGTCCACGAGCTCGCGGTAGCGCCGTTCGCGAAGACAGATCAGGGCGACCGGGCCGAGCAGGAACAGCGGGTAGAGCTTGGTCGCCGCGCCGAGGCCGATCAGGACGCCCGTCGCGACCGGCCGGCTACGCGCGAAGGTCCACAACGCGCCGGCCACCAGCACCACGGCGAGCATGTCCCAGTTGATCAGCCCGGTCAGCACCAGTGCTGGTGAGACGGCGAAGGCGGCGGCGTCCCACGGCCGCCGCGGATGGACCCCTGCGAGCAGCCACGCCGACAGCAGCGCCAACGCGGCGAAGATCAGCGCGTTGACGATGACGAAGGCCCGGATCTCCTTCTTCACCTGCGCCGTGCCGACCAGGTCGCCGGCCGGCTCGTCCGCGCGTACGGAGACCTCGGGCGAGCCGGTCACCCAGTGCGTCACCCACGCCGCGCCATAGGCGAACAGCGAGATGCCGACGGGGTACTCCATGACGTCGTAGCGGTCCCGCACCTGCCGGTCGTCGCTGTAGGGCCAGGCGAGCTCGACCAGCCCGCGACCGGTGTAGAGGTAAGGCAGGTCGGAGTAGCACATGTGCGTGTAGCGGTGGTCGTCGTAGACCCAGTAGCGCTCGTAGCAGCCGCTCTTCTGCACCATGCCGAGCGCGAACGCGATCGCGGTGAGCAGCAGCAGCACCCGGGTCGGCGTCCACCAGGGGTGACCGGCACCACGCCGGCCCATCGGCCCTCCCACGCCCTCACTGAGGGCAGCGACCACCGGATCATCCAGAGTCGGGTGGATGTGGTCGTCGCTCGACCGCGGGGAGCCGCTCACGTCACCAGCGCATCCGGTCCCACCAGGCCACCGACGACGCACCCGTGGCCACGATGCGCGCGGCCGGTGGCGTGGCGCTCAGCGTGGGACAGGTGACGGGGTCGCAGCTCGGGGGCTGGGTGGGCGTGTCGGTGGGGCTCGGCGGCGGCGCCGAGGACGACGGCGGCGGCGCCGGCGGAGTGCTGCTCGGCGTATCGGACGGCGGGCCGGGGATCGAGGGGGACTTGGTCGGCTTGCCGGTGTTGGACGGCGTGTTGCTCGGCGTCGGCTTCTTGGTCGGCGACGGCGGCAACGTCGGCTGGTGGCCCTCGGTCGGTGCCTCGCCGTCGACGTAGACCGGGTCGGGGAACTCCCCGACCTCGATGTCTTCGAGGTCCTTGGTCATGACCGCGGTCCAGGTCTTGGCGGGGTAGTTGCCGCCGAAGTACCCCTGCCGGCCGTCGTCGGAGGTCGGCAACCAGCCGTCGAGCTTGCCGGTCCCCTTGCCGCGGACGTACATGACCGAGGTCGCGAGCCAACTCTTGTCGGCATCGGGATCGGTCGGCTGGGGCGTGAACCCGGTGAACCACGAGGACGACACGTCACCGTTGGAGACCGTGGCGGTGCCGGTCTTGCCGGCCGCCGGCTGGCCCAGCTCGAGTGCGGCAGTGCCGCTGCCGGCCTGCACCACCTGCTGCATGGCGTAGCTGACGTCGGCGGCGATGTCGGAGCCCTGCTCGTCATCGATGGCCTGCTTGTCGCTGACCGAGTGGTCGTAGAGGGTCTCGCCGTCCTGGTCGACGACCTTCTCGATGATGTACGGCGCGTGGAAGCGACCGCCGTTGGCGATGGTGGCGTAGCCGTTGGCCATGTTGATCGGGCTCACCGTCGCCGTACCGAGGGTGATGCTCGGGAACGGCTTGAGGCCCGGGGTGTGGTCGGGGAAGCCGTAGTCGTACTTGCGCGTGGGCTTCTCCGGCGGGATGCCCATCGCGTTCATCGTGCTCATGATCTCCTGCGGCCCGTCCGGGATGGAGACCGTGAGATCGGTGTAGGCGGTGTTGATGGAGTCCTCGGTGGCCTTGATCAGGTTGACCGCGGAGCCGTAGTCGGTGTCGCCCTCGTTCTCGATCTCCGCACCGTCGGGCAGCTCGAACGGCGAGTTGCCGTCGAAGGTGTCCTTGAGCGAGAAGCCCGCCTTGATGCCCGCCGCCAGCGCGAACGGCTTCATCGACGAGCCGGCCATGCCGCCGGCCTCCGCCCAGTTGATCTGGGACTCGAGGTAGTCCTGACCGCCGTAGATGCCGCGGATCGCGCCGGTGTCGACCTGCACGCTGGCGACGCCGACGTGCAGCTGCTTGTCGATCTCGGGCCCCTTGGGCTTGACCTCCGCGACGCCCGCCTCCGCGGCGTCCATCGCCCTCTTGGTGAAGGTCGTCGTCACCCGCAGGCCACCGCCGTCGATCTGGTCGTCGGTGAGCAGCGGCCGCCCGGCCTCGTCCTTCAGCTCCAGCAGCTGGGACTTCACCATGGCCAGCACGTGGCCCTTCTGCCCGCCGTACGTGCTGTCCTTGACCACCGGTGGGAACTTGGGGAGTCTCTTGCTCGCCTGGGCCGCCTCGTCGGCGGTGATGTCGTCGGCCTGGGCCATCCCGTCGAGCACGTAGCGGTAGCGCTCGCGTAGCGCGATCTTCGACTCCTTGCCGTTGGCCGGGTCGAAGTGGCTGGGGTTGTTGATGATGCTCGCGAGCGCCGCGCTCTCCTGGAGCGTGAGCTCACCGGCGTCCTTCTCGAAGTACGCCTCCGCAGCGGCCTGGATGCCGTAAGCGCCGCGGCCGAAGTAGATGGTGTTGAGGTAGCCCTCGAGGATCTGCTGCTTGGAGCGCTCCTTGCCCAGCTTGAGGGAGAGGATCGCCTCCTTCAGCTTGCGGGTGTAGGACCGCTCCTGGGTGAGGTAGAGGATCTTGATGTACTGCTGAGTGATCGTCGAGGCGCCCTGGGTGGCGTTGCCCGAGGCGTTGTTGAAGACCGCGCGGGCGATGCCCTTGACGTCGATGCCGTTGTCGCTCCAGAAGCTGCGGTTCTCCGCTGCGACGACGGCGTCCTTCACGTCCTGGGGCATGTCGTCGTAGCTGATCGCGTCGCGGTTCTGGATGGCGTACCGGCCGAGCTCGGTCTTGCCGTCGCTGTAGTAGACGAACGAGGTGTTGGTCTCGAAGTCGGCGTTGGGGTCGGGCAGCTTGGTCGTCTTGTAGAGATAGGCGAACGCGCCGCCGGCGATGAGCACGCAGACCAGGCCGGCCACGACGAAGTAGAGCAGGACGCGACGGACCTTCTGTCCGCGGGTCCGGGGCTTCTTGCCCTTCTTGCCGTTCTTGCCCCGCGGGGGCTGCCCCGGCGGCTTGGCGCCGGCCTTCGCGGGCGACTTCTTGGCGGGTGCGGCGGACGCCGAGCGTCCCGAGGGTCGGGTCCGCCCGTTCGGCGTACCCGCCTTGCGCTTGCCTGCCACGTCGCACGAGAGTACGCACCCGGCCCTAGAAAGGCCGAGTCGGCGCGGCGCCTGCGCAGCACATCTCAGCCGGCTCTCAGCCGCACCCCGCTCAACCTGCCTCTTGGCGTGAGCAGCGTCACCGTCCGGGCTGTCAGATCGCCGCGATGTGCCACCAGTTCGCGTTTGGCGGATATATCGCTACGATAGGTCTGTGGCACGGCGCGCGGAGACCATCGAGCTGGCAGTCCTGGGGCTGTTGCACGAGGGACCCATGCACGGCTACGAGCTCCGCAAGCGCCTCAATCTCATGCTCGGCTGGGGTCGAGTGCTCTCCTACGGCTCGCTCTACCCGACGTTGAAGAAGATGCTCCGGGGGTCGCTGATCGAGGAGTCGACCGCGTCGACCCCGACGTCGCGTCGCCCGCGGATCACCTACCAGGTGACCGAGGCCGGCACCCGGGAGTTCGAGCGGCTGATGTCGGAGGTCGGTCCCACCGCGTGGGAGGACGACAACTTCGACATCCGATTCGCCTTCTTCTCCTCCACCGACATGGAGATCCGGCTGCGCGTCCTCGAGGGGCGCCGGACCCGGCTCCAGGAGCGGCTCGACCGGATCCAGCGCGAGCTCGCCATGACCGCCAAGGAGGCCGACCGGTACGCCGGCGAACTCCAGAGGCACGGCGTCGAATCGGTCGAGCGCGAGGTCAACTGGCTCTCCGACCTGATCAACGCCGAGCGCGGCAACCCGCAAACGCCCAACCTGGGCACCCCGCCCCACACCGCAGAGACGTCCTGAGGGACAGCCGACTGTGTCAGCCAGAAGGTCAAATCAGAAGGGAACGCACCCCATGGGTTCGGTTCGAGTAGCAATCGTCGGAGTCGGCAACTGTGCCACCTCCCTGATCCAGGGTGTGCACTACTACCGGGACGCCGATCCCAGTGGCACGGTCCCCGGGCTGATGCACGTCACCTTCGGTGACTACCACGTCTCCGACGTGGAGTTCGTCGCGGCGTTCGACGTCGACGACAAGAAGGTCGGCAAGGACCTCTCCGAGGCCATCAACGCCTCCGAGAACAACACCATCAAGATCTGCGAGGTGCCGACCCTCGGCATCGACGTCCAGCGGGGCCACACCCTTGACGGGCTCGGCAAGTACTACCGCGAAACCATCGAGGAGTCGGCGGCCGAGCCGGTCGACGTCGTCCGCGCGCTGCGCGAGGCCGAGGCCGACGTGCTCGTCTCCTACCTCCCCGTGGGCTCGGAGGAGGCCGACAAGTTCTACGCCCAGTGCGCGATCGACGCCGGCGTGGCCTTCGTCAACGCGCTGCCCGTCTTCATCGCCTCCGACCCCGTGTGGGCGAAGAAGTTCGAGGACGCCGGTGTCCCGATCGTCGGCGACGACATCAAATCCCAGGTCGGCGCGACCATCACCCACCGGGTGCTGGCCAAGCTGTTCGAAGACCGCGGCGTGGCGCTGGACCGCACCTACCAGCTCAACGTCGGCGGCAACATGGACTTCAAGAACATGCTCGAGCGCGAGCGCCTGGAGTCCAAGAAGATCTCCAAGACCCAGGCCGTGACCTCCAACCTCACCGGCTCGCTGGCCGGGGCCGACGCCCACGACCGCAACGTGCACATCGGCCCCTCCGACTACGTCGCCTGGCTCGATGACCGCAAGTGGGCCTACGTCCGTCTCGAGGGCCGCGCGTTCGGCGACGTACCCCTCAACCTGGAGTACAAGCTCGAGGTCTGGGACTCCCCCAACTCCGCCGGCATCATCATCGACGCGATCCGGGCGGCCAAGATCGCCAAGGACCGCGGCATCGGCGGCCCGATCATCTCCGCGTCGTCCTACCTCATGAAGTCCCCGCCGGTGCAGCTCCCCGACGAGGAGGGCCGCGCCCGCGTGGAGGCCTTCATCCGCGGCGAGGAGTAAGCGCCTCGGGGGTTCCCCGTCGAACGTCGTGAAAGTGCTGTCAGATCCCTGATCTGGCAGCACTTTCGCGTCACTCGACGGAAGCGTTCTCCACAGACTGCAAAGTCCTTGGTCGTCCACAGGTGCCTGCGGGCAGAGCCTGGGCATGCGACGCCCAGAGCATCTCTTCGCTCCGCCCGCGACAGGTCTCGTCGTCCCCGTGCCGGTGGACCCTCTCGGGATCACCGGGCCCACGAAGCCCCGGTCTCGGGGACCGAACTGGCGGCGTACGTCCCCGGGCAGGTTCGTGCCCGCTCACGTGAGTGACGAGTACGTCGAACAGCGGATCCTGGAGTCCGCCTGTCGGGCTGGCGAGCGTGCCGTCGTCACAGGATGGGCCGCCTTGCGACTCTGGGGCGCTGGCTACTTCGATGGTCTCGCCCGCGACGGCGTGACTCGGCTTCCGGTGCCGATCGCGACCAACGGTGAACGGCTACAGCACCACGACGGGATTCTCGCGTCACGATTCACGGTCCCTCCGGACGAGATCCTGGTCATCCACGGCATTCGCTGCGCTTCCGTCGAACGAGCACTCTTCGACGAGATGAGACGAGTCCACTACCCCCGCGCGATGGTCGTCTCAGCCGACATGACCTTCGCAGCGGAGCTGACGACGATTCGCCGGATGCGCCTCTACCGGCTCGAGCGGCGCTGGTACCGCGACGTCCGGAACGTCGACCAGGCGCTCGACCTGTGTGACGAGAACTCGTGGTCGCCGTACGAGACGGACTACCGGCTGGTGTGGCGCTGCGACGCGGGCTGGGGCCACCCACTGTGCAACAGACCGGTCCTGGATCTCGACGGCCGATTCGTAGGCGTACCCGATCTCATCGACCCGCGACGCGGCGTCGTCGGCGAGTTCATGGGAGCGCACCACCGCGACAAACTGCAGCACGAGAGCGACGTGGTCCGTGAGGACAAGTTCCGTCCGCTGGATGAACGGGACCGTCGAGCGTCGTGAAAGTGCTGTTCAGAACGGCGATGCGCAGCACTTTCGCGTCACTCGACGGCTCAGGAGCGCGACCCCCACCACTCCAGCAACGCGGCTGCGGCGGCTTCCTCCGACATGGGGCCGCGGTCGAGGCGGAGTTCGAGCAGGTAGTGGTACGCGCGGCCGACGTCGCGACCGGGGCCGATGCCGAGGAGCTCCATGATCTGGTTGCCGTCCAGATCGGGGCGGATCGAGTCGAGCTCCTCCTGCTCCTGGAGCCTGGCGATGCGGACCTCGAGGTCGTCATAGGTACGCCGCAGCCGCTCGGCCTTGGCCCGGTTGCGGGTAGTGCAGTCGGCGCGCGTGAGCACGTGCAGCCGTTCGAGCTGGTCGCCGGCGTCGCGCACGTAACGGCGTACGGCGGAGTCGGTCCACTCGCCGGAGCCGTAGCCGTGGAAGCGGAGGTGCAGCTCGACCAGCTTGGCGACCGCCTCCGTCTCGTCCTTGGAGAACCGCAGCGCCTGCATCCGCTTGCGGGTCAGCTTCGCGCCGACGACGTCGTGGTGGTGGAAGGTGACCGAGCCGTCGTCGAGGAAGCGCCGAGTGCGCGGCTTCCCGACGTCGTGCATCAGCGCCGCGAAGCGGGAGACGAAGTCGGGGCCGCCGTCCGGCAGCCGCTCCTCCAGGTCGATGGACTGCTCGAGCACGGTGAGGGTGTGCTCGTAGACGTCCTTGTGCCGATGGTGCTCGTCACGCTCGAGGGCGAGGGCCGGCAGCTCGGGCAGGACGTACGCCGCGAGGCCGGTCTCGACGAGCAGGGCCAGCCCGCGCCGCGGGTGGGCGGCCAAGATCAGCTTCACCAGCTCGTCGCGGATCCGCTCGGCCGAGATGATCTCGATCCGACCGGCCATGTCGGTCATCGCGGCGACCACCTCGGGCGCCACCGTGAAGCCGAGCTGGGCGGCGAAGCGTGCGGCGCGCAGCATCCGCAGCGGGTCGTCGGAGAACGACTGCTCGGGCGTCCCGGGTGTGCGGAGCAGACCCTGGGCCAGGTCGATCGCACCGCCGTACGGGTCCTCCACGACCCGGCCCGGCACCCGCACCGCCATCGCGTTGACGGTGAAGTCGCGGCGGCCGAGGTCCGCCTCGAGGGTGTCACCGAAGTCCACCGTCGGCTTGCGCGAGGCGGGGTCGTAGGCCTCGGAGCGGTACGTCGTCACCTCGACCGTCCACGGTCCCTTGCGGCAGCCGATGGTGCCGAAGTCGCGGCCCATGTCCCAGATCGCCTCGCCCCACGCGTCGAGCAGCCGCTCGGTCTCGTCGGGGCGTGCCGAGGTCGTGAAGTCGAGGTCGGTGTGCGGCCGGCCCAGCATCGCGTCGCGGACCGGGCCGCCGACCAGAGCCAGCTCGTGACCGGCATCCGCGAACAGCGCACCGAGGTCGTCGATCACCGGGGCCATGCGGTCGAGCTCGGCACCCACGTTCTGTTGGAGTTCGACCACCGTGCGGGTCGTCGGAGCGGGTGCGGACACGGGGGTCAACTCTAAGGTGTGAGCCGGCGCCGCACACTCGGGATCCGGGTTGAGCCTGGATCCATCGATTCCCGGCTACTACGCGCCACCATTCGGGCACGCTGGCGGCGTTGCCGTCGCTCTCTGGACGTACAAGTAGAGCTTCGCTCCGGCGCCTTGCCAGCGCACCCGACTGGTGACGCTCGCTACGCCGCCAATCGGTGGATCCAGGCTCAGCTCAGCGCACTACCCTCTACGCATGCTCCGCCGGCTCTCGATCAGTGCTGCCCTGGCGGCGCTGGCGGTCCCGGTCGTGGCGACCGGACTGCTCGCGGGACCCGCGGCAGCCGACGACAGCGGCATGTCCGACCCCGCCGTACAGACCCAGATCCGCAAGACCGAACGGCGGACCGCGGAGCGGCCGCCCGTGGTGAGCCGGCGCGCCAACCGCGCCCCGGTCCGCGCCGAGACCGACGCCCCACTCACGGTCACCATCGACCAGCTCACCCCCTCGACCATCCCGGAGAAGGGCGTGATCCGGGTCTCCGGCACGGTCACCAACAACGACAAGGTGCCGTGGACGACGATCAACGTCCGGCCCTTCATCTCCGCCGAGCCGATGACGACCGCGGCGCAGCTCGCGGAAGCAGCCGACACACCGCCCGACGCGGTGGTCGGCGAGCGGATCAACGACGAGCGGCACAAGGACTTCATCGAGGAGCTGGCACCCGGCGAGCAGCAGTCCTACAGCTTCAGCGTGCCCCGCAACCTGCTGCGCGCCGACAGCGCCGGCGTCTACTGGTTCGGCGTCCACGCGTTGGGCGAGAACGGCAACGGTCGCGACGAGACCGCCGACGGGCGAGCCCGCACCTTCCTGCCGCTGGTGCCGGCGTCGCGGCCGGGCGAGCTGCCGACGACGCTGGTCATCCCGTTGCGCCACCAGCTCACCTACTCCGACGACGGCTCGCTCGACGACCTGGCCGACTGGACCAAGACCCTCTCCCAGGGCGGCCGGCTCCGGGCCCTGGTCGACTTCGGTGCCAGTTCCGGTGACCGTTCGGTGACGTGGGTGGTCGACCCCGCCCTGGTCGACGCCGTACGCCGACTCGCCGAGGGCAACCCACCGCGCTCGCTGGCCGCCAACCTGCAGGCCGGCGAGCCGGACGGTGAGAGCGACGAGACCACCGATCCGTCGACCTCGCCCAGCACCACTCCCAGCGCCACCCCGACCGAGACCCCGTCGCCCAGCGAGGAGTCCGAGCAGAGCGGCGACGGACCGCTGGATCTCGACGCGCTCGACCCCGTGGTCCAGGCAGCCGCCGATGCGGCCCAGGCCTGGCTGGCGCGGCTCGGCTCGGCGATGCAGCCCGAGGACCAGGTGATGACGCTGCCGTACGGCGACGTCGACGTGGCCGGTGCGGCGGAGCACGACCCGGCGCTCTACCACCGCGCCGTCGAGCGCGCCGGCTCCGGGCTCGCGGGGTTCGACGTACCGACCACGCTGGTGCTCTCCTCGCCGAGCGGCTACCTGTCCACGCAGGGCCTCGCCCTCGCTGACCCGGGCACCGCGATCCTGCTCACCGATGCGATGTTCGAAGATCCGGCCCCGGCACTCGCCGCCACCGACGGGCACCGAGTCGTGGTCACCTCGACCGGAGCGGCCGAAGGCGGACCGGGGCCGGATGCCCGGATGGGCCTCACGGCGATGCGGCAGCGGCTGCTGGCCGAGGCAGCGGTCCGCTTCCTCGGGGACGACCACACGTCGCTCGCCATGGTGCTGCCGCACGACTGGAAGCCCGACGGCGGCGCGACGTACTTCGGCGGCCTCGACGTTCCGTGGCTCGACCTCACCACGGTCGATGCGGTGAGCAGCGCGACCGCCCCGAGCACGGTGACGGGTTCGACGCTGCGCTACCCGAAGTGGCAGGCCGCGGCCCAGATCGGCCAGTCGGGCTTCGACGCGGCCGACGACCTGACCGGCGCCGGCGCGACGCTGCAGAGCCTGCTGACCCTGAACAACGTCATCGCCGGCACGGTCGCAGACCAAGCCCTCGGCAGCGTCTCGTACTCCGCGCGGACCCGGCCGATCACCAACCGCCAGTCTGCCGAGGGATCTCAGCTCTGGATCGAGGAGCGGCTGCGCCGGGTCCGCGTGTCGGCGCCCAGGGCCGTCACGCTGTCCAGCAGCAGCGGACGGTTCCAGGCGACGATCACCAACGGCCTCGACGAGCCGGTGACGGTCTCGCTCGACGCCCAGTCCGACGACCGGCTCGCGATCGACGGTCCGCGGCGCGTCGAGGTGCGCCCCCAGAGCCAGGTCGCGGTGATCCTCACCGCCCGCACAGACGAGAACGGTCTGCACGAGGTGACGCTCTTCGTCACCGACAAGCGCGGCACAGCGCTGGGCGCGCGCACCGGGCTGACGGTCCGCTCCGCGCAGGTCAGCAACGTGATCTGGCTGTTCATGGCGATCGGCGCGGCGCTGCTCTTCGGCGCCATCCTGATCCGCCTCTTCCGGCGGGTCCGCAACGCCAGGCGGGCCGGGTCCGGCAACGACGACCCGGCCGGCGACGGATCGGGTGGAGACGCGGCCGACCCGCCCGCCGAGGACCGGCAACCCGCGGGGGCAGGGAGCCGGTGACCGAGCGTCCCGCTCGACCGGCGGATCAGCCGACGGAGGACCCGGTCGGCGACACGGCCGATCCGGCTGCCCAAGCGGCCCAGCAGTCAGCCCAGCAGTCGGCCCTGCTCTCGCACAGCGCGGTCATGGCTGCCGGTACGACGGTGTCGAGGTTGACCGGCTTCGTCCGCGCGGCACTGCTGTCGTACGCGCTCGGCGCGAGCCTGCACTCCGACATCTTCGCGTTCGGCAACACCGTCCCCAACGCGCTCTACATCCTGCTGGCCGGCGGCATCTTCAACGCCGTCCTGGTCCCCCAGTTGGTCCGCGCGCTGCGCCACGACCCAGACCGCGGTGATGCCTACACCAACCGAGTGATCACCGTCGCGGGCCTGTTCCTCGTCGTCGCAACGGCGCTGCTCGTCCTCGCCGCTCCGCTGATCGTGGACGTGGCGACCACCGGCTACGACGGCGCCGTGCGCGACTCGGCGATCGCCTTCACCCGACTGTGCATGCCGCAGGTCTTCTTCTACGGCATGTACGTGCTGGTCGGTCAGATCCTCAACGCACGTGGCTCGTTCGGCCCGATGATGTGGGCGCCCATCGCCAACAACGTCATCTCCGTGGCCGTACTGATCGTCTACATCGGGGTCTTCGGGCAGGCCGAGGGCAACGAGGTCTTCGGCGCCTACACCTCGGGCCAGGAGCTGCTGCTCGGCCTCGGCGCGACGCTCGGGATCGCGGTGCAGCTGCTGGTCCTGGTGCCGTACCTGCGCCGTTCCGGGTTCCATTACCGGCCCCGCTTCGACCTGCGTGGCAGCGGCCTCGGGCACACCCTGCGCCTGGGTCTGTGGACGGTGCTGTTCGTGGTGGTCAACCAGATCGCCTACGTGGTCGTGCAGAAGCTGGCCACCAGCGGTACGTCGAGCTCGACCGACGGCACCGGTGTGACGGTCTACTCCTTCAGCTTCCTGGTCGTCATGGTCCCGCACTCGATCGTGACGGTGTCGCTGGCGACGGCGATGATGACCACGATCTCCGCGCAGGCCGACGCGCACGACCGGCCGGCGATGGCGCGCACGCTGTCGAGCACCCTGCGCGCGGCGCTGGCCATCATCGTCCCGTTCGTCGCGCTGCTGCCCGTGATCGCGCCTGACCTGGCGCGGGTCCTGTTCGCGCACGGGGCCGCGGCGGACGTCGGGGTCGACGCTTACACACCGACGCTGTCGCTGTTCGGCCTCGGCATCTTGTTCTTCACCATCCACTACCTCGTGCTGCGCGGCTTCTACGCACTCGAGCAGAACCGGCTCGTCTTCTTCGTCCAGTGCGGCGTCGCCGCGGTCAACATCGCCGTCGGGATCGCCCTGGTCGGCGCGACCTCGGCCAAGAACACCGCGCCCGCACTCGTGGTGTCGTACGCCGCGGCGTACGCCGTCGGCGCCACCGTCTCCTACCTCCTCCTGCGGCACCGGTTGCGCGGGCTGTACACCCGGCGGCTCCTCTCCTTCGGCGGCCGCCTGATCATCGCGACCGGCCTGGCGACCGCGCTCACCTTTCCGATCGCACAGGTCCTCGACGGGCTCTCCGAGGACCCGAGCACGCTCGTCGCGGCAGTCCGGCTGGTCTGCGTCGGAGCGGTGGACGTGCTGTTCTTCTTGATCTTCGCCCGGCTGCTCCGGATCACCGAGGTCAGTGCGGTCCTGGCCACGTTGACCCGGCGCGCCCGGACCTGAGCGGGTCCTACGATTGGCCCCACAGGAACCACCACGAGCGGTCTCGAAACAGGGGGACAGCAGGGTGCCGCACGCGACCCGGGCCGGCGACGTACTCGCCGGCCGGTATCGGCTGGTCGATCTGCTCAGTGAGAGCGGGGGCGGCCGGTTCTGGCGCGCACACGACCAGATCCTCGAGCGCCACGTCGCGCTGCACGTGATCTCGGCCGACGACCCGCGCGCCGATCTGCTGCAGGAGGCGGCACGCAGATCGGCCACCGTCCTCGACCAGCGGATCCTGCGGGTCCTCGACGTCGAACGGATCGACCACCAGTGCTTCGTCGTCAACGAGTGGGGCTCGGGCACCTCGCTCGACATCATGCTGGCCAGCAACGGACCGCTCTCGCCGCGACGCGGGGCCTGGCTGGTCAGCGAGGTCGCCGACTCGATCGCCATCGCGCACGCGCACGGGGTTGCGCACGGCCTGCTCTCGCCCGAGAACGTGCTGCTCGACACCAACGGCTCGGTGCGGATCATCGGCTTCTGCGTGGACGCCGCGCTGCACGGCATGCCGCCGGGCGACCCGCACCACGACGTCGTCGACCTGGCCGGGCTGCTGCACGCCACGCTCACCGGGCGGTGGGCGGGCGTCTCGCCCTCGGCCGTCCCTCGCGCACCCGAGAAGCACGGTCGGGTGCTGCGGCCGCGCCAGGTGCGCGCGGGCGTGCCGCGTCTCCTCGACGACCTCTGCGACGAGTTGCTCAACCCACGGGGACAGCCGGTCCGGGAAGTGCGCGACCTGAGCAGCGCGCGCGGTATCCAGAGCGTCCTCGCGGAGTTCGTCGGCGACGCGGCCGGGCTCGCCGCGGCGATCGCGGCGGGCAACCCGGAGAAGAACGAGACGGTCGTGCTCCCCGCCGTTCCGGAGATCCTGGCCCGGCCACATCCCGACGACTGGGTGGAGCCGGAGGCTGAGACCGAGCCGGAACCCGACCCGGCCCCACGGCCGGAGCCGATCGTGGACGTGCCCACCCAGGCCGGGCTGCCGATCTTCGACGACGAGAACGACGAGGTGTCCTGGCTGCGGGCCCGCGACGAGCCGGCGCCACCTCCCCCGCCGTTCGAAGAGCCACCGGAGCGACCCCTGTTCGCCCCCGAGGCCCGCAAGCCGCGGTTCCCCCGCCCCGACGAGGGACCGGTGGTGGCCCGCGGCGACGAGTACTGGCCCTTCGACCAGGTCCGGTCCTCCGGTAGCGGCCTGATCCCTGCCGTCGACGGGATCGACGACACCCGTGAGCAGGTCCCCGGGCGCAACTGGATGCGGCTGGCGATGCTGATCGCCGTCGGGCTGGTGCTGCTGGTGGCGATCGCGATCGCGTTCAACCTCGGTCGGGGCAAGACCCCACTCGGCGCCGAACCCGACGACAACACCTCCACCTCGGTCTCCCCCACGCCGACTCCGGAGGCCGCGCCGACTCCGATCACCGGGCTCACGGCGGTCGACCTCGACCCGCAGGGCGACGGGGAGGAGAACCCCGACCAGGTCGGCGCCGCGGTGGACGGTGATCCCGCAACCTCCTGGACCACACTCACCTACAAGCAGCAGCTCGGGCCCGGCGGGCTCAAGCGTGGCGTCGGCATGGTGGTCGACCTGGGCCAGCCCTACGCCGTACGCCGCGTCGACCTCACCCTCGTGGGCGCGCCGACCGCGCTCTCGCTCTACGTCAGCGAGACCGCCCCGACCAACCCCGAAGAGCTCACCGCCGCCGCCCAGGTGCAGGCACCCACGGACACGGTGAGTGTCGAGCTCGACCAGGCGCCGACCGGGCGCTACGTCACGATCTGGCTCACCTCCCTCCCCCGTGTCGACGGTGGTTTCAAGGGTGGGATCGTTGACGTCGTGGTGGCCGGTTCATGATCCCTTCCACCGATGTGGAGCCTACCGACCACGAACTCTTGCAGGCGCACGTCGAGGGTGATCCCGAGGCGTTCGGCGTGCTGTTCCGGCGGCATCGCGACCGGCTGTGGGCGGTCGCATTGCGCACCATGGGCAATCCCGACGACGCCGCGGACGGGCTCCAGGACGGCATGATCTCCGCCTATCGCCGGGCCGGGTCGTTCCGTGGCGACGCGGCCGTCACGACCTGGCTGCACCGGGTCGTCGTCAACGCCTGCCTCGACCGGATCCGCGCGGCCAAGGTACGGCGGGCCGAGCCGCTCCCCGAAGACCTCGACGACCACGGCAGCCGCGGCTCACTGATCACTGCGACCAGCGAGACGGCGGACCCCGCCGACCTCGCGGTGGTCGACGAACGACGACGCCTGGTGCTGGCCGCGCTCGAGCAGCTGCCCGCCGACCAGCGCGCGGCCCTGGTCCTGGTCGACATGGAGGGCTACCCCGTCGCCGAGGTGGCGCAGATGCTCGACTGCCCCGTCGGCACCGTCAAGTCGCGGTGTTCGCGCGGCCGTGCGCGGTTGGCCGTGCTGCTCGGCGTCCTCCGCCCCGGGGGTGACCCGGACCACCCACCGTCGGGGAACCCCGACGGTCTCTCGTCCGTCCGAGCCACGGAGGCGTCGCGCGCCCCGCCCTCTACTGACTGACCCAGACCTACCCCGTCCGGCTGACCCGTCCAGCCATTCCTGAACTTCGAGAGGAGGCGTACCTCCGTGAGCGACCAGCCCGGTGCCGATCCCGAGCTCACCCCCGAGCAGGAGTCCGCAGTACGCCGCCTGCTCGCGCAGGCCCGCTACGACGAGCCCATCCCCGCCGAGGTCGGCAACCGGCTCGACCTGGTGCTCGCCGGCCTGTCTCGCGACGAGACAGCTGGCGCTGACCCCGCGCAGGTGATCGACCTCGCCGCCCGGCGCCGCCGCCGCAACGCCGCCGCACTGCTGGCCGCGGCCGCAGCGGTGATCGTCGCGGGCTTCGGCATCGGTCAGGTGATCGACGTCGGTGGACCCTCGGGCAGTGACGCTGCCGGCTCGGCCGCGGGCTCCGCCGACCGCGAAGCGCGGCAGCTCGAGTCCGGAGGGGCCGGAGACAACTCTGCCGCCGACTCCGGCGGGGAGACGTCCCCCTCCGACAATTCGGCCAACAATGCCGCGCCTGAGCTGCCCGCCCCTCTGGTGCTCAGCTCGGACAGCCTCGAGCGCGACGTCTCCCGTCAGCTGAAGCGCTCGGCGGCCGCACCTGGCGTGCAAGCCGAGGCCGACGCGCTGGCGGCGTACGGCTGTCCCGCGGCCAGCGCCGGGAAGTACGGCCTCGGGGAGCTGTTCCCGGCGCTGTACGACGGCGAGCCGGCGGTGTTGGTCCTGCGGCCGGCGACCGGGAGCACCCAACGCGCCGACGTACTCGCGTGCGGCACGGCCGACGAGCTCGACAGCGTGACCATCCCGGCTCCCTGATCCCGCCCGGATCACGTGTCACGCAGCCTGCGTGCTGGTGCCGCGGGGGAATCTTCCTCGCCTACGATCGGTTGTGCTGGTACCGCCAATCGAGGAGAACCCCGCTCTGATGTCTGAGCAGTCCGAGCCCCGCAACGTCATCGTCATCGGCTCCGGGCCGACCGGCTACACCGCCGCGGTCTACGCCGCCCGGGCCAGCCTGCACCCGCTGGTCTTCGAGGGGTCGGTCACCGCCGGTGGGGCGTTGATGAACACCACCGAGGTGGAGAACTTCCCGGGGTTCCGCGACGGCATCATGGGCCCGGCCCTGATGGATGAGATGCGGGCCCAGGCCGAGCGGTTCGGCGCGGAGCTGGTGCCCGACGACGTCGTCGAGGTCGACCTGACCGGCGATGTCAAGGTCGTCAAGACCGCCACCGACACCTACACCGCGCGAGCGGTGATCCTCGCGATGGGTTCGGGCTACCGCAAGCTCGGCCTGCCTCGCGAGGATGCCCTGTCCGGCCGTGGCGTCTCGTGGTGTGCGACCTGCGACGGCTTCTTCTTCCGGGAGCAGCACATCGCCGTGGTCGGCGGCGGCGACTCCGCGGTCGAGGAGGCGACGTTCCTGACCAGGTTCGGCTCGAAGGTCTCGATGATCGTGCGCCGCGACGAGCTGCGAGCCTCCAAGATCATGCAGGAGCGGGCCTTCGCCGACCCCAAGCTCGACATCATCTGGAACTCCGCGGTCCAGGAGATCAACGGTGCCGAGCAGGTGGAGTCGGTGACCCTCGAGGACACCGTGACCGGCGAGACCCGTGAGCTCGACGCGACCGGGCTGTTCATCGCGATCGGCCACGACCCTCGCTCGGAGCTGCTCACCGGCCAGGTCGACCTCGACGACAACGGCTACGTCATCGTCGAGCACCCCTCGACCCGCACCAACCTCACCGGCGTCTTCGCCGCCGGCGACCTCGTCGACCACCACTACCGCCAGGCGATCACCGCCGCCGGCACCGGCTGCGCGGCCGCACTCGACGCCGAGCGCTACCTCGCCGAACTCGCCCACGTGGGCGACCCGAGTGAGGCGCAGGCTCGTGCCGACGCTGAGGTATTGGTCGAAGAGGCGCAGGTGGCAGGCGCCTGAGCCGAGCGCTCGCGGGTGGGAATATTCCGCTTCCGAGTGCGGTTGGGTGAAGCAGGCTTCCAGCTCGTCGGCCCGGTTCGGGGCCGACCCACCAACGAAAGGTGACCCACTGTGGGACACATCGAGTCCGTGACCGACGCCGAGTTCGACGCGACGGTCCTCAAGTCCGACAAGCCCGTCCTGGTCGATTTCTGGGCCGAGTGGTGCGGCCCCTGTAAGCAGGTGGCCCCGATCCTCGACGAGATCGCGACCCAGCACGGCGACAAGATCACCTTCCTCAAGATGAACGTCGACGAGAACCCCGTCACGCCGTCGTCGTACCGCGTGACCGGCATCCCGACCATCAACCTCTACAAGGACGGCGAGGTCGTGAAGTCGATCGTGGGCGCTCGCCCGAAGGCGGCGCTGCTCAACGAGCTGTCGGACTACCTGAACTGACGCTCAGCTGACCCGCACACTGGGACTCGACCTGCTGGTCGGGTCCCAGTGTCGTTGCTGGACCTTCGAGCCCGGACTCAGTTGAGGTCCCCACGGGTCATCCGACCCTCGGCTGGGTGGGCCTTGGCAGCGGGACGTACCGCCCCCACCAGCCGCTCCAATGCTGCCTCGACCTCGTCCTTGAGGGAGAGCGCCGCACGGAGCTCCATCCGCATCCGTGGCGTGGCGCCGTGCGTGCGTTGGGTCTTGAAGCCGACGCTGCCCAGGAAGTCCGACGGCATCACGCAACTCCCCCGCCGGCCGGGCCCGCGAGTGTCGCCGAACGCCTCGATCGCACGGATGCCGCCGCGCTTGATCAGGTCGCGGGCCACGCCCTGGACCAACATCCGCCCGAGTCCACCCCCCACGTGGTGTGGATGCACCCAGACGTTCGTGAGCAGCACCGCATCGGGCGATACCGGCGCGGTGGGGAAACCGCCGGCGCCGGGCAGGAACGCGTCGGGAGCGTAGATCGCATAGCCCACGGGTCGGTCGTCCACCAGGACCACTCGGCCGCAGGAGCCCCAATCGCGCAGCACACTGGAGACCCACGCCTCCTTCTCGGGCGCAGCCTCGTCCGGGCAGACCCGATCACGGGCGACGGGGTCGAGTTGCCAGAACAGGCAGGTGCCACACGGCCCCTCGAGCTGGGCGAGGTGGTCGACGGTGAGCCGCACGACCTTCCGGGACATGCGACCAGGCTAGACCTTGGGCACGTCACACGCCTGGCGATCGGGCGCCTTCCGTCACGCGGGAGGGAGCGGAGCGACCCGGTCTTTCGGGCGAAGCCCGCGCCCCGCGATCGGCCCGGCGGCCACGATGGACTGCGAAGCCCGCGCAGCGGAGCGAGCGTCCGTCGTGGGTGCCGGGCCGGAACTCGCGGGGGTAGACAACTGCGCCGAGACTCGCCGGGGTATCAAGCAGGTGACCCAATCCACGGACTGTTGACGTGCACCGACTCTGCCCGTCCATCACACTGGGGTGATCATGGAGAGCACGCCGTCCCGCCCGCAGCACCGCCTCGACCCGTACGTCGACCGCTACGCCGCCCGCACTGCCGGGATGACCGCCTCCGAGATCCGCGCCCTGTTCGCCGTCGCCGCGCGTCCCGAGGTCGTCTCGCTCGCCGGGGGCATGCCGAACATCTCGGGGCTGCCACTCGACGTGGTCGGGCGGGCGATCTCCGACCTGGTCGCCCATCACGGTCCGGAGGCGATGCAGTACGGCTCGGGACAGGGCGTGCCGGCGCTGCGCGAGCAGATCACCGACGTGATGCGGCTGGAGGGCATCGAGGCGCACCCCGACGACGTCGTGGTCACCGTGGGCTCCCAGCAGGCGGTCGACCTGGTCACGCGGGTGTTCTGCGACCCGGGCGACGTGGTGATCTGCGAGGCGCCGTCGTACGTCGGTGCGCTCGGCGTCTTCAAGGCCTACCAGTGCGACGTCGTACACGCGGAGATGGACGCCGACGGTCTGGTGCCCGACGCGCTCCAGCAGGCGATCACGGCCACCCGTGCCGCTGGGAAGAAGATCAAGTTCCTCTACACGATCCCCAACTTCCACAACCCCGCCGGCGTGACCCTCGCGGCGGAGCGGAGGCCCGAGATCCTCGAGGTCTGCCGTCGCGAGGACATCTTGATCCTCGAGGACAACCCCTACGGGCTCCTGGGCTTCGAGGGTGTGCCGATCCGGGCGTTGCGCGCCGACGAGTCCGAGGGCGTCGTCTATCTGGGCTCGTTCTCCAAGACCTTCGCCCCCGGCTTCCGGGTCGGTTGGGCGCTGGCGCCGCACACCGTGCGGGAGAAGCTCGTCCTCGCGCAGGAGTCGGCCACGCTGTGCCCCCCTCAGTTCTCGCAGATGGCCGTCTCGGCGTACCTCGCCACGCATGACTGGCAGGGTCAGATCAAGCACTTCCAGGAGATGTATCGCGAGCGGCGCGACGCCATGGTCGAGGCACTCCACGATCTGATGCCGGCCGCCTGCCGCTGGAATGTCCCCGACGGCGGGTTCTACGTCTGGCTCACTCTGCCGCCAGGGGTGGACGCCAAGGCGATGCTGCCGCGCGCGGTGACCGCGCGAGTCGCCTACGTGCCGGGCACCGCCTTCTACGCCGACGGCTTCGGATCGAGCGCGATGCGGCTCTCCTTCTGCTACCCCACGCCCGAGCGGATCCGCGAGGGCGTACGCCGGCTGGCCGGCGTGGTCGAGGCCGAACTGGAGTTGCGCGCCACCTTCGACGCCTACGCGCCGGCCCGGGAGCTCGGCCCACGGGGCTACGACGGGCCGAGCACGGACCTCAGCTGAGGGTTGTGATGCGCGATCTGACCTACCCGCCGATCATCGTGGCCGCCAAGGCCGGCTTCCGGGTGCTCGGGCAGCGGTTCACCATCACCGGCGCTCACCACGTGCCGCGGTCCGGGGGCGTCCTCCTGGCCGTCAACCACATCAGCTACGTCGACTTCATCTACGGCGGTCTGGCCGCGAACCCGTCGGGCCGCAGGGTGCGGTTCATGGCGAAGCGCGAGCTCTTCGACCACCGCTGGACGGGGCCGCTGATGCGCTCGCTCCACCACATCGAAGTGGATCGGGCGGAGGGCGAGGCGTCGCTGGCGACGGCGGTCGAGTACCTCCGCGCCGGTGAGGCGGTCGGGATCTTCCCGGAGGCGACCATCTCCCGGGCGCTCGAGCTCAAGGAGTTCAAGACCGGCGCGGTGCGGATCGCCGCGACCGCCGGGGTCCCGCTCGTGCCCGTCGTGCTGTGGGGCACCCAGCGGATGATGACCAAGGACCACCCGCGCGACTTCTCGCGCGGCACCTCCATCACGATCAGCGTCGGCGCCCCGCTCCACCCCGTCGAGGACGACCCGGCCGGCCAGACCGCCGAACTGCGTCAGGTGATGGCCGACATGCTCGACGAGGCGATCCGGGGCTACCCCGCCGCCGAGCAACCACCCGGCTCCTGGTGGCTACCGCACCGGTACGGCGGCACCGCCCCGACCCTCGAGGAAGCCGCCCGACTCGACGCCGACGAGAAGGCCGCCCGCGCCGCCCGGCACAAGGATTAGAAGATAAACCGCTTTGTCGACAAAGCGACTCATCGACCTCTGCTAACAGGTTTCCGCAGGTCAGGGGGCCGTGCAACCCGCTCCGGCCGATGCGGGAGCGCGAGCCGGGTGGCGGCGTGGGCGCAACTCGGGAGGGAGCGAAGCGACCCGGTTTGTCGCGGCGGAGCCGCGCGCCCGGCGATCGGCCCCGATGGCCGTGGCGACCGCGCCGAAGCGAGCGCCAGCGAGCCAGGCGCCTGCGAGCGCCAGCCAGCGAGCGTCGCCGCGGACTCGGGGCCGAATTTGCCGGGGTATTCAGATCGGCCGGTCGACCCGGTTCCGCGGATCCATGATGTCGACGATCCGCCTCAGGTCGTCGAGGCTCGCGAACTCCACTGTGATCCGACCCTTGCTGCGGCCGAGGTCGACCTTGACCCGGGTCTCGAACCGGTCGGAGAGTCGGTCGGCGAGCTCGACCAGACCTGGGGCCGTGGGCTTCGCCCTCGGGGTGCGCTTCGCGTCCGGTGCGCCGATCTCGCCGACGGCCACGAGCTCCTCGAGGCCGCGCACGCTGATGCCTTCTGCGATCACCCGCTGGGCCAGCCGGTCTTGAGCTTCGGGATCCTCCACGCCCAACAGGGATCGCGCGTGGCCTGCCGAGAGCACGCCCGCCGCGACCCGTCGTTGGACGGCGGGGCTGAGCTTGAGCAGGCGGATCGTGTTGCTGATCTGCGGGCGCGAGCGACCGATGCGCGAGGCGAGCTCCTCATGGGTGCACTCGAAGTCTTCGAGGAGCTGCTGGTACGCCGAGGCCTCCTCCAGCGGATTGAGCTGCGACCGGTGGAGGTTCTCCAGGAGGGCGTCCCGGAGCATCGCCGTGTCGTCGGTTTCGCGGACGATGGCCGGGATGGTGGTGAGCCCCGCCGCCTGGCTCGCGCGCCAGCGGCGCTCCCCCATCACCAGCTCGTACTGGTCGACGTCCACACGCCTCACGACGACGGGTTGAAGGAGGCCGACTTCGCGGATCGAGTGGATCAGCTCAGCCATCGCCTCCTCCTCGAAGACCTGGCGCGGCTGGACGGCGTTCGGCCGGATCGACGAGATCGGCAGCTCGGCGAAGGACGCACCCTCGACCGGGGCCAGGACGGACGCGACGTCTGCAGCCGCCGGAGTCGGTGCGGCTCCGTCGTGACTCGCGGCTCCGTCCGCCTCGGTCGGGTCCGAGCCGACGTCCCCGGCGGGCGCCTGGGTAGGGATGAGCGAGCCGAGGCCCCGGCCCAGGCCGCGGCGCTGCGTACGGGGGGCGTTCACGTTCTTCCTTCCTGGGGCCGCAGCCCGGACTCGGCCAACTCCTTGGCGGCGTCGAGGTAGCTCATCGCCCCGGGCGAGCCCGGGTCATACGTCATCACGGTCTGGCCGTAGGACGGCGCCTCGGACACCCGGACCGACCGCGGGATATAGGTACGCAGCACCTGATCGCCGAAGTGGGCCCGCACCTCTTCCGCCACGCCGGCCGCGAGTCGGGTGCGAGCGTCGTACATCGTCACCAGGATCGCCGAGATGGCGAGCTCCGGATTGAGGTGGGCGCGAACCATGTCCACGGTCGACAGCAGTTGCCCGAGCCCCTCCAGGGCGTAGTACTCCGCCTGGATCGGGATCATCATCTCCTGACCGGCCACCAGCGCGTTGATGGTGAGCAGGCCCAGCGACGGCGGACAGTCGATGAAGACGAAGTCGAATCGGTCCTCCCCTGCCCGCTCCACCGATTCGGTGCTGATCCGGGGGTCGCCGTGCAGCGCCTTGTGCAGCCGCTGCTCGCGTGCGACCACACTGACCAGCTCGATCTCAGCCCCCGCCAGATCGATCGTCGCCGGGACCACGAAGAGATGCTCGATATCGGGGCAGGCGATGACCACGTCAGCAAGCGTCGCGCCTTCCACCAGCAGGTCGTACGTCGAGGGGGTGCCGCGGTGGTGCGGCACCGCCAGTGCCGTCGAAGCGTTTCCCTGCGGGTCGAGGTCCACGACGAGCACGCGCTGTCCGAGTTGCGCCAGCGCCGCGGCGACGTTGACGGTGGACGTGGTCTTGCCGACGCCACCCTTCTGGTTCGCCACGACGAGGATTCGGGTCGCCTCCGGTCGAGCCAAGGCCGGCCGCAGCCGGGCACCCTGACGCGCGAGGAGCATGTGCTCGGCCGCTTGGGCGAGCGGCGTGGGCTCGTCACCGTACGGGTCCGCCAGTGACGGTGCCACGTCACTCAGATCTCTAGCACGGGTCACCAGAGAGGGCGACGGGTCGCTCGTTTCACGTGAAACACCGTCGTCCATGACGCCCGTTTCACGTGAAACATCGCCGGGTCGCACCTCGCCATCACCATCCGCCACCTGTGGATAACTAGGCGGGTCCTGTGGAAGCCCCGCCTCATCGGGTGCATCAGCACCGGTGGATAACCTCTGAGAGCCCTGGCCCTCCGTCACGCGCCCCACCTCATCGACCGAGCCTCTCCCCGTCCAAGTGAACCCGTCACCCTAACCACGTCCGATCTGTGCGGGCCACCCGGACCACCGTCGCTGTGGACGCACCGTCGCGGCCCGTCAACTCCTGCACCACCGGCGTACCGCAGTGGAGCCTTCGGAGCGTCGACGTCGCCTCTGCCACCTCGCGCTCAGCCGAGCTCCCCTTCATCGCCATGAGCTCACCCTCGGCAGCCACCAGTGGCATTGCCCAGCCCAGAAGACGATTCAACGGCGCGAGCGCCCGAGCAGTGACGACGTCGAACACCTCTCGGCCATGCAGCTCCTCCGCGCGGCCGCGTACGACTCGAACCTGATCCAGGCCGAGGTCGGACACCACCTCGTCGAGAAAGGTCGTTCGTCGCAGTAGCGGTTCGACCAGAGTCACGGCGAGATCGGGACGCCCGATCGCCAGCACGACCCCGGGAAGACCGGCACCCGAGCCGAGATCGGCCACCGAAGCTTCCGGACCGATAGCCGCCGACACCGCCAGGCAGTTGAGAACGTGCCTCTCCCATAGGCGGGGCGCTTCACGGGGACCGATCAGCCCACGCTCGACACCCGCGGTTGCCAGCAACTCCACGTAGCGCTCAGCCAGAACCAGCCGGTCCGACGAGAACGCCCTCCGCGCCAGGCCAGGCGTGGAGGGCGTTTCACGTGAAACATCAGTCACGGCATCACACGGCCGATCGACATCGTCACTGCGGCAGGACCACCACGAACCGTCGGGGCTCGACGCCCTCGGATTCGGAGGTGAGTCCAGCCGCGGCCACGGCGTCATGCACGACCTTCCGCTCGAACGGGCTCATCGGGGCAAGCGAGGCCGGGGCACCCGACTCACGCACCTGCGCGACCGTGCTCTCAGCCAGCTTCTCGAGCTCGCTGCGCTTGTCCGCCCGATAGCCCGAGATGTCCAACATCAACCGGGACCGCTCCCCCGTCTCGCGGTAGCCCGCGAGACGGGTCAGCTCCTGGAGGGCTTCCAGGACCTCACCATCGCGACCGACCAGCTGGTTGAGGTCCGCGCCAACGATCGAGACTGCCGCTCGATCGCCCTCGACATCCATGTCCAGGTCGCCGTCAAGATCGGCGATGTCCAGGAGCTCCTCGAGGTAGTCGGCGGCGATGTCGCCCTCGGACTCCAGCTGCGCTACGCGCGACGACGGCACGTCGGCGTCTGCTGTCTCCGCCTCCTCAGCCGACTCGTCGACCTCGCCCGAGTCGTTGGCCTCGTCCGAGTCATTGGCCTCGTCCTGCGGCTGGTCCTCCAGCGCGACCGCCACTTCGGCGCTCGGCTCAGGTGTCTCGGCGGCCTGCTCGTCCCACTGCTCGGTCACTGGTTGTTCCCGTTCCTCTTCTCGTTCTGGCTTCGCTGGTTCCCGGAGGGACTCTTCGCCCCGCCCTTGCCCTGGCGTTGGCTCTTGCTCTGCCGCTTCGGCTGCTGCCGCTGGGCCGGCCGCCGGTCCTCACCAGGAGTCGGCTCGGCCTCTCCCGTCGCGGCATCCACCGCCGCGGAGCCGTCGGCGCCGTCGCCCCTGGCGATCGCCTTCTTCCGATCCCGCTCCTCCTTCAACCGAGCTGCCTCGGTGCCGGGTGCGGGGTTGTTCCGGATCACGTAGAACTGCTGACCCATGGTCCACAGGTTCGAGGTGGTCCAGTAGAGCAGCACCCCGATGGGGAACGCGATGCCGCCGACTGCGAAGACGACCGGCAGGACGTACAGCAGCATCTTCTGCTGCTGAGCGTAGGGACCGCTCAGCGCGTCCGGCGGCATGTTCTTCGCCATCAACTGGCGCTGCGTCATGAACGTCGTTGCGGTCATCGCCAACACCAGACAGGCGGCGATGATCTGGACCGAGAGAAGCCCTTGGGATTGGGTGAACGACGCAGAGATCGGCACGACACCGAAGATCTTGGCGTTACCGAACTCCTCCGCCTGTGCCTCGGTCATGAAGCCGTGGGCGGTGCCGTTCTTGGCCGCCTGGTCGATGAGCCGGAACAGCGCGAAGAAGATCGGCATCTGCAGCAGGATCGGCAGACAGGACGCGAACGGGTTGGTGCCCGAGTCCTTGTAGAGCTTCATCGTCTCCTGGGCGAGACGCTCCCGGTCGTGACCGTACTTCTTCTGCAGCTCCTTCACCTTGGGCTGGATCAGCTGCATGTTGCGGCTGGCCTTGATCTGCTTCACGAACAGCGGGATCAGGGCAGCCCGGATGACGAGGGTCAGGCCGATGATCGACAGCGCCCACGACGCGCCACCCGCAGGGTCCATCCCAATGGTGGTGAACAGCCAGTGCCAGGCCAGCATCACGCCCGAGATGGCGTAGTAGAGCGGCGTCAGAATGTAGTGGCCGATGGTGCCTAGCGGGCCCAGCACGAGTGCGGACACAGGATCAGGCTTCCCTTCTATGGACGACGGCGCTCGCGCCGGAGGAGCGTGGGGGAACCGGGTCGTATCCACCGGCCGCCCAGGGGTGACAGCGCGCCAGCCGTCGGACCGAGAGCCAGCTCCCGCGCAGACTGCCGTACTCGCGCACCGCCTCCAGGGCGTATGCCGAGCAACTCGGGTGGTATCGGCAGACCTGCCCGTAGAGCGGGCTGATGAAGGTGCGGTACGCGCGGAGCAGTCCGATCAAGACGTACTTCACGAGGCAGCCCCTGTCCGGGCCGCCGCGCCTGCTGGCGACCGAAGGGCCCTCTGCAGACAACGGGTGAGTTCAGGGCGGAGTTCCGCGCTGGAGAGGTCAGCGGCCGGCGGCAGCGCGCGGACGACCAGCACTGTCGAGGACGGCAACTCCGCCAAGAGATCCCTGACGAGATGGCGTAGACGGCGTTTCACCCGATTACGGACCACCGCGTTGCCGACGGCCTTGCTCACCACGAAGCCGATCCGTGGAGGGACGATCCTCGCCTGAGCGCCTCGGTCCCCAGTCGCAGCTCCGGGGTCGCCGACCAAGAGGTGGACGACCAGGGCAGCACTACCCGACCGCCGGCCGTACCGCACGGTACGTCGGAAGTCATCGCTGTCTCGCAGCCTCTGCTCGGCGGCGAGCACGGGGTCTAGCCGGAATCGTCGGCGGCCCGAACTCGCTCAGACCGCGAGGCTCTTGCGACCCTTGCGCCTGCGGGAGGACAGGATCGCCCGACCGGCGCGGGTGCGCATGCGCAGGCGGAAGCCGTGCACCTTGTGACGGCGACGGTTGTTCGGCTGGTAGGTCCGCTTGCTCACGGGCTTCTCTTCCGGTGTGGCTGACAGGTCTGGTGGTCAGGGCTGTCGGTCGGCGCGGGCGCTCACTCCCTGCACGCACTGACGGCACGAACTGGCGCAATCCGAGCGGCACGACGACAGCCACTGACCGATCAACGGTACGCGGTCGGCTCACATAGGGTCAAACCAGCGCGACGACGCCGGACGTCGGGCCGTGCCGACCGCTTCCACTCCTGGTCCAACCGGGCCGTCCCGCCTGTGGAGAACGGGTTGTGCCCGCCCCAGCGCCGGGGTTAGGTTCGGCTCTCACCGAGGTTCCCTACCGCCCCTGCGGGGCGCGTCTCGGTCCGGTGTCTTCCCCGCCGAATCTACGCCGAATCTACGCCGTTCCTACGCCATTCCCTCCTGTCTTGCCGCGCCCGGGAGCCAGGTGCACAGCCTGTGGAGAATGTTGTGGACAGCGTCGACGACACCACCCGGACAGCCACCCCCCCCCCCGACCTTGAGAAGGCGATCTACCTCGTGCTGGCCGGGG
>ERZ761607.1008-NODE-1008-length-38998-cov-5.970829_pt1 | contig 38998 bp, 28 predicted proteins | sample MGYA00511164_ERZ761607 | MGnify/ENA primary metagenome ERZ761607 (study PRJEB28899, sample SAMN02445080) | bioreactor sludge metagenome | biome: EBPR sludge | place: Australia: Brisbane, Thorneside Wastewater Treatment Plant | collected 2011-06-22 ...
CCTATGCCCCAGGAGCCTCTAGTTATGATCGGCCCGAAAACAGGGGAAGCTTACAGAATCAGCGATTGGCTCCGTGTTCCTTAGAAGCTCGGTGATGCGTTCCTGTACTCCTTCGACGGAGAGTGTGCTCGAAGTATAGTGAACCAGCATTTGTTTCAATCCCTTCAGAACACGTTCCTTGGAGGCCCCCTCAGTTAGTTGCGCTCTTGTCCATCTCAAGTCATGTCCAAGCCAAAAAGTAGCCTCTGCATTGCGTCCCCCAATAGGCGAGCTGTTTCTTCGTGATTTCGGCGCTTCGTTGGAAAGACCCGGCGCCTTTGTATTAGTAAACTGGTATACACTTCGCAACTCGCCATGCTTGTCCACAATCTCGATATGACGAAAACCAACGTTAGGCTTCAGGTAGTCATTTGATTCTATCAATGTCTTATAGACCGGATCACTAACGATGATGTTTCCGCCATCGCCAGCATCCATAGTTCTTTGAGCATCACTAATTCCACGCCCAGCCATGTTCCAATTACCCCTGATGTCTTCGACATGGACATCTGTATTGGAGTTAATCCCGATACGAACTTGGAACCGCAATTCAATCTTCCGCTGCTTTCCATTGTGTGATTTAAGCTTCTTCAGAATCAGTTGAGCAAGGGTTATGTGTTCGTCGAAAGCCCTTTCACCGAGCAAGCAAATACAAACGCCGTCACCTGTTGGCAACAGCAACGATTCGACCCCATCATCAAAAGGTATTTCCAGCTCCGCCAATGTGTCCTTTACAATTCTTCCAAGTGCGTCGATGATCATCACTTGGTCATCAGCATTTCTCCCAAGCTGTGTGAATTTCTCAACGTCCAGGAATACATAGTGAGCAAGGCGACGAGTCATTCGTCTCTTGCCAAGTTTCCGCGTAGCCGTGGATTTGTTCATATCGTTAACAAAGTATGGGCTCAATGTAGCAATGCCCGAAGCCTCAAATTCAGCGTGACGGATTGAAGCGGAAAGCCCGCAAGCGAGGAGGAACGACGAGTGCGGACTTGTAGCGGAAAGCCGGACCCCGGCTGCATTTGAGCCGGGGGCACGCCCTCACTCACGCCTTCTCCACTACCTCCCCCGCCTTCCGCAAGTGCGCCTTCTTCGCCTTGCGGATCCTACACGTCACCACCTTGTACTCCGGACACATCGCCAGTGAATCGCTCACGCTGCTGGTGATGATGTTCAGCATGATCTCCGGGAAGTGGAAGGTGCTGGAGAGGATGCCGGGCTTTACCTCATCGGTGATGCGGGCCTTGATATCCACCTTGCCGCGCGGGCTTTCCACGCAGACCATGTCGCCCTCGGCGATGCCGTTCTTCTCGGCGTCGGCGGGGTTGATCAGCAGCACGTCCTCGGTGAGGATCTCGCCGTTGCCGGTGCGCCGCGTCATAGCACCGCAGTTGTAGTGCTCCAGCTCGCGGTTGGTGGTGATGATGTAGGGGTAGTCCTTCTCGTTGGTGCGCACCTCGGGGCTCTTCTCCCACTGGTTGAAGATGAACTTGCCCAGCCCGCGCTTGAAGGTGTCGGTGTGCAGGATCTTGGTGTCGGTGCCGTCGGGCTTCACCGGCCATTGCTTGCCGTTCTCCCCGAGCTCGTCCCACTTCACCCCGGCGAAGAAGGGCACGATGCGGCTGATCTCCTCCAGCACCCAGCGCGGATGGTACTCCTTGCTGGCATTGCCGCTGCGGCGACCGGTCTTCTCCGCAAAACGCTCCATGATGTCGCAGGTGATCTGGCCGTCGGGCTTGGTGCCTGCGATGGGCTCCACGGCGGCGTTCACGCGCTGGATGCGGCGCTCGCCGTTGGTGAAGGTGCCGCTCTTCTCCAGGAAGCTGCTGGCGGGCAGCACCACGTGGGCGAGCTTGGCGGTCTCGGTCATGAAGAGCTCCTGCACCACGAAGAGCTCCAGCTGGCCCAGGGCCTTGCGCACGTGCAGCGTGTTGGGGTCCGTCTGCGCCATGTCTTCGCCCGCCACCCAGAAGGCCTTCAGCGTGCCCTCCAGCATGGCGTCGTACATCTGCGGGATCTTCTTGCCCGCGTGGTGGGGCAGCTCCACGCCGTAGAACTGCTCGTACATCTGGATGTTCGCGGGCTCGTCCACCGCGAAGTAGCCTGCCCCCTGGTGGGGTTGGCAACCCATGTCGGCCGCGCCCTGCACGTTGTTCTGGCCGCGCAGCGGGTTCACGCCCACGCCGCGGCGACCGATGTTGCCGGTCATCATCGCCAGGTCGGCGATCTGCATCACGGTGAAGGTGCCCTGGTAGTGCTCGGTGACGCCCAGGCCGTGGAAGCTCATGGCGGCGGGTGAGCTGGCATAGGCTTTCGCGGCTGCACGCACCAGGTTCCGGTCCACGCCGGTCTCGCGCTCCATCGCGTCGATGTCCACGGCGAGGATCTCCTTCTTGAAATCGGCCCAGCCTTCGGTGCGCTGGTCGATGAACTCCTGCTTCACCCAGCCTTCCTTCACGATGAAGTGCATCATCATGTTCAGCAGGGCCACGTTGGTGCCGGGCTTCAGCTGCAGGTGGTACTGCGCGTAGCGGGCCAGCTCGGTGCGGCGCGGGTCGATCACGATCAGGGTCTTGCCCTTCATGATCTGCTGCTTGATCTTGGCGCCGGTCACCGGGTGCGCGTCGGTGGGGTTGGCACCGATCACCATGATGGTGTGCGTGTCCTTCAGGTCGTCGATGCTGTTGGTGGCCGCGCCGGTGCCGAAGGTCTTCTGCATGCCCAGGGCCGTGGGGCTGTGGCACACGCGCGCGCACGCGTCGATGTTGTTGGTGCCCACCTGCGCGCGGAAGAACTTCTGCATGAGGTAGTTCTCCTCGTTGGGGCAGCGCGCGCTGCTCACGCCGGCCAGCGCGTCCGGACCGTGCTGCTCGCGGATGCGGATGAAGCCGTCCACGATGAAGTCGTAGGCCTCGTCCCAGGTGGCGGGAACGAGCTCACCGTTCTTGCGGATCAGCGGGGTGCGCAGCCGCTCGGGGTGGTCGTAGAAGCGGAAGGCGTAGCGGCCCTTGAGGCAGGTGTGGCCCTGGTTGGCCTCGGCGTCGTAGGGCGCGGTGATGCCCGCGACCTTGCCATCCTTCACCTTCACTTCCAGGTTGCAGCCCACGCCGCAATAGGTACATACGGTGCGCACCACCTCATCGGCCTTGGTCTCCTTGGCGCGGAACACGTCGGTGATGGCGCTCGTGGGGCAGGCCTGCGCGCAGGCGCCGCAGCTCACGCAATCGCTGTCCTTGAAGCTTTCATTGGTGCCCTTGACGATGTGGTTGTCGAACCCGCGCCCGGCCATGGTGAGCACGAACTCGCCCTGCACCTCGTCGCACGCGCGCACGCACCGGTAGCAGCTGATGCACGCGCTGAGGTCGCTCACCATGTACGGATGGCTCGTGTCCATCGGCGTGTCCAGGTGGTTCTTCCCCTTGGGGTAGCGCACGCTGTCGATGTCGAAGCCGATCTGCTGCACCACGTTGTACAGCTCGTTCCGCCCGTGGTCCTCGGTCTTCAGCCGCTCGGTGTCGTAGTCGGTGAGCACCAGCTCCACGATGTTCTTGCGCAGCCGCTCCATGCGCGGGCTGTTCACCGTGATGTACATGCCCTTGCCCACGGGGGTGTGGCAGGAGGCCATCACGCGGGAGGGTGCCGACCCGGTGCTGGGGTCCTCCATGCTCACCTCCACGCTGCACACGCGGCAGCTGCCGAAGGGCTCCAGGTTGGGCGCGTCGCAGAGCGTGGGCACCGGGTTGGGGCCCAGGTGGCGGCGCATGAACGCGAGCATGGTCTCGCCCTTGTTGATCGGGTAGGCCACCCCGTCGATGTAGGCGACGTCGACGTCGGAAGCGACCTTATTGGAGGATGATGGGGCGCTTTGCGTGCGTGCGGCCGGAGCAATGGAGGGACCGGTCTTGGCTTGCGGGTTGAACATGGCGGGAGGCTTGACGCACGAAGATAGGATGGCCCGAGATGGCCTCCCCCAAGCTCGGCGGCCGATGCGTGCTGCCCTCTTAACGGCGGGTTGGCTCACCGCCAGCGGCAAGGCTGGGCAGTTCGCTGATGCCGCTCGCCTGAACGCGGAGGACTGGCGCCACGATGAGATCACCCTGCTCACCGCATACCATCAAGGACGCTTCGGCTTCGCGGAGACCGGGATCGGCAGGAGCATCCATGGGGTGGCGCATCACCCTTCGGCATCGGCTATCACGCTGGCGCCGAACTGCGCGCGGATCACCCTATTGGTCGGCTGGAAGGTCGGCGGGTACTTCACCGCGGGCATCGCGATGGGATTTCACGCCATCCGTTATCAGGAGAGAGCGATCGGCTGCATGGTCCTCAGGCCGGAGATCGGCATCGGTGTCCTCAAGGCGAAGCTCACCTATGCGGGCGACGTCAGCCTCTCATCGCGACGCATCGATGGCATCAGCACGCATCTGGTGAGCATCGCTTGTGCTTTGCGGCTGGCGAGGCCTTCAGGAGATGCGCGGTGCTGATGCATCAGCGCTCTCGCGAATGATCGGTGCGCGCACTCATGATCGCAATCGATCGATGCAAGGCATCGTCACCATCATCATCGATCATCATCACGAGCGCATCATCGGATCATCGCTTCAACGATTTCAACATACCATGGTGAGCAACATTATCATCACATGTAGCGTACGCATGCCTCCACGATGCTACGTTTGGCATCAAACCCATTTCACCATGGCTAAGAAAGCTGCCAAGAAAGCGACGAAGAAAGTAGCCAAGAAGGCCACCAAGAAGGCCGCGAAGAAGGCCGTCAAGAAGGCCACGAAGAAGGCTGCGAAGAAGAAGTAGTGTCGGTTCACCGACGCACGAAGGGGTCCGGTTCACCGGGCCCCTTTGCTTTTCCAGGCCTCTCGGTCCTCAAGGCCTCACGCGCAGCGATCCGCTTCCGGTGATGCGCTTGCTGAGCGAGGCAGGCTTGCGCGCGAGCGCGATGCCGCCGCTCCCGGAGATCGAGGCATCGACGCGGCCGCTTGCATCCGCTCCGATCGATCCGCTGCCGCTGACCGATAGCGCGGCATCGCGGCAAGCGAGCCGCGCAGCATCGATGTCGCCGCTTCCGGCGATGCCGCACTTCAGGGTGCTGCAGCGGCCCGCCAGCCTGATGTCGCCCGATCCGGAGACCTCGGCCTCCACAGCATCGCAGTCCAGTTGCAAAGTCATGTCTCCGCTTCCGGAGACCGACAGCCGCACGGCACCAGCGGTGAAGGCCACCTCACCCGTCACCTCACCGCTGCCCTCAATGCTCACCATATCGATCGAAGGCGCCTGGATGTGCACGACGAAGGGCTTCTGCGTGCTGTAGTCGCTGCGCGTGGCGATCATCCAGATGCCGTCCTTCACCTCCGTGGTGACGAGGTCGGCGATGTTCGCCTGCGCCTCCACCGTCACGCTCGTCGTCTTCCCGGGGGTGAGCCGCACATCCATGGATCCGCGCAGGGCGATGCCATGGAATGGCGGCACCGTGAGGTTCCTGCGGACGACCTCTCCGGTGCCCTTGACATGGGTGTAGCGGATGGTGGTCGCTGAGACGGCGATGAGGGCGGCGATGGCGATCAGGAAGGTGCGCATGGCGGATGGATCGGTTGAAGCGAAGCTATCTGCGCACGTGGAGGGGCGTATCCCCGATACACGAACGGCGGCAGGGCTTGATGCCTGCCGCCGTTCGAAGGATGGCCTGAAGGGCTATTCGATGATCACGCGCGCGTGCAGCACCGCATCGCCGATGATCACCCGGCACACATAGGCGCCGGCGGGCCACCGCGCGGCATCCCATCCGATGCGCGTGGGCACACCGGCCTCGGTGCGGCCCTGCGCGATGCTGCCCATCCACGCTCCGCTGAGGGCATAGAGGTCGACGGTGTATCCCTCCTCCCACTCCACGGTCGGGATCAGCACCGTGGTCTCGCCGCGGGAGGGATTGGGGAACAGCGTGATGCCGAGGTCGAAGCCTCCGCCGACCCCGGCATTCGTGCCGGTGGGTTCGAACGCCATGCCCGTGCCGCCCGGGCAGGTGAGGTAGCCGTTGCCCTGACCGGCCACGCTGTAGCCGTTGTTGATGTTCGCCAACGCCGATGCGATGGTGATCAAGGGGTACTGGGCCACGCATCCGCCGATGGCCTGGTCAGCATGGTTGATGAGCTGCTGCACGGTCCAGCCGCCGAAGGTGCCGGCGGAGATCACCATGTTCTTGAGCTGGGTGCCTGAAGGGCCGAAGGCCGGATCGATCTCGTCCATGCGCACGGTGATCTTCAGCGCAGCAAGGTGTCCGAGCAGCGTATTGGAGATGGACGTTCCCGGATCGATGGTGGTGCCGACGGGCAGCAGCGCGGCCGTGCCGGTGGTGGGCAGCGTGGTGATGACGGCATTGGCCGTGGTGAATCGGAGCAGCCGGCTCCCGCAGCCGAGGGTGAGGTAATTCGGCGCTGGGAAGGCCGCGGCCCAGTTGCTCGTCATGTAGCCGGAGAGATTCGTGGCATTGGCCGCCGAGCCCCATACGCCTTGCGTCACCGTCCGTGGCTCGGTGCAGCCGGCACCAGCCAGGGTCATGCTCACGGAGCAGGTGGACTCGCAGCCGTTGGCACCGCGCACGGTGACCGTGTAAGTGCCCGATGACTGCACCGTAGCCGTGGCCGTGGTCTGCATCGGTGTCGTGCTCCAGGCGTAGGTATAAGGGCCCGTGCCGCTCGTGACGCTCACCGAGACCGTACCACTGGCCGGTGACGACGAGCAGGTGATCACAGGTGCCGCGATGGTGGACACCACCGTGGTGCCTGAAGTGGCGGCACAGCCCCCGTTGGTTACGGTGACGGTATAGTTGCCGGCAGTGGTGGCGGCATAGGTCGCGGCCGTTGCGCCGCTGATGTTGGCGCCGTTCCTGCGCCATTGATAGGTGTAGCCCGTGCCCGTGGCGGCGTTCAGCGTCACCGACGACCCGGTGCAGAAGGAGGCGCTGCTGCCATTGGTGATGGTGGCCGTTGGCGCGGTGCTCACCGTCACCGTGGTCGCATTCGAAGTGGCGCTGCAGCTGCCGCTGGTGACCACCACCGTGTAGCTCCCCGCGAGGTTGGCCGTGTAGGAGGCTGCGGTGGCACCGCTGATGGCCGTTCCGTTGCGCCGCCACTGGTAGGTGTAGCCCGTGCCGGTGCCGGCGTTGAGCACCACGCTGCCGCCGCTGCAGAAGCTCGTGGAGCCAGCCGCCGTGATGGTCGCGCTCACCCCGCCCGAAGCGCTCACCGCGATGCCCGACGAGGCGTTGGAGCATCCGCTGCTGGTGACCACCACGGAATAGGTGCCGCTCTGGGTGGCCGTATACGTGCTGGCGGTTGCACCGCTGATGGTCGCGCCATCGCGCCGCCACTGATAGGTGAGGCCGGTGCCGGTGTTCGCGCTGAGCGCTACGCTACCGCCGGTGCAGAAGCTGGTAGGACCTCCGGCGGTGATGGATGCCGCGGGAGCGGTGCCGATGGCGACGGTCGTCGCAGCCGAAGTGGTGGAGCAGCCGCCGCTGGAGACCACCACGGTGTAGCTGCCGGCCGTGGTCGCGGTGTAGCTGGCCGCAGTGGCGCCGCTGATGGACGTGCCGTTCCGACGCCACTGATAGGTGAGCCCCGTACCTGCATTCGCGCTCAGCACCACACTGCCGCCGCTGCAGAAGCTGGTGGCTCCGCCGGCCGTGATGGTGGCGGCCGGCGGCCCGGTCACCGAGACCTGGAGGATGGAGGAGTAGGTGTTGCAGCCGTTGCTGTACACGATCACCGAATAGAAGCCGCTGGTCGTCACCGTGTAGGTGGAGGAGTTGGCACCCGTGATCCAGGTGCCATCACGGCGCCACTGGTAGGTGAAGCCGGTACCGGTGTTGGCGCTGAGCACCACGCTGCCGCCGGTGCAGAACGTGGTGGGGCCGCCGGCGCTGATGGTGGCCGCTGGCGGGGTGGCCACCGTGACGGTGACGCCCGCGGACGTCGTGGCGCAGCCCCCGCTGCTCACGACAACGGTGTAGGTGCCGGCCGTGGCGGCGGTATAAGTGCTGGACGCGGCCCCGGTGAGGTTGGTGCCGTTCCGCCTCCATTGATAGGTGAGGCCCGAACCCGTATTCGCGCTCAGCGTGACGGTGCCGCCGGTACAGAAGGAGGTGGCCCCCCCGGCCGTGATGCTCGCCGTGGGGCCGGTGGGCAGTCCCGTGCACTGGCAGTTCGCGTTCCAGGTGTCGTTGGTGGTGCAGGCGTTGCCATCGTTGCAGGGCGTGCCGGGTACCGATGGGCCGCCGACCACTCCGTTGCAGTCGGGACCGGTGGACCCTGCGGCGATCGCCGAAACGCCCAAGGAGAGGTTGTAGTAGCTGCCAGAAGGCTCAGTGATGAGGCGCACCGCACGGACCATGTACTCCCGACCGGCGACGAACGGCACCGTGGCGCTGGTGTGCGTGGTGCCGGTGACCGGCGCGTTGGTGATGCGCGTGACGGCACCCGTGGAGGCGTCGATGCTGTAGAGGTGGTAGCCATCCACGGTTTCCGTGGAGGGCGACCAGCTGAAGGAGGCGAAGCCACCGGCATTGCTGACCGAGAGGTTCGCGGGCGGCAGCAGCATGCGCTGCCGCAGCGAGGGGTCGCCCATGAGCGCCAGGTGGGCGCGGCCGATGGACCCCTGCCAGCCGTCGGTGAGCGGGGTATAGAGCGCGCTGTTGTTCATCGTCATCAGGGTGCTGTACCCGATGTTGGCGCCCATGCCCATGTGGTGGAAGTACCAGGCCGGTATGGCCGCCCACACATTGGTGAGCGCCTGCCCGCTCGCCAAGGGGGCGCGCAGGAAGTTGTTGCGGTTGTCCCAATCACCGAAGTAGCTGCCGAAGGAGAGGTTGAAGACGCCGCCCGTGGTGACGGAGGAGGCCCAGGACTCGGTAGTGCCGCACCGCGCCGCGCCATTGTAGGTGAGCACGCCGCCCGTGGTGGCCTGCACGCCGCCCCCGCTGAAGTAGGTCCAGAGATAACTCTGGTTATGCAACAGCTGCGGGTACTCATACATATTATGGTTGGCAGCCGTGGTCTGGGCGGTGCCCACCAGCGGCGGGAAGCTTCGCCAGGCGCTTGCCGCGAGCGGGTTGCTCACCCACTGAAGGTTGTCGTACACAAGCGCACGCTGCTGGGGGGTCCATTGCTTCACCTTGTAGGCGTGCAGCTTGTTCAGGTAGGCCCGCAGGAGCTCGGTCTCGCTCTGGCTGAAGGCCGGCATGTCATGGAAATCCACGCGGCCCACCTGCAGCTCGAGCGGACTGGGGAAATTGCTCTGGTCGAATTTCCCGTCGCCTGGGATGTTGCGGTTCTCAGCGCGCTGCGGTCCGCTGTTGTTCACGCTGTTGTCCGTCCAGGTGCCGTTGAGCTCGCCGTAATAGCCATCACAGGGCCACGCGCCGCTGTGCTCGCTGTGGCCATCGGGCGCTTGGTTGCCGGAGTAGGGAACCGCCAAGTGCCCGACGATGAAGACGGCCTTCGTGTTCTGCGGATCCGCGTTGTAGTGGCCGAGGATGGTGCTCTTCACCGTGGCCACGGAAGCGGTGCGGGCCAGGTTCGTGCGCACCACCGCCCAGCCATCCATGCGCAGGTCCTTCTCCAGCGTGGCCAGCTCACTCGCCAAGGGCGAGGAGAAGGTATTGTCCACCAGCAGGATCATGCGGCCGCGGTAGTCCACCGGCGGCACCGCGATCCCCGAGCTGATATAGCCGTTGCCCGTCACCCCTCCGGCCACGCGCACCACCCGGTATTCGTAAAGGGTGCCGACCGCCACGGTGTTGTCCTGGTAGCTCAGGCTCGAGGCTGCCGGCGTGGCGATGGCCGAGCCCCAGGAGGTGGCATCGGCGGTCTTGCGGTAGATGGTGATGGACGTGGTGCTGGCCATGGCCGCCCACGACAGGGTAATCTGCGCGGGTGCCGCCTGCACCGTTGCACTCAGCTGCACAGCGGCCCGCTGGGAGCTGGTCTGGGCCGTGGCGCCCGGCGATGCCGCGAGGAGCAGGATGGCTGTAAGGGATGCTTGCAGGAATACCGCTCGGAACTGCTTCATGGTCCGTCTCGCTCCGCCGGGTGGACTGGTTCAGCATCGCCCGGGATCCTTGCCCATCCCGTTGCCCGAGTCCTGCATGCGGAGCTTCATGCCGGCCTTGGCTGCCACTTGGATCTTCCATTTCCAAGTGAGCGATGCGCCGAAGCTACCACCACATGACCTCGTGTAAAGGCCACGGAACCAGCCGAGAAGCCCACTCTCCGGAGGGGTCGGCGGGCCCTATCCCCCTTTCATCCGGCCAATGCCCGGACTCGCTGCCCCATCGACCCGATTCGTCGGGACCGCCCAGAATTCTACCAAAGCGCCTTCCCACTCGGCGAATCCAACCGCCGGGGAGAGACTCATGGCGCCATCGCGCCGGCTGGGGCCCCTACTGCTTCACGAACCGCTCCTGACCCATGGCACCGCTGGCTGTGGTCACCCGCAGCAGGTATGCGCCGGGTCGCAGGTCGGTCACGGTGAGCCGCTCCGCCGCGTCCCGCACGCTGCGCGAGAGGACGACGCGCCCATCCAAGGCCACCACCTCGGCCAAGGCCGCACCCGGGGGCATAGCTACCCAAAGCTCATCGCGCACCGGATTGGGCCGTAGCAGCACCGACAGGCCCTGCTCAGCGAGCCCAACCGTGTAGTCGGTGCCGAGCACCGCGGTATTCGTGCGGATGGGCTCATTGAAATCGAAGTAGATGTCCGCCGTGTTGGCGAGCTCGGCTCCGGGCGCCAGGCCCGGGATGGGCTTCAGCCGGAAGCTGGCGTAGCCCTGGCTGCCCAGCGGGTCGGCGGCGCTGTCGGGCAGCATGATTCCCGTGAAGTCGAACCGCAGCACCCGTGCGGGCAGCAGCGCGGCGGTGAAGGGATGCGATGCGCCCAGCATCTCGAAGGAGAGCAGGTCGAACAGCGGGGAGATGGTATCGATCAGATGCACATTGATGGCCTCCGCCGTGCCGGTGTTCTGGAAACGGATGGTGAAGTCCACGTGCGCATCCGCATCGAGGAAGAACCATGCCTCGCTCAAGCGGCTGCTGGTCTGGGCCAGCTTGTCGTTCGGGTCGTAGGCGCCCACGATGGTCCGCGTGATGCCATAGGCGTCATTCGAGGGATCCGCATCGGCGGGGTCGGGCGTCACGCTCACGGTGGCATTCACCATCGTGCCGATGAGGCTCGCCGTCGGCGGTACGCTCAGTTCCACGGTGAATGCCGCCGTGGCGAAAGGCGCCAGCCCCGGCAGGGCCCAGCTCAGCTGACCCGGACCAACCACCGAGGGAGCGCCCTCAGCGGTTACCAAGGTGAGCAGCGGATCGTAGGCCAGCTCGAGCGTCATGGCATCGAATGCGAAGGGGCCGTCGTTCTGCACCGACACGTGGTAGCTCACCGGGAATCCCGGCCGATGGACGCCGGCGCTGAGGAACGCGCGTGCGTCGGGCCCCTCCAGCGGCTCCATCGGCACATCGAACGTCGCTGCGGAAGCGCCGGCATCCAGGGCGAAAGCGGCCGGCAGCGTGATGCACGACGATGCATAGCCGTCGATGGCGGCATCAAAGGCGTAGGCGCCGTAGAAAAGGGCCGTGGCATAGCTGCCATCGGCACCGGTGAGCAGCACCTGGCCGCCCGGATCGATGGTGAGCGGCCGGAACGGCAGACCGACATCGGCACCGGCCGGCATGCAGTCGCCATCAAGATCGGCGTAGACGATGCCCGAGACGGTGCCGCACGGCTCTGTGGATTCCGGGACTTCGATCGCGAAGGTGGCGGTGCACCAAGGGCTGCTTGTTCCCGGCGGGGGCGCACCGTTCGAGGAGATGCTCACATACACCAGGTAGGACCCGGCCGCCAGATTGGATGCCATGAGCATGTTGCCCGCCTGCGACCATTGCTGGATGCCGCTGGGGTTGATGAAGATCGAGTCCGCATCGGTGAATTCCACCACGAATGCCCCATTGCTGCCGCCGGGACAGCTGGCGGTCACCACCAGGTTCAGGATCTCCGGATCCATGGGACCCACCACCTCCAGTCCCGATACAGTGCCGGTGCAGCCGTTGGCATCGGAGACGGTGACCATGTACGTCTCCCCGGCGCAAAGGCTGCTGAAATAGAGTCCGTTCGGGCTGGCGCCGCCCGTCGGCCCCGGGGGATCGAACGTGACCGTGTAGGGCATGGTGGCGCCGCTCAGGGGCAGGTAATGATTAAAGGATCCGTTGCAGCCCGGCGCGCAGCTCCATGCCGCCTGGGCCGGCGCAAAAGGCGGGAAGAGGTCCGGGGTCTCGATGACCGTCGCCTCAGCGGATGCCGTTGCGCCCTGCGCATCCGTCACGGTCACCGAATACATGCCGGCGGGAAGGTCCTGCAGCACCAAGGTACCCTGACCGCTCGGCGGGGCCGGGGTCCACACGTAGGTATAGGGCGGCACGCCGCCCCATGCCGATCCCGTGATGCCGCCGGTTGCGCTGCCGCAGGTGGCATGCTGCACGTTGAGGAAGATGTTCAAGCCCCCTTGGGCATCTGCCAGCAGTGCGTGGCAGAAGAAAAGGACAGCGGGTAGGGCTCGCTTCATGGGGGGGCGTTGAACGGGTTGGCTTCAGGAAGACGGCCACCTGCGTTGCTCCGTTGCCCACCTGCCCCAACCATCCGTTGCATCATCGTGACAGGTATGCGCGCATAACATCGACCTTTGCGCGGTGAACATGCTGCATCCCCGCCTCATCGAAACCCGGACAGCCACGCTGGAACGCACGGCTGTCGGCCTGGTGGAAGTGCGATTCAAGCCGGATGTGAAGTTGGATGCGGAGGGATTGGCTGAGGTCGTGCGCGCCAAGCAGAGCCTCTGTGCTGCTGAAGCAGCAGACATCCTCATGGTCCTCCCTCCCGAGGTGGATTTCGACCTCGGCATCATGGGAGTGGATCATCATGCGCTGAACGGCGGTTGCGGCCAGGCCCGACGGCTGGCGCTTGCCGCGCAGAGCACCTTCAACGAACGCCTGGCCGGCATCTACTTCCGCTACCACCCGCGTGAGAATGCAACGGCCGTCTTCATCGACGAGGGCGATGCACGGCACTGGCTGTCGGAGGGCGTGTCCGAGGCCTCTCTGGCCTAGTCGGCCTCAGTCATTCACGAGCTTCATCAGCTCCTTGAGGTCGGGCGCGAGGATGATCTCGATGCGCCTGTTCTTCGCCTTGTCGGCCGGATCGACCGGGACGAATTCACCGCGACCCGCAGCGGTCACCCGCACCGGATCGAGCTTGCTGCTCTCCTGCATGATGCGCACCACGGTGGTGGCGCGCATGACGCTCAGGTCCCAATTGTCCTTGAGCGCTCCTCCGCCCTGCACCTTGTCGGTGTCGGTGTGCCCTTCCACCAGCACGTTCAGGTCCTTCTCCCCTTCAATGGCCTTGGCCAGCTTCACGATGAGGTCGCGGCCCTTGGCGTCGATGGCGTAGCTCCCGCTGGGGAAGAGCAGCTTGTTCTCCATGCTCACGTACACCCGGCCGTTCCGCTGCTCCACGGTGAGGCCCTTGCCCTCGAAGCCGGTGAGCGCGGTGCTCACGCGCTCCTTCAGCGCCTTCATCGCCGCATCCTTCGAGGCCAGTTCGGCCTGCAGCGCGGCGAGCTCGGCCTCACGGGCGGCCAAGGCGGCCTCCTTGTCGCCGATGCGCTTGGCAAGGGCCGAGACGGAGTCCTCCCTGTTCATCAGGTCAAGGCGAAGGGCCTCCAGGTCGGAGAGCAGCTTGCGGTTCTCGCTGCCGCTCCCGGCGAGCAGCTTGTTGTACTTCTCGAGCAGCTCGTTGTTGAGCGCGTTGATCTTGTCGTACTGCACGGTCATCGTGCGCAGGCTGTTGCCCATCACGGCGGTATCCTGCTCCAGCCGGGCCATGCGGCGCTTCATTTCCTCATTGGCGCCGCGCACCTCGGTGAGCGCGGTCTCTGCATCGCGGGCCTTCGCCATGGCCGCCTCCGTCTCCGCCTGCAGCGACCGGGAGCGGGCCTTCTCCTCCTCATACTTGCGGCTGGGCACACAAGCGGCAAGCGCCGTGGCGATCACCAAGGGAAACGCGGTGCGCAGGAGGATCGGTCGGTTCATGACGGTTCGGGCTTTGTCGACACCAAAGGTGCCCGGTCCAGCGCCCATCAGGCGCCGCAGGCAACATTATTTTTGAACACCGCGTTGCAACAGCAGCCGATCGCGCCACATGGTCAACGCCGCACTTCCGCCGGATTGGGCCTACAGTCCGGCACTCGATGCCGAGCTGAAGGAGTATCGCTTGCTGGCCTACCTGCAGGCCATCACCGGGCGGTTCGCCGAGCGCAAGCTCTATCCCTACCTGCAGGACCTGGACGCGCGATTGATGGAACTGCTGCGGCTGCGCCGCGAGAAGCAGGCGCTGCGCCGCGCGCTCGGCGGAGAGCTCACGGGCTTCGATCCCGCCACCGGCCAGGCCGTGCACACGCCCCCCCCGCAGGACCCCTGGCTTGATGTGGTGGATGAGGTCATCGCCATGGCCATACCGCGGCTGCGCCATGCGCTGGCCGAGGGCATGGCCCTCCGCGGCGACGTGGTGCAGGCCATCCGGTTCAGCCCGGTAGGCCTGCTTCCCTTGAACCCGCAGGCGGGATGGCTGCTGCTGCGCATGGGGGGCGATGCACGGGCCTACCTCTTCGAATTGCCCATGGTCTCCCCTGCACCTGGCCCGAAGCCCCCTCCCGCGGTGCGCACCCGTTATGTCACGAGCTTCGCCGTGGGCATCGCCACCACCTACGAACGGATCAAGGGGGAGCTGCTGCGCCATCATCGGGAGCTCCCGAACCCGGCGGTATTCGCGTTCGAGACGGACCTGCCGCTCCCGCGCATCGAGACCTACATGCCGGTGGCGAAGCAACTGCTCTTCGAGGCCCTCCGTCCTGCGGCTTAGGCGCCTTCCTTGCGGGGCGCGAACCAGACTGCACGCAGATCGCGGTACTCCATGCCATTGATCGGCAGGTCGCGCACCCAAGGCTGGAGCAGGCGTATGGCCCGTTCGTGGTAGAGGGGCATCACCACCATTTCCTCCATCAACCGCGCCTCGGCTTGAGCGAGCAACGCCAGGCGCGCATCCGGATCCGTCGTCCGCTCGGCCCGCGCGAAGAGCGAGTCGAATCGGGCATCGCGGTAGCGCGTGCTGTTCAGGAACGATTGCTGGGCGGTATCCGCCGGCGCATTGCGCCCATAGAAGAGCGCGAGGAAGTTCGCGGGGTCGGGATGGTCGGCGATCCACCCCTCGCGCCAGAAAAGCGGTTCGCCGCTCGCAATGCGCGCGAAATGCTGCTGTGCGGGCAGCACGGACGAGACGACCCTTGCGCCGAGCTCGCGTTCCAGCATCGCCTGCACGGCCTCAGCCACCTTCACGTAGCCGAAGCCGTTGTTGTTCACCTGCAGGTGCACGGGCGGGAGGCCACGGCCCTGCGGGAACCCCGCTTCGGCAAGCAGCTGGCGCGCCGCATCCGGGTCGTGGGCCACTCCAGGCACCGACGCATACGGATAACCGGGCAGGCCGGGGGCCACCACGCCGTGCTCGGGCACGACGGCCAGGCCATCCAGCACGCTGTCCACCAGGAACTGGCGGTCGATGGCCATGGCGAAGGCCCGGCGCACGCGGACATCGTTGAAGGGCGGCTTGCGGAGGTTGAACCCGTAGAACTGGATGGATAGCGAAGGGCTGCTCTGAACGAGGTAGTCCCCTCCCCCGTTCAGCGCATCGGTGCGCTCAACCGGAAGCTCGTAAACGCCGGTGAGGGAGCCCTTGAGGAACGCATCCAGCTCCTTCCCCTTATCCGGGATGAAGGTGTAGCGGACACCATCCAGGTAGGGCAGCGGGGCGCCATCGGCATCCCGGCCCCAATAGTCTTGCCACCGCTCCAGCACGAGCATGGCGCCACGGTCGAAGGAGCGCACACGGAACGGGCCCGTCCCGACCGGGTGCCAGGTCACCTCCTCCCCATACTTCAAGCGCGCCTCGCGCGGATAGATCCAGCAGCCTTGATGCGCCAGCGCTTGGAGGAACCCGGGCCACGGCGCCGTGAGCCTGATGCGGAGCGTGCGGTCGTCCAGTGCCTGGATGCCCTCCACGCCCCCATCGGCCGTCGCCCCCGATGCGAAGTGGGCGTTGGCGCCTGCCACGTGGTCCTGGAACAGCCAGAACATCTGGTTCTCCGGAACGTTGGTGCAGACCATGGTCAAGCAGTGGACCGCATCGGCAGCCGTCAGCTCCCTTCCTCGGCCGTCCGGAAAGCAGGCATCGTCGTGGAACCGGACGCCCTCGCGAAGGCGAAAGGTGTACTCCATCCCGGTGGCATCCGCCGTCCATTCCTCGGCCAGCGCAGGCTGCACGGTGAGATCCTGCTGGTCGAGCCGGACAAGTCCCTCGAAGATCTGGGCGCCCACGCGGTGCGCTGCCGCCTGCGTGAGGCTCAACGGGAAGAGGCTCATCGGCTCCTCGGTCTCGTTGGCACTGAAGATGCCGCCGTAATACTTCCCCGACGGTGAAATGCGTTCACGGGAATCCACGCCCCCGCCGCAACCGAGGAAGAAGAGCCCCACGACCCATGCGATTCCGGTTCGGATGCGCGACATCATCTGGCTATGGCCGGTAAATCTATCGGCGCGCATCCGGCCGGCCAGCGATGGCTCCGCTTGAGCATCAACAGGGTCATGGTGATCGGCTCCGCGTGGCTGCGGGCCGCGGCAACGGGTACTTTTCGCGGGCAGCGATGGAACAGCGCGTTGGAAGCGATGGCACCATGGGGCGCTTGATAGGCGCGCTGCGGCCGAGGCTCGCCCTCGTCGCTGCCTTGTGCTGCCTCGCCTGGCACGCCACGGCCCAAACAGGGTCGAACCTGAGGCAGCGCTGGGTGAAAGCACAGGGCGACACGCTGCGCATCGACACACTCAGCATCGTGCCTGGCAGCCTGACGCTCTTTGCCGACAGCCTGCCGGTGCCGGAGCAGCAGTATGACCTGCGGCCCTACGAAGGGCTGGTGATCTGGGCCGGAGCGCCGGATTCGGTGCTGGCACGGTACAGGGTGATGCCGCTGCTGCTCGGCGGGCGATTGCAGCACAAGGACCCCAGCCGGATCGGCGAGCGCACCGACCGGCCCGACCCCTTCAAGTACGTGCCGCCCAAGCAGGAGAACGACCTCATGGGCCTGCGCGGGCTGGAGCGCAGCGGGAGCATCTCCCGTGGCGTGCTCTTCGGAAACAACCAGGACCTCTCCGTCAATTCGACGCTCAACCTGCAACTGGGGGGCCGCATCAGCGACCGCATCGGCGTGGCGGCCAGCGTCACCGACAACAACATCCCCGTGCAGGCGGGCGGCAATACGGCCGAGCTCCAGGATTTCGACCAGGTCTTCATCAAGCTCTTCGAGGAGAATGCGCGCGGCCCGGGGAACAAGTGGGAGCTCATCGCCGGCGACTTCGTGCTGCAGCGCCCGACGAGCCACTTCCTCACATACCTGAAGAAGGCCAAAGGGCTCAGCTACGACCTCCGCACCGATGCGGGGCGGGCGCGGATGGCCACGGGGGTGAGCGCCGCAATCAGTAAAGGCAAGTTCGCGCGGAACGTGATCCAAGGCATCGAGGGGGTGCAGGGGCCCTACCGGCTGCGAGGCAACGAGGCGGGCTCGGTGATCATCGTGCTCTCCGGCAGCGAGCGCGTGTTCATCGACGGGCAGATCATGGCCCGCGGGCAGGAGAATGACTACGTCATCGACTACAATACCGCGGAGGTGACCTTCACCGCACGGCAGCTGGTGACCAAGGACCGGCGCATCGTCGTGGAATTCCAGTACTCTGATAAGAACTATGCCCGATCGCTCGTGCGGCTCGACCATACCGTGGATATGGGCCGCAGCGTGCTCCGCCTGCACGCCTACAGCGAGCAGGACCATCGGAACCAACCGCTGCAGCAGGAGGTCGGGGAGGCAGAGCGCGAGGTGCTGCGGTCGGCCGGCGATGACCCGTTGGCCGCCGCCATCGACGGGGCAGACAGCACGGGGTTCGTTTCCGACCAGGTCCTATACAGGCGCACGGACTCCCTTGGGTACTCCCCCGTGTATGTCTACAGCACCGACCCGGCCGCTGCGCTCTTTCGCGTCGTCTTCACCCAGGTGGGCGCCGGGAGCGGCGACTACGTGCTTCAGGAATTCACCCCGAACGGCCGCGTGTTCCGCTGGGTGGGCCCGGACACCATCGGTGGCACCGTGATACGGCGCGGGGAATTCGCCCCATTGCGGCTGCTCGTGGCGCCGCGCGCCCAGCAGCTCATCACGCTCGGCGTGGACCACCGCTTCGCACCGCGCTCCACGGCCACTGTGGAGGGCGCCTTCAGCCGGCTCGACGCCAACACCTTCAGCAGTGCCGACGGCGCGGACGACCAGGGATACGGGCTGCTGGCGCGCGGCGCGCACGCCGTGCCCCTGAGCGCAAAGGACACCTCGCTGCACCTGCTGCTGGGCGCCGAAGCCGAAGCGATCAGCCGTCATTTCCGGTTCGTGGAGCGCTACCGCGCCGTGGAGTTCGAGCGCAATTGGAATGCCATCGGACTCGACCTCGCCGAGGAGCAGGTGCTGGCGAGCGCCAGTGTCGGCCTCACCGGAAGGCGCTTGGGCAAGGTGCTCTACGGCCTGGGAACGTTCCTGGTCCGCGACCGCTACACCGGTTGGAAGCAGGACCTTGCCAGCGACCTGCGCCTAGGGCGCTTCGAGCTCACCGGGACCGCCAGCTGGCTGCAGGCCGATGCCGCTCGGGAAAGCGACTTCCTGCGGAACAAGGGGCGCGCACGCTACCGGCTGAAGCCCTTCTCAGTCGGAGTGATGAGCGAGAACGAGCGCAACCTCTTCCGGCTCGACAGCGTGCAGGGGCTCCAGCCGGGGTCCTATGCATTCGAGGACATCGAGGCCTTCATCCAGAGCCCCGACTCGGCGGTGAATAAGTGGCGCGCCTCCGCCGGCCAGCGCACGGACCGCGCCCTGCGCGATGGAGCACTGACCGCCAGCACCATCGCCAATGCCTACGCCTTCAGCATCGACCTGGCACGGAACCCCCGCAACCGGTTCGCGGCCACGGCCACCTACCGCAGCCTGCGCGTGCTGGACAGCGCCCTCACCGCCGCGAAGCCGCAGGATACCTACCTGGCCCGTGTGGATTACGACCTCACGCTCTGGAAGGGCGCGGCGGTGATCGACATCTTCAACGAGTTCGGCTCCGGCCTGGAGCAGCGGCGCGAATACATCTATGTGCAGGTGCCGGCCGGCCAGGGCCTCTACATCTGGAACGATTACAACGGCAACGGCATCAAGGAGCTCAACGAATTCGAGCAGGCCAACTTCGGATACGAGGCCGACTACCTGCGCGTATTCGTTCCGGGCAACACCTATGTGCGCAACTACAGCAACCAGACGAGCGCAGCACTCGACCTGCGGCCCGGCGTGCGATGGGCGGATGCCGGCGGGCTGCGCGGCTTCATCGGCCGGTTCTCCAACCTGGCCTCCATGCGGGTTGACCGCCGCTCCTCCACCACCGACCCTTGGAAGGTGCTTGACCCGCTGGCCCCGGAGCGTGCCGATACGAACCTCACCAGCTACGCCGGCTCCACCCGCAACACGCTGTACTACGACCGCACGAGCCGGGTCTGGAGCGTCGACCACACCTGGCAGAACGACCGCTCGCGCAACCTGCTGCTCAACGGCTACGAGTCACGGTCACGGGAATTCAACACGGTGCGTGCCCGCTTGAACATCACGCGCCATTGGTCCATCGACGTGGAGGGCGAGCGCGGCCGCGTGGGCAATGCCAGCGACTTGCTCAGCGGCCGCACGTGGGCCATCGCCCAGGAGGGGGTGCGCCCCCGTGTAACCTGGCAGCCGAACACCTCGGTGCGCGCCACGCTCGCCTACAAGGCCACCGCCAAGCGCAACCGCGAGGAATTCGGCGGCGAGGAAGCGGGCATCCAGGACCTGGGGCTCGAGTTCCGCTACAACACCGCGGGCAAGGGCAGCATCCTGGCCACGGCCAATCTGGTGGACATCCGCTTCTCCGGTGAGGTGAACAGCGCGCTGGGCAATGAGCTGCTGGCAGGCCTGAAACCCGGGATGAACGGCACTTGGAGCCTGAGCATCCAGCGCAACCTGAGCGGCAATCTGCAGGTGGACCTCACCTACAACGGCCGCCGCAGCGAAGGGGTGCCGGTGGTGCACGTGGGAGGCGCGCAGGTGCGCGCCTTCTTCTGAAGCTACTTCAGGTTGAAACTGGCCTTCGACACGAGCGAGCCCGCCTCGTAGACCTCCACGATGTACTGCCCGGTGCGCAGCTCCTCCCCGCCCGTCCAGAAGATGCAGGCATCCACAGGCTGGTTCTGGTAATTCACCTCGCGCTTGGCGCTGTACTCGCCCTCCACGCCATTGAACTTGAACCGGCTGGCGCCATCGGACGTGGGGAGCACCTTGCCGTCCGGGCTGATCACGCGCATGTAGAGCGTCTTGTCGCCCGCGTCGGTGACCTTGTTCTCGCCCAGCGTGAAGCAGCACTTGATCATCTCCGCCTTGTTCGCGCGCTCCGTATCGACCTGCTTGCCGTTGCTGCGCACGAACAGCGCCCCGGCCGTGATGCTCGTGGTATGGAGGACGGCTCCGCGGGCGATCTTGCCCTGCAAGGTCTCCTTCTCGGTGGCGAGCGCCTCCTTCTGAGCCTTCTCCTCCCCCAGCTCCTGGGTGAGCTGCTGCTTCTCGGCCGTGAGGACCTGATTCGCCCGGTTGAGCGAATCGATCTGCGCGATGTAGTTCTTCATGATCGACCGCAGCGTCTCGGCCTCCTTGCGCGCCTTGGCCAGGTCATAGTTGCCGCGCTTCACCTTGTCCATCAGCTCCTGGATCTGCTGCTTCTGCAGCTCGAGCTCCTGCTTGATGGTGTCATTCTCCGTCTGGAGCGAGTCGTAGCTGTTCAAGGTGCTCTCCAGCATGCCCAGCACATCCTCGTTGCGCTCCTCCAGGGCCACCACCTTCTCCTGGGTCTGCTCCACCTCCTTGCCCCGCTGCATCAGCATCCACAGCATCACCACATTGCTGATCAGCAGCAGCACTACCAGGAGCAGCAGTCCGGTATTGGAGCGGTTCTTCGTCGGCTGGTTCGTCGGCTCGTCCATGGGAGGGATGCAATCAGCGGGCTAAATTACTGCCGGGCCGAAGGCCCACCCTTCCTGAACGCCGCGCTTATCAACATCGTATTGCGCACAGTTGACACACTCAAGCTCTGGGCCTCCGACCTCGTCGGGCTCTTCATCCCGCGCCGCTGCGCCGGGTGCGACACCCCGCTCATGCGCCATGAGGAATGCCTGTGCGGGCCCTGCCTGGCGGATCTCCCCTTCACGCGCTTCCACGACGACCCCCTGAATCCGGTGGAGCGGCTCTTCCATGGCCGCGTGCAGCTCCAGGCAGCCAGCGCGCTGCTTCAATTCAATTCGCACGGCAAGGTGCAGCGCATCCTGCACCGCATCAAATACGCGCAGGATACGGAGGCCGCCCGATTCATGGGCCGGCTCATGGGCGAGGCGCTCGGCACGAGTGCGCGGTTCGCCGGTGCGGACGCGCTGCTGGCCATCCCGCTCCACCCGCGCAAGCAACGGCAGCGCGGCTACAACCAGAGCCGGCTCCTTTGCGACGGCATGCGCGAGGTGCTGCCCCTGGCGCCCCTGCACCATGCCCTGGCCCGAGGCGCCCGGACCGAGACGCAGACCCGCAAGGGCCGATTGGACCGGTGGCGGAATGTGCGGGATGCCTTCGTGGTGCGCGACCCGAAAGCGCTGGAGGGGCGGCATGTGCTGCTGGTGGACGACGTGGTAACGACAGGCGCCACCATCGAAGCCTGCGCCGCTGCGCTGGTAGCCGTGCCGGGGGTGCGCGTGAGCCTGTTCACCGCTGCCTGCGCCTGACGGGTAATTTCGCCGCCCAACCGAATCGCATGCCTGGCACGAAGCCGACCAAGAATTCCTCAGACCGCGTGGCTGCGTACGATGCGCTGCTCCCCGAGATGCAGGAGCTGCTGAGCGAGGAGCGCGACCTCATCGCCGCGATGGCCAACTTCAGTGCGCTCATCATGGAGCGCTTCGCCTGGCACTGGGTCGGCTTCTACCGGGTAGCCGGTGCGGACCTGGTGCTGGGCCCCTTCCAGGGACCCGTGGCCTGCTCGCGCATCGCCTTCGGCAAGGGCGTGTGCGGCGGCGCCTGGAAGCAGGAAAAGACCTTGGTGGTGCCCGATGTAGAGCAGTTCCCCGGGCATATCGCCTGCAGCCCCCACAGCCGGTCGGAAATCGTGGTGCCCATCCGCGACAGGGACGGCCGCATCGCCGCTGTGCTCGACATCGACAGTACGGAGCTCGACGACTTCGGCACCGTCGATGTGCATGCGCTGGAGACGATGTGCGAGATCCTGCAACCGCTCTTCGAATGAGGCGGCACAGCGCCCTGATGGCCGTGGCGCTTCTCCTGGGAGCCTGCGCGCAGGTGCGCGACATCACCGGTGGGCCGAAGGATGAGGCGTCGCCGCTCCTGGTCAACGCCATTCCGCCTGACGGCACCACGCGCTTCACGGGAGACCGCTTCGTCCTCCGGTTCGATGAGCGCATCCAGTTGGAGAGGTCGCGCGAGGGCCTGCTCGTCTCCCCTCCGATCGACCCGCCGCCCACCATCGCCATCACCGGCCCACGCGAGGTGGAGGTGCGCTGGAAGGGCGAGCTCAAGCCCGATGCCACCTACACCTTCGCGATCGGCGAATCGGTGAAGGACCTCACGGAAGGCAACCGGGCCAATGGGCTCGCCTACGTGCTCTCCACCGGCGCAGCACTCGACAGCCTCATGCTCAGCGGCCGTGTGGGCGAAGCCTTCAGCGGCACCCCGGCCGAAGGCGTGAAAGTGATGCTGCTCACCGAGGGCGATACCGCCGCGTTCACCGGCGGCAGGCCGGCTTATGCGACCCGCACCGACAAGCAGGGCCGGTTCACGCTCTCCCATTTGCCGCCCGGCCGTTTCCATGCCGTGGCCTTGCGCGACCAGAACGGCAATCATCGATACGACCTGCCCACCGAGGAGATCGCTTTCCTGCCCAGCCCGGTGACGCCGCACCCGCCATCGGACACGGCGGCGGCCCTTCTGCACCTGAGGCTGTTCCGCGAGGCAAGCGCCGCGCAGCAGGTACGCGAGGCGTCGGTCACCGAAGACCGTGCCTGGCGGTTGATCCTGGCGAGGCCGGCCGTGACGATCGCCCTCCATGACGTGGAGCGCACAGGCGGCCGCATCACCTGGACACCGGAGTGGAACGCCGCCCGTGATACGGTGCTGATGTGGCCTTCCGATACCACCGCCTTGGCTGAGGGGCGCTATGCCGTCGCCGCCGAAACGGGCATCCTCGACACCCTGCGCTACCTCCCGATCCGCCCCATGCCCTTCAAGCTCGTCTTGCGGAGCGCCACCCAAGAGGCCGATGGGGCCTTCTCCGTGACCCTCACTGCGGCACGCCCCATCGCGGCATGGGACCCGGACCGGTTCGATCTCCGCATAGACAGCGTTGCGACCCCGGCGCGCATCGTGGCAGACCCTGGGTCGGTCCGTCGCTTGCGCATCGAGGCCGACCTGCCTCCCGGGTCCAATGCCCAGCTCACCCTGCTGCCCAAGGCCGTCACGGACCGCTACGGCGGCACCAACGACTCCCTGCGTTTCACCCTTGGCCGTGCCGAAGCCCGCAGCCTAGGCACCTTGCGGGTGACCGTCGCCGCTGCCGGCACGCCATTGGACCGCCTGATCCTGCAGCTCCTTGATGCGCAAGGGCGGGTCGTGCGCGAAGCGCGCGGGATTTCCACCGGCGACCGCATCACCTGGGAGCGCCTTGAGCCAGGCAACCACTCCATGCGCCTGATCGAGGATGCCGATGGCAGCGGGCGCTGGGATCCCGGGCAATGGCGCGCCGGCCTGCAGCCCGAACGGGTATGGCACCACGCCGAGCCGATCAACGTGCGTGCCGGCTGGGACCTTGGCATCGAGTGGAAGCTGCGCGCGGACTGAAGCGCAGGCCGGAACGCCGCAGCACAGCATAGGAACCTCGGTCCGCCGATCGCGTAGAACGGCCGCCACCATTCCGCTCTTCGGTGGCAAGGATGGCCGAACGAACCGACCTGAGAACTCCCTTCCATCGCAGCTGCGTCATCTCAGCCGCAGCGCTATGCCTGCTGCTCGCTTCATCCGCAGCGGCGCAGGAGGCCTCCGTGCTGCCCACGCGCGGCAAGCGCTTCTGGGCGGCCTTCATGCAGAACGGATTCGGCGCACAGGCCTTGCGCGTCCACATCGTGTCCGGCCAATCGACCAGCGGCACGGTGAGCATCCCCATCATGGGCTGGAGCGCACCGTTCAGCGTGGCGGCCAACGGGGTGGTGGTGGTGGATGTGCCCACCAGTGCCGAGGCCACCGGGACAGAGACCATCCAAGGCAAGGGGGTGCTCATCCAAGCGCAGGACAGCGTGAACGTCTTCATCTCGAGCTTCCAGAACTATACGCACGACCTGTCACAGGTGCTGCCGGAAGCCTCTTTGGGCACCGCTTATCGCGTGGATGCCTACCAGGGCCTCCCCAACTTCAACAACCTCCACAAGAGCGAATTCGCCGTGCTCGCCACCGAGGACGGGACGGAGGTGCGGATCACGCCTTCCGTGAACACCGCAGGAGGACGCCCTGCCGGTGTGCCCTTCACGGTGAGCCTTAGTGCCGGCCAGATCTACCAGGTGCAGGCAGCGACGGACATGCTCGACCTGACGGGGACCCTCGTGGAAGGCACCGCCCAGAGCGGGCCATGCCGGCCCTTCGTGGTCATGGGCGGATCGATGTGCGCCACGGTGCCCGGATCCTGCTCCGCATGCGATCACATCTTCGAGCAATGCCTGCCCCTGAGCGCCTGGGGGACCCGGTACTACACGGTGCCGGTGAACGGCGTGAGCGGGAGCACCTATCGCATCATGGCGCACCAGGACGGCACCACGGTGAGCATCGCCGGAGGAGCGCCGATCACCCTGAACGCCGGACAGCGGCACGAGGTGAATGGCAGCGGCACGCCGGCCTGCATCGCATCCAGCCTTCCGGTGAGCGTTGCCCAGCTGCTGGAGGGCTACAGCTGCGTCGGTAACGGCGACCCCTCGCTGGTGCTGCTGTCGCCCGCCGATCGCCTCTCCACGAGCGCCCGCTTCAACACCTCCACCAGCAGCCAGGTGAGCGCCCATAGCGTGAGCATCGTGGTGCCCAGCGGGGCGACGGGCCAGGTGACGCTGGACGGCTCACCGGTGAGCGCAGCCCTCTTCCAGCCCTATGCCGGCTGCGCTGACCGCATGCATGCCCGGCTCCCGGTAACGGCCGGTCTGCACCGTGTGGCATGCCCCGCCGGCCTTCAGGCGTACGCCTTCGGACTTGGATTCGGCGAGAGCTACGCCGCATCGGTCAGCGACATCGATGCCGCGCACGTGACGCAGGACTCAACGGTCTGCGGCGCGGGAACCATCACGCTCAACGCACCCGGTTCGCTGACGAATTTCCAGTGGGCCTCCGCCAGCGCACCGGACATCATCCTGGGCACGGGAGGCACGCTTACCATCACCCCCTCCGGAACCGAGAGCTACACGGTGAGCGGCCTGCTGGACGTGAGCGGCTGTCCGCAATCCTTCACCTACCATGTGGGCATGCCACTCACGCTGCCGACGCTGCTGAGCGCCAACGGGCAGCCCGCCATCAATGCCTGCCAGTACGAGCCGGTCCAGCTAGCCCTCACGCCATCTCCGGATCCGGCTTGGTTCGACATCGACTGGTGGCCCGATGCCACGCTCGATGACCCGGCCTCTAGCAGCCCCATCGCCCTGCCGGTCGGAACCACATGGTACGGAGTCCAGGTCACAAGCCCATCCGGCTGCGGCGAGATGATCGATAGCATCCTTGTGACGGTGACACCCGGTGCCATCATCGACCTTTCCGTGAGCGCAGAGCCGGCAACGGTCTGCCTGGGGAACACCACGCAGCTCCAGAGCCGGGTCCTGAGGGCCGCTGCGCGCGACGGCTTCGATGGCCCGCCAGGCAGCTCCTGGACCGCCATCCAAGGCGGTGCCGTGAGCCTCAACTGCGGCGCCTTCAGCGGCTCCGCGCTCTACTTCAACGGCAACGGCCAGCGGAGCGCACAGACCATCGCCTACAGCACCCTGGGCGGCGGCGAGATCCGCTTCAAGCTGAAGGTCGCCACGGGCACCTCGCCCTGCGATGATGCGGAGCCCGGAGACGACATCTCGCTGGAATACTCAACCAACAACGGCCTTGGCTGGTCGGCCCTTGCCACCTTCCCGGAATCCGATTACCCTGTCTTCATGCCGGTAACGGTCACCATCCCGCCGCCGGCCCAGGGACCGAGCGTCATGTTCCGCCTGCGTCAGCTGGCCAACCAGGGAGCCGGGCATGACAACTGGGCCATCGATGACTTCCTCCTCGCCTTATACGATGAGGGATACGCCGCCTATGCCTGGAGCCAGCCAGGGACGCTCTCGGCCCCGAACGCGGCGCATCCGACCGCAGCGCCCACTGCGAGCGGCTGGTACGTGCTCAGCGCCACGGACCCCCTTGCCGGTTGCGTCTACACCGATTCGGTCTACGTGGAGGTGCTGCCAGCCTTCAGCCTCAACGTGACCCCCAGCCAGACCTTGTGCTCCGCCAGCGGGATCCAGCTCCAAGCGACGCCCAGCTCCGGAACCGGCATCACCTACGCATGGTCGCCGGATGATGGCAGCCTGAGCGGCACCACCATCGCCGACCCGGTGGCCACCCCGGCGCAGACCACCACCTACAGCGTGAGCGCTACTACCAGCGCCGGGTGCACAGCCGCGGGCCAGACCACCATCACCGTGGGACAGCTCTTCGGGCTGCAGGTGACCGCGAGCGCCACCACGCTCTGCCAAGGCCAGACTGCACAGCTGCAGGCCGCGGTATCGGGCGGCAGCGGGCTCACCTTCAGCTGGACCGGCGACGGCCTCAGCAGCAGCAACATCCCCGATCCGGTGGCCACGCCGGCGCAGACCACCACCTACACCTGCACCGTGACGCATACGGCAAGCGGCTGTCAGCTGAGCCAGTCGGTCACCATCACGGTGAACACCGGCTACACGGCGACGGCCGGTCCCGACCTGACGCTCTGCACCGCGCTGGGCCACCCGCTCAACGTGGAGCACAACGTGCCCAACCCCATCTACAGCTGGTCGCCCGCAGCGAACCTGAACGCGGCCAATATCCAATCGCCCACGATCCTCACCGATGCCACCGCTACCTACTCCGTGACGGTGAGCGATCCCATCGGCTGCTCCGTAAGCGCACAGGTCACCATCACACGGGCCTTCGCCTCGGTTCCCGACGAGATTTCAGTGAGCACCTGCGCGGATGTTCCGCTCATACTCACTGCACCGGTGCCCGCCGTGGTCTACTCCTGGAGCACCGGCGCCGTGACGCCCGCCATCACTCCGGTACAGAGCGGCCCGCATACTGTGACCATGACGGATACCCTCGGCTGCGAGGCCGCCACCACCTTCAACGTCACCCTGCATCCGCTCCCGTCGGTGGAGCTCGGCCCCGATCTGAGCATCTGCGGCAGCGCATCGCAGACGCTCAACGCCGGCAATGCGGGCGCCACCATCCTCTGGAGCACCGGTGCTCAGACACCATCGATACAGGTCAGCTCCAGCGGCAGCTATGCGGTTACCGTGACGGATGCGAATGGCTGCGCCGCGAGCGATGCGGTGGAGGTGCAGTTCAGCCCCCTCCCTGCCGACCCCCTCACGGATGTCACCGCTTGCATCACCGCGCCGCCCACGCTCAGCGCCGGCAATCCCGGCTGCAGCTACCTCTGGAGCACCGGCGCCACCACGCAGAGCATCACGCCCGATGCCACCGGCACCTATGCCGTGACAGTGACCACGCCGCAGGGCTGTGCAGCCACCTTCGATGCCCTGGTCACGCTCCAGTCCGCCGTGATCATTGCGCTCGGCAGCGATACGAGCATCTGCCAGGGCCAATCGCTCACCCTCGATGCGGGGAATCCGGGTGCAGCCTACCTCTGGAGCAATGGCTCAACCACGCAGACCATCGTGGCAGCGGCCAGCGGCACCTACGCCGTGACCGTCACCGATGGGTCCTGTGCTGCGGATGATACGATCACCCTCTCGGTGATGCCCGGCCCCATCGATGCCCTGGAGGATGCCACCGCCTGCATCGATACCCCACCGACGCTTGACGCCGGCAATGCCGGAAGCGCATTCCTCTGGAGCACCGGCGCCACCACCCAGACCATCACGGCTGCCGCCAGCGGCTCCTTCAGCGTGCAGGTCACCGCGCCGAACGGGTGCACCGCCACCCATGAAGCCTCCGTGACGCTGATGGCGCCCCCGGCCGTTGAGCTCGGCCTGGATACGGTACTGTGCGATGGCCAGGAGCTCCTGCTCGATGCAGGCGATGGCGGAACCGGACTCTGGAGCACCGGGGCGACCGGCCGCTACCTCTCCGTTCGCCACGCCGGCACATACAGCGTGAGCGTCAGCAACGGATACTGCCAGCGCAGCGATGCCATCACCGTGCTCTTCAACCCATCGCCCGTCCGCATGGCCGTGCGCGAATTCCACACCTGCCTGGACGATGAGCCGAAATACGTGGTCATAGACGCCGGGAACCCGGGCTCCTCCTACACGTGGAGCACAGGCGAGACGAATCGCGTGATCATGGCCAGTGCCTACGGCTGGTACTACGTGCACGTACGGAATGCCTACGATTGCGCCACTGCGGATTCCGCACAGGTCATCGAGTTCTGCCCGGCGACCCTCTTCGTGCCCAACACCTTCACCCCCAACGGCGATGGCATCAATGATGTGTTCATGCCGGTCGGGAAGAGCATCGCCTCCATCCATCTGGTGGTGCACAACCGTTGGGGCGAACTGCTGTTCGAGACAGACGATGCGAGTGTGGGATGGGATGGCATGTACCGCGGCGAACCGGTGAAGAACGATGTCTACGTCTGGCGACTCGAATATCAGTTCTACCTCGACGAGGACGGCACGGTGGGGGTGACACAGACGCAGATGGGCCACATCCAGGTCCTGCGCTGACGATCCCGCTCAGAGCCTGAGGTCGAATGCATCGGCCTCGAGGGCTACCGGGAATTTGGCACGGAAGTCATCCAGCGCCAGGCCGTCGAAACGGACGGTCAGCACGCCTTCGCTCACTGCCTGGAGCCCTTGCACCGCGCCCCGCGGATCGACCACCGCGGTATCGCCGGAATAGAGGTGGCCATTGCCGTCCTGGCCGACGCGGTTCACCCCCACCACGTAGGATTGGTTCTCGATGGCCCGTGCGATAAGCAGCTGGCTCCACGGGTAGCGGCGCACCTCGGGCCAGTTGGCCACGTAGAGGATGGCATCGTAATCGCCGCGGTTGCGCGCGAACACCGGGAAGCGCAGGTCGAAGCAGATCTGCAGCAGGATACGCCAGCCACGCCATTCCACCACCACGCGTTCGGCACCGGCGGTGTAGTGGTCCGTCTCTTTCGCAAAGCGGAACAGGTGCCGCTTGTCGTAGGTCGTCACCGTGCCATCCGGCGTGACGAACAAGCCCCGGTTGTAACAGTGATCGCCTTCCCGGATGATGACGCTGCCATAGAGCGCTGCATCCATCGCTTGGGCCTGTTCCTTCATCCACGTCACCGTACGGCCATCCATGCGTTCGGCGAGCTCACGGCTACGCATGGTGAAGCCCGTGGTGAACATCTCCGGAAGCACCACCAGGTCGGTGGCACCGCGAAGGTCCTTGAACTTGGCGGTGAAGAGCGCGCGGTTCTCCGCGGCATCCTCCCAGTGCAGGTGGCTCTGCACCAGCGTTACCCTCAGATCCTGCATAGCTTCTCGATCGCTGCGTCCAAGGTAGCGTCCTGCTTGGCGAAGCAGAAGCGCAGCAGTCGTTGACCGGGCGGAGGCTCCTGGTAGAAGGGAGAAAGCGGGATCGTCGCCACCCCGAACTCCCGCGCCACGCGTTCGGCAAAGGCCCGATCGCCCTCGTCGCTGATGGCACTGTAATCGGCCGTCTGGAAGTACGAGCCCTCGCAGGGCAGCAGCGTGAACCGCGAGTTCCTCATGCCGGCCACGAAGCGATCCCGCTTGGCCTGGTAGAAGGCCGAGACCTGCTCGTAATGCGCGGGCTCCTGCATGTAGGCCGCCAAGGCATACTGCATCGGTGTGTTCGCGCTGAACACGTTGAACTGGTGCACCTTGCGGAACTCAGCCATCAGGGCCTTCGGGGCCAGGGCATAGCCCATCTTCCAGCCGGTGACGTGGAACACCTTGCCGAAGCTGAAGATCACAAAGGCGCGTTCGCGCAGCTCCGGGTAGTTGATCGCGGAAGCGTGGGGCTCGCCATCGAAGACCAAGTGCTCGTAAACCTCGTCGCTCAGCAGGAGGATGTCGGTGCCGCGCAGCAGGTCGGCGATCCGCCGCATGTCCGCATCGCGCAGGATGGTGCCTGCCGGGTTGTGCGGCGTGTTGATCATGAGCATGCGGGTGCGGGGCGTGATGGCCGCCTTCACCGCTCCCGCATCGAACTTCATGTCCGCACCCAGGCGCACATGCACCGGCCTGCCGCCGAACAGCTCCACCGTGGGCGCGTAGCAGTCATAGGCGGGGTCGATGATGATTACCTCATCGCCGGGATGGATCACTGCACCCAGTGCCGTGAAGATGGCCTGGGTACCGCCCGCTGTCACCGCCACCTCCGTGTCCGGGTCATAGTTGAAGCCGTACAGCCGCTTCACCTTGACCGCGATGGCCTCCCGCAAGGCCGGCAGACCCGGCATGGGCGCGTACTGGTTGTGCCCGGCCCGCATGGCCTTGTCCACCAGGTCGATGAGCCTGCTGTCGATGGGGAAGTCGGGAAATCCCTGGCTCAGGTTGATGGCGCCGCACTCCTGCGCAAGCTTGCTCATCACCGTGAAGATGGTGGTGCCGACGTGGGGGAGCTTGCTGGTCAACTGCATGTTCGGCGAAGCTAAATGGACATGGGTCCGAGTTCAGCACGGTTCATAGGCAGGAAATAAGAAAGGCCGTCGATGACGGCCCTTCCCGTTGTACTTGGGCGAGCTTTACTCCTTCGTCACGCTCGCCGCCAGGTATTCCCTGTTCATGCGGGCGATGTGCTCCAAGCTGATGCCCTTGGGGCATTCCACCTCGCAGGCGCCGGTGTTGCTGCAGTTGCCGAAGCCCTCCTTGTCCATCTGGTCCACCATGGCCAGCACGCGGCGCTTGGCCTCGGGACGACCCTGGGGCAGCAAGGCGAACTGGCTCACCTTGGCGGCCACGAAGAGCATGGCGCTGCCGTTGGGACAGGTGGCCACGCAGGCCCCACAGCCGATGCAGGTGGCGGCGTCGAAGGCCTTGTCGGCATCATCCTTCGGGATAGGCACCGCGTTGCCGTCCACCAGGTTGCCGCTGGTGTTCACGCTCACGAAGCCGCCGGCGGCCTGGATGCGGTCGAAGGCGCTGCGATTGGTGCTCAGGTCTTTGATCACCGGGAAGGCGGCGCTGCGCCAAGGCTCGATGAATATGGTGTCCCCATCCTTGAACTTGCGCATGTGCAACTGGCAGGTGGTGATGCCGCGGCCCGGGCCGTGGGGTTCACCATTGATGAACAGGCTGCACATGCCACAGATGCCCTCGCGGCAGTCGTGGTCGAAGGCGACCGGGTCCTTGCCCTCGCGGATCAGCTGGTCGTTCAGCACGTCCAGCATCTCCAGGAAGGACATGTCCTCGGACACATCGTTCACGGGATAGGTCTCCATGCGGCCCTTGTCGTTGGGACCGTTCTGGCGCCAGATCTTCAATGTCAGTTTCATGGTGAATGGTCAATGGTGATTGGCGAATGGGGCAAGCCTCATCGGCCATCACGGTCCTTGCGAAGTGATTCGTAACGGGCCTCGATCTTCGAGATCATCCTGTTCAACATCCGCGCGATCGAGGTCAGGCGCGTTGTGATGGGCGTAGGGTCCAAGCGGAGCTTGCGGTACAGACGACGAGCAAGTTCCAGATGTGTTTCGAGCTCGTACAGTGAACCACGCGTGATCCGGAGGTAACTGAGCAGCTGCCGATCACTACTGGTGCCGCGGCCCCATCCTTCTGCGATGTTGGCAGGCATGGAAACCGCCGCCCGGCACATTTGGCTGACCAAGCCGAAACGCTCCTCGTTGGGCAGCAGCGCCGCGAACTCGTACACCATCTCTGTGGTGTCCATGGAGTGTTGCCAGATGATGAGGTCACGGTAGCTGCTGATGGACCCATAGGGCTCGTTCGGCTCCTCCACGCAGAGTTCATTGAAGGCATCCAATCGTTCCTGGCTCATGTCAGCTCCGGGTATTTCCCATTCACCATTGACCTTTCGCCATTCACCTACTTGTAGCTCCGCTGCGTCAGTTTCACCTCCTCGAAGGTCAGCGGCTCCTTGTGCAGCTCGGCCTTGCCGGCCTCGCCCAGCCACTCCCAGGCGGCCACGTAGGCGAAATTGGCGTCGTCGCGCTTGGCCTCACCTTGCTGCGGACCCTCCATCTCCTGGTATTCCTCGCGGAAATGGCCGCCACAGCTCTCGTTGCGGTGCAGCGCGTCCATGCACATCAGTTCGCCCAGCTCCAGGAAGTCGGCCACACGACCGGCCTTCTCCAGTTCCTGGTTGAACTCGGTGGCCTTGCCGGGAACGCGCACATCCTTCCAGAACTCCGCACGGATCTGGCGGATCTCCTGAATGGCCTCCTTCAGGCCCTGCTCGTTGCGCGCCATGCCGCACTTGTCCCACATCACCTTGCCCAGGCGGCGGTGGAACTCGTCCACCGGCTTGGTACCCTTGTTGTTGATGAAGTGGTTGATGCGGTCGGTCACCTCCTTCTCGGCGGCATCGAACTCGGGCGTGTTCGTCTTGATCGGGCCGGTGCGGATGTCGTCGGCCAGGTAATCGCCCACGGTGTAGGGGATCACGAAGTAGCCGTCGGCCAGGCCCTGCATCAGCGCTGAGGCACCGAGGCGATTGGCGCCGTGGTCGCTGAAGTTGGCCTCGCCCAGCGCGAAGAGGCCCGGTACGGTGGTCTGCAGGTTGTAATCCACCCACAGGCCGCCCATGGTGTAGTGCACGGCCGGGTAGATCTTCATCGGCTCCTTATAGGGGTTCTCGCCGACGATGTTCTCGTACATGTCGAAGAGGTTCCCGTACTTCTCGCTCACGATGGCCTCACCCAGCTCACGCACCTTCTCTTTGCTGGGGTTCTGGATCTTCAGGATGTTCGCTTGCTGCTTGCCGTAGCGCTCGATGGCCGCGCTGAAATCCAGGTACACAGCCTCGCCGGTCTTGTTCACACCGAAGCCCGCGTCGCAGCGCTCCTTGGCGGCGCGGCTGGCCACGTCGCGGGGTACCAGGTTGCCGAAGGCCGGGTAGCGGCGCTCCAGGTAGTAATCGCGATCGGCCTCGGGGATGTCGCTGCCTTTCTTCTTGCCTTCCCGGATCGCCTTCGCGTCCTCGAGCTTGGCAGGCACCCAGATGCGGCCGTCGTTGCGGAGCGACTCGGACATCAGCGTGAGCTTGCTCTGGTGCGTGCCGCTCACAGGGATGCAGGTGGGGTGGATCTGCGTGTAGCAGGGGTTGCCGAAGAAGGCCCCGCGCTTGTGCGCCTTCCACGCGGCGGTGACGTTGCTGCCCATGGCGTTCGTGCTCAGGAAGAACACGTTGCCATAGCCGCCGGTGCACAGGAGCACCGCATGCGCGCCGTGCCGCTCGATCTCGCCGGTGATCAGGTTGCGAGCAATGATGCCGCGCGCCTTGCCGTCCACGACCACCACATCGAGCATCTCGTGGCGGTCGTACATCTTCACCGTGCCCTTGCCCACCTGGCGCATCAGCGCGCTGTAGGCGCCGAGCAGCAGCTGCTGGCCGGTCTGCCCGCGGGCATAGAACGTGCGGCTCACCTGCACCCCACCGAAGGAGCGGTTGTCGAGCAGTCCGCCGTAGTCGCGGGCGAAGGGCACACCCTGGGCCACGCATTGGTCGATGATGTTGGCGCTCACCTCGGCCAGGCGGTACACGTTGGCCTCGCGGGCCCGGTAGTCGCCGCCCTTCACGGTATCGTAGAACAGACGGTAGGTGCTGTCGCCGTCGTTCATGTAGTTCTTGGCGGCGTTGATGCCCCCCTGCGCGGCGATGCTGTGGGCGCGGCGGGCGCTGTCCTGGAAGCAGAAGGCCTTCACGTTGTAGCCCATCTCCGCCAGGGAAGCGGCGGCGGCACCACCGGCCAGACCGGTGCCCACCACGATGACATCGATGCGGCGCTTGTTCGCAGGCGCCACGATGCGCATGTGCCCCTTGTGGTAGGTCCACTTCTTGTCGATGGGACCGGGAGGGATCTTGCTGTCGAGCTTGCTCATGGAATGCGATTGTCGGTTCTCCAAAACCCCTTGTCAAGCCGCTGGCACGCGGTGCGGACGATTGACAGGTGGCAACTGGCGCGAAGCATGCGGGTGGAGGTCAGCGGTTCACGAACATCCACACGGGGATGAGTGCGAAGAAAACGGGCACCACAACGGCGATGAATACGCCGATGTTCTTGATCACCGGAGTGTAGCGCGGATGGTTGAGGCCCAGGCTCTGGAAGGCGCTCTGGAACCCGTGCAGCAGGTGGAAGGCCAGCACCGTCATCATCACCACGTAGAGCGCCACGTACCAGAGCTGGCTGAAGGCCGCGGCCACCACGGTGTAAAGATCCTTGTTGCCGTCGGTGTCCGTCCCGATGTCGCCCCAGTGCATCTCGAACCAGAAGCTCTTCATGTGGATCACCAGGAAGACCAGGATAAGCGTGCCGAGCAGCGCCATGTTGTTGCTGGCCCAGCTCCTGTTCGCCGCGGCGTTCTCCTTCATATAGCGCACTGGGCGCGCCTTGCGGTTCTGGATCGTCAGCAGGAAGCCGTCGAAGGCATGGAACAGGATGCTGAAGTAGAGCAGGTAGCTCACCGCCTTCACGAGGGGGAAGGAGGTCATGAACTTGGCGTAAGCGTTGAACTTGAGCTGTCCTTCAGGGCTCATGTCCAGCAGTTGGAGGTTGCCGGCCAGGTGGGCGAACAGGAACACGACAAGGAAAAGGCCCGTGAGGGCCATCCAATACTTCTTCGCCAGCGATGATCCGAGAAGAGCGCTTCGTGCCATGTCCTTGCAACAGCGAACGGGGTGGAAGCGTTCGCGGCGCGAAGGTAACAGGCGCTGGCGAACCGGTATCCCCCTGGTCCTTAGCCGGACGGGTATGCTTTCCTCGTGGTCGCGATGGACTTCCTGATCAGCGTCTGCAGCACCTTCAGGTCGATGTCGGCCAAGCGCTTCACGTACAGGCAGCCCTTCGTGGCCTTGTGCTTGCCCAGCTTGGCCAGCACATCCGCTTCCAAGGCCTCCTGGGCCAGGTAGATCACCAGCTCCGGCTTGCGCGGACTGAAGGCCGCGAGGGGTGCGCTGCCCGAATGGCCGCTCGCATAGGTGTAGTGGTAGGTGCCGAAGCCGATGATGCTCGGGCCGTACATGTGCGGCTCCTCGCCGGTAAGCTCCTGCATCAGGTTGATCAGCACCCGGCTGTCATCGCGCATCTCCTCCTTGGGGTGCTTGTCGATGAAGGCCTGCACGCTGGCGGTGGTGGCCTGGGTCTTGTTGGCTTTTGGCATGCCTCAAGTGCTTTGTAAGTTCACCACAGAGGCACAGAGGACACAGAGAAATGCGACTCCATCATGGCTGATGACCCCTCTGTGCTCTCCGTGCCTCTGTGGTTAAGGACCTTGAATACCGCTCCTCAGAACTGCTTGTCCAGCTCGAAGTACTGCACCTGGGCCATGTACGGGAAGTAGGGCAGGATGCCGATCAGCTCCTTCGCCCGGCCCAGCTCCACGCCGCTTAGGAGCAGGAACGCCCCCGTCCGATCGGTGCTGATGAAAAAGCTCTCGAGGACCCCCTCCTCCTTCCACCGGTTGACGAACTCCATCTCCGCCTTTTGCAGGTCCGGGGTGGACCGGATGTGTGCCATGCCTTCGGGGGAAAGGGAGATGGAGACGAGGATGTGGGGCATGGGGATCGGCTAGGTGATCACAAGGATAAGGAGCCAAGGCGATGAAGGTGGTATAGCCCCATGTGGGCAAGGGCTCCTGGGGAAGATGTACCGCGTGAGGGATAGAAGCGGAAAGCCCGTAAGCGAGGAGGAACGACGAGTGCGGACTTGCAGCGGATAGCCCCATGGCGAGTCCTCGAGCCGGCACGCCCAGAACAAGCCTCAAGTCACAAGGCTAAGGTCCCAAGCTTCAACGGCGTGCCTTGGGCCTTGATGCTTGTAGCTTGAGCATTGAAGCTTCGCGCCCTCCATACCTTCGCCCTATGCGCTACACACCGCTCTCTGCGTCCACCTACCGCGAGCACCGCCTCCGCTTCCGCCAGCACCTGGAGAAAGGCAGTCTGGCCGTGTTCCACAGCAACGACATCATGCCCACCAGCGCCGATGGCACGATGCCGTTCAAGCAGGCGAGCGACATCTTCTACCTCACGGGCATCGACCAGGAGGAGACGATCCTGCTGCTCTTCCCCGATGCGGTGGACCCGAAGGACCGCGAGATCCTCTTCGTGCGCGAGACCAGCGAGCTGATCGCCATCTGGGAGGGCGCCAAGTTCAGCCAGCAGGAGGCGCGCGACCTCAGCGGCATCGCCACGGTGCTGTGGACGAGCAGCTATGAGGCCACCATCAAGCGCCTGGTGCCGCAGTGCGAGCACCTGGTCCTGAACAGCAACGAGCACCTGCGCCAGCACAACGAGGTGGAGACGCGCGAGGACCGCAAGAACAAGGAGCTGCGCGCGCAATACCCGCTGCACAGCGTGAAGCGCAGCGCGCCCATCATGCACCGCATCCGCAGCCGCAAGACGCAGGAGGAGGTGGCGCAGATGAAGCGCGCCATCGCCATCACCGGCAAGGCCTTCGAGCGGGTATGCGGCTTCGTGAAGCCCGGCGTGAAGGAGTACGAGATCGAAGCGGAGATCACGCACGAGTTCCTGCGCAACGGCTCGCGCGGCCACGCCTACACGCCCATCATCGCCAGCGGCTACAACGCCTGCGTGCTGCACTACATCACCAACGATCAGGTGTGCAACGACGGCGATGTGATCCTGATGGACTTCGGCTGCGAGTACGGCGGTTACGCCAGCGACCTCACCCGCTGCATCCCCGTGAACGGCCGCTTCACCAAACGCCAGAAGGACGTGTACAACGCGGTGCTGCGCGTGAAGAACGCAGCCACGCAACTGCTGCGCCCCGGCACCCTGCTCGCCGACTACCACAAGGAAGTGGGCAAGATCATGGAGAGCGAGCTGATCGGCCTGGGCCTGCTGGACAAGACCGACGTGGCGAAGCAGGACCCCGAGCGGCCGCTCTACAAGAAGTACTTCATGCACGGCACCAGCCACTTCCTGGGGCTCGACGTGCACGACGTGGGCCTGTGGAACGAGATGATCCAGCCGGACATGGTGTTCACCGTGGAGCCGGGCATCTACATCCGCGAGGAGAAGCTGGGCATCCGCCTGGAGAACAACATCCTGGTGACCCGGGACAACCCGATCGACCTCTTCGCCGACATCCCGGTGGAGGCGGATGCGGTGGAGGAGCTGATGAGCCGGAGGAAGGTGGTGGCGTGATCCTTCTTTATGCGGTTTGCCTACTGGCCTGTCCTCTGCAACGTCTTGGGCCTCGCATTCGCGTTCCTATACGGTATCAGCGGAGGCAGCGGGGGCGAAACCACCGAAGGTGTGTTCATGGCCTTCTGGGTCACCGGTTGGATCACGATCCTCACCGCATTTCTAGTCCTCGGATGGCTGCTCCTTCGTAAGAAGGCCCAACTTCCCGACATCCTGCTGATAGCTATCATGGCGGTGGTCGGTTTCCTTGAAACACGGCTCATCACTTCCAATCCGGCGGCGCTTCAGGGCCTGTTCCATTAAACGTGGAAGCCCCGCGCGTTGTCGCGGGGCTTATGAAGCACCGTGTTACCCTATTGACGGTTCCGCATTAGAGGAACAAAACCGCTTCACCATGAATCTCCGCGCATTCGGACTGGCCGGTCTCATTGTCGGTGTTCTGTTCAAGCTCCTTCACTGGCCGGGAGCCGGCTACATCGTGCTGTGCAGCGCATTGCTCACCGCCGTAGCGTTGGTGCTCCGGCTTATGAGCAAACGTCGGCCATGGACGATCCTGATCAGCAAGCCTGGCTGGTTCGCACCCGCCATTGTGACGGTGCTCTGCGGGATGATCTTCAAGACGATGCACTGGCCCGGGGCCAATGCGCTCCTGATGCTGGGCATGCTTGCCACCGCGGCCTGGGTGCTGGCCACGCAGCTGCGGCCTGCGGCGCGTGTTGCTCAGCGCTGATCAACACGCGTCCACATCGGGCTATTGCTTCACCAAACGGCCGGTGTAGCGCGCCTTGCGGGTCATGGCTTCGCAGGAGTACACCCCGATGGCCAATCCGCTCAAGTCGATCGTGTTGCGGTCAGCCTGGATACGCTGCTGTTGCACGATTCGGCCGGTGGCATCGCGCAGGGTGAGCACGCCACCAACTAGCGCTAAGGGCGCGGCGAAGTGTGCGATGTCGTCAGCAGGCGAAGGGTAGAAGGTCAATGCCCGGGTGGCGCTGGCTTCCCCAATGCCGATGGTCGCATGGTCCACGCACATGCCGGCGTAGGGCTGGTTCTCGGGAACATCCCAGATGGGCAATG
>ERZ761607.1010-NODE-1010-length-38979-cov-5.505344_pt1 | contig 38979 bp, 40 predicted proteins | sample MGYA00511164_ERZ761607 | MGnify/ENA primary metagenome ERZ761607 (study PRJEB28899, sample SAMN02445080) | bioreactor sludge metagenome | biome: EBPR sludge | place: Australia: Brisbane, Thorneside Wastewater Treatment Plant | collected 2011-06-22 ...
CTCTAGCGCTCCGACCGATCCGGAGCGGCGGGGGACACACGCTGAAGTGCATGTCCCCGATCCTTGCGAGACTCTGAGGACAGATCTTCGCAAGACAATTGAGGACAATCGACCCTTTTCGGAGACATCCGCGCCGCGCGTGCCTTCCGGTTCGATCCACCCCGCCAGGGTCGGCGACATACTGGTCGGATGGACAGACCGTCGACCATCCCGAAAGTCCTCACAGTCCTTGCGGAGCAAGCGTTCTCCGCCCAGGCCGGAGCCGGACGCGAGGTGCGGCGTTCGACCGCCATGCGTGGCCGCGGCGCGATCCGCGCCCGTCTTCGGCGGGCCTCGCCCCCGGCTTCGGCGGCCCTCGAAACGCACGCGAAACACTGGGGACACTTCGGCGATCGCTTCAGTATCGTCCGTTCAAGGGGCGGTCACTTCAGCATCGGCTTGAGTATCGGGCCTCGGCCGGTCGGCGAAGACCGGGATGCCTCAGGCCGACGGCAGCGGCGTCCAGAGGTCGATGACGCTGTCCAGCTCCAGCGTCGGCAGCCGCTCGGCGACAGCGTCCTGCTGGCGCGCGCGTTGGTCGGCGTCGAAGTCCGGCCGCTCGAAGAACCGCCGGCGCGCCTCTCGGTCCGGCCAGCGGGCGATGGCCGTCCAAACGCCGTCGTCGCCCTTGAACAGCGCCGAGCCACCGGAGCCGTAGTGGTCGACGGCGACCTGGGTCACCCCAGCCCAGTCGCGGGCGTACTGCTCTTCCAGACCGGGCTTGAGGCGCATGCGGTAGACGGCGACGAACATCAGCTGGCGTCCCAGGCTTTTCGCAGCAGCGTCCTGAGCGCCGCGTCGACCTGGCCCGGCGAGTCGAGCGTTACGGCCGCCTTCAGCCGCTCCGACCAACCCTCGTTCCTCGGGGCCTCCAGGCGCGGATCGGCGTCCGGCGACACGCAGAGCCCCAGCCGCGCCTTGCCGCCCCTGATCGGGCGCACGGCCGCGAACTGGAAGTTCCGCGACCAGGCGGAAAAGCCCTTGCGCTGGCCCGTGACGAGGCCCTCGAAGTCCTGGACCGCCGCCTCGACCGCCTCGAAGATCGCCGTCGAGGCGGGGTCTTTCCACAGCGCCGCGCGCAGGCCATCCGCGTCGTCCCAGCCCGCCGCGCTCGGGAAGGCGACCGACAGCACGTGCGCGGCCCGGTTGACCCCCAGGCCGTGGTGCTCGCGCAGCCAGGCGGACTGTCTGCCGGGCGTCGACTCGGGGCACGTCCGGGCGATGGCGACCCACTCGGCGAGGGTCTTGCCGGTGTCGCGCTCAAGGCTAGCCTCGACCGAGGCGAACCATTTCTTCTGCCGCTCGGTCAGATGCTCGCCGCCGCCGCGTGTTCCCATGCTTGCGCTCTCCGTCGCCTGGGGTAGGAGCATGGAACAGCTGATGGAGACCGGCAATGAGCCTCGACGGCGTCTACGACGACGGCAACATCTTCGCCAAGATCGTGCGGGGCGAGATGCCCAGCGTGAAGGTCTACGAGGACACCGAGATCCTGGCGTTCATGGACGTCTTCCCGCAGGCGAAGGGCCATGTGCTGGTCATTTCGAAGACCTCCAAGGCGCGGAATCTGCTCGACGCCGAGCCCAAGACGCTGGGACGGGTGATCGGCGGGGTCCAGAAGGTGACCCGCGCGGTGAAGGCGGCGCTCAAGCCCGATGGAATCGTGGTGACCCAGTTCAATGGCGCGCCGGCCGGCCAGACCGTGTTCCACCTGCACTTCCACATCATCCCGCGCTGGGATGGCGTGCCGCTGGGCCGTCACGGCGAAGGCATGGCCGACATCGAGGCGTTGAAGGCTCTGGCCGAACAGATCTCGGCGGCCCTCGACGGCTAGAACTTGTAGTTCCAGTCGAGACCCAGGCCCCATTTCCCCGGGTACCCGAACTTGAACTTTGGTCCCAGGTCGTAGCCCGGCGGGGCCGGCTCGGCCGGTCCCAGCGAGGGCAGGGGCGGGCCGTAGTGCTCGACGCCGGCGCCGGGCCGTCCAGGCAGCCTCGGCGGCGCTTCGCAGCGGCAGGCCGCCTCCGCCTGGACCTCATAGGTCAGGTAGATGTGCTCGCTCTTCAGCTCGCCGTTCTTGTACGGGAAGCTGTCGGGGTGATTGTCGATCATCCGCCGCACGATCTGCCCGGTGCGGTTGGCGATGATCCGCACGTCGAGCACGCAGAAGTGGCCGTCGGTCTCGCAACCGCCCTCGCAGGCGAAGCGGTCGAGCAGGCCCTCGCGGGCCTTGGTGATCGCCGCCTCGCGCGCGAAGTTCCAGTTGCTGACGGACGTACGGTCCAGGCTGGGCGTGACGTCGTAGTCGCCGCTGATCCAGGCGGTGCGGGTATCTTCCGGCTTGACGGCATCGCCCGACTTCCGGTCGGTCAGAACGCAGGGCATGACTTTGGCCTCCCACGCGATGGCGAGACCCTAGCACACTTCAGAGGCGAGCGCGCTGGTCAGCGACGGGGGATGGCGTCGGCGATCGCCTCAGCCCTGGCGAACAGCGCCGGGTCGATCGCCAGGTCGACGGCGGCGACATTGTCGTCCAGCTGCGAGGGACGGCTGGCGCCGACGATGGCCGAGACGACGTTGGGCTCGCGCAGAACCCAGGCCAATGCGAACTGGGCGAGGGTGCAGCCCGCCTCGGCCGCGATCGGCTTCATCCTCTGCACAGCCTCCAGCACCTCGCGCCGCATCCAGCCGCCTATGGCGCCGGACATCTCGTCGCTGGCGGCCCGGCTGTCGGCCGGGGGCGGGCTGTCGGGGTCGTACTTTCCGCTCAGGACCCCCTGGGCCAACGGCGACCAGACGATCTGCGAGACGCCGTGGGCGGCGCAGAAGGGGATCACCGCCTTCTCCGGCCGCCGCCACAGGATGGAATACTGCGGCTGGCTGGAGACGAAGCGCTCGACGCCCGGGATGGCGAAGGCGGCTTCGATCTGTTCAGGCGACCATTCGCTGAAGCCGATCCAGCGCGCCTTGCCGGCGCGGACGACCTCGCTCAGCGCCTCCATGGTCTCCTCCAGCGGCGTCTCTGGGTCGTAGCGATGGCACTGATAGAGGTCGACGTAGTCCGTCCGCAGCCGCTTGAGCGAGGCGTCGATCTGCTTGTGCACCTGGGCGCGGGACAGACCCTGGTCCTCGTCGCTCATCCGACCCCACAGTTTGGTGGCCATGATGTAGCTGTCGCGCGGCCGGTCCTTCAGCGTTTCGCCCAGCACCGTCTCCGCCGCGCCGCGGCCGTAGACGTTGGCCGTGTCGAAGAAGTTGATGCCGAGGTCGAAGGCGCGGTCGACGCAAGCGCGCGCGTTGTCCGCCTCGACCCCGACGCCGTAGGTCAGCCACGAACCGAGCGAGATCTCGGACACTTCAAGGTCGCTGGCGCCCAGCCTGCGGTACTTCATGGCGTTCCTCCGGTGCGCCGCGCAGGGCGGCTGTCGCGAACTCTAGTTCCCCTGGAAGCCGCGCGGCTCGGAAAAGTAGCGATAACCGAAGTCGTGCTTCAGATTGCGATCCAGGATCCTGCGAAGGAGGGCATCGTCCTCCTCGGAAAAGGCGACCGTATCGGGTCCGGTCCGGACGGCCTGCTCCTCGACATTGGGATCCTGGGCCCGGGCCATGACATCCTTGTCTCCGGCCGCGGCGCCGGCCGCCCAGGCCTCGTCGCTGAGCGCAAGGCCCAGCTGCTCGCCGAGCGCCTTCAGCGACCCCGTGCGATCGCGCGCGAAGTCTTCATAGCGGAAGGTCCGCGTCGATCGGGGATGGCGGCTGGCGACTTCGCCCCACTGGTTGAGGAAGTGGATGTACCACCAGACGTCGCAGACATAGGCCTTGCTGGTCGGATCGCCGGCCACGTATCGCGAGAAGGGCACATTGTAGGTCTCCCGCCATTTCTCGTAGTTCGAGATCAACACATTGCGGATGTCCCGCACCACCACGCCATAGGGCGGCGGCGGGAACAGGGCCCGCACCCAGGTCCAGCGCAGGGCGTTGGGCGCGATGGTGTGCGTGCTGGCGATGCGCGGCAGTTGCGGGTGCATCCGCGCGTGCTTCGGGTGGCCGATCAGATCGTTGGAGGAGGCGTTGTTGAAGTAGCGCGGCGGCTGTACGCCGTAATGGTGGGCGATCGCATGGCTGAGCATCCACTTGATCCAGTGGGTGCCCGAATGCTGGCCGGTGATCAGGAAGCCCTGCCAGTCGCGATACCTCAGCAGGCCGAGGTTGGTGTTGTCCCGGTTCGCGCAGTGGCGACGAAACGCCGCTTCCATGGCGGGCAGGGAGGAGAAGTCGGTCATGGTCTGCGCAACTCTGCGGATGGTCGCCTAGGCAGTACGGTGCAAGTCGACCGACGGCAACCTGCAGGTCGACGGCGGCGAGCCCGGCCGCTAGAGGTCGATGATGACGTCGACCGCCCCCACTCCGTCGCAGGACCTCGTCGCCTGCATCCGTATTCCCAAGAGCGGCTCCAAGAGCTTCGCGACGCTCGTCGCGGCGGCCTTCGAGGGACGGGGGACCTTCTATCTGCCCGACACCTGGCGGCCGGAAGCGCGGATCAGCCGCTGGCAGGCCTTCCGGCTCTGGCGGTCGCAGACTCAGAACCTGCGCTCCAAGCTCGGCGTCTGGAGCCTGGACGACGCCCTGGCCCGCATCGATCGCGACGCAGTGGCGGGCGACCTGGTCGTCGGCGGGCATTTCGACTACGGCACGGTCTCCGGCGGGATGAAGCGGCCGGTCCGAAGCATCGTGATGATGCGCGACCCAGCGGAGCGCCTGCAATCGGAGTACGCCTACGCTCGCGTCGGCTTCCTGAAGAAGAAGCCCTGGCAACGCTTCGACGCCCACCTGTTGGCCAAGGCGGCCGGTCGCTACGACTTCGACGGCTTCATCGACTTCCAGCGCGACCACGCCGAAGTCTACGGCGACGTCGCCGCCGGCTACCTCGGCTGGAAGGGCGGCATGTCGGCGTCCGACGTGCGGGCCACGGTCTGGTGCTGGGGGGTGCTCGATCGGGCGGAGGCCTTCGCCGCCGACCTGTCGGACCGCGTGGGCCGCGCCTTGAGCTTCCCGCGCTCGAACGTGACGGCGGGCAAGGGCGAGGAGAAGCCGACCGCCGACCAGCGCCGCCGCATCGAGGCCCTGTCGCCCCGCGACCATGAACTCTACGCGCTCTGCCGTGGCGAGGCCGCCGGGTAGAGCGCGAGGGCGCGACCGAAATCGCGCCGCCGTCACGGCTATTCGGCCAGCGCCGGCTCCTCGATCTCAGGCGCGCCCGGCGCGCGCGGACCGGCTCCGTCGACCTCGAACTCGAAGGCGATCTTGCCGTCCTTGAGCACGACCCGAACGTGGCCGCCCTTGGCCAGCTTGCCGAACAGGATGTCGTCGGCGAGCGGCTTGTTGATGTGCTCCGGGATGACGCGGGCCAGGGGGCGCGCGCCGTAGAGCTCGTCGAAGCCGTTCTTGGCCAGCCAGTCGGCCGCCTCGTCGGAGGTCTCGATGGTGACGTTGCGGTCGGCCAGCTGGGCCTCGAGCTGCATCACGAACTTCTGCACCACCTGGCGGATGATCTCCGGCGTCAGCGGCTTGAACTGGACGATGGCGTCCAGGCGGTTGCGGAACTCCGGCGTGAACAGCCGCTTCAGCGCCTCGTCGACCTCGTCCTCCTGCTTGCCGCGGCCGAAGCCGATGGTCTGGCGCTGGGCGTCGGCGGCGCCGGCGTTGGTGGTCATGATCAGGACCACGTTCCGGAAATCGACCTTCTTGCCGTTGCTGTCGGTCAGCTGGCCATTGTCCATCACCTGCAGCAGGATGTTGTAGACGTCCGGGTGCGCCTTCTCGATCTCGTCGAGCAGGACGACGGCGTGAGGATGCTGGTCGACCGCGTCGGTCAGCTGGCCGCCCTGGTCGTAGCCGACGTAGCCCGGAGGGGCCCCGATCAGGCGGCTGACCGTGTGGCGCTCCATGTACTCGCTCATGTCGAAGCGCAGCAGCTCGATGCCGAGCGTCGAGGCCAGTTGCCGCGCGGCCTCGGTCTTGCCCACGCCGGTCGGACCGCTGAACAGGTAGCAGCCGATCGGCTTGTTCGGATCGCGCAGGCCGGCGCGGGCCATCTTCATGGCGCTGGCCAGCTGGGCGATGGCCTCGTCCTGGCCGAAGACGGCCCGCTCAAGGTCGTTCTGCAGTTCCTTCAGGGCCTCGGTGTCGGTCTTGCTGACCGACTTGGGCGGGATGCGGGCGATCTTGGCGACGACGCTCTCGATCTCCTTCACGCCGATCGTCTTCTTCCGCTTCGATTCGGGCAGCAGCATCTGCGATGCGCCGGCCTCGTCGATGACGTCGATCGCCTTGTCCGGCAGCTTGCGGTCGGTGATGTATTTCGCCGACAGGTCCACCGCCGTCTTCAGGGCGTCGTTGGTGTATTTCAGCTTGTGAAATTCCTCGTAGTAGACCTTGAGTCCCTTGAGGATTTTCAAGGTGTCCTCGATCGTCGGCTCATTGACGTCGATCTTCTGGAACCGGCGCAGCAGGGCGCGGTCCTTCTCGAAATGCTGGCGGAATTCCTTGTAGGTGGTCGAGCCCATGCAGCGCAGCGTGCCGCTCGCCAGGGCGGGCTTGAGCAGGTTGGAGGCGTCCATCGCCCCGCCGCTGGTCGCCCCGGCCCCGATCACCGTGTGGATCTCGTCGATGAACAGGATGGCGTTGGGGTGGGTCTCGAGCTCCTTGACCACCTGCTTGAGCCGCTCCTCGAAGTCGCCGCGGTAGCGAGTCCCGGCCAGCAAGGCCCCCATGTCCAGCGCGAAGATGGTCGCGCCTTCGAGCACTTCCGGCACCTGGTGGGTGACGATCTTGCGCGCCAGCCCCTCGGCGATGGCGGTCTTGCCGACGCCCGGATCGCCGACCAGCAGCGGGTTGTTCTTGGTGCGACGGCAGAGGATCTGGATCGCGCGCTCGACCTCGTTGAGGCGACCGATGAGCGGGTCCACCTTTCCCTGACGGGCCTTCTCGTTGAGATCGACGCAATAGGCCTCCAGGGCCTCGCCGCCGGTCTTCACGGACGCCTTTTCCTCTTCACCCTCGGTCGCGTTGGAGCCCTTGGCCTGCTTGGGCTCGGACACGCCGGCCTTCTTGGCGATGCCGTGCGCGATGTAGTTCACCGCGTCGTACCGCGTCATGTCCTGCTCCTGCAGGAAGTAGGCGGCATGGCTCTCACGCTCGGAGAACACGGCGACCAGCACATTGGCCCCCGTGACCTCGTCGCGGCCAGAGGATTGGACGTGGATGACGGCGCGCTGGATCACGCGCTGGAAGCCGGCGGTCGGCTTGGCGTCCTCGCCGTCCTCGACGATCAGGCTGCGAAGCTCCGTATCGAGATAGCCGATCAGTGTCTTCTTCAGCGCGGCGAGATCCACGTCGCAGGCGCTCATCACGCTGGCGGCGTCCTCGTCGTCCGTCAGGGACAGCAGGAGGTGCTCCAGCGTCGCGTACTCGTGCTTACGCTGATTGGCGTAGGCGACGGCGCGGTGGAGGGTCTCTTCGAGATTGCGCGAAAACGAGGGCAAGCGGGGCTCCTCAATCCTTTTCCATGGTGCACTGAAGCGGATGCTGATGACGTCGAGCGGAATCGATCACCTGAGCCACCTTGGTCTCGGCCACTTCGTAGGTGAATACGCCGCAGACGCCGACGCCGTTCTGGTGCACGTGGAGCATGATGCGGGTCGCATCTTCGCGCGATTTGTTGAAAAAGCGCTCAAGCACGTACACGACGAATTCCATCGGCGTGTAGTCGTCGTTCAGGAGAAGCACGCGGTACAGCGAAGGCTTCGCGGTCTTCGGACGGGTCTGGGTGACCACCGCCGATCCCGTGCCGTTCGATCCAGCGCCTGACTTCTTCTCCGCCATGAACTTCCGTGTCCCGGCGACCCGAAGCAGGGTCGCCTTCCTGTCGATTAGATATGGAAAGGCCGCCTCTTTGGAAGAGGCGTCGGCAGGGTATGCGCTGCTTTGGCGCGGTCGTGATCAGGTTTCTTGCGGTCGTCGAGGCTTCAGAGCCACTTCATCCACGCGCCATGCGGGTGAACGCGGGCCGGCGACCGTTGCTCGCCGCTCGGCCGGCAGGTGAGTCGCCAGTCCATTCCGTTGCGGAAGGTTGGGACGCAGCGAAGGGCGCGCCGTCGGAAGCGACCTGACCGACAGGTCCGGTGGCTCGGCGGGATCTGGTCCTGGTCACTCGTCGTCGTCCACAGATCGCCTCGGGCCGTCGTCGCGAGGCGGCCCCCGATGGCTTTCCGGGGCTTCCGCGCCGCTGCGGAAGGCTCGACCGGTCTTGACGGCTTCCTTGCCGAATTTCGCGCGCAGCGCGTCGATGGCGGTTTCGCCCTTCAGGGCGCGGCGCTCGTCGTCGGCGAAGAAGTCCGCGCCGGCCTCGACGCCGTCGGTGAAGTCCGACAGGCCCGCGCCGATCAGGCGGTATGGCTGGCCCTTTGGTTCGGCCGCCAGCAGCTCGCGCGCGACCTGGAACAGCGTCTTCGCCGTCTGGGTCGGCACCGGAAGCGTCCGGCGGCGGGTGACGATCTGGAAGTCGGGCCGTCGCAGCTTCAGATGCGCCACGCGGCCGGCGATCCCCTCGGCGCGGAGCTGGCGCGCGACCTTTTCACAGAGCGGCCAGAGCCGATCCTCCAGCGCCTCGGTCGCAGACAGGTCCTCGTTGAAGGTGGTTTCCGCGCTGATCGTCTTGCGACCTTCGTTGGGGTTCACCGCGCGGCTGTCCTGGCCATGGGCCAACCTGTGCAGGTGCAGTCCGTGCTGGCCGAAGCGATCGGCCAGGTCCCGCAGGTCGGCGCGAGCGATGTCGCCGACGGTCCGGTATCCGGCCTTCTCCAGCGACTGGACCATGACCGGCCCGACGCCCGGCAGGATGCCGACCGGACGGGTGGCCAGGAAGCTCACCGCCTCGGCCGCGCCGATCACCGAGAATCCGCGCGGCTTGTCGAGGTCGGAGGCGATCTTGGCCAGGAACTTGTTGGGCGCCAGGCCGATAGAGACGGTCAGGCCGATCTCGGCCTCGATCTCGGCCTGCAGCTTTGCCAGCGTCACCGCTGGCGGCGCGCCGTGGAGTCGCTCGGTGCCGGTGAGGTCCATCCAGGCCTCGTCCAGCGACAAGCCCTGCACGAGCGGGGTCAGGTCGCGCACCTTGGAGAAGATGCGTTTGCTCTCGGTCCGGTACTTGTTGAAGTCGGGCTTGAGGATCACCGCCTGCGGGCAGAGCCTGCGCGCCTTGAACATCGGCATGGCCGAGCGCACGCCGCTCATCCTTGCGATGTAGCAGCAGGTGGTGACGACGCCCCGCACGCCGCCGCCGACGATCAACGGCACGTCGCGCAACTCCGGCCGGTCGCGCTTCTCCACCGAAGCGTAGAAGGCGTCGCAGTCGAGGTGGGCGATGCCCAGCGCGCCCAACTCCTCGTTCCGGATGACCCTCATCGAACCGCACGACGGACAGCGGCGAGGCTGATCCTCGGCGGTCCGGAAGCAATCGCGACAAAGGGATTTCATGAGCCCTGTATCCCCCTTCCTCCTCCATCGAGGAAGAGGGGCTCAGGTCGCCGGCCACAGCCAGGCCGCGCCCCGCACGCCCGAGGAGTCGCCGTACTTCGCCGGCAGGATCGGCGTCGCGAAGCTGTCGGTGAAGGCGTGGCGGGCGACCGCCGCCGGCAGACGATCGTAGAGGGGCTTCACATTCGACATGCCGCCGCCCAGTACGATGACGTCCGGGTCTAGCAGGTTGCACATCGCCGCCAGCGCCCGACCGAGCCGGTCGACGTAGCGGTCGAGGCAGACCTCGGCTTCCGGGTCGCCGGCGGCGGCGCGTTCGACGATGGCGCGGCCGTCGGCCGTCAGCCCGGCGGCGCGCCTGTAGTCCTCGCGAAAGGCCGTGCCGGACACCCAGGTCTCGATGCAGTCGGTCTTGCCGCACCAGCAGGCGTGGGCGCGGTGTTCCTCGGGCGTTGGCCAGGGCAGGGGGCTGTGACCCCATTCGCCGGCGATGCCGTTGCGGCCCTCCAACGCCCGGCCGTCGATGACCACCCCGCCGCCGCAGCCCGTGCCCAGTATGGCGCCGAACACCACCCGCGCGCCGGCCGCGGCGCCGTCCACGGCCTCCGACAGGGCGAAGCAGTTGGCGTCGTTCTGCAGCCGCACGGGCCGGCCGAGCGCGCCTTCGAGGTCTTCGCGAAACGGTTGGCCGTTGAGCCAGGTCGAGTTGGCGTTGCGGACGCGCCCGGTCGTCGGCGAGATCGAGCCGGGGATGCCGATCCCGACCGCCGGCGCGCGGCCGCCGGCCTGCTGCTCGGCCTCCGCGACCAGGTCCCGCACAAGGGCGACCGCCGCGCCATAGCGTCCAGGGTTGGGCCGGCGGACCCGGGCCAGAAACGCGCCGGTCCCGTTGAGCGCCGCCGCCTCGATCTTGGTTCCTCCGAAGTCGACGCCGACGCGGATCACCGGATCGCCGCCTCCAGGGCCGGACCCAGGGTCGTCCAGTCGTCGTGGAAGTCGTGGCGGTCCGGCGCGATGGGGGCGAGCGGCCGCAGCCGGTCGTCGGCGATGATCTGGAAACGCTTCACGGCCGGGGCGCTCTGCTCCGACGAGTCGAGGTTGGGCAGCAGGTCGTCGATGAAACAGGCGGGCCCCCGCGTCAGCCCGCTCATTTCCAGGATCGCCGGTCCCTTGAGGCCGGAGTGCAGGATCATCGGATAGTCGAAGCCGTGCGTGCTCAGCCAGCCGGTCCGCGACTCCAGCGCATGGGCGGGCGCGTTGGTCAGGATGACCACGCCGGCCCTTGTCGACAGGGTCGCCAGCGCGTCGGCGGCGCCGTGAACCGGGTCGAGGTCCTCCGCCCCGTCCCGGAAGAAATCGTCGAACAGGGCCTTGCCGGTCTCGAAGTCCAGGCACTCGGCGTCGCCCGGGCGATACAGATTTTGGAACAGCGCGAAGCGGTCGATCCGCATCTCATAGCCGTGTCGACCGACGAAGCGCTCGAAGCCCGCCATGAAGTGGGCCAGCACCTCGTCGACGTCGACGATCAGCAGCGGCGCGTCGGGGCGGACGGTCAGGTCGGAAATGGCGAGGGCGCGGGGCAAATCGGGTTAGCTCGGGTTTAAGGATATTCGGGGACTACTGCGGTGGAGAAATTGCGGCGAGTCGCCTGTTTTCGCGCCGCTACGGGAAGTCTGGGGTTCAGGTCCGTAAATGGCCAAGAAGGTCCTCATCGTCGAGGATAACGAGCTCAATATGAAGCTCTTCCACGACCTGCTCGATGCGCAGGGCTACGAGACCCTCCAGACTCGCGAGGGACTCGCGGCGCTGGCGCTGGCGCGCGAGCACCGTCCGGACCTGATTCTCATGGACATTCAGCTGCCCGAGATCTCCGGTCTGGAGGTCACCAAGTGGCTGAAGGAAGACGACGACCTCAGCCACATTCCGGTGGTGGCGGTCACGGCTTTCGCCATGAAGGGCGACGAGGAGCGTATCCGCGAGGGCGGGTGCGAGGCCTACATCTCCAAACCCATCTCGGTGTCGCACTTCCTCGACACGATCAAACGGCTGCTGGACTAGGAAAGGGCAGGCCATGAGCGCACGCATCCTGGTCGTCGACGACATCGAAGCCAACGTGAAGCTGCTCGAGGCCCGGCTGACCGCCGAGTACTACGAGGTGTTGACCGCCAGCGACGGCCCGACGGCCCTGGCCCTGGCCGCGTCCGAAAAGCCCGACATCGTGCTCCTCGACGTCATGATGCCCGGCATGGACGGCTTCGAGGTCTGCCGCCGGCTCAAGGACGATCCGCTTACCCGCCACATCCCCGTCGTGCTGGTCACCGCGCTTGACGGACGCAGCGACCGCATCACCGGCCTGGAGGCCGGCGCCGACGAGTTCCTGACCAAGCCGATCGACGACGTCATGCTGTTCGCCCGCGTGCGCAGCCTGACCCGTCTCAAGCAGGTGCTCGACGAGCTGCGGGCCCGGGAGGCCTCCGGTCGCCGCATCGGGGTGATCGCCGGCGCCGCCGCGCGTCTGGGCGGCACGGGCGGTCGCGTGCTGGTGCTGGACGACAACGAGCGCCAGGCCCAGCGCCTGATGACCGAGTTGGCCATCGAACACCGGCCGGTCCACGAGACCGATCCCGACAAGGCGCACATGACCGCCCGCGGTCCGGTCGACCTGATCGTCGTCAACGCCACGGCGCGGGGTTTCGACGGCCTGCGCTTCGCGGCCAACATCCGCTCGGACGAGGCGACCCGACACCTGCCGATCCTGGCCATCGTCGATCCCGATGAGCGCCACCGTCTGGTCAAGGCCTTGGAGATCGGCGTCAACGACATCCTGACCAAGCCGATCGACCCCCAGGAGATGGCGGCGCGCGCGCGCTCGCAGATCCGGCGCAAGCGCTATACGGACTTCCTGCGCGACAACCTGGATCACTCGCTGGAGCTGGCCGTCACGGACCAGCTCACCGGCTTGCACAACCGCCGCTACATGGAGGGTCAGCTCGGCGCCCTGGTGAAGCGGGCGGCCCATGGCGGCGACCCGGTGTCGGCCCTGATGATCGACATCGATCACTTCAAGAAGATCAACGACAACTTCGGCCACGACATCGGCGACGAGGTCCTGCGGGAGTTCGCGATCCGGGTGGCCACCAATGTGCGGGCCATCGACCTGCCGTGCCGCTACGGCGGCGAAGAGTTCACCGTGATCATGCCGGGCGCGCGCCTGGCGGACGCCGAGCGGGTGGCCGAACGCATCCGCCTGCATGTCGCCGGCTCGCCGTTCCGGGTGGCCGGGGGCAGCGAGCTGTTGACCGTGACGATCTCGGTCGGCGTCGCCTGCACGCTTGGCGAGAGTGACACGCCCGACGCGCTGCTCAAACGCGCCGACGAGGCCGTCTACGAGGCCAAGGCGGCCGGGCGTAACCGCGTTATCGCCCGCGCGGCCTGATATCCACAGATTCGCGGTCCGGTTGTCCTTAGGTCCGGCGCTTATGTCTGGCGCCGGGTGTGACGTCTGATATTCGTGCCGTCGTTGTCGGGGCATGACGCGGTGGAATCGATGTCCAACGGACGGCGGAGATACGCGGCCAACGCCGCGATTGGACTGGGACCGGCGGTGGTGGCCTTCGCGGTGCTCCGCAACTGGCACGGCTGGGAAGCGCCGCCCTTCTGGCTGGACGACCTGGCGGCGGGCGCGGCCCTGCTCGCTGCGGGCGTCATGGCCCTTCGAGACCAGCACAGCGTGAAGGGACGAATTCTGAGCGCGGCATTCGCGCTCGCGATCGGCGTGCTCTGGGGCTCGCTGTTCGAGTCGCTCGCCGGCCTGCATCCCGCGCCGGAGGCGTGGAGCGCCACGCCGATCGTGGGTTGGGTCTGCACCCTGCTCGGCCTCCTGGCCGCCTGCGCGGGCCTGATCGCCAGCCTGCCGAGCAACCGACCGGCCTTCATTGGCACGCGACCGGAATCGGAAAAGAAAAAAGCCCGGCGCTAAGACCGGGCTTCTTCAAAAATCGCGTAGGCGCGGACGCAGCCTACTTGATCTTGCCTTCCTTGAACTCGACGTGCTTGCGCGCGATCGGGTCGTACTTCTTGAGCACCATCTTCTCGGTCTTGGTGCGGGCGTTCTTCTTGGTCACGTAGAAGAAGCCGGTGTCCGCCGTGGAGTTCAGACGGATCTTGATGGAAGCCGGTTTGGCCATCGATGGAATCCTTCGGTAGCCGCGTGGGCCGAAACTGAGAGGCGCGGAAAATACTCAGAGCCCGCTGGAAGTCAATGTCTGTCGCCGCTAGCGTCGTCGGATGACGCTTCGCCTTCTCCTCCTCGCGGGCCTACTTTCGCTGACCGGTTGCGCCACCGTGTCCGCCGATCCGCCGGCCGCCGCGTTCTTTGACCGTCTGCACGCGCTGTGCGGCAGCCGTTTCCCCGGCCGGGTCGTGACCAGCGATCCCGCCGACGCCGCCTTCGCGGGCAAGCCGCTGGTCATGACGGTCACCGATTGCACGGCCTCGGAAGTCCGCATCCCGTTCAGCGTCGGCGAGGATCGGTCACGCACCTGGATCGTCACCCGCACGGCTGTCGGCCTGCGGCTGAAGCACGATCACCGCCACGCGGACGGGACGGAGGACGCGGTCTCGCGGTATGGCGGCGACACCCAGGCGCCGGGCTCCGCCGCGCGCCAGGAATTCCCGGCCGACGCGTTCAGCCGTTCGCTGTTCCTGGGCCGGGGCCTTCCGGCTTCGATCGACAACGTCTGGGCGATGGAAGTTCATCCCGGCGCGACCTTCGCCTACGAGCTGCGGCGTCCCGGCCGCCACTTCCGCGTGGAGTTCGATCTGGGCCGTCCGCTGCCGAACTAGAGCGACGTCACCAACGTGCGGCCGGCCCGGTAGGTCATCAGGAAGGGCGGCGCGCTCTGCTGCAGCATGCGCAGCACAGCCTCGGTGATGTCGTAGAGGGGCAGTTTCAGCGCCTCGTCCAGCGGCCGCCAGGCGAGGTCCGAGAGCTCCGGCGTCTCGGCCGCCTCGCCGACCGCCCGATCGGCGTCGGCGAGGAAGAAACGGGCGTGGAACCTCACCGGGCTGTTGGTCGGCGTGATCGCCCGAGCCGCCACCGACAGGGCGCCGTGGTCGGCAGGCAGGATCAGCCCCGTCTCCTCGGCCGTCTCGCGGATCGCGGCGGTCGCCAGGGCGGCGGCCAGGCGAGGCTCGGCGGCGGCGCGGCGGATGCAGTCCGCCGCCAGCGGGCTGGCCGAGGGCTGGTCGAAGTCGGCCGCGTCGACCTTGCCGCCCGGAAACACGAAGACGTCCGGCGCGAAGCGCGACTTCGCCGGCCGTCGCCCCATCAGCACGGTCGGTCCGGCTGCCTCGCGGCGCAGCAGCACGAGGCTGGCGGCGTGTCTCGGGCGGACGGGTCGGCTCACAGGTGCTCCAGCCGCCGCGCGCCGTTGAGGAAGCGCATGAACGGGATCGGCCGCGTGCCGGACGTCAGCCGCTCGGCCACCTCGGCGACGACGAAGCGGGTGATGTTGGGCAGATCGAGCGCCAGGGCCTCGTCCAGGTCGACCCAGGCGATTTCGTCCAGCTCGCCGCAATCCGGCCGGCGCTCGAGGCTGAGTAGCGAATCCGCCTCGGCCATGAAGAAGCGGGCGTCGAACCGCCTGGGCCGGTAGGGCGGGGTGATCGCACGGGCGACGTAGGTCAGGGCGGACAGGTCGGGCAGGGCGCCGGCTTCCAGGAACGGTCGCCACGGACCCACGCCAGGCCGCACAGGCGCTTCCTTCGCCAGCAGCAGCCCGGCCTCCTCGAAGGTCTCGCGGATCGCCGCCAGGCCCAGGGCGCGCGGCAGCAGCGGGCTGGCGTGGCGGGCGGTGAGCGCCAGCTTGGACTTCACCTCCGGGTCGAGTTCATTGGCGGAGGGCGCGGTGAAGTCGCCCCGGTCGACCCGCCCGCCGGGGAACACCCACTTGTCGGGCATGAAGCTGTGGCCGCCATGCCGCCTGCCCATGAGCAGGCGGGGCTTCTTCGCATCGCGGCGGACGATGATCAGGGTGGCGGCGTGGCGCGGCCGGACGCCCTTGGCGCCCTTTTCGCGCATGGCTCCGTCGCTGCGGGGATCGTAGTTGGGGTCGAGCACGGGTCCAGTCATGGGACAAACATAGGCCCCGTCGCGACGGCGTGGAAACCGTGACCCTGCGTCACGCGCCTATTCGTACGGCTTCACCGGCAGCAGGATCAGGATGTTCAGGTCGCGGTCGGGTTTCCAGTTCCGGCGGCGCACCTCGAACTGCGTCGGACCGATCTTCTTCACGCCTGTGGCGCAGAAGCTGACAAGGTTCTCGGTCGCGCCCTTGTCGACGACCAGCCGGAAGTCGCCGATCGGCCCGGCCCAGTTGCCGCCGGTCTTCAGGATGTAGGCGACGCGCTTTTCCCAGAAGGGCGGGTATTCCGCCTTGCCCTGCCGCTTCTTCACGGCGGCCAGGAAGGCGTCGTCGATGCAATAGCGATCGCGTGTCTCGACCCATTCCGGCGAGGTCGTCGCCAGCGGCGAGCCCACGATCGTGCCCACCGAGCCACCGGTCGCGGGCTTGTAGCTGTGCTCGACGACAATCTCCCGTCCGGCCGGAAACACCTGTTCCCAGTGGAAGGTCGTCTTCAGGGTCCAGGCCGGGTTCCAGTGCTTTTCCCAGCCCTTGCCCGCGTCGTACGCCTCGGGGACCGCGATCCCCAGCCGCTCGGCCTCGGCCTTGTCGGGGGCGGAGAGGGCGTCGAGCCGGGCGACCACGCCGTCGACGTGCAGGGTCAGCGGGATGCCCCGCTGGGCGAGCCAGGCGGTGACCTCGCGGCCCTCGACGAAGGCCTTCTGCTCGACCGCCATCTTCACCGGTTTGCCGTCGATCAGGGTCCGAAAGGCCAGCAGATTGGCCGGGTCGTCGCCGCCCGGAATGTTGGTGTCGTGGAAGAAGAAGTCGGGGCCGCCGATGTCCGGCATCGGGAAGGCCACCCGCGTGGTGACGTCCTTGCCGGAGGTGTTCAGGAACACATAGCGGACCCGCACCTCGTCGGCCGAAATGTAGAGGTCCTCGGATTTCATGACGATGGCGTCGGTGCGGGTCAGCACCAGACCGCCGGCCGCCAGCTCGGCGGTCGAGTCGTTGGCCGCGGCCGGTCCGGCCAGCAGCGCCACCGCCGCGACGGCGAGAAGAATGCGTTTCATCAAGGCCCCTCCGGAGGGTTTGACCCTAGCACGGCCGGACGGGGCGGGAAGTCGGCGTCAAGCCAGGTCAGGAAGGAGTAGGTCTCAAGAGCCCCGCTCGGCATCGACCCAGATCGAGGAGCGTCAGCGGTCGCCGCCGACCGCTCGCGGGCCGTCTTGGCGGCCGGGCGACCTTCGGGACCAGGCCCCTAGAAGGGGAAGAACATCGGGATGACCGCCGCGCCGACCGCCCAGGTCAGGAGATTCAGCGGCACGCCGATGCGGACGAAGTCGATGTAGCGATATCGGCCCATCTGGTAGACGAGAACATTGGTCTGATACCCGAACGGCGTGGCGAAGGCGGCGCTGGCGGCCATCATGACGGCGACCAGGAAGGGGCGGGGACTGACCCCCAGGCTTTCGGCGAGCGCGACGGCGATCGGCGTCAGCAAGACGGCGACGGCCGCGTTTGACAGGATCTCGGTCAGGAACAGCGTGAAGCCGTAGATCAGGATCAGCGCGCCCATCGGTCCCAGGGCGTTGACGACGCCGGTCATGGCGTCCGTCGCGGTGGACGCCAGACCGGTGACCTCCATCGACAGGCCGACGACGAACATGCCGGCGATCAGCAACAGGATTTCAGGGCGCAGGCCGCGATAGGCCTCCTCGGCGCTGATCACCCGCGTCACGACCAGCAGCACCGCACCGGAGAAGGCGGCCGCGGCGATCGGGGCCAGCCCTGTCGCGGCGACCAGCACGACTCCGGTGAAGACCGCGAGCGAGAGGCCGGCCTGGACCGGCTTCAGCGGGCGATCGGCCGGAAAGACGGCGGGGTCGTCGCCGGCCGCGCCGGCGGCGTCCCTGGGGGATACCGGCTCGCCCGTCTCGAGCATTGCGCCGCCCAGAAGTCGTCCGCCCGCGAAGTAGAGATACAGGCCGCCCGTCAGCGCGATGATCAGCCCCACGGGCGTGATCTCGAACAGGCTGAACACTGGCTGGCCCGCGTTTCGGGCCATGTCATTGACCAGCAGGTTGGTCGAGGTGCCGATCAGGGTGCAAGCGCCGCCGAGGATGGTGGCGTAGGACAAGGGGATCAGGAATCGGCGGGCCGAGAGCCCCATGGAGGCCGCGGCGTCGCGGACGACGGGGGCGGCCAGGACGACGATGGGCGTGTTGTTGAGCAGCGCGGACGCCGCGCCCGACAGTGCGATCACGATCCAGAGCCCGGTCGCGCCGAACCGGGCGCAGACGACGATCGTCTTGCGGATCAGCAGGCCGAGGAGCCCACTCAGCTCCATCGCATAGGCGATGACGAACAGCGAGGCGAGGGTGATGATCGCCGGGCTGGCGAAGGCGCCCTGGACTTCCACGGGGCGGATCGTTCGGGTCGCCAACAGGATCGCGGCGGCGGCGAGCGCGGCCACGTCGGGGCGAACCCTGCCCCTGGCCAACGTGACGATGACGGTGACGAGGACGACCAGGGCGATGATCTGGGGGCTGGTCATACTGACCCTCGAACGGCTCCGGCGCCCGGTCCTGGCGAGCGGAAAGGCAAATCTCGAACGATGGCCCGCGTGGACTTTGAACCTGGCGTCATTCCCCGGTACGGTACGCGCATGGCCGACAATAGTCCGGGCGCGATCGCCCGCAAGCGGCGTCTCATCGCGCCGCTCGTCATCGCCGCTATCATCGCGGGACTTCTGATCGCCGCCGTCCTGGGCGTGTTCGGTCGTAAACCTGAGCCCCGACCCGTTGAGCCTCAACCGTCTCCGCCCGCCGAGGCTGAGGCTCCCGTCACACCGATGGCGCCGCCGGCGTTGACGCGGGCGGACCTGATCGACGGCGCCCGGGCGGCGGCCGCCGCCTATGCCGCCGGAGAGTCGGTCGCCGATGGCCCTGACCCGCTGGTTCGCCGCACCTTCCGCGTCTGGCTTCCGTTCGGTTGCGCCGGGCCCGGGGTCGGGTCCGCCGCCAACCAGACCTGGTTCGACCGTGATGCCGAGCGCGGCACGGTCAAGCTGACCGCCCGCTCTATCGACATGACCCCCCTGCCGATGATCCGGTCACTGCCGGATGCGGGCGACATCGAGAAGGCCGAGGGCTTCTGGATTCCGCGGCCGTGGGCCCTGACCGAAACCTGTCCGCCCCCTCGCGAGCCGGCGGCCGTCGCTCAGCCCGCCGCGCCGGCCGGCCAGAGCCTGGGTCTGGTGCGACTTTCGGAGACCGGCTCGTCGCGCGTGCCCAGGCGGGATGGCCGGCCCTATGAATTCGTCCAGAAGGCGCCCACCAACGCGCTGTCGGCCGGAGCCCGGGGCTATCGCCTAATGATCGAGGGCCAGATCGCCGCCTTCCCCGACGGCCGTTCCATACGCTGCTGGAGCGAGACGCCGGATCACCGGCCGATCTGCCTCTATGCGGTGACCTTCGACCGCATCGCCTTCGAGGACGCCTCCGGCGCGGTGATGGCGGAGTGGCGGGAATAGGAGGCTACCGCCGCTTCCCCTTCCGCACGCCCTTCGGTGTCCCGCCGCGCTTGGGGCCGCCGCGGCCGGGGTCCTTGCCAGGGTCGAAGCGGCGGCGGACGCCCAAGCGCGGCCTCGGCATCGAGGCGTCGGCCGGCGCCGGATCGCTGAGCATCTCGAACAGCAGGCCGCCGGTCACTGGCGTCGCCTCGCGCAGGCGCACCTGCACCGCCATGCCCAGCGGCCAGCGCGCGCCGGTGCGCTCGCCGACCAGGGCGTGGGTGCGGTCGTCGTGGACGAAGAACTCGCTACCCAGCGAGGAGACCGGGACCAGGCCGTCGGCGCCGGTGTCGATGAGCCGCACGAACAGGCCAAAGCGCGTGACGCCGGTGATCCGGCCGGCGAACTCTGCCCCGACCTTGTCGGCCATGAAGGCGGCGACGTAGCGGTCGGTCGCGTCGCGCTCGGCGGCCATGGCCCGGCGCTCGGCGTGGGTGATCCGCTCGGCGGTGTCCTTGATCTGTCTGATGTCCTCGTCGGTGAGGCCGTCGGACCCGAGGCCCAGCGCGCGGATCAGGCCGCGGTGCACGATCAGGTCGGCGTAGCGGCGGATCGGGCTGGTGAAGTGGGCGTACTTCGCCAGGTTCAGGCCGAAGTGGCCGATGTTTTCGGCGTTGTACTGGGCCTGCATCTGGCTGCGCAGGACCACCTCGTTGACGATGTCGGCGTGCGGGCCCTCGCGGGTGTCGTCGAGCAGCCTGTTGAAGCGGTGGGTGTTGGGCGCCTCGCCCTTGCTCCAGGGGATGTCCAGGGTCTGCAGGAAGTCGGTCAGCGCCTGCATCTTCTCGGGGCTGGGGGTGTCGTGGATGCGATAGATCAGGGGCGAACGCTTCTGCTCCAGCGTCTCGGCGGCCGAGACGTTGGCCTGGATCATCATCTCCTCGATCAGCCGGTGGGCCTCAAGCGAGGCGCGCTTGGTGATCGAGGCGACCTGGCCCTCGGCGTCGATGACGATGCGGCGCTCGTCGCTCTCGATGGACAGCGGCGAACGGGCGTCGCGGCCCTTCAGCATGAGGCGGTAGGCGGTCCACAGCGGCTTGAGCACGCCGTCGACCAGAGGCCCGGTCTTGTCGTCGGGCGCGCCGTCGATAGCCGCCTGGGCCTGCTCGTAGCTGAGCTTGGCGGCCGAGCGCATCAGCCCGCGCACGAAGCGGTGGCTGACCTTCTTGCCCTGACTGTTGAAGACCATCCGCACCGCCATGGCAGCGCGGTTCTCGCCCTCGCGCAGGCTGCAGAGGCCGTTGCTCAGCCGCTCGGGCAGCATCGGCTCGACGCGGTCGGGGAAGTAGACGCTGTTGCCCTTTTCGCGGGCCTCCTCGTCCAGCGCCATGCCGTGGCGGACATAGGCGGCGACATCGGCGATGGCGACCCACACGATCCAGCCGCCCGGGTTCTTCGGCTCAGGATCGGGATGGGCGAACACGGCGTCGTCGTGGTCGCGGGCGTCTGACGGGTCGATGGTGATGAAGGGCAGGTCGCGCAGGTCCTCGCGGCCCTGCAGCGTCGGGGCCTGGGCGGCTTCGGCCTCGGCTTCGGCCTGCTCGGTGAAGCCCATCGGGATGCCGTGGGTATGGATGGCGATCAGCGAGGCGGCGCGCGGCTCGTCCTCGCGGCCGATGCGCTCCAGCAGCTTGCCGCGCTTGGGGCCGTAGCGCTGGCTGCCGGCCTGCACCTGGACCTGGGCCAGCACCAGGTCGCCGTCCTTCAGGTCGCGCGCCTCGTGCGGGTCGAGGGTCAGGGTGTCCTTGCTCTTGCGGTCGACGGGCTCGACCCGGACCTCCCGGTGTCCCTTCCGGATCACCCCCAGGATGCGGTGGGCGCTCTGGCCGAGCCGTTTGATCAGCCGCGCCTCGGTTTCGCCGGTCTCCAGCCGCTCGAAGCGGACCAGGCAGCGGTCACCCAGGCCGGGCGCGCCGGTCACCGCCTCGTTGCGATCGGGGGCGAGGCGGATCAGAGGCAAATCCTCGCCGCCCTTGACCAGCCGCACGTAGAGATCGCCGTCATTGTCGCGTTCGGCGATGTCGACCACGCCGACCGGGGGCAGGGCGCCGGCCTCGGCGAAGCCGCGGCGGCCACGCTTGCCCAGCGCGCCCTCGGCTTCAAGCGTGCGCATCATGTCGCGAAGGGCCCGGCGGTCGGCGCCCTTCAGCCCGAAGGCCTTGGCGATGTCGCGCTTGTCGGCTTCACCGGCCTCGCGAAGAAAGCGTAGCAGGGTCTCACGGTCGGGCAGGCCCTGCGGCTGGCGGGGCGTGCGGGTGCTGGTGCGCGGGGCGCGGGATTTGGCCATTGCCCTTCAGATAGCGCCGGAGGGCGCCGCGCGCACCCTCCTTTGCTCAGAAGATCACTGATACGCCGGCGGATAGCCGCTGGCGGTCGGCTTGGCGTAGCGGTCGCGCAACTCGAAGGCGCGGCTGGTCTGGGGCTGCTCGACGCCGTCGATGAACACGGCCAGCGGCCAACTGGAGGTCTCCAGCGGGTCGCCGTTCCACAGCACCACGTCGGCGTCCTTGCCCGCCTCCAGCGTGCCGGCCGAGGTCTGGCCCCAGATGCGCGCGGGAACCGAAGTGACCGAGGCCACCGCCGCCTCGCGCGGCATGCCGTTGGCGACGGCGAGGCCGGCGTTGATGCGGGCCTGGCGCAGATTGTTGAAGTCGCGGCTGCCCATGATCGCCACCTGGACGCCGGCGCGTTGCAGCCGGGCGGCGTTGTCGAGCCGCGCCCCGAGGTTCTCGAAGGCGCTCGGCAGGTCGGCCTGGGAGTCGATCAGCACAGGCGCGCCGGCGGCGGCGATCTCGGGAGCGACCATCCAACCCTCCTCGACGCCTTCGAGGATGATCTTGATCTTCTCCTCGCGCGCCAGCTTCAGCACCTGCCGGATATCGGCGGCGCGATGGACGCGGATCAGCAGCGGCGTCCTGCCCTCGACGACCGGGATCAGGGCCTCCAGGTCGACCCGGGACAGGCCGAACTCGCGGGTCGCGCCGCGCTCGTAGGCGCCGCGGTTGCGGGCGAAGGCGCGGGCGTCCTCAAGGGCCGCCTTGACCAACACCATGGCCGCGCCACGCGAGCCGCCGGCCGCGCGGGCGCCGTCCTCGCCGAGGTCGAGGATCACCGCCACCCGGCTCTTCAGCACCGGATCGGCGTCGCCGGCCCCCAGGGTGATCACGGCCGCCTGGCCGGCGAACATGTTCGGGTCGCCCGCGCCGCCGCCGCCGCCGCCCGCGAAGTCGTCGTGGCCATCGCCGGCCCCGCCGTCATGGGCGTGGCCGCCGCCGCCGCGTCCGAGCACCGGGGTGACGACCGCGCGGGTGACGCCGGTCTGGCGGGCCAGCGGGATCATCGCCGAGTCCGGGTTGACGCCGTAGCTGATGTCGAAACCGGCCGAGAGCTTGCCGGAGTTGTCGTCTCGCGTGGACGATTCCAGCTCGACTTCCGACACCGACAGGTTGGTCGACGGCGCGATCAGGCCGGGCGTGACGACGCCGCCTTTGGCGTCGATGACCCGAGCCCCGGCCGGCGGGGTCACACTGGCGCCGACGGCGACGATCTTGCCGTCCTTCAGGACGATCACGCCCGACGGGATCGCGCCGGCCGCGGTGGCGGTTTCCAGGCGCGCATTGACGATGGCGACCGTTTCGGCGGCCGCGGCGGGGCCGGCGAGCGCCAGGGCGGCGATGGAGGCGAGGAGCAGGCGGTTCATGGGTGGAAGGCTCCTTCGCCCGGACGGCCCAGTTCGAAGTCGGACCGGGGTTGGTAACGCGGGTCCTTGCGATCGTAGACCAGGGCCCCGTCGACATAGACCTGCTCGGCCACGGCGTAGACGCTGAACGGATCGGCGCTCCAGATCACCAGGTCGGCGCGCTTGCCGGCGACCAGCGAGCCGGTCTGGTCGCCGATGCCCATGGCCTTGGCCGGGTTGGCGGTGATCCAGGCGATGGCCTCGGCGCGGGTGATGCCGAAGCCGATGCGGTTGCCGGCGGCCATCGCGAGCGCGGCCTCCTGGTTCAGCCGCTGGGTCATGGTCTCGTCGTCGGAGTGGATGACGGTGCAGGCGCCGGCCTTGTAGGCGATGGCGGCGTTGGCCTCGATGCCGTCCAGGGACTCCATCTTGAAGCCCTGCCAATCGGCCCAGGTGGCGAAGCAGATGTCTTCCTTGGCCAGCAGGGCGCCGACCTTGTAGGCCTCGCTGGCGTGGTGGAACATGGTGATCTTGTAGCCGAACTCGCGGGCTACATCGATCATCACCGCCATCTCGTCCGCCCGATAGCAGTGGTTCTGCACCAGGATCTCGCCGCGCAGCACGGCCGACAGGGTGTCGAGCGTCAGGTCGCGCTTGGGCGGATCAGCCTTCTCGCCCTTGTCGACCTTGGCGCGGTAGTCGTCCCAGCGGCGGGCATAGTCGGCCGCGTCGATCCAGGCGCGGCGATAGCCGGCCACGTTGCCCATCGCGGTCGCGGGCGTGCGGCCCTTGTTCCCGTAGACCCGCTTGGGGTTCTCGCCGCAGGCCATTTTCAGGCCGTAGGGCGCGCCCGGGAACTTCATGCCCTGCATGGTCACCGACGGCACGTTGCGTACGGCCACCGAGCGGCCGCCGAACAGGTTGGCCGAACCGGGGAGGATCTGCAGGGTGGTCACGCCGCCGGCGCGGGCCCGGTTGAAGCCGGGGTCCTGCGGCCAGAGGGAATGCTCGGCCCAGACGTAGGCGGTGTTGGGATCGACCGCCTCGTTGCCGTCCGACCGCGAGCCGACCGACGGGGAGGGATAGACGCCCAGGTGGCTGTGGGCGTCAATGATGCCGGGCGTCACCCACTTGCCGGTCCCGTCGATGACGGCGACATCAGCTGGAATGGCCGTCTCCGGTCCGCCGACCGAGACGATCTTGCCGCCGGACATGAAGACCACGCCGCCGGCGATTTCCTGACCGGTCGCGGTCAGGATCGTGGCGCCCTTGATGGCGGTCGGCCGCGAGGGCAGGGGCGCGTAGGTGCTGGGGAAGGCGTCGGGCCTGGCCGCGGGATCCAGTCCGGCCCGAACCGGCTTGGCCGGCGCCGAAGCCGCCGGCTTGTCGCCGGCCGGCTTGGTCGCGCCTGTTGTCGCGCAGGCGGTCATCAGCGCCGCCACGGCGGAAGCGGCCAGAGCCGCGCGTAATCTGGATGTCATCGCCCCGTCCCGTACTCGAAGGCTGGGAGATCAGACCATTCGCCCGGTGCGGTCAATTCGCCCGCACATTACAAGCCTGTCATTTGACGGCCGTGTGGAGCATGATATCTTGCAATACAAGATGACTGGCGAAGCAAGCACCGAAGCCGCCGACGGCCGCAAGGCGCAGCTCCTCAAGGGGCTGGCCGAGCTGGCCCTGCTCAGCCTGCTGGCGGAGCGGGCCCACTACGGCCTGGAGATCCTCGACCGCCTGCGCGGCGACGCGGGCATGGATGTGGCGGAGGGCACCATCTATCCGCTGCTCCATCGGCTGGAGAAGGCCGGGCTGACGCGCGCGGAGTGGCGGCTTGAGACCGAAGCCGCCCGGCCCCGGAAGTACTATGCGTTGACCGACGCCGGGACGGCGGAACTGAAGGCCCAGGCGGCCGAGTGGCGGCGGCTCAGCGCCCGCCTCGGCGCCTTTCTCGACAGGAGCGGAGCATGATCGCCACCCCGCAGGATCGCGCCGTCGCCGACTGGCTTCGACGACTAAAATGGGCGCTGGCCGCGCTGCCGGAAAGCGACCGCGACGACATCGTGGCGGAAGCGGCCGCGCACCTGGAGGAGGCCGCCGCCGCCGGACGCTCGACCGGCGAAATCCTCACCGGTTTCGGCGCGCCGGAGCTCTACGCCCGCCCGTTCCTCGACCAGGCGGAGCTTGCCCGGGCGCTCGGCAGCCAGACCGCCGCCGACCTGGCCGGCGCGGTGGCCCGCCGCGTTCACCGCAGCCTGGTGGCGGCCCTGGCCGGCGCCGCGCTGCTCGCCATTGTCGTCGTCATGTTCGTGGCCGTGACCCTCGTCGTCATGGAGGTTCAGGACCCGATCCACACCGGGCTGTGGCTGGGCGCGCATGTCCGGTTCATCGGCCAGATCGACGATCCTTCCATCGCCCGTGACCTGCTCGGCGGCTGGCTCATTCCGCTGGCGGCCGTCGTGATCGGCGGGGGCTGGGTGATCGGGAGACTGCTGCTGCTGGCGGCGGTCCGCCGGCTCGCCCGACCCGGCTGACGCCGGCCGACCTCTCCCCCGAATTCGAAGGAAGACGATCATGCGCGGACGCGCCATAGCCCTCTATTGCCTGCTGGCCTACGCGATCTCCTGGGGAATCCAGTTCGCGGCCCTCCGCGTGACCGACGGGAACCTGGAGTCTTCCGCGGCGACGCCGTTCCTGGTCGCGACGATGTTCGCGCCGACGGCGGCGGCCATCCTCTTCCTCGTCTTCCACAAGCCCTCGCGAAAGGGCCTGCTCTGGAAGCCGACCTGGGCCATGTGGCCGATGATCCTGGCGGCTGTCGCCGTCCCGACCCTGACCGCCTTCGCCGTGGTCGCCGTGGTCGAGGCCTTGGGCTGGGGCCAGTCGGGCTGGTTCGACGTCTCGGCGACCGGCGTGGCCATCTCCGGCGGGCCGTGGATGCTGGGCGACGGCGTCCAGGGCTGGCCGCTGTTCCTGGCCAACGTCGCCGTCACCGGCCTGGCCTTCGCGGCGTTCAGCGGCGTCGTCGCCGTCGGCGAGGAGTTCGGCTGGCGCGCCTTCCTGCAGGGGCATCTCGTCGAGCATCTCGGCCTGACCCGGGGCGTGATCCTGCTCGGCCTGATCTGGTCCTTCTGGCACCTGCCGTCGCTGCTGGCCGGCTACAATTATCCGGAGACGCCGATCCTGGGGGCGTTGGTCATCTTCCCGCTCGAGCTGGTGGCGGTGTCGATGTTCATGGCCTGGCTGACCCTCAGCTGCCGCAGCTTCTGGCCCGCCGTCCTGGCTCACGGCGCCGGCAACTCGATCCAGGAGGGCGTCATCAGCAATCTCCAGATGAGCGTGCCGCGCCTGTACGAGGACCTGACCACGATGGGCGTCAGTGTCGCCTTCGGCCTGCTGTTCTGGCTGCTGTTGCGCCGGCGCGCGGCCTGACGGTTGGCAACCGTTCAGGTTCGGGCGCGTAGTCAGGCGACCGACATCGCAGGGAGCGCGCCATGAACGCCTGGATCCGCAACACCGCCGTCGCCTTCGTCGCCGCCATGAGCCTCGGCGCCTGCCAGACGGACGGCCTGCCGCAACCGGACCCCCGCGCGCCGCGCGGCGAGGGCGCGATGTGCGGCGGCATCGCCGGCTTCCAGTGCGGGGAAGGGCTCTACTGTTCGATGACGCCCGAGATGCAGCGCGCCGCCGACGGCGCCGGGGTCTGCAAACCGCGCCCCCAGATGTGCACGCGGGAGTACCGCCCCGTCTGCGGCGCCGACGGCAAGACCTACGGCAACGCCTGCACGGCCGCCTCGGCGGGCGTCAGCGTGGCGCATCCGGGGGAGTGCCGGTAGGGGCGGGGACGCCGAGGACATGTTCCGGCGAAGCCGGTACGTGTCCCCGATAGGAGGCGCGCGACGGTCTCGCCGCGAGCCGGCCGCGCATCAGCGACGACCTCGTCGACCTGATCCAGCGCATGAGCCGTGACAATCCGCTGTGGGGCGCGCCGCGCATCCACGGCGAGCTGCTCAAGCTCGGCTTTCGCCTCGCCCAGTCGACCGTCTCCCGTTACATGACGCCGAGGCCGGGACGACCCTCTCAGGGCTGGACGACCTTCCTGCGCAACCACCGCGCCGATATCGCGGCCATCGATATGCTGACCGTGCATACCCTGGCGCTGCGGCGCCTGTACGCCTTTGTCGTGCTGGGCCTCGACCGACGGCGCATCCTGCATGTCGAGGTGACTGACCGTCCGACGGCGGCCTGGCTGGCGCGGCAGATCACCGAGGCGTTTCCGTGGGACACCGCTCCGCTCTACCTCGTCCGCGACAACGACGGGGCCTATGGCGGGGCTTTCCGGCGGCGCGTGCGGGCGATGGGCATCCGCGACCGCCCGACGCGGCCCTATTCGCCCTGGATGAACGGGCATGTGGAGCGGTTGATCGGCTCGATCCGCCGCGAATGCCTGGACCACGTGATCATCTTCGACGCGGACCACCTGCGCCGGGTGCTGAGAGCCTATGGCGAATACTACAACGAAAGCCGCACACATCTGGCCCTGGCCAAGGACGCGCCCGACGGAAGGCCGGTCGAGGCGCGGGGGAAGATCATCTCACGCCCGATTCTGGGCGGACTGCACCATCGCTACGGGCGGGAGCCGTGACGGGAGAGGTTTTCGGAAGGGACAGGTGTTTCAATTTCTAGGTTCTCAGTACGCGTCCCGAAGGATGACCCTTCTAGATCGCTCACTGTAACAGAGCGAACAATTCGGAAGCCAAAGCCGCCTCTTCGGCCTGCTATCGAGACCCAACGCCTCTCACGCGAAATGTCGACCTCATAGTAGTTCCAACCTCCGCCCTTCAATATCGCTTCGGGGCATTTGCCAGTGTCGTCCGTCAGATGCTTTTCGGTCACACAATCGTCTACTAATTCTGGAGCATTTCCAATCATATCGAAAATACCAAATGAGTTGGGAAGCAGGCTACCTACCGGGGCGGTGCCAAGCCAAGCATCGCAATCGCTGTCTTTTTCGCTACAGCTTGTGTTGGCAAGATTGGCATATCTCGAAACCGGGGCTGGAGTAGCGGGGGTGGCGGCTTGCTCCCATTCCGCTGTCGATGGAACGCGGTACTTCTTACCTGTTTTCTTGCTTAGCCAACGGGCAAACTCTTTCGCGTCGTCAGGGCTGACGTTGATAACGGGGCGCCCCCCCCGTCCCCACCCATTGTCGGGTGGGGAATACCCACCGCATGCTCCGTCTGCGACGCACGTGTCCCATTCGGAGAAGGTTACTTCAAAGCGTCCTATCGCGAACCCGATCTCGGAACCTTTATCTTCTTGCCCTTCGGCGACATTCGCGCTTCCAATAAAGACAAGCTCTGGGCAATCTCTACAATCTTTGAAGATAAGTCTATCTTCGCCCCCACGAGGGTGCTCAGCTCCCGTGGCGGTCGATGAGAGAATGCTTGTGCATACTATCATCAGAAGCATCCTACAAGCCGACATTTCTTATTCCATGGCCATCATCGAGGGTTTTGTGCCGCATCTATCTTGGGGCTTCAAATCTATGGCGAGAATAGGGGATCTCTCCGGCTTGCCAGTCATTGCTTGAAGGTAGCCTCCAAGTGTTGAGCGTGCCTCCCCGGTACGGTTCGCTGGTCGGGTAGAATCGCATTTCGACCCAACTCCATTCGGATGCCCGCATGCGACCGAACCACGGTTCTTCAAGAAGCACCATAGCAAATGTCGTTCGTTGAGGGTCGTCAAATTGGTAGGCTCGAATGACCGAGAAGGAATCAAAGGTCCCGTCGCTTTTCTCATACGCTATGCGAGTGTCTCCAATCGCCGTCGCGCTATAGTATTTTTCTAGTCGTTTGGCGTCGGAAATCAATATAGAGGTTCCATAAATCTTGTGATTCTCATCTAGTTCATTCTTGAAGTCTGCAAGGTCGGCTAGAAGTTGAAAGATGTCGCCGGATCCGGCGCTTTCGAAATCCCCGTAACCAGTCCTCGGAGTTGGGTCGGGGCGAAGTGGGTCTGGCGGTCTTCCGTCGCGTCCCACGGGACGCGGGAAACGGGGACACGTACTTTTCATGTTCCCTTTCCCCAAGCCGGGGACACGTACCGGATGCGCCGGAACATGTCCCCGCGGTCCCCGCGATCCTCCGCCACTTCCGCATGTGGGGCGGCTTGACACAATTGGAACAATAGGAGAACATCGGTCGTCGCTGAGCGGAGATCGCCCGTGCCTCGCAAAGCCCGCGTCGTCGCGCCCGGCGTTCCGCACCACGTGACCCAGCGGGGCAACCGGCGGCAGGCGACGTTCCTGCGGCAGGAAGACTATCTGGCCTACCTGCAGCTGGCGGGAGAGGCGTTCGCCGAGGCGGGGGTCCAGGTGTGGTGCTGGTGTCTGATGCCCAACCACGTGCATCTGATCGCCACGCCGGCGGACGAGGCGGGGCTGGCAAAGGCGGTGGGCCTGACCCACCTGCGCTACACGCGCCTGATCAACGGCCGCGAGCGCTGGACCGGCTATCTGTGGCAGGGACGGTTCGCTTCGTTCCCGATGGACGACGACCACCTGCGCCAATGCGTGCGCTACGTGGGGCTGAATCCCGTCCGGGCGGGCCTGGTCGAGCGCGCGGTCGACTGGCCCTGGTCGAGCGTGCGGGCGCATCTGGGGCGGGGGACCGATCCGTTTCTCACGCCCGAGCCGGAAAAGTGGGGACACACACCACTTTCACGTCGGAAAGTGGTGTGTGTCCCCACTTTTCCGCTGAGGCCAACGAAAAAAGGGCCGGAGATCGCTCTCCGGCCCTTCGCGATTCAGCGGCTGGGGACACGCACCGAAGTGCATGTCCCCTCCGGGACTAGCACTTGAAGTACATGTCGAACTCGACCGGGTGCGGGTGCAGCTGGAGGCGCATGACTTCCTCCATCTTCAGCTCGATGTAGCTGTCGATGAAGTCGTCATCCATCACGCCGCCCTTCTTGAGGAAGGCGCGGTCCTTGTCGAGGTTCTCGAGGGCTTCGCGCAGCGAGCCGCAGACTTCCGGGATCTTCTTCTGCTCGCGGGGCGGCAGATCGTAGAGATTCTTGTCGGCGGCCGCGCCCGGATCGATGCGGTTCTCGATGCCGTCGAGACCGGCCATCAGCAGGGCCGTGAAGGTCAGGTACGGGTTGCCCATGGGATCGGGGAACCGGCACTCGATGCGCTTGGCCTTGGGGCTGTCGACGTGCGGGATGCGGATCGAGGCCGAGCGGTTGCGGCTGGAGTAGGCCAGCTTCACCGGGGCTTCGTAGCCCGGCACCAGGCGCTTGTAGCTGTTGGTGGTCGAGTTCGAGAAGGCGTTGATCGCTTTGGCGTGCTTGATGATGCCGCCGATGTACCAGAGGCACATCTGCGACAGGCCCGCGTACTGGTCTCCGGCGAACAGCGGCTTGCCGTCCGACCAGATCGACTGGTGCACGTGCATGCCCGAGCCGTTGTCGGCGAACATCGGCTTGGCCATGAAGGTCGCCGTCTTGCCGTAGGCGTGGGCCACATTGTGGATCACGTACTTATAGAGCTGCAGCCGGTCGGCCATGGTGACCATGGTGTCGAACTTGAGGCCGAGTTCGTGCTGGGCCGGCGCCACCTCGTGGTGGTGCTTTTCCGGCTTCATGCCCAGCTGGCCCATGACTTCCAGCATCTCGCCGCGCAGGTCCTGGCAGCTGTCGACCGGGTTGACCGGGAAATAGCCGCCCTTCGGGCCTGGGCGGTGGCCCATGTTGCCTTCCGGATAGACCTTGGAGGTGTTCACCGGCAGTTCGATCGAGTCGAAGCTGTAGCCGGTGTCATGCGGGGCGGTCGACCAGCGCACGTCGTCGAAGATGAAGAACTCGGCTTCCGGGCCGAAGAACACCGTGTCGCCCACGCCCGAGGACTTCACGTAGGCCAGCGCCGTCTTGGCCATCGAGCGCGGGTCGCGGTTGTAGGGCGTCCCCGAGTCCGGGTTCACGACGTCGCAGAACAGGCACAGCGTGGTCTGCTGGTAGAAGGGATCGATGTAGGCCGTTTCCAGGTCAGGACGCAGCTTCATGTCCGACTCATTGATGGCCTTCCAACCGGCGATCGACGAGCCGTCGAACATGGTGCCGTCTTCCAGGAAGTCCTCGTCGACCAGGTCGATGTCGAAGGTGACGTGCTGCATCTTCCCGCGGATGTCGGTGAAGCGGACGTCCACGTACTTGACGTCCTTCTCCTTGATCATCGCGAGGATGTCTTTCGCGGTAGTCTTGGCCATATGCCTAATCCCCTAAGCTCTAGATGCGATCTTTTCTGATTGACGCGCGGGCCTAGACGGCCAGCGCGCCGTTTTCTCCGGTGCGGATGCGGATGACGTCGGTGATCTCGGACACGAAGATCTTGCCGTCGCCGATGCGACCTGTGCGGGCGGCGTTCTGGATGGCTTCGAGCGCGCCGCCGAGCTGGTCGTCGGCGACGACCACCTCGATCTTGATCTTGGGCAGGAAGTCCACGACGTATTCGGCGCCGCGGTAGAGTTCCGTGTGGCCCTTCTGGCGGCCGTAGCCCTTGGCCTCGAGCACGGTCATGCCCTGGACGCCGAGCTCCTGCAGGGCCTCCTTCACTTCGTCGAGCTTGAACGGCTTGATGACGGCTTCAATCTTCTTCATGCGGGCCTCTGGTCGGGCGATTGGGCGGACGGAGCACGCCCCGCTGGGGCGCTTCAAGGGCGGACCGGCCGGACGTGCGCTGCACTGCAGCGATAGGGTAGCGGCGCCCATGAAACAGGCGCCCGGCGCCCAATTCAAGGGCAACGCTCCAAACCGCTTGGTTGCCGCTGCGGGAAGGCGGTAGCGAGGCTCAAATGTCGGTTCGAGGGAGTGGAACGATGCGCGACGACACGCCGGTTCTCATCGGGGGCGGACAATTCACATACCGGGGCGCCGCGGAGCTTTCGCCCTCGCCGCTGGAACTGCTCAAGATCGCGGCGGAACGCGCCGCCGCGGACGCAGGGCTCGAAGCCTCCACCCTGTCTCAACTCGACGGCGTGGCCATCGTCGGCTTCACCATCGACGCGCCGGGCGGGTTCCAGCAACTGCCGTTCCCGCGCCTGAAGAACCCGCCGGCCAGCTTCGCCCGCGCCGTCGGCGCCGACCCGGCCTGGGACGTCTACACCCACATGGGCGGCAACAGCCCTCAGCAGTTGGTCAACACGGCCTGTGAACGCATCGCCCGAGGCGAGAATGACCTGGTTTTCGCCGGCGGCGCCGAATTCCTCGGCTCGCTGATGAAGCGCCTCAAGGCCGGGGCCGGCTTCGCGGGTTGGGAGGATCCCTACGCCGTCGAGGCGGAGCCGAAGCGGATGGGCGATCCGCGGCCGGGCACGACGCCCTACGAGAACGCCCACGGCATGAACCGGCCGATCAACATCTACCCGATGTTCGAGAACGCCCTGCGGGCCCGCGACGGCCGCGCGATTCCCGACCACCAGAAGCGGCTGGGCAAGCTGTTCGCGCCGTTCACGCGGGTCGCCGCGACCAATCCCGACGCCTGGTTTCCGACCGAGCGCAGCGAGACCGAGCTGGTCGAGGTCAACGCCCAGAACCGCTGGGTCAGCTTCCCCTATCCGAAGTACCTGAACGCCATCATGGAGGTCGACCAGTCAGCCGGCGTGCTGATCGCTTCGGTGAAGAAGGCGCGCGAGCTCGGCGTGCCGGAGGACAAGTGGGTCTTCCTGCACGGCTGCGCCGACGCCAGCGACCTGTGGCACCCGATCGACCGCCAGAACTTCCACTCCAGCCCGGCCATGGAGTTGACCGGCAAGCGGGCGTTCGAGATGGCGCGCGTCACCATCGACGACATCGACTTCATCGACCTCTACTCCTGCTTCCCGGTGGCGGTGGAGGTCGGGGCCGAGGCCCTGGGTCTGGCACTGGACGACCCGCGCGGCCTGACGGTGACCGGGGGTCTGCCGTATTTCGGCGGGCCGGGGAACAACTACGCCATGCACTCGATCGTCACCATGCTCGGCAAGCTGCGCCGCAAGCCGGGCGGCTGGGGCCTGTGCACCGCCAACGGCTGGTACCTGACCAAGCAGTCGACCGGCATCTATTCGACCACGCCGGTCGAGGGGCCGTGGGAGCGCGAGGACCCGGCGGTCATCCAGCGCCAGATCGACGCCCTGCCGCACCCGGCCATCGAGGAGCATCCCGTCGGACCAGCTGCCGTCGAAACCTACACCATCGTCCACACCCGCGACGGCTACCACATGGGCATCGTCGTCGGCCGCGACGCGCACGACCGCCGCTTCGTGGCCGTGCTGCCGGAGGACGAGGCGGTGCTGAAAAGCTTCGAGGCGCGCGAGGGCGTGGGCCGCAGCGGGACCGTGGGGCCTCATCCGGACGGCAAGCGGAACCTGTTCACGCCGGACTGATTCAAAAAAATCCGTCATGGCCCGACTTGTTCGGGCCACCCATGCGTGGTGAGTCCGCGTCGTCAGGCGCAGACCTCGCGGCGCTGCGTTCATGGGTGGCCCGGACGAGCCGGGCCATGACGGCTTGAGGGTGGAAATTGATATGCGCATCTACATGATCCGCCACGGCAAGCCGGCCGCCACCTGGGGCGATACGAACGACGACGGCGATCCGGGCCTGGACGAGGTCGGGCAGGCGCAGGCGCGGGCGGCCGCCGAGGCGCTGCTGGCGCTGCCGGAGGCGGAACGACCGACCCGCGTGGTGTCCTCGCCGCTGCGCCGCTGCCGCGAGACCGCGGCGCCGTTCGCCGCCGCCCTGGGCGTGGACCTGATCATCGACCCGATGGTCGGCGAGATTCCGACGCCGTCGACGGTCAGCCACGAGGACCGCGGCGCCTGGCTGCGCAACGCGTTCGCCGGGCGCTGGGGCGAGATCATCGGCGACCTCGACTATGACGCCTGGCGGCGCGGCGTCGCCGACGCCGTGGCCGGCTATCCGAACACGGCGGTGTTCAGCCACTACGTCGCCATCAACGCCGCCGTCTCGACGGCCGAGGGACACGATCTGGTCATGGGCTTCCGGCCTGACCACTGTTCGGTACAAACCTTCGAGACAACCGGCGACGGCGGCTTGATCCTGGTCTCCAGAGGGCGCGAAGCTTCGACCCAGGTTCTCTAGAGTCGGGGCAGCATGACCGCGTCGCATATCCTCACCGTCGCGGAGATGACGGCGGCCGACCAGGCCGCCATCGCCGGTGGCACGCCGGGCCTGGTGCTGATGGAGCGCGCGGGCGCTGCGGTGGCCGAGGCCATCCGGACCCGCTTCCTGCCCTGCCGCGTGGCCGTCCTCTGCGGTCCCGGCAACAACGGCGGCGACGGCTATGTGGTGGCGCGTCTGCTCAAGCGGCGCGGCTGGCCGGTCTGGGTCGAAGCCCTGGGCGCGCCCGCCACGGCCGACGCCAGGGCCATGGCCGGCAGGTGGCGCGGCGAGACCCGTCCCATGGGGTCGGGCAAGGCCGCCGATCTCGTCGTCGACGCCCTGTTCGGCGCCGGCCTGTCGCGGCCGCTGGACGGCGACGCGGCGCAGGCGGCCAAGGCGTCCCACCGCGGCGGCTGCAAGGTGGTGGCCATCGACACGCCCAGCGGCCTGTCGGGCGACACCGGCGAGATCCTGGGCGATCTGGCTTTCCGCGCCGACCTGACCGTCACCTTTCACCGCCGCAAGGTCGGCCATGTCCTGGAGCCAGGGCGCTCGGCCTGCGGCGACGTCGTGGTGGCCGACATCGGCCTGGCCGCCCCGGACGGCGGCCTGTTCGAGAACGGCCCGGCCCTGTGGCTCGACCGGTTCCCGTGGCCCGACGCGCGGTCGCACAAGCACGCCCGCGGCCGCCTCTGCGTCGTCAGCGGCGAGCAAAGTTCGACCGGGGCGGCGCGGCTCGCGGCGCGCGGCGGTCTGCGCATCGGCGCCGGGCTGGTCACCGTGCTGTCGCCGCCCTCGGCCCTGGCCGTCAACGCCGCCCACCTGGAAGCGATCATGCTGCGCGGCTTCGAGACCGAGGCCGAACTGGCCGAGGCGGCTGACAGCGCCGACGCCGTGGTCATCGGTCCGGCGGCGGGCGTGACGCCGCAGACCCGCGCGCGCGTCTTCGCCCTGGCCCGCACGGGGGCGGCTCTCGTGCTCGACGCTGACGCCCTGACCGTCTTCCGCGACAGGCCCGGCGACCTCTTCAAGGCGTTGGACCGGGATGACGTGCTCACCCCGCACCTGGGTGAGTTCGAGCGCGTGTTCCCAGGCCTGCTCAAGACGCATCCGCATCGCATCGCCGCGGCCCGCGCCGCCGCCGCGCAGGCGGGCGCCATCGTGCTGCTCAAGGGCGCCGACACGGTGATCGCGGCGCCGGACGGCCGCGCCGCCGTCAATGTCGAGTCGGCCCCCTGGCTGGCCACGGCCGGCAGCGGCGACGTGCTCGCCGGCTTCATCGCCGGCCTGGTCGCCCAGGGCATGGATAGCTTCGAAGCCGCCTGCGCCGGCGCCTGGATCCACGCCGAATGCGCGCGCCGACACGGGCCGGGGTTGATCTCCGAGGATCTGCCGGGCCTGGCGGTCGGCGTGCTGGGGGAACTGTACGGGAAGGGCGGCTGAGCCCGACATCACCGCTTCTTCCCGGCATTCGCCGGCATGAGCGGACTAGTGTTGGTCCAGCGTCCTCGCCAACTCCACGGCGGCGGCCGCCGGACTGAGCTTCCCCTCATCCCGATCAACGCTGTAGTTCGCCGTGCGCATCGCCTCGACGCTGACGGCGCCGACGAGGGGCTTCAGCGCCTTCAGCAGGCGGGCGTCGGCCGCCCGCTTCGGCGAGATCAGGATCACCGCGTCGTACGGGGGCAGGGCGCCCCTTGGATCCGTCAGCACCACCAGGTCGTTGGCGGCGATGCGGCCGTCGCTGGAAAAGGCGCTGATCACGTCGACGTCGCCGCTCGCCAGGCCGCGATACATGAAGGTCGGCTGGTAACTCGTTTCGCGAGCGAAGGAAAAGCCGTAGGCGGCATCGACGTTCTTCCACTCCGGCCGCGACAGGAACTCGATATCGGATCCGAGCTTGAGGCGCGGCGACAACCGGGCCAGATCGGCCAGAGAGGTCACGCCGAGCGCGGCCGCGCGATCTCGGCGCATGGCGAAGGCGTAGGCGTTTTCGAAACCCAGAGAGCCCAGCACAACGACGCCGTCGCGGGCCATCAGCTCCGTCGTGAGCCCGGTCAACACCGCCTGCCGGCCGGGATTGTCCTGCCGGTTCAAGATGTTGGCCCAGAGTGTTCCCGAATAGTCGACGTAGGCGTCGATCTCGCCGGCGGCGAGGGCGCGGTAGGCCACCGCGCTGCCCAGATCCTCCTTGCGCGCGACATGGGCGCCGTCGGCTTCCAGGCGCGCGGCCATCAGCTCGGCCAGGATGTACTGCTCGGAGAAGTTCTTCGCCCCGATGGTGTAGCTGGCCGGCTTGCCCGTCGCGGCCAGCGGCAGCAGCGCGAGCGCGACGCCCGCCAGCAAGCCAGCGGCCCCGGCGATCACGAGGCGTCGGTCGCTGTGCGCGGCGCCGGCCTCCATCAGGCCCAGCAGCTGGTCGGCGGCGATGGCCAGTCCCGCGGAGGCGGCGCAGCCGAACAGCACGAAGATCCAGTTCTCCGTCTGCAGGCCCGCGAAGATGTAGTTGCCCAGGCTCGTCTGGCCGACCGGTGTCGACAGGGTCGCCGCGCCGATGGTCCAGACCGTGGCGGTCCGTACGCCGGCCATGATCACCGGCAGGGCCAGCGGCAGCTCGACGCGCCAGAGCTTCTGGCGCGGGGTCATGCCCACGCCGTCGGCCGCCTCGCGCACCGCCGGATCGACGCCCAGGATTCCGGTCACCGTGGTGCGCAGGGTCGGCAGCATCGAATAAAGCGTCAGCGCCAGCAGCGACGGCAGGAACCCGAGCGCCGAGAAACCTTTTCCAAACAGGGCATTGGAAGCGCTGCTTAAGGCCAGCAGCACGGGGAAGAACAGGGCCAGCAGGGCGAGGCTCGGGATGGTCTGGATCAGGCCCGCGAAGGCCAGCAGCGGCCAGCGCAGGCGCGGGCTGCGGCTCGCCAGCACCGCCAGCGGCAGGCTGATCGCCAGGCCCAGCACCAGGGCGCCGGCGCTCAGCAGCACATGCCAGGCGAGATAGCCGGGCAGCAGGGCGACGGCCTCGTTCATGCGCCGCCTCCCAGGCGTTCAGCCAGCCGCGCGGCCTGCCGGCGCGGGGCGTCGATCAGCGCTCGGATCCGCGGATCGGTCGCCGTCCTGACCAGATCGACCGGGGCGCCGTCGGCGATCACCGCGCCCGCGTCGAGCACGATAATCCGGTCGGCCAGCAGGACCGCCTCGGCCATGTCGTGGGTGACCATGACGGTGGTGAGGCCCAGGCGGTCGTGTAGCGCGCGGACATCGGCGCCCAGCGCCTCGCGGGTGATCGGATCCAGCGCGCCGAACGGCTCGTCCATCAGCAGCAGCGCCGGTTCGGCGGCGAGGGCGCGGGCGACGCCGACCCGCTGGCGCTGGCCGCCGGATAGCGCGGCGGGCCGTCGCGCCGCCACGGCGGCGGGCAGGCTGACGAGGTCGAGGAGCTCGGACACCCGCGCGGCGATGCGCTCGACCGGCCAGCCGAGCAGCCCCGGCGTGACGCCGATATTCTCGGCGACGGTGAGATGAGGAAAGAGGCCGATCTCTTGGAAAACATAGCCAATCTTGCGTCTGATCTCGGGGGCTGGCCCCGCCGCGACGTCCACGCCGCCGAGGGTCACGGTCCCACTATCGGGCGCGACGAGGCGGTTGATGGTCTTGAGCAGGGTGGTCTTGCCGGATCCGGACGCGCCCACCAGGGCCACGAACTCCCCAGAGGCAATGGTCAGCGACACGCCGGACAGGGCGGCGTGGCCGCCGAAACGCTTGCTGACGTCGTCGAAGGCGATCGCGGTCCCAGCCATACGCTAGGCCTAGCACGGTATTTCGCGGTAGAGACAGGGCCATGACCGACGCCGCCGACGAGACCCCGATGCAGAAGGCCCTGCGCCTCAAGCAGGCCGCCATCGCCGCAAAGCCCAGGCCGCCGCGCGGCGGCAAGTTCCAGCGCCAGCAGGCGGCGGGCGTCCAGGCCGGCAAGTCCAAGCCCTGGATGAGCCGGTGACCCGCCGGCATGAGCGGGCTTAGGGCAACCGATAGAACCGGCGCGCCGTTCCCGCGAACAGGTCCGCCTTCTCGCCGTCCGAGGCGCCCGCCGCGATGCGCTTGAACGCGTTCCACAGCGTGGCGTAGTCGCAGCCCCAGTAGTCGACCGGGAAGTTGCTCTCGAACATGCAGCGGCTTGCGCCGAAGGCCTCGATGCAGGTCTCGACATAGGGTCGCCACAGGTCGGCCAGCGCCTGGGAAGTCGGGCGCGCCTTGCCGTCCAGGCCCGGGAAGCCGGGGAAGGGCATGGCCAGGCCGCCGAGCTTCACCGTCACCTTCGGCGATTTCGCCAGCGCGCGGATGGTCTCGCGCCAGACGCCGAAGCGCTCGTCCAGCTTGCCGGCGTAGCTGCCGATTCCGAGCGGCGTGCCGACGTGGTCGAGGACGATGTCCTGCTCTGGGAAGGCGCGGGCCAGGTCGACCAGCTCGGAAAGCTGCGGCTCCAGCAGCCAGGCGTCGAAGGTCAGGCCCAGAGGCGCGAGCTTCGAAAACCCCTGTCGCCAGGTCGCGTCGGCCATCAGCCCGCCCGGCGTGTGCGCCATCGGGCCGAGGACCGCCGGGTCCGGATCGCTGGCGACCATGTGGCGGATGCCGCGGAAGCGGCCATTGCCAGCGGCGATCTCGGCCTCCAGCACCTTCGTCACGCCATCGCCGAGCAGCAGGTCGGCATGGCCGACGATGCCCTCGCAGGCGCGGAACGGGCCGTAGATCCCGCTCGCGCTCATCGCCGCCACGCCGTTGACGAACTCGACCTCGCCGACCGGCGCCAGCGTGCGCGGGCCGTCGGCGCGGTAGAAGGCGCCGCACTGGACATAGACCGTGCCGACCAC
>ERZ761607.1012-NODE-1012-length-38793-cov-5.400898_pt1 | contig 38793 bp, 32 predicted proteins | sample MGYA00511164_ERZ761607 | MGnify/ENA primary metagenome ERZ761607 (study PRJEB28899, sample SAMN02445080) | bioreactor sludge metagenome | biome: EBPR sludge | place: Australia: Brisbane, Thorneside Wastewater Treatment Plant | collected 2011-06-22 ...
GTCGAGGGTACCGTGTTGAAGTCGAACCAGCCCTGCCAGTTCTCGTAGCCGCAGCGGGGTTCGGTCTGCGCGGACTTGGGACGCCAGAGCATCATGAGCGCGATGTTCTCGCGCGGGCCCTGAAAGTAGTTCACCTCGAAGGGGATCGAGTCGCCCGCGTTCAACCGCACGGAGTGCGTGCCGCAGACGAGCTTCGCGCCCTGCGCGCGGTTGCTCTCGAGGAGCACGGCGTTCGAGGCGCCAAAGCGCATGCGGATGCCGTCGTCGGCGAGGATCGCGATCTCGTAGTCGCCGGCCGGCTTGTTGCCGAGCTCGAGGCGGCCTTCGAAATCGAGGCGGAAGAACTCGAAGACGGACTCCCCGAGCACGTTCGAGAGGACGCCGCCCGCGAGCAGCGGGAAGCCGTCCGTGAACTTGCGCACGGGCACGTTGAGATGGTCGAAGTAAAGTTTGCTCGGTAGTTGAACGGCGTCGCTTTGCTCGAAACGTTCGAGGTTCGCGCCCCACTCGTCGCGCTCGGCGTTCGTGAGCGAGGCGACGGACTTCTGCGGAATGCGCGCTTTGCCGCGCAGGCCGCGGGTGTAGGAGTCCGGCGAGCCCACGGGCGCCCCGCCGTCGCAGACCGCGTTCGAGTAGAGCGCGCGGATCTGCGCCGAGGTCAGGTGACGGGCCGGGTCGTCGGACTCGTCGACGTCGCGGGCTTGCGTGGAGTCGTGTTGGGGAAGGGTCGATCCGCTCCCATGATCGACCGCCGAAAGATCGGGCTTTTCGATCTCGGTCGGAATGTCGACGTTGGCGGCCGCGTTCGAAAGCGCGTCGCCCGAGGGTACGAGCTCCATGCAAGCTGAGAAGGGAAGGGCAACGAGGCCCCAGGCCAATTGGCGTCTCACGACGCGAAGGATTGACGACATTTCGGTACCCGCGGAAGTCAGTGTCTCGTTCGAACTCCGTTACAATCGCACCGCCGAGACTCCCTGACTCTGACGCGCGTGCCCGCCCGGCGCAAGTGAAGAGCGGATGAAGGGCGGCGTGAGCGTGAAAGCCCGGAATTTTCGGTGGGATTCCCTTCGTCGATCAAAAGTCCGTTTGGAAGGTGACGCCGCCGCCGTAGGCCGACTGGAGGCGCTGAACCGTGAACGAGACTTGGCTCGATTGAAAGATGGCGGCGGTGGCCGAGAGGCTCAGGTCGTTCAAAAAGTAAGAGGCGTAACTCGCTCGACGTCGTTCGACGCGCGATTCGCAGAACGGGAACTCGCCGGGACTGCGGGAAGGATCGGTCTGGCACCGCTCACGCTCGACGTCCTGAAAACCGCCTCCCACGCCCGTGCCGACCCCGAGCGACCAGCGATCGGAAAGACGATACTGGGCGTTCAATTGAAGTCCGAGGTGGAAACCCTCGACTCCCGCGCCCCGATCGGTGTTTCCGAAACGATACGCCGCGGTCGTCGTGAGCGCGTGCGTAAAGCGCCAAGGGCCCGTGCCGTAAGTGTGGACGACGGCCACGCTCGGGGATATCGTCCAACCCGTTCTGGAGCCGTAAGTGGGAATGCCGATCGGGCTGAAGACGAGTCCCCACTCTTGGCCGTCGCCGTTCGTCGCGCGGAGACTGTAGCCGAAATAGGTGGGGGCCATATAAACCCACTTTTCGTTGATCCCGTAGGCGTAGCCGAGGCCGGGGCTCCACAGCATCATCTCTTCGTCGAGAATCTTGCCGCGCAAGATGGAGAAGCCGTAGAGGAGGCGATGTTGCCCCTGCTTAACGAAAAGAGAGTTGTAGGTTTCCTCCGGGATCGGCGTCGTCGCGCGGTCCGAACTCGCCTCGCCCTCGGTCGCCGCGTCGTCGGAGTCGGAAGCATCGTAGACCGATGTTGGAAGGGGCGAAGCGGGCCGCTTGTACACCGTTGGGCTGAGCATGGCGATCAAGGGACTGTTGCCGACCCAGCCGCCGCTGCCGTAGGCGAGCGTCGCGAAACAGAGCCCGAAGACGGCGTAGCGACTGAGGGAAGAGGTTTTCATCGAGACTCCTGGGGATGCGAGAAGGCTACCATTCTGTTGAGAGCGTGAGGCTCGCGCCATCCGTCTTGCCGCCTTCGATGCGGTCGCCGTCGACGTTACCGAAGCCCGCCGTGAGCATTCCGTGATCGGAAATACGGCGCGAGATCGTCAGCTGGGGACGGTAGAAAAAGAATTCTTTCACCCTCTGACGAGCGGAGAGCGAGGGGGCGCAAGCGTGAACCTTGCAACCTGACCAGCCCTCGGCGTAGCCCAGGCGAGTCTCCGAGCTGAAGCCGAGAATCCACTTTTCTCCGAGCGAGTAGGTGAGGCCCGTGCGTAGGCGGAGGTCAAGACTCTGCCAAATCGGGTCGTCGCCGAAGCTCGCGACTCCCGAGAAGGAGAGAAGATTCGTGAAGCGCCAGCGCCCCGTTCCGTAGGTATGCAGCAAGCCGACCCCGGGACCGATCGAGAAACCCGAGTGGCTCAAGTAATCCAGGCCGCCTGGCATCCCGAAGACAAGGGCGAGTTCGTGGCTTTCCCCGCCGCGTCCCCGAAGGTTATACGCGAAGGTCGAAAAGTTTTTGAGCGTCCAGTCTTCCGAAAGGCCATAGTCAAAACCGAGGAGGTTGGCGTGTTCGCCCGAATAAATGAAACCGATCGTTAGGCGGCTTATGCCCTCGCCCAGGAGCAGCGAATTGTGTTCTTCGTTGAAGAACGGATCGGGGTCGTTTTTCTCGAGTGAGCTTGCCGTCGATCGGATCGACGGTTGGAAGGCCGCGAGGAGGGGACTGTTGCCGACCCAACCGCCGCTGGCCCGAGCGGAATCGGCGAGGCTCCACGCGGTCAGGGCGAGGGCAAGCTGGAGGGGAGGCAGGATTTTCATGGCGTGGGTTCTCCGGAATCGCGTCGGGTCAGCGGGTACAGTTGGATGTTCACGCGGACGACTTCGCCGTCCGTCTTATTCGAGGTCGCGTAGCGTTCCATGAGGTGACGACCGAAGCGGTTCACCTCTTGTTTGAGTTCCTCGATCTTGTCGCGCGGGACCGTGGCCGTGAGCGATCCGAAGGCGCGTTCTTCGGGGTCGAGACTTTGCACCGCTTCGGCGGCCTCGGCGAGAACGTGGGCGTGGAAGGCGGCGTTCTCGGCCCGGCGCAGCTGATCCGTGCTTTCGAGCTTCTTTTCGAGCGAGTGCCAGCCTTCGTCGTCGCTCCGCACGAGCCCCAAACGTTCGAGGACGCCCAGAAGGGATTGGATCTCGTCGGCCTTGGCGACCCCGAGACGGAGTCGCTTCTTGAACCAGCCCGGCCGGGCTTCGGCGTCGACGAGGTCGAGCATGTGGTAGAGCGTCCAGGCGAGCGGCCGACGCAGGATCTCGAGACGGTCCGCGGCGAGGCTCGGCGCGCCGGCGCGCGCGAGGCGTCGCCGGATCTCGTCGAGTTGTTCGCTTTGGGCGCGGGGATCGCGGGTTCGCTCGAGCCGCGCGAGCCGGCGGAGGTGATCGGCTTCGTCGCGTTCGAGCTTGGCCGCGGCCAGGAAGCCTTCGAGCCAAGCTTCGCTCAGCGCGCGCTTTCCTTGCACGACGAGCGTCAGGAAGTTCGGCGAGGAGATGCGCGCCCAGCGGGCGAAGGCGCGGCGGCTGTAGCCGCGCAGGCCCGTGGCGGCCCAGACGTCGAACGCGCGCACGTAGTCACGCGTCGAGAGGAAGTCCTGGGCCCGGGGGCGCGTGGTGGCCGACATGGGCCCATTTATGTGGCAATTTTGTTACCGCTTCAATGGGCCTTGGGGCTTTGTGATCGTATTAATGGTAACGAAGTTGTTACCAGGTCGGCGGGCGACGGAAGGCGTCGATGAGCCCGCGCACGCCGTTGCCGATCTGGTTGATCCGGTCGATCTCGGCGTTGACCCGGGCGCGCACGGAGGCTTCCGTCGAGCAGGCGATCTGGAAGCCCAGACGGCCCGAGAGCTCGGCGGCGATCTTGTCGGATTTTTTCTCCGCAACGTTGCCCGAACGGTCGCGTTTGAGAACGCGGTCGGCGGGGCGCCGAAGGATGGAGACTTTGCGTTCACCCTGGCCGCAGGCGTCGGCTTTGGCACGCAGGGCGCTTTCGGCCGCGCGCAGGTTATCGGCGGAAACGTCCGGGCCGGTCGGGTTCGCGGCTTCGATCACGCGTCCGTTCTCGAGCGTGATCTTGACGCGAATGGCGCCGTGTTCGTAGCGGAAGCGGTCGAGCTTCTTGGCCTCCACGATCTCGAAGGCGATTTCGTCGTACTCGGCCGTGAGGATCTCTCCCTCGACGCGGGTCAAGAGATCCAGCTCGTTCTCTTGTTCGTCGAAGAAGTAGGCGGCGGGGTTGAAGCTCTCACCCGAAACCTGAAGGAAGGACCAGTCTTTCGGCAACGCGTGGGACCCGGCCGAAGCCATGACCACGCCAAGCAAAACGAGCGACCGCATTCCCGATTTCAAGCCCATTCGAATTCCCCCTCCGAAAGTCGTTTCCTTCGATTTTGCAAAGTCGGGACCAGCGGCCGCGAGCCCGCCAAAACGGTCGGCGGGCCCCGAGGTTGTTGAGCCCCCCACACTCCGTCGACAAGTTCGACGGAGTGTGGGGGGCGAGGCGCGGCCGGCGAGGCGTCAGGCATTTTTTGGTGGCGCAGTCGCGTCATTTAACGCAAGTGCGCCACCAAAAAACGCCTGACGCCTTCGGGTCTTACGAAGTCTCTCTTGGCTGAAATCGTGGCTTTTTGGCGGAGCGTCGAGGGCGGGTCGCGGGCTATACTATTCCCATGGCGGACGACTCCCGAATCTTCAGTATGTCCGGGATCAAGCGGGATCACGGGCGCTTCCGTGACATCGTGCAGGGCAAGATTCGGGAAAGCTTGAAGAAATACATCTCCAACGGTGAGATGATCGGGCGCAAGGGCAACGACCGGGTCTCGATTCCGGTGCCCCAAATCGACCTCCCGCGCTTCACCTTCGGTTCGAAGAATCAGGACGGCGTGGGGCAGGGCGAAGGCAATCCGGGCGATCCGGTTCCGGGCCAACCCAAAGAGGGCGACGGCGAAGGCAAGGCCGGCCAAAACGAAGGCCAGCACGATCTCGAAGTCGACGTCTCGCTCGAGGAACTCGCGCAGATGCTCGGCCAAGAGCTCGGTCTGCCACGTATCGAGCCGAAGGGCTCCAAGGACATCTCTTCGCGCAGCACGAAGTACACCGACATCCACAACGTCGGTCCGCAGTCGTTGCGCCACTTCAAGCGCACCTACCGCGAAGCGCTTAAGCGTCAGATCGCCTCGGGCATCTACCGCCCGGAGAACCCCGTCATCGTGCCGATCAAGAAGGACTTCCGCTTCCGAGGCTGGGCCGAGACGCCGCGCCCGCAGACGAACGCCGTGATCCTCTACATCATGGACGTGTCGGGCTCGATGGGCGACGAACAGAAAGAGATCGTGCGCACGGAATCCTTCTGGATCGATACCTGGCTGCGCTCTCAGTACAAAGGGATCACCCGCCGCTACATCATCCACGACGCCGCGGCGAAGGAAGTCGACGAGAACACCTTCTACCGCGTGCGCGAGAGCGGCGGCACGCTCATCAGCTCGGCCTATAAGCTCGCGCTCGACATGCTCAAGCAGGATTACCCGGTCGGGAACTGGAACACTTATGTCTTCCACTTTTCGGATGGCGACAACTGGTCGGGCGAAGACACCAAGCTCTGCCTCGACATGCTCAAGAACGAGATGCTTCCGATCGTGAACCAGTTCTCCTACGGCCAAGTCGAAAGCCGTTACGGCTCGGGTCAGTTCTTCAAGGACCTGATCGAACGTTTTCCGAGCGAAGAAAAGATCGTCGCGTCCCGCATCGCGGACCGCGAAGGCATCTACGATTCCATCAAACACTTCTTGGGGACCGGACGCTAAGCATGGCAAGAGTCAAAGACCTTTCGCGTGAACTCGAGGAATGGCGCGAGACGATCCGCTCGCGCGCGATCGCCGCGGGCCTCGACTTTTTCGAAGTGACCTACGAGATGGTCGACTACAACGAGGTCAACGAGATCGCCGCGCTCGGCGGTTTCCCGCAGCGTTACCCGCACTGGCGCTTCGGCATGGAGTACGACCGCCTCTCGAAGTCCTACGCGTACGGACTCTCGAAGATCTACGAGATGGTCATCAACACGGACCCTTGCTACGCTTATCTGCTCACGGCCAACTCGCTCATGGAGCAGAAGCTCGTCATGGCGCACGTCTTCGGGCACAGCGACTTTTTCAAGAACAACCAGACCTTCGCGCACACGAATCGCCGCATGCTCGACACCATGGCGAACCACGCCACGCGCGTGCGCCGTCACCACGAAGCCGTCGGCGTCGAGCGCGTCGAGGAGTTCATGGACGCGTGCCTCTCGCTCGATAACTTGATCGACATCCACGCGCCGAGCATCCGCCGCCGCCGCGAGGCCAAGCCCGAGGGCGAGGATCCGAGCCTGCAGGTGCAAAAAATCCCGGTGAAGTCCTACCTCGACAAGTACGTCAACTCGCCGGAATACATCGAGTCGCAAAAGCAAAAGATCGCCGAGGAAAAGGCGAAGGCCAAGCGCTTCCCCGAGTCGCCCGAGCGCGACGTGCTCGGTTTCCTGCTGCAGAACGCGCCGCTCGAAGCGTGGCAGCAGGACTGCCTGACGATCGTGCGCGAAGAAGCGCTCTACTTCGCGCCGCAGGGCCAGACGAAGATCATGAACGAAGGCTGGGCGAGCTACTGGCACTCCAAGCTCATGACCGAAGGGATTCTCAGCTCGGCCGAGATCGTCGACTACGCCGACGTCCACAGCGGCACGATGGCCGTGCAACCGGGGGGCTTGAACCCGTACCGCCTGGGCCTCGAACTCTACAAAGATATCGAGGAGCGTTGGAACAAGGGCCAGTTCGGCAAGGAATGGGACGAGTGCGACGACTACCTCGCGCGCCAAACCTGGGACAAGAAAACGGGTCTCGGCCGCCAGAAGATCTTCGAAGTCCGCAAACTCTACAACGACGTGACGTTCATCGACACCTTCCTCACCGAGGACTTCTGCCGTCGCAAGAAACTCTTCACCTTCGCGACGAACGAACGCACGGGCGAAGCCGAGATCGAGTCGCGCGAGTTCCGCGAGATCAAGCAGCAGCTGCTCGCGCAGCTCACGAACTTCGGACAGCCGATCATCGAAGTCGTCGACGCGAACCACCTCAACCGCGGCGAGCTTTTGCTGAAGCACGTCTTCGAGGGACGGGATTTGCGTCCGGACTACACGGACGCGACGTTACGCAACCTCTACGCGATCTGGCGCCGGCCCGTGAACTTGGAGACGATCCAGGAGGGCAAGCTCGTGCGCCTCGCTTGGAACGGCAAGGAGTCTTCGCGCGTCGAGGTGTGATCGCGCCCATCGCTCGTTAAAAGCCCTTCCCGCGCGGAAGTGGTTTCAGAATGGCACCGCTTCGCGCTCGCGTTTTTGCGCGCGATGCGAAGTCCCTGGACTTTCGCCGCGCGCGGCCCCACATTATCTCTTAGTCAGCTAGGAGGTTTTAAAAGCATGTCCGATTTCATGAAATGGCCTAAGCGCATTCTGCTCTTCGTCGGTACGAACATTCTTATCGTCCTGACGCTCTCGATCCTCGCGCGCGTCACCGGCCTCGACGCTTACCTCTACCGCTCGGGAATGAACTACGCCTCGCTCGCGGTGTTCTGCCTCTTCTGGGGTATGGGCGGCGCGTTCATCTCGCTCGGCCTCTCGCGCATCATCGCGAAGATGTCGATGGGCGTGAAGGTCATCAACCCCGAGACCGAGAACCATCCCGCGCTGCGCGCCCTCGTCGGTCGCGTGCACGATCTCGCGCGCAAGGCCGGTCTCACGACGATGCCCGAAGTCGGTTACTACGAAAGCCCCGAGTTGAACGCCTTCGCGACGGGTCCCACGCGGAACCGCTCGCTCGTCGCGGTTTCGACGGGGCTCTTGAATCGCATGAGCGACGACGAAGTCGACGGCGTGCTCGCGCACGAGATCGCGCACATTGCGAACGGTGACATGGTCACGATGACGCTCATCCAGGGCGTCATGAACGCCTTCGTCATGTTCCTCGCGCGCATTCTCGCCTTCGCGATTACGAACGCCCTCGCGGGTAACCGCAATTCGGAGGACAACCGCGGCTCGAGTCCTTTCATGCAGTACATGATCGTTTTCGTGCTCGAGATGGTGCTTTCGGTTTTCGCGACGATGGTCGTCATGGCCTTCTCGCGCTGGCGCGAATACCGTGCGGACGCGGGCGGCGCGAGCCTCGCCGGCCGTCCGAAGATGGTCGCCGCGCTGCAGGCGCTCAAGCGCAACTACCAGCTGCCGCCCTCGGCCGAGCCCGAAGCGGCCTCGGTCGCGACGCTCAAGATTTCGAGCCGTCGCGCCGGCGGCCTCGCGCGCCTCTTCTTGTCGCACCCGCCGCTCGACGAGCGCATCGAGGCTTTGCAAAAAGCCCAGCTCAGCGCCGAACCCTCCTACGCCCGCTTCTAGTACAAAGGCGTCAGGCTCTTTTTGGTTCAGCGCGCGCGTCAAATGACGCAGCCGCTGAACCAAAAAGAGCCTGACGCCTTTTTAGAATGTGATGACTTCGACGCGGTTGGTGGCGGCGTCGTAGAGGCCGTAGCGGTAGGGGCCTTGGACCCAGCTGCCGAGGTTGAAGTAGAGCTTGCCGCCCTCGTTCAGGTTTTCCTCGAGGTGGCAGTGGCCCAGGAAGACGGCGTCGTAGCCCTCCGTGAATTTTTTCCGGGCGTAATCCGCGTAGAGCGCGCGCAGCGAAGGATCGTAGCGGTCGCGACCGCGGCTGTCGTGGCTGAGCTTTTCACCGAGCGGCACGAGAAAGCGCTCCGCGAGCGCGTCCGGTACGGCCCGCATGGTGGCGCGAAAGAGCCCGCCGCGCGTGAAGGCGCGCCAACGCAGGTAGGCCTCGTCGTTCGAATTCACGCGGTCGCCGTGCGAGAGAAAAACTTTGCGGCCGCCGAAGTCGCGCGTGACGTCGGCGTCGACGCCTTCCACCCCGACCGACGCGAGGAGCTTGGCGATGTGGAAGTCGTGATTGCCTTCGATCCAAAGCACCGACGTGCCGCGCTCGGCGAGGCGCTCGAGGGCTTTGAGCATGCGCGCGTGGGTACGGCCCCAGAACTTGTAGGGCCCGATGAAAAGGTCGTAGATATCGCCCAGGAGCCACAGGGCCTGCGCGGAACTCGCGACGGGCGACTCGATCAAGCGAAGGAAGGCGTCGTTGCGCGGGGATTCGCGCTGGAGCAAGTGCAAATCCGAAAGCACGATGGCCCGGGGACCCGCGCCCGCCGAAAGGGCCTCGAGTCCGCTCGTCATGCTCGGCTCGTCTCCCAGAGGCGCCGGAAGAGGCCGTCGGGGCGTTCGAGCAGTTGCGCGGGCGCCCCCTGTTCGGCGAGGTGACCGTGCTCGAGCACGAAGACCTCGTCGGCGTCGCGCACCGTACTCAGGCGGTGCGCGATGATGAGGGCGCTGCGGTCCGACATGAGCTCGCGCAGCGCCGAGGTCACGGCCTTCTCGCTTTGCGAGTCGAGTTGCGAGGTCGCTTCGTCGAGCAAGACGATGGGCGCGTTCTTGAGAAAGGCGCGCGCGATCGCGATGCGCTGCTTTTCGCCGCCCGAGATCTGTGAGGCGCGCTCGCCGAGGCGCGTGTCGAGCCCCTGCGGCAACGACTTCACGAAGTCCTCCAGGTGCGCGCGCTCGAGCGCCTTCCAAAGGTCGGACTCCGAAGCGTCGGGTCGCGCGAACTCGAGGTTGGCGCGGATGCTTCGGTTAAAGAGGAAGATATCTTGCGAGACCCAGGCGAAGTGCGAGCGGTAGTCCCCGAGCGCCCAGTCGGCGGCTTCCTTGCCGTCCAGAAGGATCTGGCCCCGCTGCGGATCGGCGAAGCGAAGCGCCAAGAGGCAAGTCGTCGACTTGCCCGAGCCGCTGCGACCCACGAGGGCGATGCGCTTGCCCGCCTCGAGGTGAAAGCCGAGCCCTTCCACGGCCCAGGCGCGTTCGTTCTCGGCGTTGGCCGGATACTTGTAGGCGACGTCCCGGAAGCGGAGCGACGGCACGCGCGTGGCGGCGACGGCTTTGGGCGAGGCGCGCTTGCCGTCGACCGTCGGCGCGCGTCGCTCGAGGTCGTGCGCGAGCTGTTCGGCCTGCGCCTGGCCGACCGAATCCAGCGGCGTCTCGAGCAAGCTGAAGAGACGCTGCGCGGCCGCGAGGACCTGTTGCAGGCGCACGTTCACGTGGTTGATCTGGCGCAAGGGCTGCTGCACGGTCGCGGCCGCCGTGATGAAGGCGATGAGCCCGCCCGTCGTCATTTCGTCGTTCACGACGAAATAACCGCCGAAGCCCATAAGGAGGGCGCCGACGCCCGCCGTGAGGAGCTTGGTGAGCGGCGAGATGAGCTCCTCGGTGCGCGCGAGGCGGATGAGGTAGCGGTAGGTGTGGCTCGTCTTGGCGTCGAACTCGCGCTGCAGGTCGGCCACGCGACCGTAGGCGTGCGCCGTCTTGAGGCCGCCGAGCGATTCGAGCACGTGGTCCGAGAGATGCTCGAGCGACCCTTGGATCTGCGTCTGGTTGCGGCGCGCGCTGCGTCCCAGGAACTTTCCGAGCAGGCCGATGAGCGGGAGCGCCACGGCGCAGATCATGGTGAGCTTCCAGTTGATGTAGAAGAGCGTCGCGAGCAGGCCGAGCACCATGAGCGGCTCTTTGATGATGTCGGCGAGAATGTGCAGCCCTTGGCTGACGACCTGGACGTCGGAAACGATGTGGGCCATCGCCTTGCCCGAGGTATGGCCGCCGCGGTCGTTCGACAGCACGAGGAGCTTCTCGAAGAGCTCGTTGCGCAATCCGCGCACGCTGCGCTCGACCGCCACGCGCAAGCAAAAACGGTGCAGGAAATCGCAGGTGCCGTAGACGACGAAGAGCCCGACGAGCGCCAGGCAGGTCTGCAGAACGGCGCCCCATTCGCGTTTGACGAGGGCTTCGTCGATGAAGTCTTTGGGAAGCGCGACGGTTTTGACTTGGGCGAGTACGGTCCCGACGGCGAAGATCGTCGAGGGCACGAGCCACCGGAGATGGGGACGGAGCCGCGCGAAGAGCCGCTTGAGGAGGAGCGCGTCGGAAAGGGGCGTCATGCCCGGACTATCTCACAGCGGCGGGCGAAAATCGACACGGCGCTAAAGTGGGCCTAGTCTGATCCGGGTGAAGCTCAGGGGTGTCTACGTCTCGCGCGCCGACCGGATCGGCGACCTCGTCTTGAGCTTGCCCGTGCTGGGCCTTCTGCGCGGCGCCGACGTCCCGTGGATCGGGCTCCAAGTCTCGCCTTACGCCCTGGACGTGGGAGAGTGGGCCCTCGAAAACGGGCTCTGCGACGCGCTCTACGCGGGCGACGCTCCGACGGCGGCGCGACGCTCGGCGCCCGAGCCGCTCGCGGCTTCGTCCGTGGGCCTCTCGCTTTTTCACTCGCCCGTCGCGCGCGACTTCTTTCGCGCCAAGGGTTTGGATCGCACTTACGGTCCGCGCAACAAGCTCTCTTCGCTTTGGTCCTACCGTCGCACGCTCGCCCAACACCGCAGCCGCGTCGAGCGCAGCGAAGCCGCCTACAACCTCGAGCTCGCGGAGTGGATGCTGGCCGATTTCGAACGCAAGCGCGGCGAGGCGCTCGGCATCCCCGCCCTGCGCGTGCCGCCCACGTGGCGGGCGCCCCGCGCGAGTCCGCGCGTGCTCCTCGTCGCGACGAACCGCGGTTCGGCGGCGGATTGGCCCTTCGAGCGCTACCTCGATTGGGTGCGAAGCTTTCGCGAAGCGGGCCACTCGGTCGATCTGCTCCTGAATGGCGTCGACGCTCCCGCCCGCAAGGAAGCTCTGCGCGCGAGCGGCTGGTTGGATCGCGGCGTCGGCGTCGTCGAGGAATTCGCCCGGGTGCGCGAGCTTATCGCCTACGTCGCGGGATGCGGGCTCGTCGTGTCTTCGAGCACGGGGCCCCTGCACTTGGCCCACGCGGCGGGCGTGCCCGTCCTCGGAATCTATCCGCGCGCGCCGCGCGTGCAAAGCTTCGATCGTTGGCGGCCGGACGGCTACCGTCACGGCGCGGCCATCCGCTACGTCGAGATCGGCGAAGCCGAAGCTTGGACGGCGGCGGAGCTCGCGGCGACCCTCACCTAAGCGGACGGCTCAAGAAGCTCGGGTGCCTGTCCCAGAAATATTGACAATCTTAGACGGGGACCGATTTCGAAGCCGTCCCAAAATCCGAACCCGCGCGAAAAAAAGCGTCTCCAAAACATTGGAAAGACTTCTGGGACACTTCATGTCCGACGGCGCGCCGCCGGTGCCGTTCAAAGAAAGCCGAAGCGCTCGCGCCAACGCCAGAGGCGCCTTTGTCCGCGGGGGATCTCGAAGCCTGGGTGCCGAAGCTCGTGCTCACCCCATTTCTCGACGAAGAGCCGGCGTCCCTCGACCTCGTGGTCGGCGGGCAAGTGGCGGCGCGTGGACTTGGCCTGGTGCCAGACGACCGCGGCGCCCGTTTCGACGGGGCGGATGCCGGCCGCTTCGAGACGCAGAAAGTAGTCGAAGTCTTCGTAGCTGACGAAGAAGCGCTCATCGTAGAGTCCGACGTCTTCAAAGACATCGCGCGCGAAAAACATGGCTTCCGAGCGCATGCGAAGCCGGGTCCGCGCGTGGTTGCGCCGGGCGAAGCGCCGCGCCCGCTCGTCGAAGCCCGCCAAGGGGCCCTCGTCGACGTGCGGGCAGAAGGCGCGGGCGCCGCTCGTCGCGGCGAACCCTAGCAGCCCTTCGTCCCACCCGGGGCCGAACACGAGGTCGTTGTTGAGCACCCCCACGTAGGGCGCGCCGCCCGCGAGCGCTTCGCGGATCCCGCGGTTCCACGCCTTCGCGCAGCCGAGGTTCTCGCCGTTTCGCAGAACCCGCAGCTCGTGCCGGCCCCGACGCGCCTCGAGGCGATCGGCGCTGCCGTCCGTCGATCCGTTGTCGACCGCGACGAGGCGCCAATCGCGGCGGGCGTGGGCGTCGATCGAATCGAGGAAGCGCGCCGTGAGCTCCCAGCCGTTCCACGTCGCGAAAACGAGCGCGGGCTTCATCCCCGGAGGTCCCGCGTGATTTCGTAGTTGCGGAACTCGCCCGGCCGCCAGCCCGTCGCGCTTTCGATCCATTCCGTCGTGAGCGACTTCCAATACTCGCGGTTGCGTTCGGGCGTGCCGCGCGCGAAGGGATCGAAGTCACCCGCGCCGCGCACGCGCTCGAGCATGACGTCGGGGTGGCGGCCCGGCCAGGCGCGCATGCCGGGCAGGGGCGGCAGGATCGTCTCGGGGTCGTAGGTCTTGGTCGTCTCGTCCACGCCCCAAAGCTTTTCGAAGGACGCGGTTTTCTTGGCCATGACTTTGGGCGGGCGGACCCATCCGTAGTGCAGCACGCGCGCGCCCGAGAGTCCGACGCGGGGTTTGCGCCACCGTCCGTCTTCGAGCGGGATGCGGAAACCCTGGGCGTCCGAATAACTCTGGAGGCCGCGACTTCGGCGGAGGGCCCGGACTTCGCGGCGGTACCAGCGTCGCGAACGGACTTCCGTCGAGTAGTTGCCGTAAAAATGAACCCACCCGAAGGCGAGGCCTTCGAGCTCGGGGTCGGACTCGAGCGTCGCGAGGTCCCGGCGGAGAATTTCGGCGTCGGCGTCGTGCAGGACTTCGTCGCCCTGAAGGTAGACGCAGACGTCGTGCCGGCAGTGCGAGAGCGCGACGTTCGTCTGGCGGGCCAGCTCGAAACCGCCTTTGCGCATGGCGGGATCCCACGGGGAGTCCACGATCCGAAGCTCGCAGGCGAGCCGCGGGCGCAGGGCCTCGAGCGCTTCGCCGGTCGAATCCGTCGAGTCTCCGTGGGCGACGACGATCTCGTCGACGAAGGGCGCGAGCGAAAGCAGGGACTCCCGGAAGGGATAGTCGAACTCGACTCCATTGCGAACGATTGTGAACCCACTGCGCATCGACTAACCTCGGGGGGAATGTTGGCAGCTTTGATCCAGGAAGCCAAGGATTTCCTCGGGCGTCGCGACGCTTCCGCGTCGTCGGGCGGCGTCGTCGTGCTCGGGGATTTGGCGGTGGACCGTTTTATCTTTGGCCGCGTCGAGCGCATCTCACCCGAGGCGCCGGTCCCGGTCTTGAACGTGGAGTCGGTGTCGGATCGCTTGGGCTGCGCGGCCAACGTCGCGGCGAATCTCGCGGCGCTTGCGGGTCCCCTCGCGGGTCCGGTCGAGATCTTCGGCGTCGCCGGTCGCGATGCGGGCGGCGAGCTCCTCGATTCTCTTTTGCGGGGGCTCGGCGATCGCGTCCGCGTCCGGATCGAGCGCGACGAGAAACGCCCGACGACGCTCAAGACCCGCTACCTTGCCAGCCATCACCATCAGCTCTTGCGGGTCGACGAGGAGTCCACGCGACCGCTCGCGACCGAGACGGCCGCGCGGCTCGAGTCCGCGCTGGCCGCGGCCCTTCGGTCGGCGCGCGTTCTCGTCGTGCAGGACTACGCGAAGGGCGTGCTGCGGCCGGATTGGGTCGCGCGTCTCTACCGCGAGGCCCGCGAGGCGGGCGTGCGCGTCGTCGTCGACCCGACGCCACGATCCCCCGCGGAGCTCTACCGCGGCGCGGACCTCATCACGCCCAACCTCGAAGAGGCCGAAGCTTTGGCCGGTCGGCGGATCAAGGACCGGGCGTCGGACGCCGAAGTCGAAGCCCTCGCCCGAGAGCTCAAGGAGCGCCTCGGGCTTCGCGAGATTATCTTGACCCGCAGCGCCCGCGGGCTGACCTACATCCCCGAGGGCGGTCCCGCGCTGCATCTCCCGACGCTCGCGCGCGCGGTTTACGACGTGACGGGGGCGGGCGACACGGTCGTTTCGCTCCTCGCCGCGGCCCTCGCGGCCGGCCTTCGCGTCCCCGTCGCGTGCGTGCTGGCGACCGCCGCGGCGGCCGTCGTCGTGGCCAAAGTCGGCACCGCCACGGCCAGCAACGACGAGATCTTTGCGGCCCTCGAGGAGTGGTCCGCTTGAGGTATCTGAAGTGGTTTCTGGGCGTGGTCTTGGCCGCTTACCTCGTGCCGAAGGGGCTCTACTGGGCTTACGATCATCTTTACTTTCGGGATCGGATCATGGTGCGGAACCTTTGTGAGCGCTTCAAGGCCGGCACCCCGCTCGACTTGGTGGCGCTTCAGGCGACTTTGAACGAGACCCGCTCGCGTTTGTTGTTTCCCTCCTTCAAGCCGGAATGGCTCGAGCGGCAAAAGGGCCTGCCCCCGATCGGGGATCTGAAGCGAGACGTGACGAAGCTGGATCCCCAGGGCTTGGAGTCCCTTTTTTTTCTGGCCGAGGGATTCAACCGCGAGTCCGTCACGATCGTCGTGAGCGAGGGGCAAATCCAGGCGCTGAACTGCAAGATCAATCCCCGCTTCGACTGGCTCCGAAAACTCCCCTGACGCCGTTTTCTTAACGAAAACTTTACGCTCCGAGGGCCGACTCCTCCGCCACAATGGGAGGGCCATGTACCGACTTATCGGATCCATATTGTGGGCCGCATTCTTCGTACAAGTTCCCGCCCGGGCGGACGCGGGCTCCCAGGCGCGCGCGTACCGGAGCGGACTCGAAGCCGCGCAGCGGGACTATTCCGCCCACCGCGTCGGCGTCGAAACCAAGGGGGCCGACCACGTCGCCGAGCGGCTCCGGGAAGAGTGGGGGCTCGTCGAAAAAGACCCCGCGGCGTTGAAGTCCCTCTTCGCGAAGGCGGGCGCTTGGCCCGAGGCCCGCGTCCAAGGCCGCGATCTGGTTTTCGTGATCCGGGGCCAGAGCGCGCCGCTCAAGCTCCGTCTGCTCGACTCCCGCACGGTCCACGTCGAGTTCGGCGACACGCGCTTCGATTGGGTCTCGCGGGGCTCGATCGCGGCCGACCGGGCGGAGCTGGAACGGCGCTTCGGCGCCAAGCGTCCCGACGCTTTCTCGCGCCTCCTGGATTGGTTCGTCCCCACGGCCCGCGCCGATATGGGAACGGTGCTGACGGCGATTCTCGTCGTGGCCGTCATCGTGGGGGGCTACTACCTCGTGCGTAAGATCGGCAAGGCGGCCGATCGGGCCAGCGGCGCGGCCGAAGCCCAGATCAACGAGAACGGCAACGCCCTCCGGAGCATGATCAACCGCGCCGAGGGGGTCGTCGGTCAAGTCGAGGGCGCCGCCAAGAACCTGGGCAGCCACGCCGGCGCCATCGGCGCCAAGCTCGAAGCGAGCGTTCCGGCCATGATGCCGGAAACGCCGACGGCTTCGCCGTAGGGGTCGGAATGCTCTTTACAAGTCTCGGGAATCCTTGCCGTATAGGCTTTGATAGGGAGACGAACGCGCGTCGTTTCGTCTATAAGGTTTTCCTCGGATTGGACCGAAGAGAAGGAAGATGATCGGGATGCGACTCAGCTCGGCGTTGATAGGGGTGCTTGGCCTCTCCGCTTGCGCGCGCGTGCCCGGGCTCGATTCGCTCGGACTCTCTCGGCTCGCGCCGGCGTCGGGGATCTTTTCGCGCATCGTGAAGCCCGTCGTCTCGGACGAAGGCGAGCTCGGCGAGAAAACGGCGCGGGTGAACGCGTCGTATTACTTCCTGCTCGGCCAGCAGTTCGCGGCGCAGGGGCGCAACGAGGAAGCGACGATCGCGTTCGAACGCGTTCTCCAGCTCGATCCCGATTCGGCCTACGCCCACTACGCGCTCGCGCAGCAGTACATCAAGGCGAGTCGCCTGAAGGAAGGCGTCGCGCTCGTGCGTCGCTCCCTCGAACTCGATCCCAAGAGCCGCGAAGCCAAGCTCCTGCTCGCGAATCTCCACACCATGGCCAAGAAAGGCGCCGAGGCCCAAGCGATCTACCTCGCGCTGCTCGCCGAGAAGCCCGACGACGAAGAGGTTTTCCTCTACGTCGTGTTGGGCGAAATCGAGAACAAGCAATACGCCTCCGCGCGCAAGCGCATGGAAGGCTACCTCAAGCGGAATCCCGAATCGGCCGTGGCCTGGTTCTACTTGGGCCGCCTCGAGCAAGAGGTCGGCAACAATCCGGCCGCGATCGCGTCCTACCGTAAAGCCATCGATAACCGCGGCGGCTTCGTTCAGGCCGGCACGCACCTCGCTTACCTCTACGAGCAGATGGGCAAGGCCAAGGAAGCGCTCGAGACCTACACGTGGCTCGCCGAACAGACCGACGGCGCCGCCTTCCACCAGAAGCTCGGCCAGCTTTACCTCGAGAACAAGGAATTCGAGAAAGCCCTTCGCGCCTTCGAGAACCTCGAACGCGTCGAGCCCGCCGACCTCAACAACAAGCTCAAGGTCGCGCTCCTGCTCGTCGAGACGCGTCGTCTCCAGGGCGCCGCCGACAAATTCCAGTCCGTCGTCGAATCCATGCCCGACAAGGAGAACGACCAGGTTCGTTTTTACCTTGGCGCGGTTCTCGAGGAACTCGGCGACTACCAGAAATCGAGTTTCCACTACGCCAAGATCCCCGACGGCTCCAAGTTCTACGTCGAAGCGCTCCGCCGTCGTCTCGGCGCCCTCGAAAAATCCAAACGCGGCGAGGAAGCGCTCAAGGTGCTTCGCGGCGTCTTCTCCTCGGTCCAGGCGCCCTCCGAGAATCTCTTCGAAGTCGGCGTGAACTTCCTCGCCTCGACGAAGCGAAGCGACGAGGCGTGGAAGCTTCTCGGCGAAGGGCTCACCAAGCACGCCGACAGCGAGACGCTGATCTACCTCAAGGGCTCGCTCCTCGAGAAAGAGGGCCGCCACCGCGAGGCCGTGGACGTCATGCTCGGGCTCATCAAGCGCAACCCCAAGCACGTCGGCGCGCTGAACTTCATCGGCTACCTTTGGGCGGACTCGAACGAGCGTCTCGCCGAGGCCGAGGACTTCGTGCGCCGCGCGCTCAAGCTGCGGCCGAACGACCCCTACATCCAGGACTCCCTCGGTTGGGTGCTCTACCGTCGCGGGCGCTACCTCGAGGCCGAGAAGGTCCTGCGCGGCGCCCTGCGCGAGGCCCCCGACGAAGCCGTTATCTCGGACCACTTGGGCGACGTGCTCGTCAAGCTCGGCCGTCCGGACGAAGCGAAGGCCTTCTACGAGAAAGCGCTCTCGATCGGCCTCGACCGCGAGCACGAACAGAAGCGTCTCGAGGCCACGGTGCGCAGCCTCAAGGCCGGCCGCATCAATACGAGCTGCCTCGACCCGGGCCCGCTCAAGCCCGCGTGCGGCGAAGCCGCGTTCCACGCCAGCGAGCCCCGCAGTCCCGCCAGCAATTAGGCCGCGTTTAATACCCCATCTGCGGCGGACCTTGTCAGGCGGCCTTCGCGCTGAGAAGCTCGGGGGATGCGGACTTTGCGTTTCGTCGGCCTCGCGTTTCTCCTGACCGCCTGCGCCTCGAAGCCGAAACCCTCGCGTCCGCGGCCCGCGAAGCTCGACACCTGCGCGGAGCTCGCCGAGCGCATCCGGGCGCGTGATTCCTTCTATTCCAGCCTGCGGGGCGGGGCGACGCTGACGGCCCGCGGCCGCTCCGTCGACCTCGAGACGGCCCTCGTCTCGGGCGAAAAGCTGAAGGACTTGGCCGAGCTCCGCCAAAGCGGCTTGGCCCGCATCGAGCTCGTGGGGCCCCTCGGCATCCGTCTCGGGCTCGTCGTGCTGAACCCCCGCTGGCTCTACGTCTTTTCGATCTCCGAGCGGACGGTCTACCGCTTTCCGGCCGAGGAGCTGCGCAAGGACACGCTTCGGCGGGAGGCCCTCTTCGCCAAGCTGCCGGTGCGGATCAGCCCTGATCTCTTCTTCCTGACTTTCTTGGGGCGCGTCGGTCTACCCGATTCGGCCAAGGCGCCGGAGTGCGACTTCGATCCCGACGAGGTGGCTTACCGGGTCCGGCTGCCCGACGGCGAGCGGGGAGGGCGCATCGTCTGGGTCGAACCCTGGGCTTATTACCCGCTCAAGGCCCTTCGCTTCGAGGGCGAGCTCCCGGCCTTCGCCAAGATCGGCAGCGAAGCCGCCCGACCGGCCAGCACGGCGACCTACGACCGGGTTTTGGGCGAGGGCCCCGCGAGCCTGCCTTCCCGCATCCAGGTCCGCTTGGAGCCTTCGGGCGAGACCCTGGAGTTCCTTTGGCGTCGGGCCGAAGCTTGGCCCAACGTCGACGTAAGCGTCTTCGAATGGGAGCCCCCCGCCGCCCTCAAAATCATCGACCTCTAGAGGCCGTTGGGGGTGGGCGGAAAGCGCCTTTTCCGAGCGCCGCAAAGCCAATTTATGCGCTCCGTCGTGGACCCTCGGCGGACCCCGTGCTATCGATTTTCGCGATGTCGCAAGAAACGCTTCTAAGTGTTCAAGATCTTTGCGTTGATTTCGCTCTCAAGGATGGCGTCGTGCACGCCGTCGACCACGTTTCCTTCGATATCAAGAAGGGCCAAACCGTGGGCCTCGTCGGCGAATCCGGTTCGGGCAAATCCGTCACGAGCCTCGCGGCCATGCGCCTCATCCCGAACCCGCCCGGCCAAATCGTCGGCGGCAAGATGATCTTCGGCGGCAAGGACCTCGTGCAGATGTCCGAAGCCGAGATGCGCAAGATCCGCGGCAACCGGATCTCGATGATCTTCCAAGAGCCGATGACGTCGCTCAACCCCGTCTTCACGGTGGGTTACCAGATCTCCGAAGTCCTGCGCTTGCACCAAGGGCTTTCGCCGCGCGAAGCGCACCAACGCGCGATCGACCTCTTGAACCAGGTCGGCATTCCGAATCCTTCGCAAAAGATCAACGCGTACCCGCACGAGATGTCGGGCGGCCAAAAGCAACGGGTCATGATCGCCATGGCGATCGGTTGCCGCCCCGAGCTCCTCATCGCCGACGAGCCGACGACGGCCCTCGACGTGACCATTCAAAAGCAAGTCCTCGAGCTCCTCGCGAAGCTCCAGGAAGAGTACAAAATGGCGATGCTCTTCATCACGCACGATCTCGGCGTCATCGCCGACATCGCCGATGACGTCGTTGTCATGTACCGCGGCAAGATCGTCGAGAAGGGCGACACCCGCCAGATCTTCACGGCGCCGCAGCACCCCTACACGAAGGGTCTGCTCGCTTGCCGGCCTTCGCTCGACCGTCACCCCAAGCGTCTCGCCACGGTGAGCGACTTCATGACGGAAGACGGCAAGGAAAAACCCGACGCTCCCCGTTTGGAAGGTATCATCCAAGCCAAGGAAACGCGCTCGCTCGGCGACGCGAACAACCCCGTCATCCTGGAAGTGAAGGGCCTCAAGAAGCACTTCCCGATCCGCGGGGGCCTCTTTGGCGGCGTGAAGTCCTGGTTCCACGCCGTCGATGGCGTGGACTTCAAGGTCCGCAAGGGCCGTACCCTCGGTCTCGTGGGCGAGTCGGGCTGCGGCAAGACGACGCTCGGCCGCACGATCCTGCGCCTCATCGAGCCGACCGAAGGCGAGATCCTGTACTACGGCAAAGACATCGCCAAGCTCGGTCGCGAAGAGATGCGGCAGATGCGTCGCAAGATGCAGATCGTCTTCCAGGATCCCTACGCGTCGCTGAACCCCCGCATGACGGTGGGCGCGGCCATCACGGAGCCCATGCAGATCCACGGCATCGGCCAGACGACGAAGGAACGCAACCAAGTCGCCGCGGATCTCATGACCCGCGTGGGCCTCAACCCCAAATTCCTCGCGCGTTACCCCCACGAGTTCTCGGGTGGCCAGCGCCAGCGGATCTGCATCGCGCGCGCGCTCGCGGTCAAACCGGACTTCATCATCTGCGACGAGTCCGTCTCGGCGCTCGACGTGTCGATCCAGGCGCAGATCCTGAACCTGCTGCTCGACCTGCAAGAGGAACTCGGACTCACGTACATCTTCATCTCGCACGATCTCGCGGTCGTGAAGTTCATCTCGGACGAAGTCGCCGTCATGAACGCCGGCAAGATCGTTGAGATGTCGGACGCGGTGTCGATCTACACGAAGCCGCAGCACGACTATACGAAGAAGCTGCTCGGCGCGATCCCGGCCGGCATCCCGAAGGTCTTGCGCGAAGCGGGCCTCACGGAGTCCCGCGCCTAAAAACGTTTCGCACGCCGAGGTCTCTGGGGAGGGACGACGACGATGGGGTTGGGCGGATCGAAAACGCTGCTGATCGGGGCTCTGCTCGGCGCTTTCGGCGCTTCGGCGCAGACGCTTTCGTGGCCCGCGGGGCAGGCGCTGCCGCACTTTCCGAAGGCTTGTCTGCCCTTGCACGTCGTCGATACGGAGAACCTGAGCTACGCGCAGACGGTGCTCCTCGCCTCGATCCAGGGACGCTTCAACGCCGCGACGGCGACGGAGTGCCGAACGACGGAACGTCGAAGCCTCTACCTCACGAAGAGCGTGACCGAGGGTAAGTACAACTGGCTCGAGACCTTGCGCATCCCTTACCAGAACAAGACCTACGACGAGATCCTGGACGAGTACCTGCCGCTCATCCGCTGCGCGTTGGTCTACGACGAAGCCCTTCCGTTGACCGTGAACCTGGCCACGCACCTCGCGGCCCGGCGCGGTTGCGTCGTCGTGGACACCGCGCTCGGGCAAGCGCTGAAGGCGCGCAAGCCGAGCCTCGACGTCAACGCCGGCCTCATCGGCAAGTACCCGACCAAGTACGCCGTCAACAATCGCGTCATCGAAGAGGTCGAGAAGCAGAAGAATCGACCGCCCCGTATTCTGCTCTCGCTCACCCCGCGCATCGCGGACGGGATCCGTGAGCTCGCTTTCGCGCTCAACGAAGAGGCCTTCGTGTTCTACATGTCCTTCGTCGGCGACGAGGGGCCGCGCAAACCGAAGTGGCCCCTCGACCCTTCGCACGGGAATCCCAAGGACCCCTTCGCCTACTACATCGGTCTCATCGAGAAGTTCTGGAGGACGACGGCGCAGGGCTTCACGGACGCCAAAGAGGTCGCGCAGATGGCGACCTTCGCGCGGAGCCTCGCGCCGAACACTCTCGCGATGGGCTTCTACGAGGGCGAGGTCCGCTCGATCCGGAACATGTCGCAGCACAAGATGCCGACGGTCGTGGGGACTTCCTTCGCGAACTACTCGATCTGGAGCTCGTTGCGGGAGCCCCTGCGCAAGCAAAACAACGCGCGCCCGAACTCGGCCCGGCCGATGAACGTCGAGAAGAAGCTTTACCTGAACCTGCTCGTCGGCGACGGCGACAACACGAGCTACGTGCAGCATCACCTCAAGACGGTTTTCGATAACTGGCGCGGGCGGGGCAAGTACGCGCTGAACTGGACGATCGCGCCCGGACTGGCCGACTCGGGGCCGGCCCTCTTCAATCACTTCATCAAGGGCGCGACGAAGAACGACGACTTCGTGGCGGGCCCTTCGGGCCTCGGGTACTTTCATCCCGCGGCCTGGGGCGAGCGCGAAGCGCCGCCGAAGGAGCCCATCCGGGACCGTCGCGAGTTCGACGCCTACTGGCGCATGACGGGCGATTACCTGCGCAAGACGAACTTGCGGGTCGTGAACGTCGTCAACGACCGCAAACGTTTGACCGACGAGATCGGGGCCGTCATCCGTCGAAACTGCCCCGAACTGCTCGGGATCGCGAACGACGCCGTGGGGATGCCGGACAAGGCCGATCGCGCCTACCTGATCGACGGCGAGTTACCCGTGAGCTCGCTCGAGCAGCGCTTCACGAACGCCGAGGAGTTCCGCGCGGTGCTCGCCCCCTTGCTGAAAGAGTTCGACGCCGGCACGCAGCCGCTCTTCGTTTCGCTGACCGTCGAGTCTTGGCAAAAGGACCATAGTTACGTGAACGCCGTGCTGGACGAGCTCAAGGCGCAAGGGCGCCCCGTCGAGGCGTTGCGCTCGGATCGCTTTTTTCCGATGCTGAAGCAGTCGCTCTTGAAGGCCCGGGCCGGGGCGAATCGCTGACGCCGGACCGGCCCTCGACGGCGCTTGGACCCGCTCCGCTTCACGAAAGCTTCACGCTTCGTCGTGGCGTCCTTGGTTAAGATATAGGCATGGGATGGAAGCGCGCCCGCGTTTTGACGTTCGCCACCTTGGTCGTTGGGTTTTGGCATCCTCGCGCGTTGGCGCACGACGGGGCCGAAGCGGCCGCCGCTTACGCCGAGCAGGCGGGACATTCCGGCGCCGCGCAGCCGAGCGCCGGGTCCGAGACCGCGCCCTCGGGGCCGTCCGTGCCCGACGACGTCACGGACAAGGGTCGCTACACCAAACTCAACAACAGTTTCGGTGAGGAGATTGCGAACTTCGTCGCGTGCCTTTCGCCGAAGGCCTTCAAGAATGGCCTCAATCCCGACGTTCAAATCGCCGAAATGGGGGCCGTCTTTCGAGCCTGGCGTCAGGGGCTGATCAAGGCCGGAAGTTATTCGGCCGCGAGCGCGCAGCCGCTCTTTGCGTCGACCTTCGTGCAGAAGACGAATGGCTTCAAAGCCGACATCGCCAAGAACGACAGCAATGGTGCCTATGACCGACTCGTCGGCAGCTTGAACATGCTCGCTTCGGTCAACATGAAGGCTGTCGAAGCTTGTGGCGGCAAGGGCAATGCGAGCGCGCACTCGATCAAGGATTATTTGGCCTCATGCCAGGCTCCCGGGGCCGAGTCGCTCGTGGAGGCGTGGAACTCCGCTTGGAAGGGCTACCGGTCGAGCTTCGAAGGCACCTACGCAACGACGCGTGCGAAGGTCTGTAAGGCCGATCATCGTCTCTACGAGGATTCCTCCAAACGCGAGCGCCTCGCGGTGAGCGATGCCGAGACTCCGAGCTCGGAAACCGCGAAAGAGCCGAAGCCGTCGACGGAGCCCACGGCCTCGGCGTCCGCGGCGTCTTCTTCGCCCCCGGCGGCCGCGAAGCCCGAGCCTTCCGCTCCGAACGAGGTAAAGATTGGTACCGCGCCTTCCCCCGAGGTCGCCAAGAAGGCGCTCATTAGCGCGGTCGTGGATTTGGCTCCGCTGGGGCCTTTCAAGCTTCCCGCGAAACTCGCCGCCGAGGCGGTTCTGCCCGCGGCCGAAGAAGCTTGGGCCAAGCGACAGACGGAATCGCCCGAGCCTTCGGGCGCGGCTCCGCCGGCCACGCCTCAGCCGGCCGCGCCTCAGCCGGCCGCTCAGACCGGCACGCCCGGTGTCGGCGGTGGCTTTTTTGATGCTGATGCGCCTCCTCCGCCGGTCGCGCCTCAGCCGGCCGCGCCGGTGCCCGATGCCGACGAGGTGCTCGCGGCGAAGGTGCGAGAACTCGCAAAGCATTCGAGATTCCGAACGGACGATGGCGCGCGTGGAGTCCTGGCTCCCCAGTGGAACTGGCAGTTGGCTTTGGACGACTTCGGCTTCGCCACCTACACGGATGCCGAGTTACGTGATCTAACGAAGGACGTTAACGCCGCCAAAATGCGAAGTCTTTCGCCTGCGAAGCGAAGGCAATTGGAGAATCTCGTCGAGAGTTTTAACGACTAGACGACGCTCTTCGATGGAGAACTCCACGAAGATTCCTAGTTCTCAAGCAAGTGGCAACGCCCGCTCCGGAACGGCAAGCGCGGCGGGCGTTCCCCTTCCGCATGACGCTCCAAACGCCAATAGCGTAAGGAACGCGCGCGGGACCAGCTGCGGCCGCCCGTGCGCCGGTAGAGTCCGGCTTGGCCGACGTGGGGCGCGCCTTGGCGCAGGAGCTCCTCGACGTTGAACTCGAGGCCCCAATCCGCCTCGGCCCAACCGAAGAAGCGGTCCACCCGGTAAGTCGACGAAGGCAGCAGCGTGCGAAGTGCGCGGTCCGCGAGCACGGCGATGCCGCTCGAGTTCTGGCTCTGCGCGTCCGCGATGAGTCGGTCCGGGTCGTTGGGGTCACAAGACTGAAAGACGAACTGCAGCGTGGTCGGATCGAAGCGAAACGCGTACTGGCGATCTTGGCCCTCGATCCGCACGATGTCGGTGACGATCTGCAGGCGTCGCTGCGCGAGTCGTCCGGCTTCGATCGCGACGGCGTTTCCGCCCGCGTCCAGACCCGCGAGAAAGGCCGCCTGGACTTCGTCCCCGCTCCGGCGGGTCGCGGGAGCTTCGGCCGGATCCGCCGCCCGCGCCGATCGCGAAGCTCCGCGCGCGGATCCTCGCTCGTCGTCGTTCGTTTCGCGCGCGGCGGGGACGGACGTGGGGGAAGTCGCTGGGGTGGGAGTGGAAGCCGAAGGGGGCGGCGACTCGGGCGCGGCCCCCGGCTTCGCGAGCTTGGCTTCGAAGCCGTCGAGGGAGGCGGCCGGAAGGCCGAAGCGAGCGACGGGAGAACGTGGGCCCAAGAGCCAAGCGACGGCCAATCCCAGCAGCACCGCCAGCAGGAGCCGCGTCTTCACTGCACGTCCTTCAGGAGGAAGCCGCCTCCCGCGCGGGGCGCGAAGTTCAGCCCGAGCCGGCTGTAGGGACTGTAGGAATGCATCCCGTTGATCTCGGCCTTGAGGCCGGCGCCGGCCGCGACGAAGCCCTTGAGCGTCGTCAGGAATCCCGCGAAGTGGCGGGGCGCGAAAGGATCAAATCCGCCGTCCTCGCGGCAGTTCGAGGGCGTATCGACGAGCTTCGAGAGATCGTAGAGAAACTCGGCGTCGCGCACGAAGAGCAGGCGCGTGTCGCAAAAACGCGCGGGCGCCATGAGGCGGTGGCCGGTCACGATGACGGTGGGGCGTTGCGCGCGCGGCAGGTCCGGCTCGGGCGGCAGGGCACCGTATTCGTAGACGCGCGTGCCGCCTTCCAGGAAGTTGCGGACTTCGGCCCCGTGCGCGTCGAGCTCGGCGTGCGTGGGCTTGAGCCCGTAGGCCTCGAGGTGATGGCCATGTTCGTGCACGAGGATGGCGGCGATCTCGAGCCAGCCGATGGGCTCGGGCTGACCGTCGGGCCCTTCGCGCACGATGAGGTCCTCGTTCACGTGGATGGGGCTGCCGGCTTGGCTTCCCGTTTTGGCGACGCGCACTTGGCCGTCGATTTGGAAGGAGCCGGGTTCGCGTCGTTCCGACCCGAAGACCAGTTTCGAGGGGCGGCGCTCGAGGTCGCGTCGGAGACGGGTCCAGGGTCCCCAGAGCGCGTGGCGCGCGATCTCGGAATCTCGCACGTTGAAGTTGTCGCGGTAGGCCCGATCGAGGCGCCACGCGAGAAGCTGCGAGGCGTAGCGGTTCAAGAACTCGAAGCTCGCGCGCGCTTCCTCGAGCGCGGTCGTGGCGGCTCGACCCTTGAGTTCGGCCGCCGTCCAGGGGCCGCCCACGGGAGCCGGGCCGATGCCGAAACGGGGTTGCGCCGAAACGATCGACGCGAAACCGAGCGTCGCGCCGAGGAGCGAGGCCGAGAGCGCGTTCATCGCGCGCTCCGACGAATCTCGAGCTGCTCGAGGTCGAGGGTCCTGTCCGTCTTGCAGCGAAGCGCGAAGAAGACGTCCTCGGCCGCGCGCCAGCTCCCTTCGCAACGTTGACTCGAACGCACCTGGTAATGGGAGCTCGGAATCATGGTCGTGCGGAGTTGCGCGAGGGCCAGGCTTTCCGCCGGCCGGCCGTTCGGGCAGCGAAGCGCCGCGCGGAACTGCGGCAGGAGATCCACGACTTGCTTGTCGTTCGTGACGAGGAAACCCAGGCTTTCCCGGGTGGCGGGATCGCTCAGCAAACTCACGAGTCCCGAGCAGTTCCCGAGGTAATCGAAGGCCGAAGTCTCGCTGCGGTACGAGGCGTAGCGGACGATCCGGTCGGAGAGATCGCGCCCGCGCGTGGACGCGAGGCCGGCCTTCGCGCTCCACAGGCGGACGGCGAAACCGAGCGCCTGGGGCACGTTCAGCGGCCGCGTCGCGCCCGTCGCGTCGTTCGGGTAGAGCGCGTGCAGGTTGACGCGGGTGAAGCCGCTCGCCTCGGTGGGCAAGAGAAACTCGGCCCCCGCGAAGAGCGCCCGATCGTCGACGATGCGCACGCGATCGAGCCGGCGCGCTTCGGCTTCCGCGACGGCGCGGATGGCCCCGAGGTCGCGTTGGAGCTCGGCGTCCGCGAAGAGCGCGTGCGTGGCCGCGCGCTCCAAGTAGCGGGGCAGGTGGCCCAAGGCGTAGGCGAGATTGGATTCGGCGAGCCCGCCGCCGTTGTTCACGATGTCGCCGCCGCCGCCCGCGGCGTTGGCCTCGCGGAAGGGCGCGGGGCCAAGGAAAAGAAGGCCGAAAAGAACGAGTTCCTTCATGCGATCTCCTGCGGGCGGGGAAATGGGAAGCCCGGGCGACGAGGTCACCCGGGTGAGAGAGTCGAGGGACTTTAGTCGAGGCCGGCGACGGGGACGGAGTCCTTGAACTTGTCGAGGCCGATCTTGGACATGATGATTTCGTCGCGGCGCTGCTGGATGAAGGTGTTGATCACGGCCGACTTGACGAGCGACATCGGCAGGAAGCGCAGGCCGGTGTGGATCGGGCGATCCTTGCCTTTGGTGCCGGCGACGTAGTCGCTCCAAACGACTTCGGCTTGGATCGCGAAGAGCTCCGAAGTGTGGGGGAGCGGAATCTCGACGCGCACGACGGTCTTGCCTTTGACGACCTCGGGGGTCTTCAAGCAAAGGCCGCCCTTCGAGAGGTTCAGCAGTTCCGCGTTGAACACGATGGGGCCGCTCAAGAAGCGGTAACGAACCGCGAGGTTGAAGTCGACGCGCTCTTTCCGCATGACGTGCGCGCGGAAGATCCCCTTGCCGCCGCTCGCCGCGAAGAAGGCCGCGGGATCGAATTCTTCCTCGGCGCTGGATTCCTTCGCGCTGTCTTCGAGCGCCGCCTTGAGGGCCGCGGCCGCCTGCGCCTTGCGCTTGTCGACGACCGTCACGGGAGCCGCCGCGACCGCCTTCGCGGGCTTCGAGGCTTCCTTCGCCTTGGTCTCTTTCGCGACGGGCTTCGACTTGGTCGTGGCCGGCCGAGGTGCGGCCGGCTTAGGCGCGGCGGCCTTGGCGTGTTTCGCGACTTTCGCGGGCTTCGCCGGAGCGGCCTTTTTGACGGTCTTCGCGGGCTTGGCGGTTTTCTTGGTCTTAGCGGCCATCGCTACTTCCTATCTCATAGAAGGTGTACTAAGGCTAACTTCACGGCTTTATAGAATTTAACGCAAATGGTCAAGAGAATCATTCCAGAGCTCTCCCCGCCGTTCAGACTTCAACGTATTCAAGCGCTTCAGGACGCCGTGGGCGACTGGCTGCTGGGCTTCGAGTTTTACCCCGCGGACCCCGAAAACTGGGTCCTCGCCCAAACGCCGGGCAAGGGGCTCACGCTTTTGGAGCGTCCCCGCAAGGCCTGGCCCGGCCAGCCCCGCGCCCATCCCCTCGAGCTTTACCTCAAGGCCCACGGCCTTAACCAAAGGGTTTCCGCGTGGGAGCGCCTGACCGACCACGTCTGGGCTTGGACCCTGGAACCGAGCGGGACGAAGGTCCATTGGGTCCTGGAGGGGGCCAAGCTCAAGGTCACGGTCGTCCTGGGGGAACGGGCCGACGTCAAGAAGCGTCCGAAGCGGGACTTCGAGGTCGAGCTGCCGCTCGCGAAGTGGGTCGAAGTGGCGTCGCCGGACCCGGTCGAGGGCGCGTCTTCGCCGCCCGAAGGCGAGGCCTCCCCCGCGTCGACCCTCGGCGAAGTCCAACGGCGTTCCCAGGAGGAACGGAAGCGCGAAAAACTCCTCGGCAACGTGCGGGGAGACCTCGAGCGCGCCGAATCCGAAGCCCGCGAGTGGGCGGAGCTTTGGGAACACCTGCGCCTCCACCCGCGGGCTTTCGAGTCGGAACGGGGTTGGCCGGAAGGCCCGCTTGGCGTCGTCGTGGCGGCGCAGTCTCGGGGCGAGTTGCCCAGTTGGGGGGCGGCGTCGGTCGGGCCGGCTTCGCGCAAAGTCTTCGATCGCAAACGCCGGGTCGAGCGTCGGGTGGAAGGCGCCCGCAAACGCCTGCGCGAGTTGGAGTCGGGGGCGGCCGGTCGCGCGCGTCCCCTCGTTCCCGGAAGAAAGCGTCTTCCCGAGGGGCCCGTGGCGTCCCCCGAAGCGTCGACCCGCCCGTCCCGTCGCCCGGGCGTCTGGGTCGAGATTTTGGCGGGGCTCTGGGCGCGGGTCGGACGCAGCGCCGAAGAGAACGACGAACTCTTTCGACAGGCGCGGGACCGCGACCTTTGGTTTCACGTGCGCGGCCAGTCGGGCTGCCACGTCTGGATCCCGCGCGGACAGAAGGGCTTCGGCGCCAAGGACGCCCCGCCGGAGCACCTCGTCCAGGCCGGCTGCCAGCTTGCGCTCGTCAACTCGGACGCCGCGCGTTCGGGCTTCGCCGTGGTCGATTTCACCGAACGACGCTCCCTCAAGAAGATCGCCGGCCAAGCGGGGGGCGTTACGATCCAGCGCTCGGAGACGCGTTCGACGCACCTCGATGAGGCCTTTGAAAAACGTATCCTGAAAAAGTAGCCTCGCCCCGTGAGCGAAGTACAAAGCGTGCCCGAATTTCGATTGAGTTCCCGAACCCTCTCCGTTTTGGAGTGGGCGCGCGTGCGCGCCGCGGTCGGCGAGAAGATCAAGAGCCCCTACGGCCAGGATCTGCTCGCGCGTTGGCAGCCCGGGATCTTCTCTCGTTTCGAGGCCGAGACCTCGGCGCGCGCCGTGCTCGAAGTCGCGGCCGCCAAGCAGGGCGGTCTGCCCGGCCTGCCGATCTCGGACCTTCCCGACGTGCGGGCCCCGCTCAAGCGCATCTCGCGCCAAGGCCGCATCACGGTCGAGGAATTCGGCGCGCTGCTGCGCTTCCAGCGCGCGAGCGCGGGCCTCGAGCTCTACCTGAATCGCTTGCGGGAACAGGCGCGCGCCCTGCGCACGTGGCTCGCCGGCCTCGATCCGCTCGAGGCGTGGGGCAAGCGGCACGCACCGCTGCTCGACGCCCAAGGGCAGATCGCGGATTCCGCGAGCGAGGATCTGCGGGCGCTGCGGGCCTACTCGAAGGACCTCGCCGCGAAGATCGAGGCGAGGCTCGAGGACTACCTGCACAATCCCAAGTCGCGGGAGCTGCTGCAGGATTCCTACATCACGATCCGCGACGGCCGCTTCGTGCTGCCGATCAAGACGAACTTCAAGGGCCGCGTGCCCGGCATCATCCACGACATCTCGAATTCCGAGCAGACGCTCTTCATCGAGCCTCAGGAAGTCGTCGAGTGGAACAACCAGCTGAAGGTCGTCGAGAAAGAGATCGAGGAAGAGATCGAGCGCATCCTGGCCGAGGTCGTCTCGCGCACGGAGCCGCTCGCCGAGCAGTTCTCGGTCAACGCGCACGTCTTCGCCCGCGCCGACCTTTGCGCGGGCCTCGAGGAAGTCACCGCGGAATGGTCCAAGCACCGCGTGGCGGCGGCGTGGCGCGACGACGCGGACCTGCGCTTCGGGCTCGTGTCGCACCCCTTGCTCGGCCTCGCGCGCGAGGTCGTGCCGAGCTCGTTGTCGTGGAAACAGGGCATCGTGCTCACGGGCCCCAACACGGGCGGCAAGACGGTCTTGCTCAAGACGATCGGCCTGGGCGTCTGTCTCGCGTGGGCCGGCGCGCCGGTGCCCGCGCAGGACGCCGTCATCCCGACGAACCTGGGCGGTCTCTTCGCCGATATCGGCGACGACCAGGATCTCTCGATGAACCTCTCGACCTTCTCGGGGCATCTCGCCGTGCTGAAGGAGATGATCGAGGAATCCCGCGCGGGCGACCTCGTGCTGCTCGACGAGATCGCGACGGGAACCTCGCCCGAAGAAGGCCAGCCCCTCGCGCAGGCCGTCATCGAAAGCCTGCTCGAACGCGGCGCGCGCCTGCTCGTGACGACGCACTACGCGAATCTCAAGCACTTCGCCATGACGGACGAGCGGCTCCGCATCGCCGCCATGGGCTTCGAGATCCGTCGCTCCAAGCCGACCTACGAGATCCACCTCGATATCCCCGGTGAGAGCTCGGCCTTCGACACGGCCGCGCAACTGGGCTTGCCGTCCGCCGTGATCCAGCGCGCGCGGGCTTTGCGCGGCGAGGTGAACGAGGACCTGAGCGTCGCGGTCAAGCGACTCGAAGAAGCGCGGCGACGCTTTCAGGACCGCGAGAACGAGCTCGAGGACGCACTCGAGAAGGCGAAGGCCCGCGAAGCGAGCGCGCAGGCCCGGGTCCTCGAGTACGAGGCCAAGCAGCGCGCGGGACTCTCGGAGGAATCCAAGGAGATTCTCCGTTCCTTCTCGGCGCTGCGCGAGGAACTTTCGCAGGCCGTGCGCCGCGCCTCGAGCGAGGAGCTTAAGGCGGGCGGTTTGAACCTCTTCCAGAAGGTCGCCGAGGGCGCCGAGAAAGTGCGGAGCGCGGCCGGCGAGATCGAGCGCGCGACGCCGTCCACGGTCCCGCTCGCGGGCGACGACATCCATCCCGACGCCGTCGTCCACGTCGAGGGCCTCGGCCTTGGCACCGTGCTCGAGGTGCCGCCGCAGATGAACGACCGCTCGCTCGTGCTCGTGCAGGTCGGCGAGATCAAGTCGCGGGTCGCGCGTTCGCGCCTCAAACGCGCCAACCACGAGCAGATCCGCGGCCTCCAGGCCTCGAAGAGCGCGCTCCAAGTGCGCGACCGCAAAATCCAGACGGGCGGCGCGCCGCTTACGCCGGCGGGCAAGGGCTCGTCGTCGTTCATCTGCGACGTGCGCGGCCAGCGGGTCGAGGAAGCCATGCGCAAAGTCGTGACCGCGTTGAACGAGCTCGCACGCGACGACGGGGCCGTCGTGACGATCGTGCACGGCCACGGCTCCGAGCGTCTCAAGGATACGATCCGCACCTACCTCGCGAAAGAACGCGGGGACCTGCAGTACCGCTCGGGCCAATGGCCGGGCGAGGGCGGCGACGGCGTCACCCTCGTCGAACGCGCGCGCTAGAAAGGCGTTAGAAAGGCGTCAGGTTCCTTTTGGTTCAGCGGCTGCGTCATTTGACGCGCCCGCTGAACCAAAAGGAACCTGACGCCTTTTAAAAATTTCCCGCGGCCGGTCTCGAAGCGCGCGGCGTTCGCGCCTAGAACGGGCTCAGGATCGCCATCCCGCCCCGGGGGGCGGAAGAGGAGTTTGAAATGGATCGTAACCTTGCGCTTGAATTCGCCCGCGTGACCGAAGCCGCCGCCATCGCGAGCGCCCGCTGGATGGGCCTCGGCGACCGCAACGCGGCCGACCAAGCCGCCGTGGACGCGATGCGGAAGGCCCTCGACAAGATCCACTTCGAAGGCACGGTCGTCATCGGCGAAGGCGAGCGCGACGAGGCCCCCATGCTCTACATCGGCGAGAAGGTCGGCGCCCGCGGCCCGGGCGCCCCCAAGATCGACCTCGCGCTCGATCCGCTCGAAGGCACGAACCTCTGCGCGCTCGGCCACTACGACTCGATCACGGTCATCGCGGCGGCCGAGAACGGCTCCTTCCTGCACGCGCCCGACACCTACATGGACAAGGTCGCCGTTGGCTCGGACTGTCGCGGGCGCCTGAAGTACGAGATGCCGACCGCGGAGAAGCTGAAGGCCGTCGCGGAATGCAAGCAGAAGCCCCTTTCCGACGTGACCGTCGTCGTGCTCGACCGTCCCCGCCACGAAAAACTCATCGCGGAATGCCGCGCGAGCGGCGTGCGCATCAAGCTCATCGGCGACGGCGACGTCTCGGCCGCGGTTTCGGCCGCGATGCCGGGCACGGGCGTCGATATCCTGCTCGGCACGGGTGGGGCGCCGGAAGGCGTCATCGCGGCGGCGGCGCTGCGTTGCCTCGACGGGGACTTCCTCGGCAAGCTCATGTGGCGCAACGACAACGAGAAGGAGCGCGCCGCGAAGATGGGAATCCGCGATCTCGACCGGGTTTACGGCATCGAGGATCTCGCGCGCGGCCACGTCATGTTCTCGGCGAGCGGGGTGACGGACGGCAGCTGGCTCGACGGCGTGCACTTCAACGCCGGCGGTTGCACGACGAACTCCATCGTCATGCGCAGCCAGACGCGCACGATCCGCGAGATCCGCACGCGCCACGTCTTCGAGTCCAAACCCGGTTTCGAAGGACGCACCTGATGTCGCGCGGGCTCCTCGCGGTTTGCCTGGGCGTCGCTTTTTTTGCGCTCGCCCCGGCGCGGGCGGCCGACGCGGATGACTTTTACCTGCAGGCCCAGGGCGGTCTGCGCTGGGAAACCCGTCGCCTCGTGCAGTACGGCTTCTCCGGCGGCTACTACCCTTGGAACGAACTCGGCATCGGCCTCTTCGCCGACCTCACGCAGGACGGCTCGCGCGGGCAGTACGGCGGCGAGTTCCGCTGGTCCTTCGAGCCCTTCGAGATCGACCTGCGGCTTGGGATCCTGCGCCAGAGCGACGCGAACACGGGCGTGACCGTCGGACGCTTCATGGGCGCGGCGGGTTTGAGCTACCTCGTGGCGTTGACTTCGAGCTTGGCCGCGAAGATCGAAGTCCGTTACCACGGCTTCATCCGCGAGCGCAGCACCCTCTTCACGGGGCTCGGCGGTCGCATCCTCTTCTGAAGCCGCCCCCGCACTCGCGCCTTTCGCATAAAAAAAGCCCTCCGCGAGACTCTCGCGGAGGGCTTTTCGTTTTCGGGATCGACGCGCTTAGTAGCGACGGCAGGCGCTCGAACCCGTTTCGACGAAGCTCGTCACGGGGCGATCGCTCGCGTTCTTCATCGTGGCGAGCGTGACGCCGGCCTTGATGAGTTTGACCTCGGCGAAGCGCTGTTGGGTCACGTTGTAGCCCCAATAGTCTTCGCTGCCGTAGACGTTGTGGGTGCGCGTTTCCGTCCAGCACTCGTAGTCCTCGCGGTCATGATGGTAATCATGGCCGTACCCGGAACTGCTGCCAATGGGACGGGACCCGGCCGGGCCGCAGACGCGCTCGCGCGTCGTGTAGGTGTCGTACACGCACTGACGGGAGTCGTTGATCTGACCCGAGCGACCGACTTCCTTGACGGAGAGGGTCATGTCGATATCGAAGGTCTGGCCGATCTTGGCGGCGGGAAGGTAGATACGTCCGTCCTTGAGTTCGCGCTGGAGCGCGGCGACGCCGGGGATGCGGAACTCGACGACGCCCTGTTGGGTCGCCATCGAAAACTTCGTGCGGGTCAGGTTCGTGTGAACCGTCGCGTTGTAAGTTCCGGGGACGATGCGGACGTAATCTCTCGAGTACGAGGCGACCTTCGCGTCGAAGGGTTTGAGGACTTTGACCTGGCCTTGGATCGTGCTTTCGCAAGCGGCGAGCATCATGAGCAGGGCGAGGGGGGCAAAACGTTTCATGGGAACCTCCTGTTGCGCTTGTCGTAGCGGTGTCCCCGAGGATCCACCACGAGAACGATGACAAAGCGTCCCGTAAAACGTTCCAAACGGCGAAAATTAACTGACGCTCGCTCTGGTCACGGAAGTCTTCAGTCTCTCCCCGCCTGAGCCGATAGGAAGGGGTGAGCTTGAGCCGATCGGAATTGGGGCGAAGGGTACAAAACGAGTCGTCGCGCGCCTTGCTGGCGGTCGCCTTGCTCTTTCTCATGGCGGGATCGCTGTGGACGCACTTCGGGCTTGGCGTCGTTTTCTTGCAGCTCCCGCTCATCGCGGCCTGGATGCTGATCCACGCCCTCGGCTTTTTGAATTTGCGCTTTGCCCGCCTCGAGGTCCCGCTCACGGTCCTCGGACTGGGCGCCCTCCAGCTCTATTTTCAATTGATCCTGAAGACTTACCAGGCGCCCTTCTTGCCGCTCGCGCCCGTTTTCTTCGTCGTTTCGGCGCTCTCGCTCGCGGGCTACGCGAACGGTCGCCTGCCCAAGACGCTCCTCATCTGGGGGGTGGCGTGGTTGAGCTCGCTCGCGTGGTTGCTCGTCGGCGACGACGTGAACCCGCAGTCGCGCAAGGCTTTCGCCTTTGCCTTCACCCTCAACACGGGATTCCTGGGGGCCTTCTGGCTCGTGACCCGGACCGTCGGCCGCCGCTTAGCGCGGGACCTCGTGGCGCTCGGCCCGAGCCGCAGCTTCGACGATCAACGTCTCCAAGCCGCCAAACTGCAGGTCTTGGGCGAGCTCACGGCGAGCCTGGCCCACGAGATCTCGAACCCGCTCACGGCCATCGCCGGTTACAACTACCAGGTCAGCGAGGAGCTGAAGGATAATCCGACGAGTCCCTCGCTCGACATCCTTCGCCAGGCGACGGAGCGCGTCCAGTTCAACGTCCAACGCATCACCGAGATCACGAAGACCGTGCGGAGTTTCGCGCGCGACGCCTCGGCCGAGGACTTCCGTCCCGTGTCGGTGAAGGAGCTCTTCGCGGATACCCTCTTGCTCATGCGGCATCCGCTCAAGGCGGCGGGCGTCGAGGTCACGACGACGATGCCGGCCGGCGACTGTTTCGTGCGGGGCAACTTCGTGCAACTGAGCCAGGTCCTCGTGAACTTCCTGTCGAACGCGCGCGACGCCTGTCGCGACGCCGAGATCCGCCGCGTGAACCTCGGCTGCTCGGTCGAGCGCGGTCAGGTTTTCCTTTGGGCGGAAGACACGGGCTCCGGCGTGAGCGAAGGCCACGCGTCGCGTCTCTTCCAGCCCTTCTTCACGACGAAGGAGCGCGGCCGGGGAACGGGCCTCGGGCTCTACATCTCGCGTCTCATCGCCGAACGGCACGGGGCCGAGCTCGGCTTCGAAAACCTCAAGGACTCGCGTGGCAAGGTCTCGGGTTCGCGCTTCTACCTGAAGCTCGAACTCACGAACGCCAAGCCCGCGGTCGACGGCAAAGCGGCCTGACGAGAGCAGCCTCCGCGCTCAGCGGACGGTGAAGAGCCGGCTCACGGCGTTGCCGTTCAGGCTACGCACGTGGATCATGTAGCGGCCCGCCGGGGGGATCGCGATGGCGACTTCCGTCGCGAAAGAGCGAGTGAAGGGCAGGCAGCTTCCCGAAAAGACGGTCTTCGTGGGCGGCAGCACGACGATGACGTCGTCGACGCGCTCGACCTTGATCTCGTCGGCCAACTCCACGCACGACGAAGTCAGCAGACCCGCCAGGAGAAGCTTGAATTCGCCGGCTTCCGTCGAAGCCGAGAGGATATCCGGAACGTAGACCGACGTGATCGCGGCGTAACGAAGGTTGTCGACGCTCGCGACGCGCGCCTTCTCGACGCCGAAGTTTCGCGTCTTGCGTCCGCCTTCACGCGAGGCGAACTCGATCGCGTAGGAGCCGCTCTCCAGGCGGCCGAAGGAGATTTCGTGCGAGAAGGGCACGGGGGCCGCGACGTCGGCCGGCAATTCCTGGCCGGGGGCGCAGACGCCGTCGACCTTGCGCAGGGCGAACTGACGGAGGGCAAAACCCTGGGGCTTCGCGACCGTTTCGGTGTGGCCGAGGGAATAGCAGCCGTTCGGGAGAAGGCCGTCGACGAGGGCCAGCACGTTGTCGTTGTCGTCGTAGCCGGTCGCCGGAAGGAAGACGTTGGAGAGGGCGACTTCGACGGGGCGGGCCACCTCCGCCGGCGCGAGGGCTTGCGCGAAGGCCGGGGAGGCCTGGGACGCCGAGGCCGAAAGGGCGATCACGAACGAGGCGACGCTCTTCTTCATATGGGCCTTGGACGTAGATTTCGTCTCGCGGCTAGGCAAGGCGTAAACGCGAGTCCTGACCGGGTTTTGACCTAAGTCGCCGAAAAAACAGGGCACGGTCGGAGAAGAATTCGGCCTCCCGCGGTGTCGGGGCCACGTGTCCACGGACTTTGTGAATCTCGCTAAAGTTCTGACACCGTCCTGCCGAAAGATTGGACAGGAGGCCACCGGCTCATGATCAAATGGGAAGAGTTCGAGCATATCCACGTTGTCCGCAAGATCCGCGAGGTCGTGGGCAACTGGTTCCAAGTCGACATCCTCTTCGTGGATGACCAAGGACGCCTGAAGAACTTCGAGAAGGGGCAGAAACGCCTCTGGTCGAACACCTTGCTGGCGAACACGGTCAACACCGAGGCGGGCTACGACTACTTGGCCCAGGTCATCGAGCGCGAGAACGCCCACCTCGTGCGCGCCGACGTCAAGCACCACGAGTTCGAGTTCATGCCCGGTTGCCACGGCATGGCCTTCCCGATCGTCGTGGACTCCGAGTACGTGGGCGCGGTCGTGGCGCTCTGCTACCACAAGGCGCCCTCGCCGCAGGTCGACCCGCGCTTCGTTACGCAGTGCGAGGCCTTCCGCCTTTCGCCCTCGGACGCGGAGAAGGCGTGGCGCGCGATCAAGCACGTGCAGCCCCAAGAGACGACCTACTTCCGCGAACTGACGGATCTCGTCGCGCAAGAAATCGTGACCCTGCACAAAGAGATCTCGACGCGCGAGACGCGCATCCAGGAGCTGAACAACCAGCTCGGCGGCCGCTTCCGCTACGACCAGATGATCGGTAAGTCCAAGCCGATGCAGGACGTCTACAACCTGCTCGACAAGATCTCGAGCTCCGAGTCGACGGTCATGATCCAAGGCGAGAACGGGACCGGTAAGGAACTCATCGCCAAGTCCATCCACTACAGCAGCCCGCGCAAGGATCGCGTTTTCTTGCCGATCAACTGCGCGGCCTTCAACGACAACTTGCTCGAGTCCGAACTCTTCGGCCACATGAAGGGTTCCTTCACGGGCGCCGTCAAGGACCGCAAGGGTTACTTCGAGCTCGCCGACGGCGGCACCTTGTTCATGGACGAAATCGGGGACATCAGCCCGGCCATGCAGGTCAAGCTCCTGCGCGTCCTGCAGGACGGCAGCTTCTCTCCCGTCGGTTCGACCGACGTGAAGAAAACGAAAGTGCGCATCGTCGCCGCGACGAACCGCGACCTCAAGTCGATGGTCGAGGAAGGCAGCTTCCGCCAAGACTTGTACTTCCGCCTGAACGTCATCAACGTGCAGGTTCCGCCGCTGCGCGACCGCAAGGAAGACCTCATGCTCCTCTCGGACCACTTTCTGGCGAAGACCGCGAAGGACAAGGGCCTCGAGCCGCGCATCCTCACGAAGCGCGCGATGGAGAAGATGTTCGACTACCACTGGCCGGGTAACATCCGGGAACTCGAGAACGAGATGGAGCGCGTGACGGTCCTCGCAGGCGCGGAGACGCGCATCACGGCCGAGATGCTCTCGCCGCGCATCCGCGAAGCGACGGATCGTCCGAAGGTCCAGGGCACGCGTCTCTCCGGCAAGTTGAAGGACGCGCTCGAGGAGCTCGAGCGCGCGATGATCCGCGAGGGTCTCCGCCGCACGGGCTGGAACAAGTCGCGGCTCGCGAAGGAGCTCGGCATCTCGCGTGCGGGTCTCATCATGAAGGTCGAGAAGTACGGCCTCGACAAGCGCCGTCTCGCCCGCGAGGGCGGCGGTCCGCTCGGCTCGACGGGCACGGACGACTAAAGGGTTTTCGTCGACGAGGCAAAACGCCCGCGCCCGTCGAAAGACGGCGCGGGCGTTTTGCGTTTCGCGCGTCGTCGGCCGGCCGCGTGAAAAAAGACGTCGGGATCCCGGCGGTCCTCCTGACGCGTGCCGCGTTGCTTGTGCTGCGTTGGGCGCGGTGCGCGAAACGCTTTCGTGTGACACCTAAATTTTAAAATGCGCAAGCGTGTTCCGGGCTTATCGGTTTTTGCTGCTCTGCGGAAAAAACCTAAAAATATCTTGCGTATGAGCTGGCACCTTTTTGACTTCGCAAATGCTTGCCCTTACTTTCAGGTCTTGGAGGTACTGCATAACATGATCAACAAAACGAAAGCTCTCGCACTTGCTCTTTCCATGGC
>ERZ761607.1013-NODE-1013-length-38728-cov-45.429809_pt1 | contig 38728 bp, 38 predicted proteins | sample MGYA00511164_ERZ761607 | MGnify/ENA primary metagenome ERZ761607 (study PRJEB28899, sample SAMN02445080) | bioreactor sludge metagenome | biome: EBPR sludge | place: Australia: Brisbane, Thorneside Wastewater Treatment Plant | collected 2011-06-22 ...
GACTGTAAGCGATGTTCTGTCATTGTCCTGTAAGCGATGTTTTGACGTAGTACCAGTGAAATATTCTAAAAAATTAGAGCTAGGTGTTTCAATATAGCAAACATAGCTGAATTTTGAGTAAGGAAGGATTTAGGGCAAAAGTAGCAGTATTTTTCCTCGTTGCGTTTTGGCTTTGCCAAGCCTACGCTCGCCCTGATATGCTCCTCGAGTTTTGAGCTTGAAAAGCAATTCGCGCAGGGTTTATTATGTCTGAGTTATTAGAGTACCTAAAAGCTTGCCCCTATAATCTTGATTTTAAATTAGAGCTAAATGTAAATGGAGAGACAGCCAAGTTCGGTCTTAAAGAACCTGGAGTAGTTATAGGGATGTCTCACGATGACCTTGAGGCACTCTTAAGATCTAAAACCACTCTTAGTGCTCTTAGAGATGAGGAGAGACTTGAGTTCAAAGGCGACCCAAGTTTTGTGCTGTTGGTTCATCGTTTTTTTGAAGGAATTAAACTTCCTAACTGACCAGCATGATCTAAAATGGCATGAGGATTTTCTTTTTGAAGAATATGATCTTTTATCCTTCCAGTTCTTACAGCTATTACCCCACCAGTATTTACCTCATGCGCAGATTTTAAATCAGATGGGTTGTCACCAACCATAAAACTTTCTTGGGGTAGGGCTAGTGCATGTTCGCAGCAAAGAAGGATCTGTCTTCGCTTGTCTCTCCAGTTGGAAGAGGAATCCTCTCTTGCTGTTACTATATCAATCCACTTTAGAAGTCCTAAGTTTCTTAGCTCGCTTTTAAGGTTATTTAAGTCTTGAGCTCGAGCAGTGGCTATGGCCAGTTTTATGTTGCTTGTAAGCAGCTCATCAAAAACAGGGAGAACTCCATCAATAAGTCCCTGAGGGGGTCTTTCTGCTAGTTTTAACTTCCCCCAGAACTCCTCTTCCTTCTCTCCTCGAAGCTCACCGAAGAAATCAAATAAAGTGTCATGATAGAAATGATCTTCAAACTGAGCTCTGCTCATATGAGCAAGTCCCATATCCTCTAAAATCCTTTCTGCCTGCTCGAACATAAAATCATGCCCGTACTCAATAAGGGTTCCATCCAGGTCAAATATTACTAATTTTGGTTCAAATGGCATGAATAATTTAATTTAAAATTTCGTCTATATATGATAGAGGAAGGCTTATGAAACGACAAATATTGATACTTTTTCTATTGTGCGGAGTTGCATTTGCGAATGACAAGGAGATAGTTGATGGCTTAGGGGCAAAGATCTCTGAGATGCATGTTGGCGGACATCAGGTCACTATCGATAGCAGATTTGGTAAAGTTACCTTAAAGGGTACTGTATCATCTGATGAAGCAAAGCAGAGGATTGAAGAAGTAGCCTGGAAGTACCCCGGAGTACATGAAGTTAAATCTAAAATAGAGGTACTAGGTGGTAGGGCATCAATGGTGAGCTGTCCAACGCTCCCTGAACTTCATGAAAAGGGTGATATTAAAGTTTTTTGTGAAGGAGAGTTGGTTGAAGTTACAGGCTCTGTGTCAACGAAAGAAGAAAAAGATAAAGTAATAAAAAGTGTTGAGACTCAGATGCCATCTATGAAATTAATAGACACAGTAAAAATATTAAGACCTGAGTCTGATGAAGCAGTTTTTGCTGCACTTTCTCTTGCCTTAAAAAGGGAAAGACATGATCTCTCAGGGCTCACTTATAGAGTGAGTGATGGAATAGCAACTTTTGAGGGAGAAGTCTCAAATCATAGAGTAATCGATGCCATATTAGCCACAGCTTTGATGGTTGATGGGGTTAAGGATATTAGGAGTGAAGTTAGGGTTAGGTAATCAGTTTTAAAGCTGATGAGAAAACACAGAGTTCTCAGAGTTTCACAGAGTAGTTACTCTGCGTAACTCTGAGAACTCTGCATTAAAAGTATTCAACATTTTAAGGCCCTATTTTTTCAATATCGCTTCTTGAAATCTGGCCAAAGGATCGATCTCATAAATAGTTAATGTTATCTCATTAAAAAATATAGTTTCATCAACGATTGTGATAGATGCACTTAATCTTTTTTGCTCTAAAACCTCAATCTCGCTAATTGAGTAGATAAAGAGATCTTTGATCCACTTAGTGTCCTCTAACCCAAGGGATCCAAAAAAGTTAGCTTCGTGATTGAAAAAACAGATAGCCATAGAGACAGTTTTATGATGTCGATGATAATAAGCTACCTCCTTTGGCTTTAGTGGATCGACAAACAACACAAAGTCATCTGAATAAGCCGATGGGGTTTCAGGTTCTAGTAATCCTTTTCCAAATTTAAGAGTTTTTCTGAAGCTATAGCAGAATGCAATCGAGCGATTAAAAAGAGATTGATAGCTCTCTAATGGAGATTTTGGTGTTTTTATAAAAATCTTCTCTGCGATTCCTCGCTCTGGGATAGATAGATCATAATCGAATGAAAAGAATTCAACACCACTCACAAACCTATACTTATCACGTTGTTAGGAATATTTCTCAATTTTGACCAAAAAATCTTTTTAGAAAAAATTCCTTAAGCAAGCCCGGAAGAATACCGATTCCTCTGTAGGGATTTTCTTGGAAGTAAAAGCTTCCCTACGCTGGATGCGTTAAATTATAAGGGTTTTTCTTAGAGGTTTATGCGTTTAGCGCTTGTTTTATTGATCTTAGTTCAGTTTTCTTGGGCTAGGGAGCTAAAAGTTAGGTTAAATCAGGTAACATTAACTGCTGTAACATTAAGTAAAAAAGCTCCAATATCTACAAGAACGATAGCCTGTCTTAAGAAACGTACCGCTGGTGATGCTAGAATTAAAGGAAGTAGAGCCAGATTCACCAGTTTTAAAGATCAAAGAATAGCTCTTACTGCTCAGCTAGGAAGAGCTAGTCCAAAGCAAAGAAAATCAATACAAAAGAAGCTTTCATTGGCTACTAAGCTAGAGCGATTAGGAAAAAAAGCCTGTAAAACAGCTACTGCTCCATTAACAGACAATCCAACAAATAAAAAACAAGAATTCCATAGCCTGGCAAGATATAAGGGAACTTTTGGCCCAATTGAAGCTAAGATCCTGTATAATCGATTCGGTTTTGGTGGAACTCAAAGTCAGATAAATGATGCTGTTGCAAGTGGTCTTGAAGCAACAGTAAATAAACTCCTTACTCCTGTTTCTGAACCTGCATTAGAAAATCAGATATCAGATATGACCTGTGATACATGGTTGATTGATGACCCGGACGCAGGAAGTTCTAATAGAACCTGTGACCCAACTCTGGTTAACGATTTTAGTACAACAGGATTTAGACAGGGTGTAATTCACAGATTCGTACACTCTCAGAATCCTTTCTTCCAAAAGTTTGCATTTTTCCTGATGGATGAAAGGCTTGCTACTTCGTACCGAGTACTCGACTCATGTGAAAGGCACGCCCTTAAGAGCTACCTTAATATAGTTTATCAGGCTGCATATTCAGGGAACTACTTGCAGTATATGAGGGGTCTTAACAATGACCATTTAATGCATTTTAAGTGGCTTGATGGAGGAACAAATCGTGGTGGGATAGGAAATAGTCCAAACGAAAACTGGGCAAGAGAATTCTGGGAGTTAGGAACTGTAGGTCCTACTGGTCTTGATGGAAAACCGGTTTATTCTGACTTAGATGTTGCTCAAGCTGCATTAGCATTTACGGGTTGGGATATTACCGGGCAAACAATAAATGGTGAATGGACTTGCTTGGCAGGATTTGTTCCCCTTTTACATACATCTGGACCAAAGAGAGTTTTTGCTGGAACACCTTATCAGGCTATTGTTTCAAGTGCGGAAGATCTTCTTCAGGCAACTTTTAGACACCCAAGAACAGCTGAACATCTTGCCGAAGATATATGGAAGGAATTTATTAATCCTTTTGCAACTCCTGCTGAGATCTTAGAGCTTGCAGCTATTATAAGAGCTCATAACTATAATCTTATTCCTGTAATGAAGCAGGTGATGATGTCAAAAGCAGTCTTTGCTCAGAAATCAAGAGGGTCACTTTTAAAACATCCAATTGAGCTTTTTATTGGGCTGGTAAAGACCACGGGGTTTCCTTTCTATTATAGATCTTATAATTCCCTTCTAAACAGATTAGAGCAGAAAGCTTTCGATCCTGATACGGTTTTTGGGTGGGATGTTAGATATTTAGCAGGTGAGCAGTTACAGGTTGAGTGGTGGAAGGTAATAATCGATTATTTTATTAATCGAGACATCGAAGAGCTCTTTGAAGAGTATAATTTTAGTTATTATGATCGATTTATTAGGACTCTTTATAATCAAGGCCAGGGCACTTCAGAGTCAGTAATTCAAAGAGTTACTCAAGAGTTTGGATTAGAGTTGAACGCTGCTCAGCTTGGTCAGTTAAATCAATTGATGAACTACTATCTGACTACTTCGGGTTGCCCTAGTCAGTGTGGCGGACTTTCGTACAGACTAGTTAGGGATCAATTTGATTCACATCCAGAGTCTGACGAGTCTGGGTTTGAGTGGAACGGCCAAAGAAAAATCAGAAGTTTGATAGCTGCGATTACAGAACTTCCAGAATATAGGGTTAAGTGATTATGAAAAGTAGAAGGGACTTTTTAAAGGTAATGACTGCAGGAACCTGCGGAGCTTTAGCACATCAGATTCTTAATCCAGGGTTCGCTGCTTATGCTGACCCACTTGGAGCACTAAATAATAATAGAGTTTTTGTTCTAATAAATTTTTCTGGTGGTGTTTCATATAATATAGCACCTCCATATGTTGGAGCTTATAGGGACAGGAATCCTACTATAAGTTACGGTGCTGGGGACTCTTTGTACCTTAACTCAACCCAAGGGCTTCACCCATCGTTGACCGCTCTCCACTCAGTTTGGGGAGAGGGAAAACTTGCAGTATTAAACTTAATAGGTGCAGGCGAAGATCAGAGCAGATCTCACGATGAAGCTACAAAGCAGTGGCATACTGGAAGAAGTATTGTTTCAGGGGTTTCAGAAGGTTGGGGAGCAAGGCTAACCTCTCAGCTTCAGTCATCTTTAGGAGGTGTCTCTCTTTCTGGTTCAAATGATCTAATTCGTGGTGGAACTAACCCTCCAAGAGCAGTTGGGAACCTAAGCTCACTTGGAGAAAGTCCGATCTTTTGGAGTAATGACTCAACTGAGTTCTTAAAAATGACTAGAACAAATATTGTTCAAGCCTCAAGTCACCCTAGTAATCCAAGCTATGATTACGCAAAAGAGTCCCTTTTAAAATTTCAAGCAAGTGCCGAGCTTTTAAGATCTTATGCAAACCTGAGCTTGCCAGTCACCTTTCCAAACACTGGACTTGGTAACAGACTAAGAGATGCAGCAAGACTTATAGTTGCAGGGCCAACCATTGGACTTAGGTTTATATACGTTGAGTTTGGTGGCTTTGATACGCATGCAGGGGAGAGAGCAGCTCTGACTTCTAGGCTTAATGAATACAATGGTGCTATGAGCTCTTTTATTCAGTGCTTGAAATCTCTTAATCGTTGGAATGACATAGTAATTGCTGGGATGTCTGAGTTTTCAAGAACCATGGAAAATAGCAGTCAGGGGACTGATCATGGCGCTGCAGGGCCGATGTTTGTACTTGGTGGAAGAGTAAAAGGTGGCCAGAAAACTCCAGCACCTACAGCTACTGATGTAGGAAACTACCAATACATTCAGAACTCTCATGGTACTTTTGCTCAAGTCTATGCTGAAGTATTATCTGAATTTATGGGATTAAATGCTCAAAGTGTATTTAATGGTGATATAGTAGCAAGTCCTTATTTTGATGTTATATGAAGTTTTTAGGACTACTCTTATTAGCATCACTAGGATATGCCCAAAGTCTAATTCAAACAGAGATAGTTCATAAAGGAAGAGTTGTAAGTATATACTGCCTTGGGAGTATACCTGGCACAGCCAAGGGGGACTTGCTGGTTTTTACCTCATTTAAAAAACAGATTAAAAGACTTCTAAGTAAGCCTCTTACTCCAAAAATAGAAAAGAAGATAAAAAAACTTAAAGCTTACAAAAAACTTGGCACACCTGCTTGCGAGAATATAAACCGAGATTCAGGCAACTTTGATCTTAATGGAAATGCAACTATCGCTGGGAAAACTCTGTTTGGAATTCCGCTCCACTTAGAGGCTAATATAACCCAAGGAAGAGCAGTTTATGAAACCTATTGTGTAGGATGTCATGTTGAAAGGACAAATTATACTTTCCCTGTAGTAAGAGAAGCTATAAAACAATCTCCAATGCTATATGATGAATCGCAGATTCCGGATCAAACACTGGCTCACTTAATTGCATATTTCAATAGATTTAGATTATGAAGTTTTTGCTGGTTCTTTTCTTAGTCAGTAACTCTTTTGCATTTGATGTTAGCTTTCAGGGTGGGATCCTATCAGTTGTGGTCGATAATCTTAATTCTAAATGTAAGGTCTCACTTTTTGCAGGCGATAAAATAGGTAAAGTCAATATCGGAGGAGGTAAACCGGTTGCAGGAACATTCTCAAAAAGCATTTCAGCTGTTGAAGCAGCGCAAGATGGTATCTCAGTATTTATTGAAGCAAAAATAAACTGTGGCAGTACATCCACTAAGAGAAAAAGGATCGATGTTGGAGGTGGAGTGCTTTCAAAGAGAGATTTTTTAATAAGACTAAGAGGTAAAGTTCTAGAGGAGTCAATTTTCCTTGATGAAGTTTACTCTGGCTTTGAACAACCAGTAGACCTTCAAAGTTTTGGATCGACCCTCTTCGTAGTAGAGCAAACAGGTAAGATTAAAAGAATTAAAAACGGAGAGGTTTCTGTTTTCTTAGATATATCTGATAAGTTATCCCTTGGAGGCGAAAGAGGACTTTTAGGATTAGCGCTTCACCCTAACTTTAAAGAGAATAGATATATTTTTGTTAACTATACAAGAAAATCTGATGGAGCTACGGTAATCTCACGATTTCGCGGCAACAGGGAGAAAAAGCTTCTTACAGTTTCTCAACCGTACGCTAATCATAATGGTGGGGGTTTGGCTTTTGGCCCAGATGGATATCTTTACATTGCACTTGGTGATGGAGGCTTTAGAGGAGATCCACATGGACATGGACAAAACAAAAAATCTCTTCTTGGAAAGATTCTTAGAATCAATGTAGACACAAACAAGAAATATCTTATCCCAAACTCAAATCCATTTGCAGGTAATAAGCGAGGTTTAAAGGAAGAGATCTATGCTTATGGTTTGCGAAACCCCTGGAAGATTAGCTTCAATGGTAATGATCTTTTTGCAGGAGATGTTGGTCAAAGAACTAGAGAGGAAATTAACATTATTAAACGTGGTAAGAATTACGGCTGGAAAATCAGAGAGGGCACAACCTGCTACGATGCTGATACTTGCGAGACTCAGGGCTTAGAAGATCCTATCTATGAGTATGGAAGAGATGTAGGCCGCTCGGTGACAGGCGGATATGTGGCTAAGGACTACTTTAAGCTAAAGGGTGTATATGTGTTCGGGGATTTCGTTACAGGGCAGCTTTTTGGGCTTGAGAAGATCTTAGGTGAATGGCGTGGATTTGAGATATCAGACACAGACTATTTTATATCATCGTTTGGCCGTGGCTCTAAGGGCGAGCTTTACATGCTAGACTACTATGGCGGTAGTGTGTTCCGGGTTGTGGAGAGGTGAATGTTCTAAGGGGTCAGGCCGGGAAGGCCTGACCAGCTTAATTCTTGACTGGTCAGGCCTTCCCGGCCTGACCCCCAAGTTACCCATTTCTCTGCTGCCAGATCTTATTAAAATATGGTTAAATACAAGATTATATGACATTAAAATCACTTACAGCCCTTGGCACTAGCGTTTGGTACGACAATCTTTCTCGTGATGTTCTTAACTCAGGAGAATTAAAATCTATCATCGATGGGGGAGTTTTAGGATTAACAAGTAATCCTACGATCTTTAAAAAAGCTATAGCAGATTCATCTGACTATGACTCTGATATCAAAGATCTTGGGAAAAATATCACTGATCCAGAGAAGCTCACTTTTGAGCTTATGCTGGAAGATGTAGGTCGAGCTGCTGATCTGTTACGCCCTATCTATGACAGAACAGGAGGTCAGGATGGATTAGCTTCGATTGAGCTATCTCCATTTCTTGCAAATGATACCCAAAACAGCATCTCTCAAGGGAGAAATATTTGGAAAACACTAAATAGGCCGAATATAATGATTAAAGTCCCAGCTACAGACGCTGGACTTCCTGTTGTTACAACGCTTATCTCGGAAGGGATAAATGTTAATGTGACTCTTATCTTCTCAAAAACGGTTTATGAAAGGGTTATAGATGCTTACCTCAAAGGTGTTGAAAAAAATCCAAATCCAAGTGGTGTAAGATCGGTAGCAAGCTTTTTTGTTTCAAGGGTTGATTCTATTGTATCAAAAGAGAAAGAAGCCGCTGAGTTTGATGGCAAAATCGGAATTGACAACTCAAAGGTTGCTTATCAGAGTTACTTAAGATTTTTTAATAGCTCAAGGTTCAGAAATATTAAAGGTGCAAATCCTCAAAGGCCTCTTTGGGCAAGTACTGGAACAAAAGATCCAAAATACGATCCCCTTTTATACGTAAAAGCTCTTGCAGGGCCAAATTGTGTAAACACAGTGCCACCCCAAACACTTGGAGCAATTCAAAAAACTGATTTTAATTATACAAATCAGCTTACAGAGAGCGTTGGTGAGTCTGAAAACAGACTTTTAGAGCTATCACGAAGAGGAATTCCTTTTGAGGCATTATTATTTCAACTTCAAGTTGAAGGTGTTAAATCATTTGCTGATTCGTTTAGCGATCTCTTAGCAGCTGTAAAAACAAAAAGAGAGGCACTTTGTGGGTAATCCGTTTGTAGAAGGAAGAGTGCTTTCTCCTCCATCTACGATATTAGTTATTTTCGGTGCATCTGGAGACCTAACAGGTAGAAAGCTAGTTCCAGGTTGTTACAATCTTTTTAAAGATGGGTATCTTCCTGAGAGTTTTTCAATTGTTGGTGTATCAAGAACTCCCCTTTCTGATGAGGCTTTTAGAGAAAAGCTAAAGGATGGAGTAACAAAATATTCAAGATCGGGAATTGATGAGGAATGGTGGAAGCAGTTTTCTTCAAGAATCTTTTATCAGCCGTTAGATGCTACAAAAGAAGCAGATTTTATAGCCTTAAGGGAGAGACTACAGCGTATTGGAGGTGATACAATACCGAATTATCTTTACTATCTTGCAGTATCACCAAGTCTATTTGGAGAAATTGCAGGAAAGTTAAAAGGTGCAGATCTGATTGAAACCCCTGGAGGGGTAAGAGAAACCAGGCTCATTGTAGAAAAACCTTTTGGATACGATCTTGAAACTGCACAAAATCTAGCCTCAAGCCTTTATCAAAGCGCAAAAGAAGAGCAGCTTTATCGGATAGATCATTACCTAGGAAAAGAGACAGTTCAAAACATCTTGGTTTTTAGATTTGCTAATGGACTTTTCGAGCCTATTTGGAACCGAAAATATGTAGATCATATTCAGATCAGTGTTGCTGAAGATATAGGAGTGGAAAATAGAGGTGATTATTTCGATAAAGCAGGAATTGTCAGAGATTTCGTTCAGAATCACGTATTTCAGATGTTATCACTCTTATGTATAGAACCCCCGAATAGCCTTAGTGATGCTGAAGGTATAAGAAATGAAAAGGTAAAAGTTTTAAAAAGTATTAAGCGCCTCACCCCAGGCTTAGTTCAAAAGCATATTGTCAGAGCTCAATATGGTAAGGGACTTATCAAAGGTTTGGATGTTCCTGCCTACAGAGATGAAAAAGGTGTAGCTAAAGACAGCACCACAGAAACATATATAGCAATGTCACTTGAAATAGATAACTGGAGATGGAGTGGTGTTCCTATATTTTTGAGAGTTGGAAAAAGGCTTTCAAAGCGAATTAGCGAGATCTCGGTTCATTTTAAACAGGCTCCCTTATCTCTCTTTCGAGGTAGGCAGGTTGAGAGTCTAGAGCAGAATGTTTTAAGAATTCAGGTACAGCCAAAAGAGGGGATCTCTTTAAGGGTTAATTCTAAACCTCCAGGGCCCAGAATGAGAGTAGAACCGGTTGAAATGGATTTTTCCTATCATTCATCCTTTGGAATAGCGAGTCCAGAAGCATACGAAAGACTACTTCTTGATGCCATGAGAGGAGAAGCAACACTTTTTACAAGACAAGATGAAATCGAAGAAGCTTGGAAAATTCTTGAACCAGTTTTTGATAGTTTTGAAGAGCTTCCCCTTTACTTTTATGAAGCAGGAAGTTGGGGACCTAAAGAAGCAGCAGAGCTTCTAAAACCTTATGGAGTTCGATGGGCTAGGCTATGAAAGAGGCTTTGGATAAGCTTGCCTCAATCGAGGGGCAAGAGTCTTGGGTTCTTCCGACAAGAAATGTTATCGGATTCGGCTCAGAGGAAGAGGTATTTGATGCTCTAATCTCTGTAAGACCTATTAGGTTTATTAAAGTATCAGAAGGAGCCGAGTTGTCGTACTCGGTGGTAGAGAGATGTCACAAGATTGGAACAGAAGTGATCTGCTCTGAATATGTAACAATAATAGGGCCATGGCATAAGGTTTCACTTAGCGTGAGGGCACTTTTATTTCCAGGCAAAAAAACATGGGGAATTACTTTAGATAAGAATATAACAGGTGGATTTTTTGATGAGATAGCACCCCTATGTGACACATTAATTTTTGATTCTGAGCTCACCAAAGATGTTCCAGCTGGTGCTGTAATAGATCTAAATTGGATGAGACTTGCGCCAATAAGAGAGGAGTTACGATACCTTACTGATATGGCAATTTCCCATGATAAAAACTCGAAAATTATAGGTGTTAAGGTCTATGACTCAGCGCCATCAAGCTGGCTTATGGCTGGGTGGATCTGCAATAAACTAAAAGTTGAACCAGAGTCAGGTAAGAAAGTAGCTAATGGAGTTTCGGTAAAAAGTAAGGAGTTTACCCTTGATTTAGTTGAGTCTAATGATACTCGGATTCTGCTTGAATTTAAGGGGAAAGATGCGAAAATCGGACAGTTAACTGTCGGTGAGGGGCTTATAACCCTAGAATACTCGCATGAGGCAAGAAAACGAGTATATTTAAAGCGCTCGCGAAAAGAGCTTTGTTTGGAGTATGATGCTTTCGGGGCACCTACCGGTAGCTATAATGAAAGTGTAAAACTAGGTCGTGAGATACTAGAATATGCAAGTTGAAGTTGTTGAAGGAAGATTTTTTGGTGCTGCTGTAGCAGATGAGATAGTTAGTCTTGCAGGTCAAGTCGAGAGAGAGAAAATAGCAATCGCGCTATCAGGTGGAAGCACCCCTGCTGAAGTTTACCGAAACCTTGTTGTTGAACCAAGGGTTAGCGAAATGCCCTGGGATAAAACTGTATTTTTCCTTGGGGATGAAAGATGGGTTCCGATAACAGATTCTCAGAGTAATTTTTTTATGGCTCAAGATACGTTCCTTGAGCAGGTTCCAAAGACTAAAGCATTCCCTGTTGTTGGTCGCACAGCTGAGGAAGCAGCGACTGAATATGAAAAGCTTATAAAAACTCACCTCGGTGAGAATCCTGTCTTTAATATTGTGCTTCTTGGACTTGGTGATGATGGTCATACGGCATCACTTTTCCCGAATTCTCCACTATTAAAGGAAGACTCAACCCGTCTTGTAGCTTCTTGCACTCATCCTGAGTCTGGACAAAAAAGAATTACCTTTATGCCAAGACTAATTCAGTCTGCAGAACGAATTTTAGTTCTAGTTAAGGGAAAAAATAAGGCTAAAATTCTATCTTCAGCTCTTACTCGAGGTAATACACTTCCTATATCAATTCTAGATAAAGCCAAAGGTAAAATCACTTACTTTGTCGATACCGAGGCAGCAGCCGAGCTATGATAAGATTAGAGTTGTCTGATCAGATCTCTAAATTTAGAGATGAGTTTAAAGCTTGGATAAAGCACAATCAACCTCAGAAAGTATCTAGAGGATCCAGTCTTGAAGCATTCATCGAAGTAGGAAAATCCTGGCAAAAGAAACTAAGCGAAGGAAGATTTATCGGAGTTCATTGGCCCGAAGAGTTTGGTGGGCGTGGGCTCTCTTTGGTTGAAGAAGCTGTAATTCAAGAAGAGCTGGTAGCTGCATCAGCACCACAGATTTTAGGATTATTTGGTCTAACCATGGTTGGGCCAGTTCTGATTCAACATGGAACACCAGAGCAAAAATCAAAGTATCTTAAAAAAATTCTCTCAGGTGATGAGATCTGGTGCCAAGGGTTTTCAGAACCAAATGCGGGGAGTGATCTAGCGAATATAAAAACGACTGCTGAAAAAGTAGATGGTGGTTTTTTGGTTACTGGTCAGAAAGTCTGGACAAGTTTTGCACAGGTTGCTGATCACTGCTTTTTAATTGCAAGAACTTCTAGCACAGGGAAAAAGCATGAAGGACTAACTTATCTACTAGTACCTATGTCAACAAAAGGTATTGAAGTAAGACCTCTTAAACAGATCTCAGGTGAAGATGAATTCAATGAAGTTTTTTTTGATAAGGTATTTGTACCTGAAGAAAATGTAGTAGGCTCAGTTGGAAATGGATGGAAGATCGCAATTTCAACACTAATGTACGAGAGGGTTGTTTTAACCTTTTCAAGACACATTCAAAGTGAAGTAGCCTTAAGAGAGATGTTACAAGATAGGAAATCTGAGTTTGACAGCAAACTAGCTCTAACAGTTGCCACAACCTGTGCTGTAAGAGCATTGGCATATTCACATCTTTTAGAGTACGTAGAAGGAAAAGTTCCTGGTCCTGAAGGATCGATGGATAAACTATTTTGGTCTGAAAGTTTTCAGGAGATCTCAAAACTTGCTCTTGCTATTGAAGGAGGCTCGCTCAGCGAAGAAGATAGCCCTGCAATGTTGAGATATTTGTATTCAAGAGGAAGAACAATCGCTGCTGGAACATCTGAGATTCAGAGAGGGATTATTGCAGAAAGAGTATTAGGATTACCTAGAGTATGAAAAAGTTATTAGTTATATTTTTAATAGTTGGAGCCGGAGCATATTTTTATTTTAATAAAAAAGCAGAGACTAAAGTTATTGAATCAAAAATTTCTCCAGATGTATCAGCAGTAGTTGATGTTCAGCCGGAAAACCTAATACCTGCTATTAAACAAGCCTTTGAATATAAAAACAGCCTTACTCAAACTCCTTTTTGGAAGCGTGTGTTTGGAGATGCGCCGGTTTTAGAGATACCTGAGATTGTTTATAAGATCTCACATATTGAAGTTTTAGCTAAAGGTAAAACTGGTCTTATTTCGATCAAAACTCGTGCTGGTGATGAGCTAAAAAAGCACTTCGAGGATAAAATTATTAAAGGTCTTCCCAATCTAGAAATTAGAAAAGTTGATGACAATAATTTCACTTTTAAAATTGACGAATCAATCCTAGGGTCTATAGCTTTCAAACAAGAAGAAGTTTTGGTTTTATTAAATACCAACTTAAGAGAAGGCTTTTACACTACTGAGGAAGGGTTTAGTAAGCTAAAAAAAGATCCTGACTCTTTTGTTAATTTTTATATAGATTACTCTAAACTTGAGGATCTAGATAAAATGTTAGGGTCCACGCCTGGTATCAGGTATGCAAGTGGCAACATCAAGGCAGGCTCCGGTCTTAAATGGCAGCAATGTACTGGCTATGAGGAAACATTCGCCTCTGTCTATCGGGGTATTTCAAACTCTAAATCTGAAAGCTTTTCGAAGTCTATTAATTCTAACACGATGTTAGGTTTTGGTATTTCGCGGGGATATCTAGCCCTCATTCCGTATATAATAAGAACAGGGGTTAGTGAGGAGGGGATGGCTCAGATTCTAAAAGACCCTGACGCAAAAGAAGCGTACGCAATTTTTGAGGAATATGAAGCCCTAATTAGAGAGTTTCCATTTGAGGAGCTCAATATTTTCGCTCAAAAGAATGAAGGACCTATGCCTTCAGTTGTGATTCACTTAGCAGGAGCAAAAGAAGGAGCTGAGGGATATTTGGCTAAGGTAGCTCGAAAACTTTCTCTTGATTTAGTTAAAGATGAGAATGGTAGAGATTCCCTTAGCTATGTTCGAGAATTTCCTATACTTGCACGCTATCTTGATGATGGTTCAATTCTAATCTCTCAGGGTGAAGATTTAGCTTCGGGTGATGAGATTAGTTATTTTAAAAACTCAATATTTTCATTCTATTTAAACACTCCTCCTGTATTAGAAGCTGCAAGTCCATTTAGAATGATCTATTCGATGCAAAACCCCAAGGAATTTGATGAGATAGCGGAGAAGATTAAATTCAAGGTTGGATCTAGCACTCTTCCTGTACCAGGAGATCCTGGTGAGATCTGTTTTGTTTCAGATTTCAATATTTTATGAGATTTGCCATATTACTTTTCTTTGCCTCTGTTTCCATCTCTGAAACAGTGAGGATTGAAAGAAGTCACGATGGCAGAATTACAGCACTTTTAACCCCAATAATTGAGCTACAAAATAGCGATGGTATAAAAGTTGATCTTATTGGAGCAGTTCATGTTGGAGACAAGGAATATTATAGTCATCTAGAGGAGAGATTTAAGAGTTATGATGTGCTTTTATATGAGCTAATAACCACTGATTCTGATGTTAGACCATCAAAAGGTTCAGATGATAAATTAAAGAATGTCTTAGGATTACATTATCAACTTGATTCTATTAACTATTTTGCCCCTAACTTTGTTCATGCTGATCTGACAAAAAATGAATTTAGTGACTCAATGAAGGAGCGGGGTGAAACATTTTTGAATATGTTTCTTAAAATGATGCTCAACATAGAGCAGGATGATCAGCTTGGATTTAAACTATTTTTGTCTCTTTTTAGTCCAAATAAAGAGCTTTTAAGAAAAAGAGTCTTAGCAGAGCAGTTAGCTTCAAGTGATAAGCTTCTATCTATGTTTGTTGAGGATGAAGGATCTACGATTCTTACTGTAAGAAACGATAGAGCAATTAAGGTTCTCAATGATCAAATTAAAAAAGGTAAGCGAAATTTAGGAATTTTTTATGGGGCTGCTCATCTGCCGGACTTATATAAAAAACTATCAAAAAACTTCTCTGAAACTGGATTAGTTTGGGTCAAGGCATGGAATCTTAAAAGTTAGTTCTTTCATTAAATATACCAAACGCAGCTTTGGTTTTGAGTATAGAAGGATTTAGTGCAAACGAAGTAGGGTTTAGTTTTAAACCATCAGGAGATTAGCTCAGCCACTTCCTCATATGGTACGGAATCATAAAGTGCTGAATTTTCCCCATAAAAACATGCCCAATCTCTGTCCCCATAACTAAAGTGCCACCATTCTGCATTAAACGGAGCAAAACCTTGAGTCATCATTGCTTCGCGTAGAAAAAGTCTGTTGCCTCTCTCTAATGGAGTAACACAGTCGGAAAGTGGATAGTACCGTTTTGGATCGACCTCCTCACCAAAAGCTGTTGGTGATGTTCCTAATTGGGTAGGAGATTCACCCTCATAAAGCATACAATCAACTGCACCTCCAGTCGGATGGCCTGCAAAATTTGGATCAGCTATACATTCATTTGTTTTTGAATACAGCTCATCATCTGAAATACCAGGATATTTAGATCTATACTCTTCAAGCTTTTGATTGAAACTTAAAGCTTGTACATCCGGATGTCTGTAGCCGTAAACTACACAAAGATTTAGACTAGGGCGTCTTTCTTTAATCCATCTAGCAGCTCGAATAAGTCTTAGAGCAACATCGCTTCTTACTATTATTCGATCGCCAACGTAAGGCTTCATCTTCTCTGAGACTGGTTTGCATAGAACTTCATCGGTTAGGTCTTGAAGTACTACAATTGGATCGTCATTTTCTTGAATCTTTTTATTTGCAATATCGCTAACTCTAACGATGTATTCATTCCAAAAAAGTGAGGGAGTCACCAGATCACCTGCACTGGATACTTAGATATTAATGAGTCCGGGGATAATATAGGCATACTGCGACTAATTGATTGTGCGATAATTAGACGATCGAATGGATCCTTGTGAAGTTCTGGAAGCTTCAACAGAGCACCCAGGTCTGACTCTCTTATTTCAACTGAAGAAATTCCGAGTCTATTTCTTCTCGACTTGATATATTTGTCAGTGGGCTCGGGAAGATTTAGAGTCTTAGCAGTTTTAATAATCAATTCCCATGCAGATGCAGCACTTAAAAAAAGATTGTTATTTGGATCTTTAACGATCTTTAAAGCATCCTCTGATAAGCTCTCAGGGGAGTTGCACATCCAAAGGAATGTGCACGTATCAAGAAGAAGGTTCATAGAAACTATCGATTATATCTTTAGGGAGTGGGTCGAAGAATCCAGGTTTAATCTCAACTTTACCTCTGTCAAATCCTAAAATCCGTTCTTTTTTTGAGCTCTTAGTATAAAGGACAATCTCCCCAATTGGCTCGTTTCGATTGCAGATTATTAAAGGTTCTCCGGGTGCCAATTTTGCTAGATAATCTGATAGTTTAGCCTTTAATTCTGCTATGTTGACCTTTAACATAGTCATCATTATAGTCATGTTATAGCCCCGTAGTCAAGTGCAAGTTATACAGGTAAAGCTAAGTTGTTTTCCAATCAAGCTTAAGCCCTGGATTATCCTCAACCGTTAATCTTCGCTTATCGTAAACCTCTACCATCTGAATTGAGGCATGCCTTGAGAATGCTTGAACGAGTCTATGAGGAATTCCATCTGTTAAAAGCTTTGTTATTGCAGTTGCCCGTGCTGAGTGAGGAGATTTTGTACTGCCTGCACCTACTAGTAAGCAATATCTTTTAAAAAGCCTCCAGATTGCAGTGTGAGAAATAGGCTCATCAGAAGGCCTGGATCTATCCTTTCCTAGGTAGCTTATAAAAAGATAATCACCATCAAGTGCACCTTGTTTTTTTCTATCCTTAATCCAATCTTTTAGTACTAATCCTGCCCATTCGGGGATTGCTTGTTCAGAATCTTTTTTTGCCTTAGTAGATCTTAGATATAAATACGTATTTCCACTTTGAGATCTTCTTACATCTCCGATTCTAAGATTTGCAACTTCGCTTCTTCTAAGACCAGCTCCAAAAAGAAGAGATAATATCGCCCGATCTCTTCTTCCAACTTCTGTAGTAACATCAGGAGAAGCTAAGATTTCTTGAACAAGGGCAAAATCTACCATCTCAGTAGGCCTTTTTCTTCCTGCATCTTTAGGTGGAGGAGGGGCACGATCGGAGTCAAATGGGTTTTCTTTAATTCCAAGACCTGCTGAGACTAATACTCGATACATTCTTCTTAGGGCTGCACACTTTTTCCATATCGTGGCATTACTTTGTGTGTTTTCTGTCCCATCTTTTTTCCTGGCTTTAAACCGTTCTTTTTGAAGAGCTTTTGAGGTTGAACTCTTTAGTCTTGGATTTATCCCTGGTCTTTTTTTAAGCCATTCTTGAAACGCTATTGCATGGAGATGGGTAATTTTTAGTAGTGCTTTTGATGATGCGCTACTTCCTGGCTCAACATTTAGATATAAACAGAACTCTTTTAATATTCCTATGTATGTCTCCTTAGTTTTAGGGCTCTTTGATGCTAAAAAAGCACCTAAATGTAGCCACACAGGTGATGAAGAGTTACTGGTAATCAGATCCACTACCTATAGAGTAAAGATAAAAGAGGGTTTTCAAAAGGTGCTTATTTTTAGAGGACTAATGAATTAAAAAGCATTAGACCCTGCTGATCGTTAAGGTTGTTGGACAATAATAAGAAAGAGGTTGAATCCATAGAATCTCTATACTTGATTAATAAACCCTGCGTTCATTCGGTTTTGAGTTTGAAATGATCGAGTCTCAATGAGCATAGCAGGATTAGGTTAGGTTTGGTGTAGCATTAACACACTTAAAAGACATTGCATTGCTAGCGCTAAATCCTTCTACACTCAATACTGAACTGCGTTTATTTTATTACTTTATTAGTTGACTAAATAAAAAATTACCGTATAGTTAAAAATATGATGTTTTTCATTTATACATCTAATCATTTCCATCATGGCGTATAGCGCCATCAATATTTTTTAATCCCAAAATTTATTTATTTTTAAACCTTCTACAAGGGTCTTAAACCATGGAGATTTTATGTTTGATGAATTGCGAGATCTATCGCAGATAAGGAACGTGTATGTTGAGCTTGAGCCTGATGGGCTGATAGCTCTAGAGGATTTAGCAAAAGAATATGAGGTTAAGTTTTCGAACTTAGGAAAATTACAAAGACCAATATTGGCTGAGTTCTATTATAATAACCGAGATAAAGAAAAATACAGGGAAATATTATGGGAAAAAGTGCGGAGGAGCGGTGGGACTCCAGTAGCAAGATATAATGCCGAGTACTCACTGGAGCTTGATATTCCAAAGGAGCTTCTTCCCTTCTATAAGTACTACACGCCAAGACCTGCTAGTATAGTGGGAATCATCGAGCGTGCTAGATCTGAGGCAGGTCTAATAATCGATGTAGGTTGTGGTAACGGACAACTCTTAAATGAGATAGCCAGAGACTTTGACGCTTCAAGATTACTTGGAATAGACATTTCACCCGAATCGAAAGCTCTACTTTCATGTAATGGATTAACTGGTACTCTTCCCGAGCTGTTTCTAGATGAGATTCAACCAGAATCAGCTGAGGTTATATTTTTAAGTTATTTCGTAGATAGAGATTCTAATCAAAAAGGGACTTTTGATGCCGCAAGAAGTGTACTCAAACCAGGGGGAGCTCTGGTTCTTGAAGGACTTTTTCCTGTTAACCCTTATGACTCTCACGGTACTTTGTATGCAGATCGAAACACACTAACCTGTGGAAAATCTGCATTTGATGATGTTCGCCTTGTAGTCAAATACCTCGATATTCAGCTTCAGGAGATAACGATAGGAGAACGTTTAGTTTATAGCTTAGATGGCTTTGAAATTTTGCCATCAGTATTTTTAATATTTAAGAAGGAAAAATTATGAAAGCTTGGTTGCCAGTTTCATATTCTAGTGCTGTTAAGGATAAGCCTATCTCGGTCAAACTTTTAGGGGAGCACTTAGTTATTTGGAGAGATAAAGGATCAGTTAGATGTTTATTGGATCTATGCATTCACAGAGGTGTAGCTCTCTCTTTAGGGAGTATATGTGATGGGAATATTGTTTGCCCTTATCACGGATGGAGATATAGAGGTGACGGTAAGTGTACTCTAATCCCTCAACTTGAAGATCAGTGTAAGATTCCACCTAAAGCAAAAATCAAAAGTTATAAAGTTCAGGAAAAGTTTGGAATTGTATGGGTTGCAGTTGATGAGCCCCTCTATGATCTTCCTGATATACCTGAATTTAGTGATAGCTCATGGAGGGCTGTTGAAACTGGCCCTTTTCCCTGGAAGGCAAACAGTGCAAGACAAGTTGAGAATTTTACAGATTTCGCACACTTTCCATTTGTTCACCCAGAGCTACTTGGTGATCCAGAAAGGCCATTTGTTCCTCCCCATACGGTAACTAGGAAAGATAATATTCTTTACTATGAAATTATAAGGCCGGAGGCCTCTAATACAGAGGAGTTCCCAATTTTTGGAAATCCTAACCAGGAAAAGCCTATGAGGCATAACAGGTATCAACTTATATTGCCTTATACAATTTTTTTAAGAGTCGGTTGGCCAGGGTCTTCAAATGGAATGATATATTTTTTCACCTCGCAGCCAGTGAGTGAGAATGAATGTATTGGATACTGTGTCATACTTAAAAACTATGGTGAGGATTATTCAGAGACTTTAAAGAAATTTGAAGATCTAATCTTTAGTCAGGATCAGATTATTGTAGAGTCACAACGTCCTGAGCAGGTTCCATACGACCTATCAGAAGAGCTGCACTTAAAGTTTGATGCTGTTGCTGTAGCTTATAGAAAAGCGATGGGGGAGAGCTATTGATAAACCCAAACCCCAAAAGTTTCGTCATGTAAGCTTTCTTCATCTAGGGTAGCGTTTGGAATAAGAAGTGTTTTTCCTTTGAAGTTGAAAGTAACTCCTTCTGAGCTATTAACAAGTGTGGCTCGTTTATCGAACCCTTCCTCTGCCATAAAGACTACTCTTATCGCCTCTCGGTTGTTGGCTCTTGATGCCCATAGGTAAAACGGCTCTCCGTAGGGTTGAAAAGAGGGGGACACAGCAGTTCTTTTGCCGTTTATATAAACATAAGCATCTTTTGATACCGATCGATCAGAGTAGCCAATAGCTCGGTTAATTATCTGCATCCATCTTAGGGCTCGCTCGGCCATGGGTTTTGATACTTGGGTAGCATAGTCTGATGGTGTGTATAGATTTAGGTACTCAGAATTTTGAGCTGCTAAGATCCAATATTCAGCCATTAATCCTGGTGTAATTCCGTGCCTTGCACTTGGTGGGCCATAGTAGTTATAGAAAGCACTTGCTTCGTGATTAATAAACTCAGGTTCTGTTACAAAGTGATTTGTTCTTAAGGGAGTTGCAGATGAAGTTGAATTGACTCTATTAAGATTTCTACTAAAAGTATGATGAGGAGTGTAGTATTCAGTCTCTGTTCTGGCATTTAATACTTTTGGCACTGGGGGATTTGATAAAATCTCACCTTCAGGTGTTGAGAGTCTCCAGTAGTGGAGTGCGTATAACGGGAAAGAAGGCATGTAGTTTATCATTCTTGTTCCTGTTGAACCCCATGTTCTAAAGTCTTTGTAGTCGTGGTTGCCGTTAGGAACTAAATCTGTTCTTAGTGTGTCGTTATAGTTTGATATAGGTAAGTCATTAAATACTCCTCTTATAGTGTCACCTAATGCATATGATATGGCGTCTGCTCTTTTTTGAATCATTAAAGCATCCCATCTAAGCCGCTTTTCTTCGGGAAGATTATGAAAGTTTGTTATGTCAGCTTCTGTAAAATCTAATTCTCTAAGCAGAGCTGATGTTCTTGGATCTAAAAGAAGCTTTGCATGCTCACCTTCAAAGAAGACATTAATTGAGTCGTAATCATTTGCGACGGACTCAAAATCAATCGCCACTAAATGAAGTTCCAGATCTCCGATACCTGCTTTTATTTCCTGTAAAATAGGGGTTAAGTTGGTGCGTACCCTTTTAGCCCATTCATCGTAGACAGGGAATCTATGGGCTGCCCCACCAGGTTTTGTAATAGGATTACCACTTGAGTCTCTAAGTATGTCTAGATTTGCGCCACCACAGCCAACCTTTAATGCAACAGTTAGGCCTCTGAATTTTTCCAACTTTAATCCTGCAATTACATTGCTCGTTAGCCAAGAGCCATGCTTCTCTCCAGTTACACAGTTTAGTTGAATGTTAAACGCTTTGTGGATTGCGTCTTGGTTGATTGTTTTTAAGTGTTCCTTGTACCAACCATTAGTAGCAAATAATCTAACCGGACTAAGAGAGACAGCAGTTTTTTCGGGTTTTAGTAGTACATCCCTTGCATCACTAGCAGCTAGCGATTCTATAAATCCTAACTTATTGGAGTCGAAACTATCTCTAAGCTGATTGTACCGATCTCTTGCACCCATTAGTGATGCTCCTCTGAACTTTGTAAGTAGTCCACCAGAATTAAGCAGTGGATCTTGTTGTAGATTGAGCGATCTATGAGTCATTTTATGAAATACTTCTTCAAAGGTCAGGTCTGCCGGCGGAGGAGGGCTTACTGACAATATATCACTACCATTTCTTGCAGCTCTAAGAATCAAGGTAAACTCGTCACTAACGTAGTCCCCCTGAAATATTCTGAATTTGAGATTATCATCAAGCTCTTTATCTCCATATACAATTAGTGGATCGGTTGATTTTATTTCATAGTTAGATGGATAGGAGGTAATAGAAATCGAGTATGGGTCATTTGAAATAAGTTCTAAGTTGAGTGGAACTTCAAATTCAAATCTTGGAGGGATTGTTACGATCTGAGTAAGCGATCTAAGGCAGGATACTTTGATTTTTATTTTTTTTGGTGTTTTAACTTTCTTTTTAAACTGAGTGCAGCCGTTCGATCTGTAGATAACTCTTACTTGGCCAGTTACTTTTTTAAAAGTGCGATTTTTGTTGATATTAACTGTTCGCTTAAAATCTTTAGCACGTACAGTAATTTTCCCTGGTTTAGGAGCAGTGACTTTAAGTTGCGCAGATGCACCAAATGCCACTAGTAAAGTGATAATGAAAAACCTAAACATTTAAAACCCTTATCCCTAAATCTGGTTATATTAGGCGTTTGATTCAGGTAAGTTAGGTATATGCTTGAGTGTCATTATCATCAGCTAGAACCCATAGTATTGCGTCCGTATCTACTTGAATTAATTGAGTATTCTTAACGCGCTGTAAGATAAGAGTTGAAATAGAATAGAACATTAAGTGAGTATAGTTCTTAAATATTTAGTATTTTATTAGCTCTTATCAGAACCAAGTAGCTCAGCTTGAGCGGCTGCAATTTCACTTGGGTCTTCAACCAACCTACTAATAAGTTGTTTTCTTTTTAGAACATTGAGTGCGACTTGAACTGAGACTTCATCTGGAAATTGATGTGAGTAATCACTCAGACGATGAATAAGTTCGGCATTATCCATAGGTAGCGCAAGTATAATCTGAAGAATTTTTGCATCTGTTTTTTTCGATGTTGCTGAAATAGCTACTAAAGCACGTTTGAATGTTTCTAAGCCCTCGTTCTCTACTTTTAATAATTTGCAAACACAGTCTTGTAGATATCGATTCCATAAAAACCTAAATGGATTTGAGCCCGATTCTTCGATCTCATGAACTAAAGCTAAAATTACATTATCTTTCTCCTTAGATGTAAGTAGTTGATATGCTCCAGAAGTTGGATTGCTCTGACTCCAACGAGTAGCTCGGAAAATCTCAAGCGGATCTGTTCTTAATTGAGTATAATGATGCTGCAAAGTTTCTCGCCTTCTCCTCAGTAAAACCTCTTCTTTGAGCCTTTCAAGAAGAGCTATGAGTGGACCTACTGACTCTTTAGTAATTTGAAGTGCGTGGATGATTTCAGCAGATTCATAGTCATTAAGCGCTTCAAGTACCTTTTTGATCTCTTTATTTGGTTCTAGTCTAAGTTGTTTATGATTTTTTGATTCTAGCCCAGCTCTAATTGCTTGTGCTAGTTCAACATCGTTAGAGTTTTCTTGGTTACCTATCCTCCCTTTTAATTCCTTTAACATCTTAAGTTCATTAAATAGCTTAGGCCATTGTGTACAATGATAATCAGAACTTGAGTTTCTAAGGTTACGTGCTGATTCTAACTCTATATCTTGGATAAGATCTAAGATTACTTTTCTTTTTAGAGTAAAGTTTTGATCAATTCTATCTAGAGCTCTATGGTTTTCTAGTAGTAGTACGCCAACTGGAGCTAAAGCATTTGCTAAGGCTTCAAGTTTTTGCTCCAGTGGGAGGGGGGCAACTTCTTTAATTTCTCTGATCAGCGTGTCTATGGCACCGATGTTTGGTATGTCTGGAAGGTGTTCAAGGGAGAAGTCCAGATCTAACTTCAAAAGATCATGTAGAGTTTCTGGATTAAACTTTTTTAATAATTGGCTCAAAAGCTCAGGAGCTCCAGAGAGTCTAGCTTGGATCTGGGCTGTATCTACCGCAGCTTCTTCTGCATTCTCGAATTCTCTAAACTCCTGGCTGCTCACCAAACGATGTTATAGAAAAATGTGCGTTATGTCATTGTTACCTCCTGATTTGTTTGGCTTTCTATGATAGACAGCAATAAAAAATGGTTCTTGTAATAAGAGTATAGTCATAGTATATTATAGTAATGGCTAAAACTAAAAAAATCCAAGTTCCTGTTTCTCCAGAAGATGAGCAGGCGATTAGAGCTGCAGCAAAGCTCTATAAGATATCAGCTGCAGAATGGATGAGAAGAATCGCCTTAAAGGCGGCTCAAAGCGATCTTGCTCTAGGTAAGAAGGTAAGCCCGGATGAAGCCTTAGAGGAAATTTTTCGAATGGAGCTTCCAGTTAACGATCTTGAAACTATGATAGAAGAGGGGATCACTGGGAGACTAAAGTGATCTTTATAGATTCGAATATTTTTATGTATGCGGCTGGTTCTCCCACCGCGCATCGAAAACCATGCCAAGAGTTTTTAAAAAAGTTAATCAATTCCGGAAGTGCAGCTCAATACTTTACATCGGTTGAAGTGTTACAAGAAATATTACACAGATACAGATCGATCAGTCTTGCAGATGAAGCCTACTCCTTATTGGATAACATATTGCAGCTAGGAATCACCATTCTTCCAATAGAAATTGAAGATATTATGTTAGCTCGAAAACTCCTTGAGGATCTTAACAATCTTCCTACTAGAGATGGAATCCATGCTGCTGTAGCGATCAGAAAAAATATCTCTGTTATTGCAAGCTTTGATAAGAACTTTGACCAGATCTCCGGAATAAGGAGATTTGAGCCTTCTTAGATTCATCTGCTAAGTCTGATTTTTTAACCTGGCCTATATGAAATAGGATCATACTAATTCCGTAACCGTGACCTTGGGCGTGAGCTGATTTTTAAGGTCACGCCTATGCTCACGGTCAAGGAATCTGACCATCGTTTAAGGTATATTAACCCACAACATCTGAGCAGCTCTGTTAGAGCCGTTTCCAGTATCAGCACCAGCAGCAGTGATAGTAATCTGATGATTTCCTGGAGCTAAACCATTTCTTATCCTGCATGCTGTAAGATCTACAGTTAATGAAATTGTATTATTTCCAATCGTTGTAGAATCAGTTGCACTTGATGGCTCATAGTCATCTGCACTATCAACTAGTGGCCACAAAAGTGCACCATCACTAGATTTAAAGCTTCCACCTGTTCCTTGAGATGGATTCTCGGTTAAAGTGGATGATAGTGCCTCATATAGTTCGCCACATGAGTATTCTCCTGAATTGTTATTTATCATCACTCCATAATTTAGATGCCCAAAATCCCTATAATCACCACTTTCAAGTGGTTGAACAGAAAGTCTTTGAAGTCTCCAAATATTGAGCCTTAGTTTTCCAGAGAATCCTCCAACGTTAGGAACTGCTATTGCAGATCCTGGATTCATGCCGGGACCACTTGTATTAGAATAATCAACCAGCACATCGTTACTAGCATCATTATCAGTCGTATTAAATGCTCTTAATGCTGGAACTGTTACGAAGTAGGGAGGAAGTGTAAGAGCTCTTCTAGCTACAACATTTCCTGAAGCGTTTAAAAAATCTACTCTGTATGAATCTCCAGGTCTAAACTGATTTGTTCCTACTCTTGGTTGAACAGCTCCTGCCCAAACAACACCGCCACCGCCTAGTTGAAGATTTTCCAAGCTATACGGCGAGCCACTTGCTGTAAGATCAGACCAAAGGGAGCCTTTTATTGAGTTGTCTCCTTCGCTAAAACCTGAATAAACGGCAGTTCCAGCTGATGTAGGGTCGCAGTAAGTGAGCCCTTCACCACAAACAACTCTTCCTCCTGTAATAGTAGTTGCAAGATCTGCATTTGGGCCATCGGTTGGAAAGTTAAAAAAGAAAGCAATGCTAAAAAGGTTTTCACCGCCGATTACAGCGTCTATATCGTTTTGATCAAGAGCGCCGTTTATGTGCCAATTTAGTGTATTGTTTAAGTTTAAAAATAGGGTAGTGAAGGGAAGGGCAGTACCAGAATCTCTGTCAGCATCAAGGTTAGCATCTGCAATATCAATTATTCCATCACCATCGGCATCAACATCATAAGCGTCTGGTACTGAATCATTATCAGAATCTTGAGCTCCTCCAGAAGTAGCACTAGCAAAGTTTTGAGATGAAGGTGCGTTCAATCCAAGATTAGTAATTTCTGAGATTGATACTGATCCCTTACTTGTAAAAATCTTGCCTTTGACCTTTGTTGCTACATAAGAGTCTCCGGTAGCCCTTGGTTTTAGTTTGATAGTAAATTTATCAAGATCGTTGTTATTTGAGTCTTTAGGTGAGCCAGAGAGTCTAAATCTCAGCTTTCCGCCTTGCACTTTTCCTACAGTGCCAACATACTGACCACCACTAAAAGCTGAGATCGAAGAGTTCTTAAGTCTCTTTTTAGAAACTTTGAATTTAATTTTTGTGCTTCCTGATCCAGGAATTATTCGGCCTTTATTGTCTACTAGGTCTACATCATCAATATTGCTGTTTTTAAGATCCACAGTAACCGTGAGATTCTGTGCAAAAACGTTGATTGAGAGAATTAGTATAATGATAGATCGCATTAAGGCCTCCATAGCTAGACACACTGATATCGGATCTTCTTGAGAATATCTTTACCGGATTGATTATGACTATAAAAGTGCTGAATTTTTCGAAAAGCAGCTCGAAAGATTATACTCCAAAGCCGAGCTTTCTTTTGATGAACGCCTTAGGAAGCTCCTTTGGTTTGGCATTGATCAATTCACGAATGCTGTTAAAAACTACCCTAAATTGAGCATTGTATTTCTTCTCCAAGGTTTCAATCTTCTGAGCTAGATCGCTATGAGAGATCATAAGTTCTCGTAGCTTAACAAATGTCCGCATTATCGCCATATTGACCTGAATAGCCCTTGGGCTGTTCAGCACACTTGAGAGCATTGCTATCCCTTCTTGAGTAAAGGCGAACGGCAGATATTTTGAATGTCTACCTTTCCCTCTACTCTCTAAGGTCACAATTTGTGACCTTAGAGACTTCCACTCTTCCTGCGTCAACTGAAACATAAAATCCGACGGAAACCTGTCTATATTTCTTCGAACTGCTTGAAGAAGTACCTTCGGAGCTACCTCATAAAGTGAGGCAAGATCTGATGACAGCATCACTTTTCTATCTCGAATATAGTAAATAGTTCTTTCAAGCTGCGATTGGCTTATACTCATATTGTTATATTCGGTAAAATCGACAAAAAGTTTCCGCTCTTATAGGAAGGGAAGAGAGTAGCTATCAAATCATCTCATAGGCCGTGTTGCGTTCAAAATCATTATATCTTAGATCGATCTAAAGTGGGTGCGAACAAAAGTTGTTCCGGATCTGACATAGAATTACCTTATAGATACTAATTATTGTTCAGGGTATTATCCTCTGATTTTGATGCTAATCAACTTAGAGGATATTGGCGATATGGCTCAACTCTTTCCTTTGACTAGCTTCTGATTTAGCGGGACAATTCTCACCATAAACGTCGCCCTTCTGAAGGAATTGTATGGAGAAGCTTTATGGATAGTGAGTTTGATAAAGGCCAGCTAAGCCCAGACGAACTTTATCGCTTGGCTGTAAGTTTAGGAGTTCGTAAGTATACAGCTGAAATGTTGCGTCTTACAGGAGATATCTCTAAGCCATTAGATCCCGAAGAAGCATTTAAAGGGTTTCTTGAAAGATTGCTAGAATCTGATCCTATTGTGAAAGAACTTTTGGCTCATTGTCGAGCATCGGGCAAGGTCATAATGTGCTCCAATGATTGGAAACATGAATATACTGAGCAAAAGAGAGCTGGATTTTATGGTGGAATTACGATTCCAGTCCGTAAAACTAATTATAGATTTATTGCTTTAACTGGATCTGGGTATAGGGTATGTGAAACGATACTAGATCCAACTTATCGTATGGCTCTACCAGGAGGAATTGACCAAACTCCTCCAGATGCTTCCATTATACCTATTTTCTCGAAACTTAATTCTTCTCATCTTGGAGCTGCATTAAAGGCAGGTACTAATCCCGAACGAGTTATTGAGTTGTTATATACCTATGCAAACAAACTCTGCCCTCCAGATAATACTTAAATCTACTAAGCTCTTGCACCTTTGAAGTCTTTTATTTGACTACCCTCTGAATAGGGGAGAAACTTGAGGCTTAGAAGTTCTACTTTTTAGATTTATATGGATCCAGCACGCGAAGAAGATAACCCAGAATGGAGGCTACTTTCATCAAATAGAGATCGACTTGGAATCTCATCAGAACTTTCTGTTGCATATCTTTTTCGTGAAATTGATATTTTATTAAATGCGGGTGTAAGTCTTGAAGCTTCTCTTAAAGCACTACAAGAGATTGAAATAAACCCATCTGTTGCTCTTTTTCTTGCGGATGCTCATCAGGCGGCCGAAGAGGGGCAGGATATTGTAGAAGCTGTGAAGACTCACAGATCTATTTTTGGTTCATTAATCTGTGGGATGATTGAAAGCACCTTAAGAACAGACTCTCCCTATGATCTTAGTGAAATCATACACATGATCTCCGAAAGCCCTAGGTGCATAGATCTAAGAAATAGAGATCCAATAAATAGAGTCCCCAAAGCTCAAAAAGACTTTTTTTACTACCTGCAGGCCATTTATTCATGTGAAATTCCTAATCAGGACGTTTTCAGTGACTTGGCTACAAAGTGTGAAGAGCCTTATGCTACAATTGCAAAAGATCTAGCAGGTTCAATATATACGAATTCACTTCTAGAAGTATTGCAAAAGCATAGTGACACCTTTGATGCCGTGACATTTCTTCTTCTTAGATGTGGAGAGGAAACTATTAAGTCTGAATTAGATTCTATCGAAGAAAGACACCCAGGTGGCCAGCAGTTTTTAATCCAGCAGATTCTAGAACGTCCTTAAACACTAGAGTAACAGTATTATTATGATATAATTCATAAGTTAATGGAGGTCGAATGCATTCAGAGGAAGAAATAGCTGACGCAGCTTATGATCTTGCACAACAGCACTGCTGCATTGATAAATGGGTACACGAAGCTCATCTAAATGGAGAGATAGGTGACCCTGTTCGTTACAGAATAGCTGTTGAGCTAGATGGTTACAAACCGGGAGAACGTTCTCAATTTGAATCCTTACGTCCTAATGCACAGGTAGATCTTTACGCATGCGCTGAAGAAGCGATCGAATGGGCGATTAAAAACAAGATTGGGTTTTCTGAACAGGGGACTCTTGATCGATTTCGTCAGAATTATCTGATTTTACAGTATCCAACCGTTGAAAAGACTGATGATGATCCACTTAATATTCCGAAACCTGAACGGAGTATTTGGGATACTTTAAGAACGAGCGATTCTAGGTCATTAAAAGATGTGATGAGGCAGATTACTAGCGACTCTACTGAGGATGAAATTTAGTTAAGTACTTTTTATGAACACAGCAATTTTTTACGGCTCACCTCGAGATGATGAAGAGCTAATGGTTAGTTTTCGACCAAGCACTCTGGCTCGCAGAGCCGCCCAACGCCAATTTGATGCATATAATAGGGGTGATATCGATGCTTTTGCGGCTGCATATTCAGACGATGTAGTATTTATAGATAAAGAAACTGAGCAAGTTTTATGCTCAGGGAAAGCTGAGCTTATAGAAAAATATGGAAAATTATTCGCTGAGAATCCATCTTTGCGTTGTGAGTTAATAAGCCGAACCTCGACTGGGTCTTTTGTATATGATGAAGAGAGGGTAACTGGCCATCCGATAGGGAAAATCGTTCATGCTATGGCTACTTATCATGTAAATGATGAAGGGCTTATAGATAGAGTGTGGATTACAAAGGAGATTGAAGAAGCGATTTAATCGTTTAATTCCAAGACAGAGAGCCTTAGGGGGTCTATCTTCCTGCACTAGTTTTCTAGTTCTAGTGCAGCATCGAAGATGCTGCGCTAGGACGTTTATTCTAGTGCAGCATCGAAGATGCTGCGCTAGGACGTTTATTCTAGTGCAGCATCGAAGATGCTGTACTAGGGCGTTTATTCTAGTAAGGTCAGGCTAAAGCCAGACCAGGCATGTAACTTTTTAACGCTAACCCCAAATATCCCAACCAACTATAAGAGATGACTTTTTGGTTTCTCTTAGTTCGTCAAATTTATGGGAATTATTTTTTATGAAGTTGTGGCATCTATGGAAGACATTGAATATACGATCTATCAAATCGCCATTTCCGTTCCATAGAAAAATGGACACGTCAGTAATAGCTTGTACTAATCCAGCATTAGTAAAGGATTCAACCTTTTTAATAGGCAAAATCCGCCCATCGGATACAACCTCCAGAGAATCAAGCTGAAGAGCAACTATATGATGAACGATCTGCCTGGCTATAGAGTCTCCGCCTCTCATTCTAATGGCAAGATAGTTAAAAGTATCATTTTGAGCCTTACTCCAATCCTTGGCATTTTTAGTAGCTAATTTTGGATAGTTAATATCTAGCCCATTTAACTTCAGAGATAGGTTCAGCCATTCAATATTTTGTACCCACAAGTTGGGTAAATATGACTTTATATTGTAAGGCTCCCTAGTTTCACCTAATGCCGGTCTTGTTAAGTCACTTTCCGTTTTAGTCTCAACTGGAGCCTTTTGGTGAGATAGTTTTAGCCTTTTAACTTTAGGCTTAAGTCTTTTTTCAAGCTTGCTAAGATCTACATGTTTACCGATCTGAGCATGAAGCCCATAAACAAATCTATCTCTTAAGTTTTTTGGTAATTTTTGTATTATATCATCCCAATTTTTGTGAGCTAATAGAGCTCTATATGTTGGATCGCCCAAGATACTCCTTACAAATTTTGGATTAACCTGCTCTCCAGGTTCAAGTAATCTAAGTAGCTTTGTTAAATTCTTAATAGCATCATCAACAGTTGGCACCAATTTTTTGGCCTGATAACTTTGTTTTTGTCTCTCGCTAAGCCCGTCTTTTTGATATCTAACAGCTAATTCAGGAGGAAGTAACGCTTGAATTGCCTCCCAGTCAACACTAGCTTTATTAACTCTAAATACATTTATGATTAGCCTGTGGAGAGGAACATCTCGGTCTTTTATCCAGTTAGCATTAAAGCTGGAAGGGTTCTCGTTCCTCAAAAGCTCTTCAAGCTCAGAAATTGCTCTCTTTCTCCCCTCTTTTACATAGCCAGCTCTTCTAAGCTGAAGTAACTTATCGCTGCCTTCTGGAGCAAATCTATCTACATACTTTGTATCAAGAAACTTAAATACTTCCTCCCATAAGATATTTGATCCCCCTTTTCCTTCTTTAGGTTTTCCAAAGTGAATAATTAAACTTGCATGTAAAGCTCTATCATTCTTAAGTATCCAGTTAGAATTCCAAAATTCAGGGTCTATTTTTTCAAGAAGTGATATTAGCCCTGCTTGAACCTCTTCTTTTGTTGGATATAGGTGGCGACCTCTTCTGCTATAGGGTTTTTTGGCTAAATCTCGCATGATTGACGAAATTATACCGAATTTGAATTCTTAAGCATTTAGTAGCGGAAATTATCAGTTTAGTTCAAGCCGCCCTGCTACAACATTAAGAAATCCTAAGTTATCATGAAGGATAGAGACTTCCTGCCTAGCCTCAGCCGGTTTTACCGTGATAAGTGGCCTTGAATCATCAACTAGACCAATTCTGTAAAACACCTCCATATCAAGGTGGCGATCGCTTCTTGGTTCAACCTTAACTTTATTAACTTGAGATATATATCCTTCCGCAGGGAGTTCAGCTTGCGCCTCTCTGCAAAGAATATTTAGAATTAAACTACCATTTCCTACTACATACGGAATGGTTGGAAAGCTTAGACTATAAAAATGACCGATAAGCTCATCAAAGCCATTTCTATCGATCATGACATTCGGATTTGAAATAAATCCCTCTTCCCTTTCAAATATAAGAACGCTTGAGCTTCTTAGAGTTTCATACGAGATCCCTGTCTCCTCTCTTAACTCCAAACCAAATCCTTTTGGTTTGAAGTCAAATTCTCTATCAGCTCTATGAGCCTTTGGATGAAAGATTACTGGTACTAAGCTACGGGTTCCAAGTGAAAAGTTAACTCCGAAAACATCGACCCTACCGTTATTAGCTATTTGTACAATAGGAACAACATTATCGACTCCAATGTCATGTAGTCCTAAGATGTTGGGTCTTACAAAATTAGCAAGAACAGATTCCCTGGTGTCGCGATCAGGCCTATCTACCGGCTCTAGTCCCTTTTCTTTGCAGTAAGAATAAAACAAATGGCTTCCTGATGAGCGAGCTGGCTCGAGCATGGTAGATTAATTCTAAACTATTATTAATAGCTAAAAAAGTATAAAAGAAAGCCTAGGCTTCATCTCGTTTCAACAAAGTCAGCGCCAAAGCTGGTTGCTGATTAGCTTGAGCAAGCACAGATGCTGCTGCACTTTGCATGATTGATTTCCTTACAAGCTCTGCACTTTCTGATGCGACATCAACATCTCTAATCCTACTTTCAGCAGCTGCAAATTGCTCAGATGAGTTTGAAAGTAGTGATGAGGCAACGTTCAATCTTGATTGAAAGGCCCCAATCACACCTCTTTGCATTGAGATTCGGTCACCAAGAAATTTAAACTGCGATAGAGCTTGTTTGGCATCAGCCATTGTTTGAAGTGAAAAATTTAGAATTGGGTTAATCCCGTCTTTGGTTGCGCTCGTTCTAACATTTGTAGACTGCCCTGACTGACTCATTGCAAAATCCAAAACACCATCATTATTAAAGTCCCCTATTTCAATGTCTGCAGTTGCTGTAACTCCGCTAAAAGAGAAACCTGATGAGCTCCTAAGTGATCCGTTCGAGTTACCTAATAGTATCGATGCGCTCCCTACAGTAGTACTAGCTGCAACATCATTTACTCCATCTCCATCAAAATCACCAATCTTGATCCTATTTACGTTAATACCAGCAGAATAGTTTGAATTAGCTCCAAAAGTTCCATTTCCATTTCCTAATGCCACAACGATATTAGAACCTGAGGCTGAAACTATATCGAGAATTCCATCACCATTCATATCAACTAGCTTTGCTGTATTTGCACCAATACTAAGGTCCGTAGCTGACTGATTCTCATATCTATAATCGCTGGTTCCAAGAACTAGTTTTTGGTTAGCTGTGTTACTGAATAATAGATCTAAGAGACCATCTCCATTTACATCACCAACCTGGATATCTGTTACACCAGCGATACCACCAAATTGCATTCCCTGCTCTGCTGCAAAAGTTCCGTTTCCATTGCCGAGTAAATATGCAGATTTTGTCATTACTCCACTTGCAAAACCTAAAAGTAGATCTTCTTTTCCGTCTTGGTTTATATCAGCAACAGTAATTGAACTTATACTCGTTCCTGAAGTAAATCTGGTAGTAACAGTTCCAAATGTTCCATCACCGTTATTAATCCTAATTCCAAGAAGTCCAGACCCTCCTGATGTACCACCTGCTGCTACGTCTAAAACTCCATCTCCATTAAAGTCTCCTAAAGCTACCGAACTTTGAGTTGTAGAGCCCATACTGTATGTTGTTTCAGTTGCAAATGTTCCATCCCCATTACCGAATCTTACTGCTATCCCTGTTGTTGTTAGGTTCACTAAATCGGCTAATCCATCTCCATTTAAGTCCCCTGAAACAACACGAGAGCCACCAGAGTTTGCTCCGACACTTGCCGCTGCATTAAGTGTTCCATTCCATTTTGCACCACCAAGTCTAGAGAATATACTTCCATCTGTTCCGTATCCGCCCTGAAGGCGTAGACCCTGTAGTGAACCATCAAAGAGTCCTAATCCATTAAATGAAGCACTTTGAGTAATCCTAAAAAATTCATCTGCAAGTGCTTGCGCTTCAGCATCAAGAGACTTTCTCTGTTGAAGTCCAAAAGTTCCACTTGAGGCTTGAGCAGCAAGCTCTCTCAATCTTGTTACTATCGTTGATGCATTATTTAGGGTTGAGTCGGCTATATTAAGTGCACTTAGTCCATCGTTTAAGTTTCTCACTCCCTGCGAATAAACTCTTCTATCAACATTCAAAGAAGTATGTACAGCAAGACCTGCTGCATCATCACTAGCTTTATTGATTCTGAATCCTGATGAGAGTCTTTCAAAGGTTTGACTAAGAGATGTTGAGTTCTCAGCGAGCCTTCGTATGGCCCTTAAACTTGAGATGTTACTACCGAAACTCATACTTCCTTTTAATCAGATCCAAAGTGCTCTAGATCTGTGACATCTTGTCACTTATCTAAATCGTCTATATCTAAAATCAGGTTTATGTTCTGAGGCTAATATCTTTGAATTATTCCAATTTTTTTTGAGTTTTTTTCTTAATATGCTGGATAATACTTGCAGCACTGCTTAAAAAATAAGGCAGAATTAATGAATTTGAAATCTACAGTCTGAAAAAACACACAAATAGACAAAGCGGCAGTCAGGAAACTTGGGGGTCACCCCTGGGAGGCCTGACCAGTCCTGTCCTTGCCTGGTCAGGCCTCCCAGGGGTGACCCCCAAGTAACAGGGAGAAATCAGATCACCTCTTCCGTGCTGATACCGTCCCTTATAACCTCTCTTGGCTTAACACCATCCATAGGACCTACGATTCCGTCCCTTTCCATCTGCTCGATTATTCTTGCAGCACGGTTATAGCCAATTCTAAAAACTCTTTGAACCATTGAAGTTGAAGCCTGACCTTTTTCCAAGACCAGTTCTACGGCTTTGTCATAAAGCTCATCATACTCGTTTCCACCTTCATAGCCTGAGCTAACGGAATCTTCTTCTTCCAATGCTTTTTCTACTGCTCCTATAATTCTTTCATCATATGCAGGAGGCCCATTTTTCTTTACAGCCTCTATTACATTCTTTACTTCTGTGTCAGTTACAAATGCACCATGAATTCTTCTTGGTGCCCCACCTCCAGGTTGCAAGAAAAGCATATCCCCACGTCCAAGAAGTTTTTCAGCACCCATCGAATCAAGAATAGTTCTTGAGTCTATTCTGCTTGCTACTCTAAAAGATAATCTTGCAGGGAAATTTGCCTTAATTAATCCAGTAATTACATCAACAGATGGTCTTTGAGTTGCAACTATCAAATGTATTCCCGCAGCTCTTGCTTTTTGAGCAAGTCTTGTAATTAATTCTTCTATATCCCGGCCAACTGTAAGCATAAGGTCAGCTAGCTCATCTATCACAATTACCAACTTTGAAAGTGGCTCTAAAGTTTCTTGTATACTTCCATCTTCAGCTTTCTTAAGAACAGCCCCAGAGCTCCCAGCAACAAGTGCGTTATATCCATCAATATTTCTAACCCCATGCTTTTGCATCATGCGGTAACGTCTGTCCATCTCCTTTGCTGCCCAGTCTAGTACTGCCCTGGCTTGCTTAGGATTAGTAACAACAGGGACTCTTAGATGGGGAACGCCTTCATATACTGAGAGCTCTAAAATTTTAGGATCAATCAGGATTAGCCCAAGCTCTGCAGGTGAAGCTCTATAAAGTAGTGATAACAAGACAGTATTAATACAAACTGATTTTCCAGTTCCAGTAGCACCAGCAATAAGCAAATGTGGCATTGATGCAATATCCGCACAGATTGGATCCCCATAAGCATCCTTTCCTAGCCCTATTGTTAGAGATGAAGAAGAATTTCTCATCAACTCACTCTCGAGTAATGTTCTTAGCCTTACTATGTCTCTGGTTCTATTTGGAACTTCAATTCCAACGGTTCCTTTTCTAGGAATAGGCGCTACTATTCTTAAGCTCTGAGCCTTTAAGCTCATAGAGAGATCATCTTGCAACGCTGCGATCTTTCCAACCTTGATCCCTGGAGCGGGCTCAAACTCGAACATTGTAACAACAGGACCTGGATGAACTTCTGTAATTCTTCCAGCAATATTGAAATCCCTGAGTTTTCCCTCAATTAATCTTGAGATCCTTATTAGCTCCTCTTCACTTTCAGTATGAACTTCATCGCTACCTTCAGTTAGAAGTTCATATGGAGGTGGTGTATAATCAGTCGATCTTACTATTTGTGAACTAAGAGGCTCTTTCTTCTTTGGGGGAGGTTTTTTAACAACAATGTGAGTTGCAGGTTCTGGGTCAAGATTTTTAAACTCTTTTGTCCTTCTTTTTGGAGTTGGTAGACTCTCCTCGATCTCCTTTTCCCATACTGGATCTTGAAGCTTGCTCTTACTGAACCGAAAAACAGTTCTAAGAGCCACGAAACTTTCGCTTAGAAACCATCCTAAAAATCTTCCAGATTCTAAAATAGCCTTTTTTATCGATGAAAACCCAAAATCTGTTGCCCTAAAAGCACTAATAAACGCAACCACTAGTGAGATTAGGACCAATCCCGTTACTCCGACTAGCTCAACTAAAAATCCTCCAACTAGTTTTCCAAAATCACCGCCAGCCCCTTTAAGAGAGAGAAAAATGGATAATCCTAATGTAGTAGGTATCAGCCAAAGGGATCGTTTGAACCCGGCAAATATTTTTGCTCTTATGTGCTCAATCCCTAAAAATAAAATCCCAAAAGCTAATATATAGGCTGACAGTCCGACGCTCTCCTTGAAAAAAGCAGCAGCGCTGTATCCAAACTCACCTAGGAAACTTCTAGCCCCACCTAGTGGATTAAAATCGACAAGTAAAAAGGCTGCTAAGAGATAAACGCCTAGACAGCTAAAAACAACCCCTCTAAATTTAGAAAATTTGATTGGAGCTGGACTTTCAATCTTTTTTACAGCTGCTCCACGTCTCTTTTTAGTGCGTCTTCCCATAACCTACTTCAAAAAAGCCTTCATCCTTTGAGCCCCAAGTTCTTGGGAAACTTTTTCAAAACCTAAATCAAGAAGCTCCCTTGCGGAGCTAAAACCTTCCTCAGCTTTTAGATCTTTCGAAAGGAGATTCTCACTTATAGCGCCTTGTGAGTTAGAATATCCACTGCTCCATACAATCTTCCCGCTATCAACAAGCTGGATGCTGAATCTTACAACAGCTGGCGAGGTGGCACCTACCTGAGAGCCAACTCTGTCTTGAAATTCAGTCACTGTAATGTTTGCCTGAACATTGGACTCTGGAACAATCGTAACACCAGCATTGGATGTGAATTTTTCGGTAAATAGCTTCTCTATCTCTGAACTACCAATTCCAAAAGGAGAGTTGATAGATCCTAGTGAGATTTTATTTATCCTCCGAAGTGAGTCTCTCTCGGACGATGTTTGAACCGGTGATGGCTCAGACTCGCTAATGAGTTTGGCAGGCTTACAGGCAGTAAAGATAATTAGGGTAAGTAATATATATTTCACGGGAGAATGATACCAGTGACTCCTTCAGCCTTACAATGTATAATATGCTATACGCAGGTGAGTTTTTGAGTATAGGAGGATGTAGGGCGGAGAGTTTCGCGCTATTGCATTTTATCCTAGAACTTAAGTAACTTAAGGGGTACGAGGTACATTAATATGGGCAAAAGAGCCGCTGAAAAGATCGCAGATTCGTTAGCTATGCTGTTAGAGGGGTATAACGAATTAAAAGAAAATCTAAAAGAAGAGCTATCCGTGGTAAGCGAGGACGAAGACGAAGAGATTGAAGATCAAGATGTTGATGCAGCAATGGTCACAGAAGTTAAGGCTGCAATAGAGACAGCCCTCGAATCTGAAGACTATTCACCAGAGCTTTTAGGTTCAGCTATTGCTGTGATGACAGAAGCCCTTGAAGAGATAGATCCAACTGTTTTTGAATCTTCCGAAGACGAGGACGAAAAGGAAGAAGAGACTGACGAGTATGATGACGAAGATGATGAAGACATCGATTACGAAGAAGACGATGACGATCTAGAGGAATACGAAGAAGAAGACGAGTGAAGCATATAGCGCTTCTTTCAGTAATAATTCTTGCTTTGCTCCTGATAGCAGCCGAGCGTTTTAACTGGCCAATATTAGTGGCATTTGCAGAGGCTGGGTTAGTTGGTGCTCTCGCTGATTGGTTTGCTGTAGTTGCTCTTTTTAGAAGACCCCTTGGACTCCCAATTCCTCACACAGGAATTATATCAAGACAGAAAGATAGAATTGGACGATCTTTGGGGGTTTTTCTTTCTAGTACATTTCTTACTGAAGGAGCTCTTAGGCGGATTGTTTATGAGACAAGTTTAGTACCTACAATTCTTAATTATATATCTTCCTTCAATCTTTCAGGGATTAGGGTTTCTGAGCAATTTAAGCGGGCGCTTCTAGAAAGAGGACTAGGAGCTGTTTCTGAGTGGTTAGGAAGAACTAATATAGCAATATCACTTCCCTGGTATATACCTGGATTTTTAGCTCCATATATTAATGAGCAGCTAATTATAAGAGCAAGAAGTCTGGTTGAAGAGGTTAGACAGAATGAGTCTCACCCTTTAAAACATGAACTGCTTGCTATTATCGATGAAGCGATAGAAAGATTTATTGATGGTCAATTCAACGAAACCTTCTCAAGATATTTAGAAGAAAACCAAGAATATGTAATGCTTTTAATCTCCCAGTTTTTAATTAGACTTGCGCCGTCTTTACAAGAAACACTCCCAGAACTTTCAGAGCATGTTTTTAGGGAGATGGATACAAAACAGCTTGTTCGTGAACTAGAAAATACGGTTGAACAAGATCTACAATGGATAAGACTTAATGGTGCTCTAGTTGGCGGGATTATTGGAGTGGTCCTTTATGGGATTAGGAGTTTTTAGATCTTCTTTTTCAATTAATATAAAACACAGAGGACCCAGTGTTTCACAGAGTAATTACTCTGCGTAACTCTGTGCACTCTGCGTTTCTTAAGGTATTACGCAATACATCGCGGACAGGTTAACGACAGAACATCGCTTACAGGT